>Ga0209303_1000006_pt1 | contig 341627 bp, 290 predicted proteins | sample SidtaG_3_FD_187449 | JGI IMG/M metagenome (GOLD analysis project Ga0209303, IMG submission 187449) | Marine algal microbial communities from Sidmouth, United Kingdom - Sidmouth_Asex1 metaG (SPAdes) (version 2) | ecosystem: Host-associated > Algae > Red algae > Unclassified | place: Sidmouth...
ACTACTCTGACTACTCCAGCAAATTTGCAGCAGTAAACCAAGGAAACGTTAACTCCAACAACCAAGTTGCTTTCGGTGGTGGTGCATTCTCCAACACTAGTAATTTCAACAGCAATAGCCAAAACAACAGTGCTAACATTCATCAGTAATGAAGTTGATGGTTAGTAATTATCAATCCCCAGAGTTTCTGGGGATTGATTGTAATATTTTTTTTGAGCGACCAAAGATTTCATTGATAAGCTGTTACCAAATCATTGCGATCTTATGAACCTTGAAAACAAATTCGATCCCGTACGTTTAGAAATATTTAAAAATCTTTATCAATTTATTGCCGAACAAATGGGAATTGTGCTGCAAAATACGGCAGCTTCAGTCAATATAAAAGAAAGATTAGACTTTTCCTGCGCTATATTTAACAGTTCTGGTTCTTTGGTCGCTAATGCACCTCATATTCCTGTTCACTTAGGTTCGATGAGTGCTAGCGTTACTAGTTTGATCGACGATGTGAAAGACAAAATCAAACCTGGTGATGTTTATCTATCTAATAATCCTTATAACGGTGGTACACATTTACCCGACGTGACAGCAATTACTCCTGTTTTCTCCACCACTTCGACGCATCCTCTATTCTACGTAGCATCAAGAGGACATCAAGCAGATCTTGGTGGTATTACTCCTGGTTCAATGCCTCCCTACAGTACTGATATTACAGAAGAAGGTATATTATTCGATAATTTTTTGTTAGTAGATGGTGGCAATTTTAGAGAAGCTGCTGTTAAAGAAAAACTTAGCAACTATACCTATCCTGCTCGCAATATAGACCAAAATATTGCCGATTTTCAAGCTCAAATTGCTGCCAATAATCGAGGATTAAACGAACTCATTAGCATGGTACAAAAGTATGGCTTAGATACAGTACAGGCTTATATGCAGTTAGTTCAAGACAATGCAGAACTAGCAGTCAAAGGCGCGATCGCATCTCTAAAAAATGGTAGCTTTACCTATAAAATGGATAGCGGTGCTAAAATCCAAGTCCGAGTTGCGATCGATCGCGATAGTAATTGCGCTACTGTAGATTTTTCTGGTACCTCTCCTCAACAAACCAGTAACTTTAACGCTCCTGTTGCAGTAACTCAGGCTGCGGTTTTATATGTTTTTCGTACTTTAGTTGACGATTCTATTCCCTTAAATGCAGGATGTCTAAAACCGATCAAGATTATTATTCCCCAAGGCTGTATGCTTAACCCTGTTTATCCTGCTGCAGTAGTTGCGGGTAATGTGGAAACTTCTCAAACTATTGTTGATGCTTTGTATGGCGCTTTAGAAGTAATGGCTGCTTCTCAAGGTACAATGAACAACTTTACCTTTGGCAATCATCGCTATCAGTATTATGAAACAATTTGTGGTGGTTCAGGTGCGGGAGATGGTTTTGATGGAACAGATGCGGTACAGACTCATATGACCAATTCTTTATTAACCGATCCTGAAGTTTTGGAGTCACGTTACCCCGTAATCTTAGAAAGTTTTAGTATCCGCGATCGCAGTGGGGGAAGAGGACAATATTCTGGCGGTAATGGCGTAGTTAGAAAAGTGCGCTTTTTAGAATCGATGACAGCGGGAATACTGTCCACTCACCGAATAATTTCCCCCTTTGGTTTAAAAGGAGGAAAAGCAGGAAAAGTTGGCACAAATTATGTCATCAGGCAAGATAAAACTATTGAAAAGTTAGCCCATACTGCACAAGTGGAAATGCAACCAGGAGATGTATTCGTAATCGAAACTCCTGGTGGTGGTGGCTGGGGTTATTCCAGTAGTCAAGAAAATAATTAATATTTAAAAGTTGGTTTTACAATCCTCTAGAAATTCGCCAATATCGCTGCACTAGCTGATAGCGAAAGGAATAAACACTTCCTGAGAGATTATCTTCTTGAACCAAATAATAGTCTTTCATTAACAGCCTTAATACCGTTCTCGCCATTTCTTTATCTTTGGTTTCAGGCTCACTTTTGAGATACTGCCAGATTCTGGCAAAAGGAGTAGGGGGATTTAAAGAAAGAATATCTAGAATTTCTAGAGCATAGGGTTTTTGAATATCGTCATAGTAATTATCAATGCGTTCGCGGTAATGATCCAGTTTCCAAGGATTTAGGGGATTTTGCAGAGACTCATTAACGGTATTGATAATGTCATCTTGAGTAACTTCTTGAGAATAATCTTTAAGCTGATTGACTAGATGGTGAATATAAAAAGGAATGCAGTCTACAGCTAACACAATTTCCTCTGCGGTTTTTTCCAGGTTAAAAACCCGAACACTTTCACCTCTCAATAAGTTGATCGTAAGCTCGATCGCATCAGCTAATGTCAATGGCTTACCTTCAACGGGATACATATCATTAGTAGGATCGTTACTGTAGCCAGCTTTTTGTAGGTTTTTAATAATATGATGTAACCCAATTGAACCAGAATATACCATGCGCACATCAGGATAAGTTTGACGGAGCGATCGCAAACTATCTAATACTGCCATTGCTGCTTCATCGCTAAAGTTCCCTAACAAATGAGGCATCTCATCCCAAATTAGCACTACCTGCTTATCTTGCAACGTTACTAAATCTTCAATAGTCTTGGTTAGCAGAGTCTTCCAATGTGGTGCTGCTGCTTCAGGAAACTGATATTCAGTAAATTGATGACCAATTAATCCGCTAATAAATTCTCTAACTCTTCTCGCTTTTCCTGCTTCTCTAAGGTAAGTTTCCGTATCCTGCCAAACTGTCTCAACAAACTCTATTGGAGTTCTGATTCCTTCCAAATCTCGATAGATAGGCAGCATATCTTCTGGTGCTTGAGCCGTCATTTTTTTAAGAATGCTGCTTTTACCAATTCTTCTCTCGCCACTAAAGATAAAACTTTGCTGTCTTAATCTATCCCAAAGCTCCTCAATTAAGCGATCTCGTCCCACAATTTCTGAAGGCGAAATTTGTCCCCCTGGATTAGCTTTGAACTCATCTTGCTTAAATTTAAAACTGGCAATATTATCATTCCATTCTCTTTCTGGTTGAGAAGCACCGTTCCAATCTATCTCTAATTCTTGGCAAAGACGAATAAAGGTATTGAGAGCAATTGGCTTGCAGTTAATAAACTTGGAAACAGAAGAACGAGATATTTCTAAACGTTCGGCAATTTTGCGTTGGGTTAATTGCTTAGTTGCTAGAGATTCTTCGACTTTTGGTATCCATTCGCTATTTAACTGTAAAGAACTACGTGCCATATTGCTTTAGTGATATTTGTATTGAGTAAAAAACCGCAGAAATTAAGACCTTTTTACGGTATCACAAGCAATCTTACTAATACAAAAATGTTGAAAATCGTTGCTTTAAGCTTTTCTTTCGATCAAATTAAAGAATCGTCTCAAAAATTATATTTATTGCTTAAAACACACAAGATCGACAATGGGGACGCATTACGTAATGTGTCCCCATTATAATAAAGGAAAAATAATCAAAGCTGTGTATATGTTGAGTAGTGTTTTTTAGTAGGCTAAAGTTTCAAGGGTTTCTTCTAGATAGAGTCGTACCTGCATATCTAAATCCGCATGAGTATTTAATTTTCTTTCTTGCTGCCAACTTTGAAAACCAGAACTTTTGGCGATCGCTTTTCTTAAATTCTGCCAAATTTCTTGTTCTTGACCTTGGTTGTTTTGAGCAATAGTAGTTGAATTTGCCATATATGGTATTATTGTCCTTTAAGTTATATCCCTTAGTTTAGCTCAAACTACAAGATAATCTGTAGTAGTAATTACACAACCAGACGTTTTCTAAATTTTTAGCGATCGCCTTTTTAGCTCTATATCGTTTCAATCGAGCTATTTTCCGATTTTAAAAACCACAGTATTTTATTTACCTTGATTCCTGGTACGGTGAAGTCTTGCTGTATATTTTCTGCTAGATAAGCTTGGGTTTTAGCCAATTTAGCTGGTTTAGTCTTTAAAACCAATAAGACGCTCAAAGGTACTTGTAAAAATAAATTGCTCGCAAAAAAGGCGATCGCGCCAATGCTCAATCCTACAATTTGGGGATAGGGTACAAAATCTATCAATCCCAATGTCAAAGGCGATAGACGATACAGTAGCCATAAAACTACCAGCATAATTCCTGCTGCGATCGCGCTAACTAACTTTTGAGAAAATGTTTTGAACAGGGATAGAATTACTTTTCTTTCTTCACTCAAAGATTCTGACTTCAAAGATAAAAACAGAACACTAAAAATGTCAAAAGGACGAGTTAGCTGCATCAGCAAAACGGGCAAAATGCCAGTTACAGCTAACAACGACAGTTCTAAAACGGGATATTTTCCTGCCATACCTAACCCAACCGTAGTTATTCCTAGGCATATAGGAACTAAAGCTATGCCAGATAAATGAATCCACACATAAGGTTCGGTACGCAAACTTTTTAGATTGATCATCGCTTATTTAACCTTGATCCCGATTGGTTGATAGCCTGGTTGCCATAGGCTATTAGTAGGCAATCGACCAATCAGTTATTGATGTACATGTATTAGAACTTAGTGTACCCCATGGTTCGACTAGTCAGTTGCCAAGGTACGACGCTTGAAAACTAGCTGATAAGCTTCAATAATGTCTCCTTCTTTCCAGTCAGAGAATTTATTGGCGCCGATACCGCACTCAAAACCAGTATTGACTTCCTTAACATCGTCCTTCATGCGTTTGAGGGAATTTAACTCGCCTTCATGAATGACTTTATTGCCTCGGCGAACTCTAATTTTACAGTTACGGACTATTTTGCCTGATAAGACATAACAACCAGCTACCGCACCACGACCCACAGGGAAGACCGCACGAACCTCAACTTGACCCAAGTGTTCTTCAACCTCTTCGGGGTCTAATAGACCTTCCATTGCTCCTTGAATCTCATCTAGAAGCTTATAGATAATGTCGTACTGACGAATATCAACACCTTCTCGATCTGCTGCTTGTCTGGAACCTGATGCCAAGGTAGTGTTAAAGCCAATAATCACTGCACCACTAGCTGCTGCCAAATCGACATCTGTTTCGGTCACTTCTCCAGGAGAAGCCATTAAAGTCCTGATCTGGACTTCATTTTGAGGCAATTGGGCTAAAGATCCCATAATTGCCTCTACCGATCCTTGAACGTCCGCTTTAATAATCAGGTTAAGCTCTTTGAGTTCTCCTTCTTGTGCTTGAGCAGAAATAGTACTCAAACTAATACGACGCGAAGACATAGACTGTAGCAAACGAGTATCACGCTGTTCGATCGCTCTTTGATCAGCTACTGCTCTTGCGTCTCTTTCATTTTCGTAGACATCAAACTCGTCACCAGCTTCAGGAACTTCATTTAGTCCCAGTATTTCTACCGCAAAAGAGGGAGTTGCCGCCTCTACTTTTTCTCCCATGTCATCGATCATGGCTCGTACTCTACCCAAAACCGAACCAGCAACAATGCTATCTCCGACTCGCAAAGTACCATTTTGTACTAGTAAAGTGGCTACAGGACCTCGATTGCGATCGAGGTTAGCTTCAATTACCGTTCCTTTTGCCAGACGATCTGGGTTAGCAGAAAGTTCTTCGACTTCTGCTACTAAAAGAATCATTTCTAGTAATTCGTCTAGATTGTCTCCTGTTAAAGCACTGACAGGAACCATTGTGGTATCGCCACCCCAGTCTTCAGGAACCAAACCTTGTTCGGTCAATTCTTGCTTGATACGATCTGGATTGGAATCTGGTTTATCAACCTTGTTGATTGCTACCAATAAAGGTACTTCTGCTGCTTTAGCATGGCTAATAGCTTCTTTGGTTTGAGGTTGCACTCCATCATCTGCTGCTACTACCAAAATAGCTATATCAGTAACTCTGGTTCCCCTAGCTCTCATAGCAGTAAATGCTTCGTGACCAGGGGTATCTAGGAACACAATTTGCTGTGTCTTGCCACCATGTTCTACGTCAACGTGATAAGCACCAATATGTTGAGTGATTCCCCCAGCCTCTCCAGAAGCCACAGTACTTTTACGGATTGAGTCTAGTAGGGTAGTTTTACCATGATCTACGTGACCCATAATTGTTACTACAGGAGGACGAAGCTGGAGATTTTCGAGATCGTTAGCATCCAGCATTTCTGTCTCTTTAACTGCTGCAGATGTTTCCTCTGGAGTATCAACAATTACGCCTAATTCATCTGCTACAGAGCGAGCGGTTTCTAGATCGAGAGTTTGGGTGATATTAACTGGTATACCTTTAAAGAACAAACTTCTAATAATGTCTGTTTCAGGAGTATTTAGTCTTTCTGCTAAATCTCTTACTGTTAAGCTGTCGGTTAAGGTAATCATCTCTGGCAATGTTGGTACAACCTTGCCTTTGGTTTGACGTTCAGTTTTTTGAGTTTTTTCTGTTTTGAAAGAAGGTTTGCGTGGTTTCTTGTGACTACTAGCAGCGGGCTGCTCTTTTTGCATCGAAGCAGGTTTGGCTGGACGAGCAGTAGATAAACTAAAGGCTGTATTAACCTGGACTGTAGTCGAATCTGAATCAAAGTCATCATCGTCTTCCAAGAGCAGCTTGGGTGCGCGACGTTTTTTACCCGCTTTCCCTTTGGATTTATTTTTACCTTCGCCTTCTTCCTCGTTTTCCCATTCTTTAGTTTTGCGAGGAGGAGTTGGACGCTTGAGACGAGTAATTTTTTTAGTTTCAGTTTTTTTGATGATGTCATCACCATCAAGATCGTTAGAGACTAGATCGTCATCAGTGACATTTTCATCAACTTCTTCCTCTGAAACTTGGCTAACTTTAGCAACTGCCTGAGCTTTTTGTGGTCTTTGGTTTAGCTTGGGCAGAGAAGGTAAAACTTTTTTCTTCTTCTCAGTCTCTTCTGTTTTAGCCTGGGGTTTGTCTGCCGAGCGAATCTTCGGCTTGATTGGCGCTTGAACGCGGTTTTTAGATGATGTCTTACCTTTTTCTGGTCTAGAAGGCGGTGTAACCAGTTTGGGAGGTTTAACCGCGGGAGATTGTGCCTCAAAGCTACTAGTTTTTGGTTCTTGAACTGCTGCAGTTTCAGATTCAGTTGGATTGACAACTGATGAACTGTCAACAGAATCCGATGCTTGAGGAGATTTAGGCGAGCTTAAGCTTTGCCCAGAAGCTGTCTTAGGCGTACCTGTCTTGGGTCGGCTAGGAGGAGATACCAATCTAGGAGAATTAGAATTTCCTGACTGGGGTTTTCTAGCTTGAGGAGGTGGGTTTAAGGTATCAGTTTTGTGGTGAATTGCTAAAATTTGTTGTGTTCGTTTCTTAGGAGCTTTTAGTGTCTTGGATTGTCGCTCGGAATTATGGTTGGTTTTCTCTGCACGAGGGGATTTTTCAGCTACCGCTTTGACTCTTTCGGCCTGGGAAGCTGTAATAGTACTGCTATGACTTTTAACCGCAATATTTAATTGCTCACAAATCTCTTTTATATCTTTATTGTCCAAATTTAATTCTTTTGATAATTCGTATATTCTTACTTTGCCGTTGTTCATCCACTATTCCCCTCAGTTGATTGTTTGTGTTTATTTGAGCATTGGTTGGTTCTCGTAGTTTTTCATCTTTTCAAGATTACTGGTAAAACATTTATGACTCTATCAGATAAGACCTAGATTGAAAAATAGAACGATATCAGTTGGTTTACATACACGATCATAATTACTTCTTTAGGTTTTATTTTAAAGAAAGATCTCAATTTATCTATTCAATCTGACTAGATTTTAAGTTTTGGCTCTCAACAATCTGACTTTGATTTTAAAATGCGACCGCCATTATTTATTTTAGGTTCTAACATCCTATTTGTTGATCGATCGAGGTTTAACCCGATCAATATTTATCTTTTTTATTATGGTAGTATAACGCCAATATTATCTCCTCAAGCGTTCTTGTAAATTTTGATAAATATCATCGGGCACTTTAGTTCTCAAAGAACTGCTCAAGCGATTTTTTTGTTTAGCTTGAGCCAGACAATCTGAGGTAGGACACAGATAAGCAGAGCGCCCCATTCCGACATCTAATGATACGTTACTATTTGAACTCAAGCGTACTATCCGCCAAAAAAGATGTTTGGGTGCTAGCTGACGACAGCTAACACATCGACGATAATTTTTTTGCTTCATCAACTTTGGAGCAATATATCTGTCAAAGTTCTAGATTTGTTCCGTTCCACTGTGAGTAAGCGCGATCGCGCCTTAGAAACTATCTTCTTATCTAGTTTTTTACTCTACTCCTCTTCTGTTGCTGCTTTTTCTATTTCTTCTGTTTCTCCATTTACTTCTGATTGAAGTGGATCTTCAGACTCTACTTCTGTAGTTTCCTCGACCTCAGTGGAAGTCGCTTCTGATGTTTCCAAAGATTCAACATCTGCAGATTCAACATCAGACTCTACTTCTGTAGTCTCTGCTAGCTCAGGTTCTTCTAATTCAGCTAATTCAGCTTCCCTTTCTGCTGCTCTAGCTTTAGCTGCCTCTGCTTGGGCTGCCCACTTTGCCATTTCTGCTTCTTCGTCATATAAATTGATATCTTTAATATCAATTTTCCATCCTGTAAGACGGGCTGCTAAACGTACATTTTGTCCTTCTTTACCGATCGCCAGACTTAATTGATCTTCTGGCACCAAGACTAAAGACTGTTTGTCTTCGGTGTTTGCCAACACAACTCGATCTACTCTGGCAGGACTTAGGGAATTAGCAATGTAGGTTGCAGGATCGGGAGACCAACGAATTACATCTATTTTTTCGCCCCTCAATTCATTGACTACTGCCTGGATACGCGAACCTCTAGCACCAATACAAGCTCCTACGGGATCGACATCTCGCTCTAGAGTATCTACCGCAATTTTGGTACGTACTCCTACATGACGAGAAGGGGGATGAGCTTCTCTGGCTACCGCCACGATACGCACAATTTCTTCTTCTATTTCGGGAACTTCATTGCCAAATAGCTCTACTACTAGACCCGCAGCGGCTCTAGAAACCATTAGCTGTGGACCTCTATGGGGAGTATCCCTTACTTTTTTGAGATAAACCTTAAATGTAGTATTGGAACGATAGGTGTCGTTGGGTAACTGTTCTCGTTTGGGTAATTCCGCTTCCACCTCTGGCTGCCCCAAACCGCTAGTCACTGCCACAATAGCCGACTGTCGTTCAAATCTAACTACTCTAGCTTGTAGTACTGTGTCTTCGAGATCTTGGAATTCTTCTTGAATCAGTTTCCGTTGTTGATCCCGTAACTTTTGTAGCAAAACTTGTTTGGTTTGAATGGCTGCCATCCGCCCAAAGTCTTTTTGTTCAGGAGTGACATCGACAACTACTGAATCTCCCACCTGAATTTCTAGATCGTCTACCTGCTCTTGTACTTCACTCAAGGCAATATGATGATCGCGATCTTCTATTTCTTCTTTGCTAACGTCGACAATGGTTTTAGTCGTCAGAATTTGAAATCCTTCTTCTTCTGTATCTAGTTGAACGTTAAAGTTTTCAAAGTATTCTTCACTAAATTCTTCACTACGGGCTTTAGAACGACGAAATTTTTCGTAACCTTTGACCAAAGCTTCTCTGAGAGCTTCTTCAACCGCACTGCCTGGGAGGTTATATCTTTGGCTAATTTCTTCGATGGTCGCCCTCAGACCAGGCAAACTGACTAGGGTCATATTCTACTCCTAAAATTAATTGAGGTGAGTTATTATTGAGCGCAGCAAATTAAATTATCTGCCGATGATGGTAGTCGATCATCTTAATCGTTTATTCGTCGTCAAGCTGAACTTTTGCTACTAGTTCTCGCGGAATGGCGATCGCTTTGCCTTTTTGAGTGATTTTAATTACATTTTCATCGCGATCGAGTAATCTCCCCTTCCATTCTTTTTGATTTTTGTAGGGGGCAAAAGTTTTAATATTTACGGCAAATCCTTTAAAAGCGGTGAATTCGCGATCGCTAGTTAAGGTACGCGAAATGCCTGGGCTGGAAATTTCTAGAACATAAGCACCAGGCATTATTTCCGCTAAATCTAACTTTTCTGACAAAGTTTTACTCATTTGTTCGCAATTTTCTAGACTAGTATCTCCGTCAGAATTACGCACATCTATTCTTAAAATTGGCGGGGTTTTATTGGTTTGAAATACCGCATCAACTAGTTCTAGATTTAGGTCTTCTGCCAGAGGTGATGCCAGTTCTATAATTTTCGGAACAATGGGATGAGTCATGTTGGACAAAAAGTTGATATGTACTGGCTATACTTGATTTTGCTAGTACTTAAGACGGTTATACTAAACTGTGAGATTAATTTAGGCAACAAAAAAAGCGGGCTAGCCCCACTTCTGCACTGCGATTTATCTACGTAGGTAGAAAGGCATAAAAAATGCATCTTCTAACCTTCCTTCGATATATAATACCAATAAATTTTCAATCGCGACAACAATTCAACCGCTACGTGGTGAAATTGTTGCTACAACCTCTAAGCTTTGGAAACACTTTTCGTCTAATTATGCTTCTTAATATAAAACAATAAGACGCAGTGAGTTATTACTTTATCCAATTAATACTGGATTCGGGTAATAATACACTGCGCCTGTTTACTCAATCTCAACTTGAGGTCATCCAAAAACTCGATCGCTTTAGAATAGACCCAAAGTTAGAGATGTTTCAATGGGGTAAGTCGCACCAATTCCCAACCAAATAGTTACCAAAGTACCAAATAAGAATACTGCTGTAGCTACTGGACGACGGAAGGGATTTTGGAACTTATTGACGTTTTCGATGAAAGGAATCAACATCAATCCTAGAGGTACTGCTGTTTGAGCAGCGATTCCCAATAGTTTACTGGGAACAACACGCAAGATTTGAAATACAGGGTATAAATACCACTCAGGTAAAATTTCTAGAGGAGTAGCAAAAGGATTAGCAGGTTCGCCTACGATCGCAGGATCTAATACCGCTAAACATACTACTAAACCAATAGTCCCTAAAATTACCACGGGAAAGATGTATAACAAATCGTTGGGCCAAGCAGGTTCACCGTAATAGTTGTGACCCATACCTTGAGCCAACTTAGCGCGCAAAGCGGGATCGCTTAGATCTGGCTTTTTGAGAGTTGACATAGTTTTTCTCCTAATTTTTCTTTACATACTAAATAGGTTTAGTATTTTCTAGCCTAGATTTACAAGGGGCCAGAGATACCTTGTTTACGAATCATCAAGAAGTGAGCCAGCATAAATACTGCAATTAACCAAGGCAAGACAAAGGTGTGCAAGCTATAAAAACGAGTTAAAGTAGCTTGACCAACACTAGCATCGCCTCTTAATAGTTCAACCATCAGATCGCCAACTACAGGAATAGCTGCGGGTACACCAGATACGATTTTTACCGCCCAATAGCCAACCTGATCCCAAGGAAGAGAGTAGCCAGTTACACCGAAACTAACGGTAAGTACTGCCATAACTACTCCAGTAATCCAAGTCAACTCACGAGGTTTTTTGAAACCACCAGTGAGGTATACGCGGAAAACGTGAAGAATCATCATCAAGACCATCATGCTAGCTGACCAGCGGTGAACGGAACGAATTAGCCAACCAAAGCTGACTTCATTCATGATGTACTCAACGGAAGTAAAAGCTTCTGCTACGTTAGGTTTGTAGTAGAAAGTCATGCAAAATCCAGTGGCAAATTGAATTAAAAAGCAGACTAGAGTAATACCACCAAAGCAATAAAAAATATTTACATGAGGTGGTACATATTTATTGGTGATGTCATCAGAAATTGCTTGAATTTCTAAACGTTCATCAAACCATTGAAATGTTTTGGAATCTGTTACTTGTTTGGAAAACATGAAGCCTATAAATTAGCTAACAAAAAAATAGTTATGGATAAGCGTCCCTAACTAACTACCAATAATCTTATTATCTCTAAATAATGAGGAGATGTTAGTCTCATCTCTAAGAAAATAGTAAGATCTTGATATTAGCTATGGGTAATTGGAGTGCTGCTTTGTTCAAAGCGCGTCTACCATCAGACAGACAGCACACTTTTAATATTTACTGTTTAAGTCCGTAGAAAGTCGCAACCGTTGGCCAACGGCTAGCTCCTTCTTTAGAAAATGTAACATAACTTTAAGCTATGATGTCTTTATTTAATGTCGTATTATACGTCATTTTCATATCGGTATAACTAGAGTCTCTCTATAAATGATAGATCGTAAGTTTAGTAAGAGGGAGATCTCACGTTACGGTTTTTAGGTAACAATTAATTAAGAATAGCTAAATTTAAATAATCCTCGCGCTCCTGACTTAACAAAAATATTGCTCATGTTCAACCAAGTTTTTTCGTCTGCTAAGTATACTGCTCGGTTAATTGTCTTACTAAGTTTCTTTTGGTTTATTTCTGCTTTTGGCTGGTATGCGCCTCAAGCCCACGCTTTTACTGAAGAACAAAAGCTGCTGTTACAATCTTGGCGTATTGTTAACCAATCTTATATCGATGAAACTTTTAATCATCAAAATTGGTGGAAGATGAGAGAAAAGTATGTTAAAAAGCCTTTGCGCGATCGCACGGAGACTTATACAGCTATTGAGGAGATGCTAGCAACTTTAGACGATCCTTTTACCAGATTACTTCGACCAGAACAGTATCGTAGTTTACAGGTTAATACTTCGGGGGAACTTTCGGGAGTAGGATTACAAATTAATATTAATCCTCAAACCAAACTAATTGAAGTAATTTCTCCTTTAGCTGGCTCTCCGGCTGAATCCGCTGGCATCGAACCAAGAGACAGTATTTTGGAGATAGATGGGGAAGATACCCAAAAAATGACTTTGGATGAAGCCGCTGCTAAGATGCGAGGTAAAATTGGCACAAAAGTTTCCATTAGAGTCCAGTCTAGTCAAGATAAAAATGCTAAACCGCGCACGGTAAGTATAGTTCGCGATCGCATTTCTCTAAATCCTGTATACACTGCTCTCGATACCAGCACCGAGCAAAAGGTTGGCTATGTTCGTCTCAATCAGTTTAGTGCCAATGCAGCTAAAGAAATTGCTCATGGAGTGTCCGATCTAGAAAAGCAAGGTGCCCAAGCCTATATTTTGGATCTGCGCAACAACCCAGGGGGATTATTACAGGCAGGAGTAGAAATTGCGCGGATGTGGCTTGATTATGGCACGATTGTCTACACAGTTAATCGTCAAGGTGCTTTGGGTAGTTTTGATTCTAATAGCGAAATTTTGACTGAAGATCCTTTGGTAGTTTTAGTTAATCAAGGTACGGCTAGTGCGAGTGAGATTTTAGCAGGAGCATTACAGGATAACGAGCGAGCTTTATTAGTAGGGGAAAAAACTTTTGGTAAGGGATTGATTCAGTCTTTGTTTGAGTTACCCGATGGATCTGGTTTAGCAATAACGGTCGCTAAATACGAAACTCCCAATCACACTGATATTAATAAGTTGGGTATTATGCCCGATGATGTTGTATCTCAAAAGCCAATTACCTATGGTCAAATCGCTTCTGATGAGGATTTACAATATCAAGAGGCATTAAAAGTGGTGACTTCGGAAAATGGTGTTTTAGCAAAGGCAGGATAATTCAAAGTGAAGTTGGGTGGGCATAATGATCATTTTGCGCTTAAAAAAATGTATATGTTGATGCCCACTAATATCAAAATCTATTAAATTCAATGTCCAACAAGTTCTTTCGTTAAATTTAGAACAATCGATTTTAAATATTGTTCTCAAAAACTTTCAACCAGCTTTTGAATAAATGGTTTTGATGAACCATAACTAACAATGGCTACATCCAAATCGATATCTTGATAAAGCTGTAAAGCTCTAGTAATGCTCTGTATAATCCAGTTAGTAGGGTTACCAAATGCTCCTCCTCCGAGAAGGGTCAAAAATAATTGCTTATTACCATTGATTTGAGCGTTCAAAATTGCGGTACAAATGGTTGCTTCATAAGATGCTTCTAAAATCAGCCTGGCAAATTGCGACCAAAGCTTTGTTGGTAGAGAAGAATATGCCACTGGCAAAGCAGAACAATAGACCTGGGATACTTGATGCTGACAATCGTTCAATGTTACTTGAGTTTGCCACTGAATCCCGATTCTTAATAGTTTACGAAGCTCATCTCGTTCTTTCTCGTCCGATGTTTGGAGTCTTTGAGAAATTGCAGTCAATCCTCGATGAGATGCTAAAGCATAACCATTTTTCATTTGCCAAAGACGATTTTGAGAATTGACTAATGCCTCTCCCAAATCTGCTAAACAGTCGATTTGATTAGTTGCAGACTGTCCGATTTGTCCGTTTACTGGGACAAAATAGTTACGATAAATTGTTCCCGCACCAGCAGCAGTAGCACAGGCGGGTCCTTGAGTGCGATCGTAATCGTAAATTCCTATTCCTGCTTCGGGAGTTCGGTTAGGGGAAACCATTTCTAACAAATTGAACTGCGATGCTACCTGAAATAATGCTCCTTCATTGGCTGGATCTGTATGCAAACTTTGCACGTTTGCCACTACTTCTCGTAATGAAAGTTTGCCAGTTTTGTCTATACTTTGGATTCGCTGTCTCAACTCCCCTAATGACGGTATTTCTAGTCGACCAGCGATCATAGTTTTGCCGTTGATTGACGATCGCAATTTTTCTTGTTCGACAACTAGATTATTGCGTACCTGTTGTGGTGATTCTTCGCTAAAACCAGTTAGCTTTTCAAACCAATCCATAATATTTTTTCCAATTAACGTCAATATATTTCTATGATTAATCAACCTGCTGAGATATTTCCACCGCAATGGGGAATATGAGATAATTTGAATCTAGGTATCATCGAGTTTTTCAATATAGAGATCTAAATAAAAATGTTTAATTTTACTGGAGAAAAACCCAACAATTTGGGTATAAAAGACGGTAAGCTAGCCGCTTGTCCTGGTAGTCCTAACTGCGTTAATAGCCAAAGTAATGGTGGCAAAGAAAAAATTGAGCCTCTACCTAATGTTGCGATCGCCGAAATTAAAGGTGTAGTTGAAGGTATGGAAAGGACGACCATCATTGAAGAAACTGATAATTATCTCTACGCAGAATTTAAAAGTAAACTAATGGGTTTTGTCGATGATGTAGAGTTTTATCGCGACCCAGCAGCAAATGTAGTTCATGTTCGCTCTGCTTCTAGGCTAGGGAAGTCTGATGCAGGAGTAAATCGTCAGCGAGTTGAAGAAATTAGAGGCAAACTCAAATAATTAAGAATCAATCAAATGAAACGCTATTGGGTCGATAGTTTAGTAGCGGATTTTAATTACCAGAATAATAGAAAATTTATATTTCGTTTGCTGACAACGAAACAGAATATTCTGGGAAAATAATCATAAATTTCAATTAAATTATTAAACTATGCCTACAACTGCTTCTAGTAATAAATCTCCCCTTGCTTTAACTATTGCCGAAAAATTAGCAGCAGGAGAAAATCTAGCTCATGCTGACTATAGTAACCAAGATTTATATGCGATCGCTCTTAACCAAGCAAATTTAGAACAGGTCGATTTTTCTAATAGCATCTTGACTAATGCAGATTTAGTTGGTGCAAATCTAGCAGGAGCAAACCTACAAAAAGCCGACTTGCGGGGGGCAAACTTAACAGGGGCAAACTTAACAGGGGCAAACTTAACAGGGGTTTATTTAAGTCGAGCCGATCTGCGTCAAGCAAATCTGACCGATGCCAATCTAACCGACGCTAAACTTCAAGTAACTATTTACGATCGCGATACGGTATTTCCTGAAGGATTTAACTATAAAAGCTCTGCTGCAGTAGGGCCAGGAGCAAGTCTAAATGGAGCTTTTCTCAACACTGCCAACCTGCGGGGAGTCGATTTAACTGGGGCAAAAATGATTGGTGCTTACCTTAGTGGTGCGGATTTTACGGGCGCAATTCTCAACGATGTTTCTTTTAGTGGAGCAAATCTGCAAAAAGCAATTATGACAGGGGCAAGTTTGCGTAATGCTCGTTTGGGTAATACGGAATTGAAAGGAGTTGATTTTCGTGCAGCAGATCTGACGGGAGCTAACTTAGATAATATTCAAAATATAGCAGGAGCGGATTTTAGTATGGTTGTGGGGTTGAGTGACCAAGCTCGTTCCACTATTTTAGGTTTCCCCGCACCAGATCTCACTACTTGGAATTCTTATACTCGCTGTAATACTAAAGATAGTCTGGAAGTTCTAGCTTGATCTTTAATCGGCGATTGATTTCTAGAATAGTGCAGAATAACCAAAAACTAATAGCGATCGCCATTATATTCTGTTACCTAAGCGTAGCGATCGCATCTAAACCTCTAATTGCTCAATCTCCCGATTGGATTGCTCGCAGTAACCAATTTGCGGATATTTTAGAGCAAGGGATTTCTAGCAAAGATTGTTATCAAAAATCTACCATGAGTAGAAGTTTGGTGGAATTAGATCCCGTTTTTAAACGCTGTCGCCGAACAAGCTTGCACAAAGCAATAACAACTATCGAACAACAATTAGAGCGCGCCAAAAATCTAGATCTTCGCTTGGATTTAGAAATATTACTTAAATATGGCAAGCAAGAATTGCGATCGCAATTGTTAGCAGAAAAGTATCGGGTTCCTTATCTAAATATTAGTGAAGCTATTTTAGATAGTTTTCAATCTGTTCTTAAAGAGTCTAAGTTTGCTTCTCAACAGCAAGCCGCTATTTTAAGTAAGCTTCAGCAATATGCAGGAATGGGATTAGATCGAACTTCCCTAACTCAAAAGCTAGAAAAAGCGATCGCAGCACAGCTACAACAATCGGAGATTGCTTTACCCAATCAACAACAGTTGCAAAATAATTTGGACAAAAATGCAGCCCAAGTATATAAAATCGAGGCTTTTTTAAAGCAGCAGCAAGTTGCCAACTACGAGGAAGCCTACGAACAACTAAAAAGCCAGTTATTCGCTCACGAGAAGTTTTTACGTCACTTACAAATAACTCGCTTCAAAAACGATTATGTTTTACCTACCGAACTATATCTTGAAGAATTACACAGACAAGGTATTGAAATACCCGTAGCAGAATTAATAGAGCAAGCTCATACTGCTTTTATCCGAGTACAACAGCAGATGCAAGCGATCGCGCCGCAAATTGCGCGTAAACTAAAATTAGATCGATCTGATTACCGCAATGTAATTGCAGCTTTAAAACGACAATCACTTTCAGCTGACGATACCCTCCATCTCTATCAAAGTCGTGCCAAACAGCTAGAGGATATTATTAGGCGAGAAAACTTGGTCAGCTTACCCCAGCAAGAATTTAAGATTCGTTTGGCAACAGCAAGAGAATACCAAAAGTTTCCTGTGCCTCTATACGATTCTGAATCTAACACCTTTGTGATTCCCGTATTACAAAATCCTCAAAAAGCAAAACTCTATAACGACTTTACCAATCCTGCAATGTCATGGACACTAACAGTTCATGAAGGACGACCTGGACACGACTTACAGTTTGCTACGATAGAAAACCAAAATCTATCCAAGGCGAGGACTGATTTTGCAGCCAATGCTACTAGTATCGAAGGCTGGGCTACCTATGCAGAAGAAATGATGCAGCCCTATATGCCCCTCGAAGGCAAGTTTATGTCCTTACAGTTTCAGCTACTCCGTTCGGCTAGGGCATTTCTCGAACCCGAACTTCACTTAGGCAAAATTACTACTGCCGATGCTCTAAAGGTTCTAACTCAAGATGCTGGATTTTCTCAGTTTTTTGCCCAACAGGAAATCAAACGCTATATTTCCCGATTTCCAGGTCAAGCACCCTCATATTTTTATGGCTATCAACAACTAAAAAAATTGCGATCGCAAGTCGCACAAATACAGGGCAAAGATTTTAATCTTAAAAAGTTTCACGACTTGATTTTATCTCAGGGATTTATCTCACCTCAATTATTACGGCAAATTATACCGACGAAAATTTGATTTGGGGTTGATCAAAAATAATTACAGAGCGATTTCTAAACTCAGTTGATTTCTTACTTCCATCAGGGCAAAGCCTAGCAAATTTTCACCCCGCCATTGATAAGGATTTTGAGCATCAGGGTTATTTTCTCCTAGTCCAATACCCCAAATGCGATCGCGTGGACTGGCTTCAACCAAAATGCGCTCTTTAGTATTTAAGAGAAATTTTTGCAAAGCTGGGTTTTGAGAAAACTTACCTAGATTGCCCCGCACGACGATGGCAAAACGATGTTCTAACCAAATCTCCTGTTTAAATCCTGTCACTTGGCGACCGAGTTTTTTAGCTTCTCCTGGATGGCTAGCAGCAATGATTTTGGCTAAGATTGTCTGATCTTTAAATAGACGCGCTTTTTCCGCCATCATATAGTGTTCTGCCGTTGGGTATACGATACTATCTAGCTTGAATGGAGATTCATACCACTGACTAAAACAGCTTTTGGTAACTGCGTTATCTGGTTTCTGTTGATGTCCCCAGAAAAAAAGATATTTAACGCTATTGCCAAAATTTAGATAGTTAATTAAATCTTGTTTGGTACGAATATTATTCATTTTTTACGAGTTGGACGTTTAAACATCGACCTCAATACCGAGAGTTTCCAAAGCATAGTCGCTGAGAAGATCATGACCCGCCGCCGTAGGATGAAGAGTATCAAAAAAGAGATATTCATCGGGGTTCGCACCTGGAGTAGGAGTAAATGTGGCAGGATCTAAGAAAGATTCGGTGACGTTAGTCAAACCAAATTCTTCGGGGTTGGATAAAATATCATCAAACAAAGAATTGGCATCGAGAACGGTAATATTTGCACCAGTCAAAGTGTCTTCCAACTCCTCAACTGTAGAATCCAAAAGAGTGTTATGAAAGTCTGACAATTGGGTTAATTCTTCTGAGGAGACTGGCAAAAGAGGATTCTGTGCCTCAGGAAGCGCGCCCAAGTCGGGTAGATTAACTACCAGAAAATCTCGCGCGCCCGAATTGTATAGGGACTCGATATTTGTTTCAATATTATCAACTACTAGTTCGGGATCGGCATCGGCAGCAAAATAATCATTACTTCCTCCCCACAAAATATAAAGGGCATCGTCATCTGCTGGTTGGTTTGCCTGTAGACGATCTGCAATAAAGAATTCCACTTGTGTTTCTATGCCTGGGATTAAGCTGCCTACTTCTCCCCTACCGCTAGCACCAGTAGTTGCTAAACCATAGCCAAAATTAACACTTTGATTGGTTGTATTGCCGTCTAAGAAAGGACTAACAACGAGATTTCCGTCGATTATGGTAACGGTCGCGGGAATATCAGAATCAGGACTAGCAACCGATACCTCAGTGGAGTTAACCAGGTCGATCTCCAATTCATTTGCTAGATTATCAATCCAAATTGGACCATTAGAAAAACGTCCTGCAAAATAGGGAGGATTAGGAGGTAGCACAGGAATCTCTAATCCCAATAAAGCGGAGGATTCTTGGGCAAAAGTTGTGACGTTGAATATATTGCCCGTATCTACCAAACTATCGCCAAAAACGTAAATATTGCTATAGGTGTCATCTTCTACAGGTTTAAAATCAATTCCTGTTACTGCACCACTACCAGCTAAATTAATATCGAGACTAGCTACATTAGTAACGTCAAATTCAAGCTCTTGAAAACTATTATCCCCTAAATTATCCACTTCTATGGTTTCAACAGGGTTGGAATTGTCATCGTAAAATGTAATCGAACTGCCAGCGTGATCTATATCTAATAAGCCAATATTATTGACTGCCACCAAGTCATCAAAATTAAGGCTAATCGTGCCCCCTGTAGCGAGATCGTCAGGATCGTTGACGTCTCCATCTTCTGAGATAATCAGGACATTTCCCAGATCTCTGCTGGCAAGATCGAAATCCTCTCCCGTAACATTATTGGTATCAAAAAGCATTAAATCAAACTCAGAAGAACTGGAAAATTCCACACCATAATAAAGATCGCTAACCCGATCTCCGGCAGCTAAATTTGGTTCGTCAAAGTCAATGGAATTTACGGAAGTGGATGAGGAAGATGTTTTTGTTTGAGGTAAAGACATAAGATACTTCTCGAATTATTTAATTTTGCAGAAAATCAACGAACTTAGAAAAAGTTGAGCATCACTGTTGTCAGACGACTTGCTATCTGGAACTCAATCTCAAATACGCTCTATTTAATAGATATTTTACAATATTAAGTGTTACAGATATAGCCGTAAAAATTACGTAGCGAGTGGTAAGTACCTTATAAGTAATGCCAGATAAACAAGTACTATAAAATACGATCGCTCAATCCAAGAAACTAAAGCTATTGTTTCAGTGAGAGCAAGATTGCTATATTGAAATAAATTGTAAAAATATATTAAGCTAATCTATTTAATGAATTTACTTTACGTACTGGGAATACTTACGGTCGCGATCGCATTTGGGATTGTAATTTATTTATTAACCCCTCGTAGCTACGAATCTGGCGATTCGGTTGCCAATTCCTATGACGAATGGACAGAAGACGGTATTTTGGAATTCTATTGGGGAGAACATATTCACCTCGGTTATTATGGATCACCACCTAGATCTAAAGATTTTCTCGCTGCCAAACATGATTTTGTTGATGAAATGGTTCGCTGGGGTGGTCTAGATAAATTACCAGCTAAAACTACCCTCTTGGATGTGGGTTGCGGTATTGGGGGTAGCAGTCGTATTTTAGCCAAAGATTATAACTTTGAGGTTACGGGAGTCACTATCAGTCCCCAACAAGTAAAACGCGCCCAAGAATTAACCCCAGAAGATGTGGACGCAAAATTTGCGGTAGATGATGCCATGGCATTATCTTTTGCCGACGCTAGTTTCGATGTAGTCTGGTCAGTAGAAGCAGGACCACATATGCCTGATAAATCAGTATTTGCCCAGGAATTGTTGCGCGTCCTGAAACCTGGAGGCATATTAGTAGTAGCAGATTGGAATCAACGAGACGATCGCCTTACTGCTCTTAATTTTTGGGAAAAACCCGTAATGAAACAGCTATTGGATCAGTGGTCCCATCCTGCCTTTTCTAGTATTGAAAAATTTTCCGAGTTATTAGCCGAAACAGGTATGGTAGAAGGAGAAGTGGTTACTGATGACTGGACGCAAGAAACTCTACCATCTTGGATTGATTCTATCTGGCAGGGTATTGCTAGACCTAAAGGATTAATTTTATTTGGGGTGTCAGGCTTGATTAAATCTCTGAGAGAAGTTCCCACCTTATTGTTGATGAGATTGGCTTTCGGTGCTGGCTTGTGTCGTTTTGGGATGTTTCGTGCTATTAGAGCAGATGTTACTTCTAACTCCGAATCCGTAGTTAGTGAAGCGGTTATCGGTAGCTAAAATTACGATAAATAGAAGCGATCGCGCAAGATAATAATAAAGCTAAACTAGGTGCGGTTGCAATTAACCACCCACCATCGAGAAATAATAGCCAGCTAGCCAAAGAAATCAGAGTTAAAGAGCCAAAAATACTCAAGCTCATTTTGCCAAAAGAACGTTGATAGCGAGTTGCTATAACCGCACCGACTATTGACCAACAAGCAACCCAAGCCATTTCCCAGCGATCGCACAACCACCATAGTGGTTTTTGCTCCCCCAAAACAGTACTAATAATATTACTAATCATTTGAGCGTGAATGATTACTCCTGGTAGGCGTTCTGCCTGTTGACCTTTGCTGAAGGGGGTATAGTGTAAATCTTGGTTGTAGCCTACTACCCCAATTAAAACAAGTTTACGATTGATTAGTTTTTTTAAAGATGATTCGGGGATGGTTAAGGCTTCTCGGAGAGGGATAGTTTGAGGTGAGGCATGACGATAGTTGAGTAAGGTTTGATAACCTTGCGCTTCTGGCAAATGATAACCACCACTAGTAGTTTGGAGCCTAGGGAATGTTACTTCGCCAATTTTTAGTAAGCCTTGAGGTTCATAGCTTGTAGGCAAATCTTCTAAATATTTGAGAGCTAGACGCAAACTCAGAGATTGACTAGTTTGACAAATATCATCGGGAGACATACCAATAATTTGACGGCGAATTGCCCCATCGTTATCGATCGCCCAATTACTAAAACCAACCCGATCATGAGATAACTGGGACGGTGCAGAAATACTACCCAAGTTTAGTCGATCAATTTTTACGCGACATATAGCAAAAAAATTATCGGCTTGGGCAACAGTCTGAGCTAAACTAGGCTCAAAAGAAAAATCATGAATCACATCAGAAGCGATCGCCCTGGGATTTCCTGATTGCAACCTAGTGATCAATCGCTTTAGGGCAGTATCGCTAATCGAGCCATGCATATTGAGAGCCAAATCGCTATTTTGTTGATAGCTGAGGTCACTGTCGTCAATCGTAATGACCAAAACTCGCTCATCGGCAGGGAGAGTTGACCGCCAACTTATCAGGCGATCGTAGGCTGCTAATTCTGAAGATTCTAACCAGCCCCAAGATTGAATCAGATAAACTATGATTACGGCGATTACACTCACAATCGGCGTTGAAATAGAGGATGGTTGCGGTAGTTTTAACCGAGCTAAAATAGATGAAGCTTGGCGATCTTCATGATCCCTTAGATCAGACCACAGTGGCGGAATCACCGCAGGATTTTGGTAAATAGTAGGCAGCCAACTAGAGTATGGATATTGTTTCTCCCAACCCTGTAGTTGCTCCCTAGCCATTTTGGTGGCTAAGTATAAAGAGTTACCCCCCGCGTAAGCCTGGAGGAAATGTTTGATAAACTCTTGAGCCATGATGTCGGGAATCGGCATCCGCATCACAATCGATTGAGGTAGGGATAGCTTACCCAACTCTTCTGCTAAGCCTAAGCCATCACAAGAATTAAAGATGGCAAGTTGGAGTCCCAAAGAGATCGCTCTTTTAAAACCATATTTTAGCTGTTCAATCGTGAGACGATCTTGCTGATTGAGATACAAAATGCCCTCTCTGGCAATGGTTTGACTATGTCCAGCAAAAAAGACAATATCCCAGCCACCTTGCCATAGACGAGCGTATAACTCCTGGGGAGTTGGCTCAACCAAAAATACAACTTCGCTACTATCGAGGGACTCTAAAAAATCGCAATCTGCCTGAAGATTTAGTCCCCGATTATCCCCCAAAATAGCCAAAATTCTGACTTGGTGATGTCGATGTATTTTCGGCTTAATTGGTACGCGCTGAAAATTAAAATTGCTAACGCCAATTTCTAAATTGGGATAGTTTTCTAATAGATCCCAACAACACCAAGGTAATTGATAGATTTGCGGACGATCGCTACATATAAGTATTCTGACTGCTTCAAAACGGTTTAGTTCTTCCCGCAGGTGTTTATCAACTGCATAAAAACTAGGGGAATTGAGCCACTGTTGAAATTGAAATTGGAGATTTTTAGCAGAGGTGACTAGTTCCTTTTGAGGAAGCATTGAGCCATCATAAATGATTTGTTGCGGTTTAATTCGGCTGTTGTTTCCTAGCTGGATATATTTTTCTTGCCATTGCACTAGATAATGATTTAATTCAATTGTTGGGGGTAAATATCCCACAATACCCCGCTCTACTGCCTGTCCTTCTTCTCCTACCTCTAAGTTAATCTGAAAACCAGACTCGAAGTTACCATTAAACTTAAGTAGGACAAGCTTGGTCATAATCAAATATCTAAAATCTGGCGAGTCATAATGATCTTGTTTAAATGATAAAACTTTCTATCTTTATTTGTCCCGCCAAAGCTAGCTCAACTTTAAAACTCTCTCCTAGTTTGCCACTAAAGCAAAATTCGATGGTTTTGTTTTCGTTTGCTTGAGCAATCATTACAGGATGGTTATGAGAATCAAAGATTACTAATTCTAAACCTAGAGGTAAAAGATCGTGGACATGACTATTACAGACAATCATCGAAATATTAAATTCTTGTAGCGATCGCCAAGAGGATTCTGTAAGATGAACGGAGTTTGTTTGATCCCCTCCCTCTTGAGGCAGATCTAGATTGTTAGATAAATTATTTTGAGACTGTATATTTAATACCAGAGCAATACTAATATTTTCGGCAAACTGAACTAGCTTGACTGGATTGATTTGGGAGTTAAGTTGGTTGGTTGAATTATTTAGCTTCTGGAGGCTTCTAAAATTTAGAGCGACAGCAGGGGCGAATAATTCCTCTAAGGGATGCCAGCCTTGATCGAATTTTTGGGTAAACCAGTTACTGATAATAGTAGTTTCTAATGGTGCAGCTCGCTTTTGCAAACTAAGATAAGTAGGAAATTCTGCTAGAGATTCTAATTGAGCCAGAGGTAAGGGAGATTGAGTGACTTGACCCACAAATCCCAACAAATCTGCCCGCTCCAAAGCTAAATTTAGTTGTACTATGACATAGCCAATTCTTTCTGTCCAAACCTCTGGAGGAATATTTACACTGTCGTCTCCCGCCATAACAAATCGACATTCTAGTTTGCCGTAGCCAGGAATTTGTAAATCTGCTGTATCCATCATGGTTTGCAGCACTGGGTTTTGACTATCACTACCTTCTAAATTGGTCGCCCATCCGATCAAGTGAAGATAGATATTCACCGCAGACACTGTTAAGGTATTTAGATAAACTTGCTTACCTTTACTGGCTTGAGATTGATAACCGCGAAATTTTTGCGCTTTAACTCTTGTTTCTAGAGAGATAACTGTCGGAAAAATTTCTAGATTATTCTCGGTAATAGTAGTTTTCTTCATAGCTACATCGATTATAAATTGGTGTTAAAGATACTGTTGTAATTCGGTTTTTAGTAATGGAGCAAAACGACGACACCAGCGATTGTAAAAGCTGCTTAAGGTAGGAATAGGTATATTTAGCTGCTCCGATATTTGTGACCAAGTTCTACCAGAAAATTTGGCTAAAGCAATCTGACTAAAGTTAGCATCTGGTCTATTTCTGATATGGGCAGTAGTAAAAATGCTATCGGGATTTTTCACTATATATTCTTGAATAATTTCTCCTAGGCTAGGTAGATTAGTCGGCTGAGAAACTTGCTCTAAATCCCGTAAGCTTGGCAACTCATACTGAGTATACTTTTTAGTTTTTTGATAACATTTTAAAATTAATTTATCTAATTTGAAATTGACCCAGTTCATAAATTTACCTTTACCTCGATCGGGATCGTATAGATCAATATTGAGACAAACATAAGCAAGTGTTTCTGCCAAAGCTTCTTCATAAAGTATTTGATACAAACTAGCAGAGAATTTATAAACATGAGGACGGCACAATCTTCCTGATAGCTTGATCGCTTTAATTAGCTCGGTAAGAGCATAGGATCTAAGTTCACTATTAACTGAGTAGTTTTGAGCAGTCAAACCCATTTTTTTTAATTGAGTATCATCGAGTATATTTTTAAATATTTGTTTTTGTAATGTGTATAAATATGCTGGTTGAATCTGTTTAATTTGATCTACTGTTGGCGATTTAATCCCATCGATAGCCAAGTATTTAGACAAATGATTTTGTAAGTTTTCTTTTGCCTGGTTGTATATTTCTCGATACACTCCCTGCAAAGGCATTCCATTGAATTGACGACACAAAGGACGCGATCGCAAGATCGTAACTGCAACTAACTCGATCGCTGATTCTCGTTGTTCAAGATCTTTGGTAGTGTGAACTCGATTAAGCAGCTTTGTTACTAGCTGGTCTTTTTCTTGTTCAAACTCATTACTAATAGCCATTGATAATGGTTGCCTTTAACCCTTTGATTGATCGAGTATTCTTATTAAGTAACTTCTGAAATAAAGACTATATTTATGGTTTTTATTACAAAACTTTACATTTAGCTTTGAGACCAAGCAACAGAGAATAAATATTTAAGATAGATGACTTTAAAATTACCGTCATTCAAAAATCATAATTTATTTGATTTAGCCCTGACTCATCGCTCTTACACCAACGAAAATCAAGATGTAGTAGGGGATAATGAGCGTTTAGAATTTTTGGGAGATGCTGTGTTGGGATTTACGATCGCCCAAATGTTGTATAGCATGTATCCTAGTATTAATGAAGCTCAATTAACCCACTTGCGATCGCGCTTAGTAGATGAAAAACAGCTAGGTAAATTGGGAGCAGAACTAGGATTGGGCGAACTAATGCGTCTGGGTAAAGGTGCAGCCAAAGATGGGGGAAGAAATAACCCTTCCCTACTCAATGATACTTTAGAGGCAGTTTTGGGCGCGTATTTCTTGGATGCTGGAATTCAACCAGTCCAAGACTACATTGTCGAAATTTTTGCTCCCTTGGCAAAGACGATAGTTGAGAATTGGACGCTCGAACCGACTAACTCTTTCTCCAATGCGTCTAGTCCCCAAGCAACCTTTATTGATAGCAAAAATGGCTTTCAGCAGTGGTCGTTTGCTAACTATCAAGTTAGACCCCAATATCGCATTATTGCTGAAACTGGCCCCGATCATGACAAACAATTTACGGCACAAGTGTCAGTTTTGGGGAAAGTCTACGGAGTAGGTACGGGTAATCGTAAACAAGAAGCCGAGAAAAAAGCAGCAGAAGTAGCTCTCAATAACATTCAAAATGAATTATAAAAAGTGATTAATTTATTTAATTTATTTAATTTATAATGTGTGGCTAGTATAAAAATAAAGTGGTATGCTTTTATACATTACAGGAAAAAATTCGGACTATCCTGTATGAGTACCAAGTTAATTGGTACGTTACAGTTCGTGGGACTCCAAAGGTGTTAGTAATAATGTAGTTATTGCTGATGCCTTTTTTTTTGCGATCGATCAAAACTGAATCTGTAATTAAGTATATAAACAGTAACTCCAAAGATCATCAGCAATTTAACTGATTTTTTGAGATTACATAAGTCATTTTGCTGAATAAAAATTTTAGTAAATACTGATAAAAACACACAAAACTAAGATTTAATAATTACAAATTGGTAACAATATAACCTGGATAGAATTATTAACCACACATAATTATATATTTACTTAAGTGCCTGACAACACAATTGAAATTGCCAAAGAAATTATTGCGCCAGGACTGCTGCGACGTTTCGAGCTACCAGTAAGTCGTTTAGCTACCCAAACCTTGGTTTCGTTGCCAGTGACGGTAGTCAATGGTATTGAGCCAGGTCCTAAGCTTTGGTTAAGCGCAGCTATTCATGGTGATGAAATTAACGGGGTCGAAATTATTGCGCGAATTTTGGGACAAATTGACCCGAAAAAATTGCGTGGAACAATTATCGCGGTTTCGATTGTCAATGTGTTTGGTTTTATCGAGCAATCCCGCTATCTACCAGACCGCCGAGATCTCAATCGCTCGTTTCCTGGCTCAGAAAATGGCTCTCTAGCTTCCCAGTTAGCTAATTTATTTATGCGAGAAATCGTCGATCGCAGCACCCATGGTATAGATTTACATACTGCTGCAGTACACCGTACTAATTTACCCCAGATTCGTGGCAACCTAGAGGATCAAACTACCTATAGTTGTGCTAAAGCTTTTGGTGCGCCGATCACAATCCACTCTAAAACTATTCCTGGCTCATTACGTCACGCAGCCACCAAAAAAGGTATTCCTGTGCTGCTTTACGAAGCAGGGGAGGCTTTGCGTTTCGATCCCTTCGCGATTGACTGTGGTGTCAAGGGTATCTTAAGAGTAATGGACTGCTTAAATATGTATCACTATGATCAATTATCCAACGAAAAAAATTTGATTGAAAGCAGAAGTAATAAATGGGTGAGGGCAAGCTGTGGTGGTATATTCCATTTAGAGATTAACTTGGGAGACAAGGTGACTAGAAAACAGGAATTAGGTTTTATTACCAATGCTTTTGGCGAAAAAAGAGTAGCAGTCAGAGCATCAGTTAATGGTATTGTAATTAGCCACATTCAAAATCCTTTAGTAAATCAAGGTGACGCCATTATTAATCTAGCAATTATTTAACTTATAATTTATGGCAGTAGACTATGATTTGGTAATAATTGGTAGTAGTTGGGCGGGTATTTATGCTGCGAAAAATGCCTGTCAATTGCAAGCTCGTGTTGCTTTGGTTACTCAAACAGAAGAACTATATTTGCCTAATACTCTGCTATTAAATCAAAGTTTGGCTGAGCTAGGACGGTTTAATGATCAACAGCAAAACAGTTTTTGGTTGGCGACAGAAAATATTATTAATCTTGACGATCCAGAAGCATTTAATTGGATACAGGGAATTAAAACAGACGTACAAAATCTCAATTCGTTAGCTTATTTATCTGCATTGGGAGTAGATGTCATTGTCGGTTGCGGCGAGTTTTATCGATTACCCAGGTTGGGTTTTAAAGTAGGTAAGCGAGATTTGCGATCGCGAAATTATTTATTAGCAACGGGTACGATTTGTGGCTCGATATTTGAGCGAGATTTAGACCCAAAAAATTATTTGACTCCAAAAGATTTACAGACCAAACAATTAGTAAACCTGCCTCACAAATTACTAATTATTGGTAGCGAGCCGACTGCTTTAGAATTAGCTCAAGCATTAGTAAGATTAGGCAAACAAGTTACTTTAATTTGTGAGCGATCGCGAATTTTACCCCAAGAAGATTTGGATATTAGTAGCTTAATTCAAGCACAATTAGAAGCGGAGGGAATTAAGATCTTTATTAATACCAAAGTTAGTCAAATAAAAGTAATTGACAATCAAAAGTGGGTGCAAGCTGGCAATCGTGCCTTGTCAGCAGATCAAATTATTGTTGTTAATCATCGTCAACCAAATGTTGCAGGATTAAATTTAGCTGGGGTAAAAGTTAAATATAATAGTCAAAAAGTTTTAGTCAATCAAAAACTACAGACTACTAATTCTAGAATCTATGCTTGTGGTGATTTAATTGGTGGTTATAATTTAGCTAATATTACTCGATATGAAATCAATTTAATTTTGAAAAATACTCTATTTTTGAATCGCTATAAAACGAATTATCATACAGTTCCTTGGGCTATTTATACTCAACCAAATTTAGTTAGAGTGGGGCTAAATGAATCTCAAGCTAAACGGCAGTACTTTGAAGATTTTTTGGTAGTCAAACAATATTTTAAACTGATAGACCAGGCACAAATCTTAGATCGGACTACTGGTTTGTGTAAATTTATAATCAAGCAAAATGGAGAGTTACTTGGCTGTAGTATTGTTGGCGATCGCGCTATAGAATTAGTAGGTATTCCTACCTTAATGATTCAGCATAAAATTAAGCTAGATCGCAATCCCATGCGGGGTATAACTTCTTTATCTTTACCGACAATTTATCCTAGTATGGCAGAAATATTAACCCAGGTAAGTCATGATTTTTATCAGCAAAAAATACAACGAAATCATCGACTTCTAAATAGACTAAAAACTTGGTTTTCTCGGCGTAAAAAATAATAATTAATTGTTCAAAAATATAAAAAAATGAATCGAAAACTTTTTATTGTATTTGAAGGAATTGATAGTTGTGGTAAAACCACCCAAGCAGAACTATTAAAACAATACTTTTTAGAACAATCTCAACAGGCTGTAATTAGCCCCGAACCTTCCAATGGAATCATTGGTAATATGATTCGTCAAGCTCTCAAACAACGAATTACTTTTAGTCGCGATCGCAGTTTGTTTGACGAACAAATGGCTTATCTGTTTGCTGCTGATCGCCACGACCATTTATATAATGATATTGATGGGGTGTTCAAACTAATTCAAGATAACTATCATGTGATTAGTACTAGGTATTACTTTTCTTCTTTAGCTTACAATTGCGAAACTCCAGAAAAATTTACTTTCATCAAAAAACTAAACGATCGCTTTCCTGACCCCGATCTGACAATTTATATAGATCTTCCTATCAAAATATCTTTAGCTAGACTGTCCAAGCGTTCTTCAACTGAAATATATGAAACTGAAAACAAACTAACTAAAGTTAGAGAACAATATCAGCAAATATTTGCCAATTATGATGGTCGAGTAATTACTATTGACGGTACGCAAGATATCGAAAAAATTCATCAACAAATAGTCAAGGCAGTCGCTCAATAATCAACTAGCAAACTACCTCTAAAATCAATAATTAACTTTCTTTTATATTGCTGGTAATTTTATTTTTAGCTTAACCTAAATTTTTATTTTTATTGAGTTTAATTATAAAAGTAATTGAATATTTGGCTCAAGGATAACCACCATAATCGTTAAGGACAATGAAATACAAAATTAGCTATACTTGATTTTATTAAAAAAAAATTAATAATTGCAACTAATCCATAAGATTTATCTTCTATATTCATAATCAAAATTGAGCATCGCCAGAATAATAGCTACTATTGGCGTCTTTCGCCATAGACCACAACTATAAGATGAATCAAGATCCCGAACACAATTCAGATTATTTTCCTCCCAAAGATAAATCAAAACATCGTACAGCAACTCCTACTAGTTGGTGGCGAAAAATGGCGATCGCTTTTTTTGTTTTATTATTAGGTGGTGCGGGTAGTGGATTAATCTATGGTTGGTATTTCGTACAGCGCAAACTAGTACCTCTAATTGAAACTGAAGCGGGAGAATATTTACATCGCCCTCTAAAATTGGGTAAATTGCGGAGTATCTCGCCCACAGGAGCAAGTTTTGCGGGTAGTGCCCTACCCGCTACTCAGGATAATCCCGATTTTGCTAAGGTCAAGCAGGTTCAAGTAAATATTGCGCCGTTATATTTTTTGCGCACCCGTAAGCTCAAGTTGGACATTATTCTCAAACAACCTGATGTTTATATCGAGCAAGATGAATCTGGGTTGTGGACTCCCACCAAATTTGGTTCGGATCAAGAGTCTGAAGGTAGTCTAAAGGTTGAGGTGACATCGATCCAGCTTCACGGTGGGCAGCTTTCTTTAGTCGCTTATGACCAGGATGCAGAAGAATTAAACCCTGCAGTGATGGCAAAAATTGATGAAGTTGTGATTCGCCCTATTGATGATGCGATCGCTTTTAATGCTAATGCTAATTTGATCCAGGGTGGTGAATTTACTCTTAATGGTTTGGGAAATAGTGATACTGGAGTAATTGACATTAAGCTAGATGGAAAACAATTACCAGCAGCAGAAGTTAGTAATTTACTAGCTTTACCGATTAAATTTAAACATGGCAAGATTAATGGAGAATTAGATATTGCTTTGGCAGATTCTCCGATACCTTTATTAGATGGGACATTAGATCTTGATGCTGTCAGCTTGCAAATTCCTAATTTAGTTAAACCCTTTAGTGACAGTGATGGCAAGGTACACTTTCAAGGTTCATTAGTAACATTAGATGATATTACGACTAACTTTGGCGAAGTATCGGGGATAGCTTCAGGCTCACTCGATTTAGCCTCCGATGGAGGTTATCAGATTGATACCAAGGTAAAATCCGTAGCAGCGAATAAAGTCGTTGAAGCTTTAGAATTAGATGCTCCCGTACCGTTAGAAGGCGAAATAAAAGGAGATGTTACTGTTAGGGGTTCAATTGAAGCACCAGTCATTGGTTTTAATATTGCTACTACAGGTGATAGCACTGTAGATCGAGTAGACTTTGCCCAAATCGATGCCAATTTAGAACTAATAGATACTACCCTGTCGGTAAGACAGTTTGAGAGTAAATTAAAAAGTGGTGGGACAATTAACGGTAATGGCAAAATTCAACTAGACAAAGCTCAAAATATTGCTTTTAATCTACAAGCAAATAATCTTTCAGGTAAAGCGATCGCCAAGAGCTATGATAATAAGTTACCTGTAGATATAGGTAAGATTTCTGGTAACACCAATTTGTCCGCCCAAGCAGGAAATCTAGATACTCTAAGTTTTCGCAATACCCAGGCAAATTTTGCTTTAGGTAACGGTACAGTAGAGCTAGAAAATCTTAATTACGATCGCGGTGTCTGGACATCAGACATTACTACATCGGGGGTAGAGTTTGGTAGTTTACCCTTTGGTCAAGGCAGCGCAGAAACTATTGCCCAAGGATTAGTCAACGGAGATTTTAAAGCATCAGGAACCAAAGATCTGGGTAATCTAAATCTAGTTCAAGCTGCGGGTAAAGCAGAATTAGATACGATTGGGGGAAAAATCGCTATTCCCCAAATATCCTTGGCAAATGGTGGCTGGAATGCGGATCTTGATACCAAAAATTTAAAGTTACAGCGTTTATTTCCTGATTTACCCAACGAATTTAATGATAATCTCAGCGGTAAATTTTATCTAACGGGTAATATCCCCGATGATGCCCAACCCCAAACCTTGATTAATGGTTTTGGCGACTTAACCTTAGCAGAAGGAAAAGTCAAAGTAGACGATTTAAAAATTGTTGACCAAAATTGGACAGCAACCGCCCAGGGGAAAAATCTCAAGCTCAAGGAATTAAGCTCTACTACCCCCGATCAATTTGCTGGATTAATTAACGGTAAGCTAGAGTTAGCAGGGACAACCGATAATGTTACACCCCAAGGTATTTTAGCCCAGGGTAATGGTAGCCTCACTATACCAGAAGGAAAGTTTCAAGCAGAGCAACTTGCGATCGCCGATGGAGAGTTCAAAGCTCAAGTAGTACCCCAAGTAGATCTAAATTTATTTGCCGATCCCAACTCTGACGATCTCGAACTTAAAGGACAACTAGGAGGAAAACTGGCGGTAACGGGACAGGTAGACAATCTTAGCCCTACTGCCGTATCTGCCCAGGGAGATCTTACTTTTAGCCAGGGTATCGATCTTTTAGAGCAGCCTTTTGATGCCAAAGTAGCCTGGAATGGTAGAAGATTAGATCTAATTGAAGCAAAGGGAGACAGTTTGGATGCTCAAGGCAAAATTGAAATCAATCCCTCATTTTTTAGCGATATTCCCGATAAACTAGCCGCAATCGATTATTTCGAGTTTAATGTCGATCGCGCCAAAGATATCGATATTACCAAACTGCGTTTGACCCTACCTAGTTGGGCGACTAAACTTGATTATTCAGGCAAGAGCGACTTTTCTGGACAAATTAGCGGAATTCCCTCGGCGATGAAAATTGCCGGTAATTTAGCTTTAAAAAATTTCTGGGTAGAAGATATCGATTTTGAGCCATTACTGGCAGGAAACGTGCAAATATCTCCAGCAACAGGGGTCAGCCTCCAGCTAAAAGAAATTTTAACCGCCCCTTTATTTGCCCCTGCAACGGATCTAGAGATGGATGTTCAGCCTCTAGATCAAATCGAGCTAGTGCTAGATCGAGATTTCTCTCCTGTAGCCTTTACTTTTGCCCAAGATTATCTATCGGTAACGGGGACAGGAAAACGAGAGATTGTAGAAATAAATACCCAGAATATACCGGTTGGGTTACTTAAAACCATTGCTCAAAAAAGTAATGATTTAGAATTGCCCGAAAATCTTGCCATTCAGCCTGTAGATGGTAACTTGTCAGGAAACTTTATTTTTAATCTCAATACTCTAGCTACTTCTGGCGAAAATGTAACGATCGAATCCCCCGCCTTGGCTAGTATTAGAGGCGATCTACTTAAGGGTAACTTTCAATATATCGATGGTTATTTTGCGATTCAAGATGTTGAATTTCAACAGCGCAACAGTACCTACAAATTAGCAGGAAACCTCCAGCAAAAGCCCGATGATATCGAGCTTGATGGCACAGTAGCTATCGAAGGGGGACAAATTCAAGATATCTTGATCGCTCTACAAATCTTTGAACTGACTGACTTTAGTCGCATATTTAGCGATCGCGGTTATGGTTTGGCAGCCAATTTATATGAACCTAGCACACCGCCGAATCAACCGCCTCTATTTAATGTTGGCTTAAAAAATGGGTCAGTAATCGAACAGCTAGAATTACTTTCGGCTATTCAAGCTTGGCTAGAAGAATTACAACAGCAGCGACAAACCGCGCTGGTTCCACCGATCAAAAATCTTCGGGGAACTTTTGACGGAGAGGTTAATGTTGTTGGTTCTCTTAAAGAAGGATTAAACTCTGAATTTAAGTTTTTAGGAGAAAAATGGCGTTGGGGTAGTGTGGTTAGCAAAAAGATCGTCGTCCAAGGCAATCTCAAACAAGGCATACTAACTTTACTTCCTGTTTCTATTCAGCTACAAAACTCGACTAAAAGTAAATCGCTATCTTCCAAGAATGATGTGTCTTCTCCCACCTTGCTATTTACGGGGACTTATGGCGGAGAAACTCAATCAGGACAGTTTCGTCTAGTAGATATTCCCGTCAAACTAATAGAACAGCTATTTTCGATACCTTCAGAGTTGGCTTTAGATGGCTTGCTCAATGCTAGTGCTAGTATAGCGGGAACACCCGATAATCCCCAAGCCAGAGGAGAAGTTAGAATCGATCATGCTTCTCTCAATGAGACTTCTATTGAATCTACTAAAGGCAGTTTTAACTACAAAAACTCTCGTCTTGACTTTTCAGCTAACAGTCTGATCGCCAAAGATACCGATCCTTTAATTCTTAAGGGCAATGTTCCCTATCAGTTACCTTTTGCTAAAGTCGAACCAGCCAGCAATTTATTAGAACTCCAAGTAAACGTCAAAGACAAAGGTTTGGCTTTGCTAGATATCTTTTCTCGTGGGGAATTAAAGTGGATTGATGGTAGTGGCAAAATCGTTTTGGATATTTCTGGTATTCTCGATGACAAGCAAAATCTACCCCGCAAACTAGTCGCACAAGGTACTGCAACTATCAATGATGCTACCGTGGCAGCCAAAAGCTTGCCTCACAATTTAATCACCAATATTAATAGTCAGGTATTTTTCGATCTCAATAATATTTTGGTGAGCAGTTTTACAGGGGAAATAGGTGGAGGAAATATTTTAGCAGCAGGAACAATTCCCCTCAATAAAACGGGTGTAAAAGATCCCTTTACCATCGATTTTGATGATATTACCGTCAAGTTACCAAAACTATACGAAGGTGGCTTGAAAGGTAGATTACAGATTTTAGGAAAAGCTACCGAACCAGCAATTGCTGGTAGTGTTACTCTTTTCGATGGGACAATTTTGTTGGCAAATGAAGAAGAAGCTACCGAAAGTAAAATAGCCAATAAAACTTCGGCTCAAATTACTGCGCTCAAAAGACGGAATACCGACGAGGGAATAGCAGCTTTGACCCAGTACAGAAATCTTAAGCTAAAACTAGGAGAAGACATCAAGATTAGTCAACCGCCAATTTTCACTTTTGTGGCAACAGGAGATCTTCAGATCGATGGTACTTTTCTCCAGCCTAGTCCCGATGGGATTATTAACCTCGAACGGGGTCAAGTCAACTTGTTTACTACTCAGCTAAATTTATCAAGAGACTATCAAAATACTGCCCGTTTTTCGAGTAATAATATCCTCGATCCTTTTCTCGATGTAGTCTTAACGGGTTCGGCGATCGAAACTATCGATCGCCGAACCATTCCCAGCGAACTTTCTCCCACCGAAAGACCCGATGCCGAAAACTTGGGTACGCTAGAAACAGTTAGGGTCGAGGCAAAAGTTAAAGGACTTGCTAGTCAAATTACTAATCGTATCGAACTTACTAGTAGTCCTTCTCGCTCTCAGGCAGAAATTGCTGCCTTACTTGGTGGTGGTTTTGTAGAAACTTTGGCTAATAACACTAGTACCTTTGGGTTAGCTAGCTTGGCTGGTTCGGCATTATTTGGTACTCTCAATTCCGAATTTAATAATGCTTTTCCCATTGGCGAGTTGCGTTTGTTTCCAACTCAAATTCTGGGGGATGAAGAAAATGCTAGTGACAATACTAGTGACGGTATTGCAGGAGAACTCGCTTTTGATTTGATAAGTAACTTTTCTTTTTCAGTGCTGAAAATTCTCAATATTAATGATATCCCCATTCAGTATGGTTTTCGCTATCGTCTAAACAAGAACTTTGTGCTTCGAGGTTCGACTAACTTTATTAATGATCCTGAGGATGGAAATAGTAGATTCTCCATTGAATATGAATCTAGATTTTAAGTTTTTTCATTTTCTGTATTTTCTATTGGCAAAGGTAATGCAGGATAGTTGAGTTGGTGTTTGTTAAAGGCTTGCTTCGCTCTAGTAATGAGATCGGTTTGAAACATAAATTCATCTCGCGCATCTAGAGGATAGGCTTTGAGCTTGAATACTGTACCCCAGGGTTCTTCTGTCATGATTACAACAATTGGCAACTTGAGGGCTGTATATTTACTAGTTTGAGCGGTTCGATAGAGAACTTTTTTAACCAGGTTAATTTCTACATCATGGGCAAAATAAAAGCTAGTGACTACCTGAGCTTCTAATGCTCCTGTGTTGGCGTTAGATACTGCTTCTGTCCAAATTTTATTGTGGGGGATAGTAATAGCATTATCGTCTGGGGTTTGGATTCTCACAGAACGCAAACCATAACCAATCACCTCTCCATAATATTCGCCGATTTTAATGCGATCGCCCACTCCATAGGGAGATTCAAACAGACCAACGATCCCTGCAATAATTGAACTAGCATAGTCTTTGAAAGCAAAACCTAAAGCCACTGCTACCGTACCAGTTACCGCCAGAATATTTTCTTGGGAAAGGTTGAGAAACATATTCATCAATATTGCAATGGTAAAAGTTAGTACTACCATCCGCAAGAAAGGTAAAAATTGCTTAACTTTCAACCGCCATTCTTTAGCGGTTTTTTCGGAAAGCCAATTAACTAACTTATCTAGTATTTTGAGGGTTAAATAGGCAGCTAGTAAAATTAGTAATCCTTGAAATAGCTTGTCTGTTGTTATCTTGGAAATAATTTCTTGAGTTTCTTCTGCCGTTTCCTCGGCTGCATCTCCTGCTGATTGAGCTAAATAGTAAAATTGCTCATTGATCGTCAACAATTAATTACCCCCGATTAATAATAAAGTTATTGGCTGCTAGTTCCTGTTTTATTTTTGGATAGTAAATTGGATTAATTTTTAGAATGCGATCTCGTTGTTCGACTACTCCTTCTCTTCTTAGTAACTGTACTCTTCCCTGTACTTCAGATTCAGAATCTCCCAAACTTCGAGCTAACGAAGTGATAGTTAAATCACCATGTAACAACAGAGAATATAGAAGATAGCGATCTTCTGACTCTAATTTTGGTAATTTTGGTAATTTTGGGGTCTGGGCAACCAAGTCTTTAGATTCGGCGATCGCTTCGTCTTGTGGCTCATCTTCATCTACTTCTTCGTAATGAATTGACTTGAGAAATATTTGTAATGCAACAGTGCCTACTCCCTCAGAAATATCTGCCAAGCGATCAAAATAGTTTGTTTTATGATCCTTGTTCCTGTCGAGAATTTGTTGATCAATCCGTGGCTCATCAAAAACAATGCCTAGTTTCTCAATAACAGGGTCTAACCACGACTGCAGTTTTTCAGCAGGAATTGCTGGTAAAGATAACACTTCTCCACAATAAGCTTCTATAGCACAAACCGAGCTTAAATATTGCCAGCTTACTTGACCACCACCAATAATCCAAAAACGATTTTGAGAACCATTACATAACAATGACTGAATATATTCTATGCCAGCCAAGCCTTCAACAGAACGTAAAAAACACCAGCTAAGATTGGGAATTACAACTACTTCTAGCTCTTGATCTTCCTCTTGATCTAATTCAGACTGTTTTAAATAATGCTCCAGCTTAGATGTGATACTTTCAATATCAATAGGTCTATTTTTCAACGGTAGCAACTTCAGGTTAATTTGCTTTTGCCCTGTCCATTCTTCTAAAGTCTCTGATAGTATACGAGATACCGTAACTACGGGACTACTAAGAATTACTACCGAATTATCAGTATTACTAGGATTTTCGCGCCAAAGATTGAATGACTTATCAAGGGTAGAAGCGATCGCTTTTTTATCTGCGGGATTACTGGGGATACTTTTTACGGCATCAACGAGCTTCTGACTTAACTCTGGTGGCAGTTCAACTAGCGATCGCTCTGGCTCTTGAGTTTCTTTAACATCCTTGGTATATCGCGAGAAAAAAAAATTACGTTGATTAGATAACCAAGTTCTAAATCTGTTAACCGCACTAGCCATAAGATTGGTCAGTTTCGTGATCGACTCTCTGATGAGAGTTGCTATTGCCATTACTATCTCCACTTCTGCTGTTAGCTAACTGTTGTAGAGAATCGCTAATGCTTCTGGATTTGGGGTTATTTCCCTTAACCGAAGGCCATCCTTCTCTTTGCTTGGCGCGATCGCCATCTGTTGATTCTGTTTGATCGTGGAACAAGATCTGTTGAGTGGGGAAAGGTAAATCGATTCCCCCAGCTACCAATTTATTACACAATTGAGTTAATACTTCATCCTGTGAGTCGATTACTTCAGCACGGCGAGGAGGATTAACCCACCAACGAGCGCGAATATTAATGGTGCTAGCTGCCAAATCTACTACGAGAGCTTCTGGTGCAGGATCTGATAAAGCTTCGGGATTATCGCGCAATACTTCTAGAATAATTTTTTTGGCTTCGGCAATATCATCTCCGTAACCGATACCGATATCATACTGTAGACGACGTTTTTCAAATGCCGTATTTACCTTAACTGAATTAGTAAATAGTTCTGCATTAGGAATGACAATTTTAGTGCCATCATAAGTTCTAATCGTTGTAGCGCGAGTTTGAATATGTTCTACTGTTCCCTCAAAATCATTAAATACAATTTGATCTCCGATCACGAAAGGTTCGGTAATCAAAATCAAAATCCCTGCTAAAAAGTTTTGTAGAATATCACGGAAAGCAAAACCAACTGCAACCCCACTAACACCTAATAGCTGTACTAAATCTCCTGGTTTAAAAGAAGGTACTACAATTGCTAAGGCAATAAATGCACCTGTTAAAATAATCAATCCCTGAGATAGTCTGGCTAAAACCAAACCCAAATTACGAGACTTTTTACGTTTAGTAAGGTTTTTGATTAGTCTTCTAGAAAGTTTGGCAACAAACCAAAAAAGAATAAAAACGACGATCGCAATTAAGATGTTGGGTATTAATTCGATAGTGCCTTTGACCATTTGCATTAGCTGTTGCCATGCAGTCTGTAAGGGCGTAAAAGAATTCATAAATTTAGAGTTTATAATAATTTTTCCTTTTAAGTAAATCTAAGACTAGTGCAAAGAGTGGATTAGTAAATCTGTCTTAAGTAAGAATATTAAAATTATCAATAATATTTGTCTATATTTACAGATGGATATTGAGGGATAAGTAGGTAGGTCTAATTAATTAGAAGATAGTTAACTTAATGAGTAGCGAGTCCTAAAGGATACCGCTTCGCATATAGTGAGTAGCAAGTAGCGAGTAATGATCCTAAATCCGATTCTGAAAACATATTTCTTCCAAACCTTCTGCCTTGACCGAAGGGAATCCGCGATTGGCTGCCTCCTGCCTCCTGCCTTCACACAAGTTTTAAATGATGTATCTCAACAAGATTTAGTATCAAAAGGAACAAGTAATCCGATTATTTATGAATCATTTTTCAAAGCTAATCATATTTCACTCTTTTTCTAGAAGCCTTTAGTAAGCTGCGTTTAGCCTTATTTTCTAATCTTCTTTTTTTGGCATTTTTTGATGGTTTGGTTTTGATTCGTCTTTTTTTGACTACAGTGACGCTTTTAATTAGCTTTTTAAGTCGATTGAGGGCATCTTCTCGGTTTTGTAGCTGGCTGCGAAACTGTTGTGATTTGATCACGATGATGCCGTCTTGAGAAATTCTAGAATCGTTTAATTTTAATAATTTCGCTTTATAGAAATCGGGTAAAGATGATGCAGGAATATCAAAACGTAAATGAATTGCAGAGGCTACCTTATTCACATTTTGTCCCCCCGCACCAGTAGAACGAACCGCTTTAATTTCAATTTCGTTACTGGGTATGGTAACTTGTTCGGATATTTTTAACATTAGAAAGTTTTAAATATTAGATGATGAGTATTGTAGAAGAAGATCGCAATGACTATATTATTTTTCTTTCAACTGAATTTGATTGGGTATCTCTTTGACAATTAAAGTATAAATATCAGTAGGCATATCAATACCTGCTTCTTCCAATGCCTCTTTCACTGCTTGGGCTACCCTAGAAGTTGTGGCTAAAAAACCAGATCGGCGAGAGTCCACCCAGAAGCGAACTTCCAGATTAACCGTACTGGCTGCAAGCTCACTAACCAATACATCTGGGTTGGGGGTAGTTTCAACTTCTGAAATATCTACTAATACTCGATTAATTACGGCGATCGCATCACCAATATTTTCACCATAATCAATACCTACTATCACCGAACTACGACGACGAGGAGAAGCCGTATTATTAGTTATGCTGGCTTGGAATACTTCTTGATTGGGAATATAGACTACTCGACCATCGTAAGTCTTCATAGTCGTAGCCCGTAGTTGAATTTGAGTAATTGTTCCTTCATATTCTCCTATTAGCACCTGATCGTTAATCCGAAACGGACGAGCAGCTAGTAGAATTACTCCAGATATATAGTTGCTCAAAACATCTTTGAGGCTAAAACCAATTGCTACGCTGGTTAGCCCTAATGCACCTAGTAATGCACCAAAGTCTAATCCCATAACCCCTAAAGCAATAACTAAACCAACTACCCACACAGCACCATAACTAAGTCGGCCGATTAAAAGCTCGGTGTTAGAATCTCCTTCGGTTTGTTTTGCCCAAGTGAAAGCTAGATAGCGTACTCCTTTTGCTACCCCCCAGGTGATTGCAATCACAATAATTGCCCCGACCAAAGATGGCAAGTTACCTACAATATCTCGCAGCAATTCTCTAGTGGTTGTATATAATCGCTGAGTAACATCGATCGCTAGTGGTGGTTGATCGAATGCTGCATCTAGCTGCTGTTTCCATCTGTCGGCTAGTTGTTCGGTGCTAATGCCAAAATCTTCGGCATCTTGCTTAGTTACGGTCATTAAGATGCGATTATTAACTCTTAATGTAGCAATCTTGCGTGGATTGTCGGGGGCAATTTTTACTTTGTCTGGAGTTTTATTTTGTGAAAGTAGACTAGCTATACGACGATTAATAATATCTGCCCTGGCGCTAGCATCAATTTGAGGCAGACTACCTATTTGAAATACGGGGCGATTCCTCACTAATATATCGGCAAAATACAGCCCATCGCTAGGAATAGCCACGGGTGTAGGTTCAGTTGGTACAACTACATCCTCATCTTGGCTTAAAGCTAAAGGAGTCAACCACCAACAAATAGTGATAGTAACTAAGAAAATGACAATTAAACGTGATTGGTAAGCTAAGTGCCAGCCTAATCGCCGATTACGTTGAAGTTTGGCATATTGCCTCGAAAACAAATAAGCAAAATTAGTCATTTCATTTGACATTTAACATTGGATTTTAACAGTAATTCTTAACTTTCCTAACTGTCTTCCTCGTGCGTTCCTTGATACTCAACAGCGGAATCTATTGTAAAACCATGTAGGATGGCTCGTCATAACTGAATCGTCTATCCGTCTAAAGTCAGACGCTTTCACTTCGGTGATCCCTTTAGCATTGAAATATAGCTATGAATCGGCGCGATCGCTTCACAAGGAGAAAGATTTTAACGTGGTAGAGAATAATAAACAGACATTAACTAATGCAGCAGGTATTCCCGTACCGAGTAACACAGTATCAAAATCTGTTGGCAAACAAGGCCCTTTATTGCTAGAAGACTATACTCTTCTAGATCTTATGTACTACGATATGCTCAACAACGACGAGAAAAAACGTCTGTACAATAATATTGCGGGAAGCTTGGGCAAGGCTAGGGAAGTAGTAATTAAAGACCAAATACAGCTATTTCGTAATGTATATCCCGAACTAGCAGATAAAGTGGAATCTGCGATCGCCAATACCGAACCACCCAAACCAGAACCAAAACCAGCAACAGTTTAAGGAATAAGGAATGAGGAATTAAGGAACGAGGAGTTTGATTATTTCTCGTTCTAATCCTTAAAATGTTATGTCACTCTTGCTTTTAATTCTCGGTCTTATTTTGCTTGCAGTAGTATCTTCAGATGTTTTAGTTACCACCCTGACTGTGCGGGGTGGTGGTTTTTTGACTAAGCGTTTTTCTGCTTGGTTATGGCATAGTGCAACTAGATTGCATCGTCACCATACCAGTCATCGCTTACTAGCTGGGGCAGGGGTATTATTGATTCTGGGGATGGTTGTTCTTTGGTATTTATGTACTTGGACTGCCTGGTCATTGATATTCTGTTCTTTTCAAAATGCAATCATAAATTCTTCTAATGATCAACCTGCTAGTATTTGGGGTCGAATTTATTTCGTAGCTTATACCATTACTACATTAGGAAGAGGAGACTATCAGCCTAGTAGTACTATTTGGCATCTATTAACTGGGTTGGCAGCAGCGAATGGCTTTTTCTTAGTTACTCTATCGATTGCATACTTATTTCCTGTCGTTTCGGCAGCTACTGACAAACGAATTTTGGCTGTCACCATTTCTTGTTTGGGTGGTACGGCAGACGAGATTCTAACTAAGGCTTGGAATGGCAAAGACTTTGGTAATTTAGATCAGCATTTAATTAACCTTACACCACTAATAATCGGCTTGGGCGAGAAACACCTAACCTATCCTGTTCTACATTATTTTCACACGCCACTGCGATCGCGTTGTTTGCCATTAAGTATTGCAGCTTTAGATGAGGCAATGAATATTTTGCAATATGCTGTACCTTTAGAAAATAGACCAGATCCCGCTACTGTAGTTCCTATTCGCCGCTCTTGTGCCGCTTTTTTAACTACGCTCAAATCAGATTACATCAAACCAAGTGAGCAAGAGCCACCTTTACTTCCTTTAAATCTACTGCGAAATAAAGGCATACCCACAATGGAAGATGCAGCTTATATCAAAGCAATGAAGCAAATTGGCACAAGACGTAAATTGCTTTTAGCATTAGTAGAAAATGATGGTTGGTCATGGGATGCAGCAGCCTCTAGCTTAACAACTGCCAGAGCTAAAAATTTGGACGATGATGAAATTGTCGAAGACTTTATTCTAGGCTAATTATTAATTAATCAGTATTAAACTATGAACGAATCAAACTGGATTGATATTTCTTTGACCATACACCCTGGGATGCCTTACTGGCCAGATAATCCCGCTGTTAGCATCGAACCGAGTCAGTGTTTGGCTCATGGCGATGTCTGCAATGTTTCTAAATTAACTATCGGCACTCATACGGGTACTCATGTAGATGGTATCAATCACTTCATTAAGGGTGGTATGGGTATCGACCAAATGCCCTTAGATGCCACAATAGGTAGAGCAAGGGTAATAGAAATCAAAGATCCTCAGCAGATTAAAGTGGCAGAAATCGAACCTCATAATATACAGCAAGGGGAACGTATTTTATTTAAAACTAAAAATAGCGATCGCGCACTGAAATCTGATACCTTTGTAGAGGATTTTGTTCATATTTCTACCGATGCTGCCAAATATTTAGCAGAAAAACAAGTCCGTACCGTAGGGGTAGATTATTTATCTGTCGGTGGTTATCAAGGTAATGTGATCGACGTACATCATGCCTTATTAGGTTCGGGCATTTGGGCAATTGAAGGTTTGGATTTATCTCAGGTAGAGCCTGGAGAATACGAGCTAATTTGTTTGCCGATTAAATTAAAAGATGGCGATGGTGGTTTAGCTAGGGCGATCCTGCGTCCGATTGATACAGGCGATCGCACTTTAGTTTGATCATAAAATAGTCAATTTCGAGTTACCCAGGGTAATTATTAATTGTCTGCATCGCAATGCTGTTGAATTACTGCATAGCATTCATCAACCGAGGATCTTTGCTTCATAGCCTCAACCAAAGCTTCGTAGGATTTTTGGTGTCTGGTTAAAAGATTTGTTGCCTGTAGTTGCGCCCAGCGTTGTTTTTGGGGAGTAGCAGCTTCGGATAAACCAGCCATAGTTAGAGCTTTTTGGATTGAGGCGCGATCTTCTGCACCACCTTGAGAATTGCCATAAACCATTTTTTCTGCTGCTATGCCTGCCATCCATACGGTACAGAAACGGTCTAGGGTTAAGCGCATTTCCTGTAGATTGAAGGGTTGGTTGGTTAAGGTTTCGGTTTCAAAAGCGACTCCTCCACGACCTAATTGTCCCTGTCGAATAACTTCCCACGCGGTTAGGGTATAGCCCGTAATGGGAATACCCAAAAAATATGCTGTTAAAAAATGTCCTGCTTCGTGGTTAATAATACGCTGTCTTTGTTCCCCAGAAGCAAACAAGTCTAGTAACAAGGATACCCCTCGACTATTCCAACTTAAGGTATCTGCGGTGGCTAAAGCTAAAATACCAAAAGTAAGAGCAGCAGGAACAACAGGAGGAATACCGAAAATTGGTCCTAGTAAGGATGTCATAGTCATGATGAAAATCCCTACGGCGATCAGATTTAAAGCAGTTTGGGGCATTGTAAATATACTTTATTAAATGTTTAATTATATTAAGTATCTTTATTTTAGCCAAACCTCGCTCGATTTCCTTGATATTTCCTATTTTCAATCAAACACAACAATGTTATTCAGGATTTGGTTCTGGTTCTGGCGTAGGGGGTGTAGATTCTGGAGTAGTAGATTCAGTTTCAGTAGTTTGATTGATGGGGTTCGATTCGGGGGGACGAACTTCTGGAGGAGGAATAATCAAGAAAGCTACTGCTGCCATTGCTAGGCTACTAAAGCCAATTGCCACAGGGGTCAATCTTTCTCCTAAAGGTTGTTCTGGCTTACGGTAACGTTTGCTAACCGAGTGAAGATCTAGGGTCATTGATGGTAGGGTAGAGCGATCGCTATAAAATTGATCGATCGCATCTACCAGGTCGAATAGTTCTACCGTAGTTAGCTTAACTTCAGTTCTATCTTCATCGGCATTGGGTTCGGGATTCACTGCTACGCGATGGAGATAAGAATCAATTTTTTCGACAGTAATTTGAGGATATTCCAGACTACCTGTTTTAGGTTGAGATAACCCACTGAGAAACTCTTGAGCATAAAGACTTACGGCACGGGATAAATTTTCTAAAAAAACGCTACCTCCACTGAGGGTCTGGTTAGAATTAAGAAAATTACACTCGGCATTAATCAAAATCGACATTGGAGATTTTCCGTCCAAAATATCGACGTTTTCGGTATCGCTATCTTCTAGCCCTGACAAGACTAAATTACAGTTTGGCAAAATATACTGTCGCTTGATATTCATATTCTAGGCTACTTCTCCATCAAATAAGCTAAACCAGACTCGCTGTATCCCTCTGGTTCCCGTACAAAATAGTAGTTTATTCAAAAGTGATAATGCCAACTCATTTAACTGTTCTTCTGACGCAATATAGGCTGATACTTTAGCACGGCGCGAGTTCATTCGACTACGAAAATGGGCGCGAAATCTTTCGAGGTATTCTGAGAGTCTAAAATGATTATCGATCGGCAGATTTTTCTCCCGCATCTGTTGTTCTGCTAGTAATAGCTGTCTAATATTAACCATCAGATCTTTAGCTCGATAGCCAGCAATAATTACTAGTGCTTTAGCTTGAATTAGAGTTAGATCTTCTCTGGTGTAAGAGCGTCGCCAAGGGTTACTACAGCGCAAACGCCACAGACTGACGCGATTTTTAATAATACTATCTACATTCAACTGTTTGGCTATTGCCAACATTTGCTCTGATGCGCCTAATTCCAGAGCTTCTAGTGCTAACAAGAGCAGGTCAATTTGTTGCTGAGTACGGGGAGAGCATCCCTTAGAAGGCAGGGATATGTCTGGTAAAGTATTTAAAATTGAAGCCGTTGTCTCGGCTGGTGCAGGAAAATCAGATTCCAAACTTGCAGATTGGCTCATTATAAAATTAAATCTATATTCTAGTTATGAGGATAACAAATTCATCTCTGGTGCTATGATGCCACAGCTATCTCAAGATCGATCCCAATCTATTTTAAATTTGTTGATGTTTATTTATGGAACTAAAATCTTTAATTCGTGATATTCCTGATTTTCCTCAGCCAGGAATTTTGTTTCGGGATATTACTACTCTACTCAACAATCCTCAAGGATTACGCCTGACAATCGATCGCCTGACCGAGAAATGCCAAGCTGCCAACCTATCACCAGATTATGTAGTAGGGATGGAGTCAAGAGGATTTATTTTTGCTACTCCTTTGGCATATCATTTAGATGCGGGATTTGTTCCTGTCCGCAAACCAGGTAAGCTTCCTGCTCCAGTGTATTCGGTAACTTACGATTTAGAGTATGGTACGGATCGCTTAGAAATACATCAAGATGCGATCGCTCCTAAGTCCAAAGTATTAATTGTCGATGATCTATTGGCTACGGGAGGAACTGCCCAGGCTACAGTGGAACTTTTAAAGAAAATAGATGTAGAAGTAATTGGCTGTGTTTTTGTAATCGAACTTTTGGCTTTGGAGGGAAGAACCAAATTATCGCATATACCAATTCTTAATTTAATAGAATACTAAGCGCAGATAAAATCAAATTGCAATGTTTTTAACTTAGTTTGTTATCCCTGATTAGTTGACAAAACTAGCTCTATAGCCAAAATAGCGAGTATAGAATCATCTATATTTTATAGCTAGGTTTTTACCGTCAATGACCTTGTGACATAGAACAGAATATATTAAAAGGAGTGAGGAGTGGATCAGAAAAATCAATTTATTAAAACTATAACTATAGGTACTGTCATTACTTTGACTAGTGCCATTCAAGTTGTGGCTCAAGAAATATCTCAGCCAAATTCTAGATTAACCCCAAAAGCGGTCAAATTAGCTCAGACTGAAAGATCTACTGATTCTACTGCCGATAAAACTCAAGAAATTATTAAACCCGCCCAGACACCAATTGAGAGTACCGAAGAACTTAACCCAGATGAAGATCCGCTGTCTTTACCGACACAGGTAGATAAAGTTAATGTCAATATGGAGAAGCCGATTACCTTAGAACAGGCGCTCGATTTATCTTTTAACAATAATCCAGATGTAGCAGAAGCAAAACTTGAAGTAGAGCGATCGGAAGCAGGTTTGAGAGAAGCTAGGGCAGCTTGGTTTCCTACCTTAGATCTTGGTAGCGATTTAAACTATGGCAATAGTGCTTTTTTAGACAGCCCAATCGAACAAAATATTGATTCTTTAACTGAAGAAGCTATAGAAGACAATCCTGGAGTCTCAGAAGACGTAATCAGAGAAAATACAGAAGCGCGCTTTACTGATACTGACTCTGCTAGTTTTAATTTCAACAACAGTCTAACTGTGGGTTTTAGCATTTACAACGGTGGTGCGAGAGGAGCGCAAATTGAGACGGCGAAAAATCAATTGCGCTCTAGTGAATTGGGTTTGAAAACGGCAATTGAAGTAGTCGAATTTGAAACTTCCAGAGATTATTACGGTCTACAAAACGCTGATGCTCAAGTAGAAATTGAAGAAGCATCGGTAGAAGATGCCAGCCAAACCCTTAAGGATGCCCAACTGCTAGAAAAAGCTGGTTTAGGGACGAGGTTTGATGTTTTGCGGGCAGAAGTAGAACTAGCTCAAGCACAACAAAGACTAAGTACTGCTAACGCCAATCAGAATATCTCTCGTAGACAATTGGCAGAAACCATTAATGTTTCTCACGATACGGACTTATCAACTGCCGATAAAATCGAAGAAGCTGGTACTTGGGAGTTTTCCTTAGAAGAAAGTATCGTGCAGGCATTTGAGAATCGTGCTGAATTAGAGCAACTATTGCTCCAAAAAGACATTGCTGGAGAGCAGCGTAGCCTCGCCTTATCTCAGGTTAGACCTAACCTTAGTGCCAATGCTTCCTATGGGATCAACAATGACTTTGAAGACGATGATATTGATTTTAACGATAACTATCAAGTAGGTTTAAGTTTACAATGGCGACTATTTGATGGTGGTGCTGCCCGTGCTGCTGCCAGACAGTCAGAAAAAGATGGTGAAATTGCTGAAGTTCAGTTCACCAACCAACGCAATCAGATTCGCTTTGCGGTAGAACAGGCATTTTTCCAGCTAGAATCCAACAAAAATAATATTGGCACAGCTACCAAAGAGGTAGAGTTGGCAGAAGAGAGTTTGCGTTTGGCTAGATTACGTTTTTCTGCTGGGGTAGGTACTCAAACTGACGTAATTGAGGCTCAAACTCAGTTAACTACAGCCCGTGGTAATTTAGTGTCTTCGATTATTCAATATAATCAGTCTTTCATCGATCTACAAAGGCAGGTTTCCGAACCTACCGAAATTGACGTTCCACAAGTTGAAAATCTCGAAAGCGATACTTCAGAAGAAAATTCCGAAATTGAAGCCCCAGAAAGCGATACTTTAGAGGTTGATGCTCCAGAAACCGATACTCCAGAAGAAAATCCAGAAACTCCCTAAGTTCGGTATTTCCATTACAACAAACGAATTAAATGCGTGACAGCTTAAGTAGGCAGAGTCGTCATCGGATCTGGTTGTGGTTTGCTGTCAGTATCTCGATCTTCCCTCTGTTCCCAGTTATGGGAGCATTGGGATTATTTGTGGTAAATATCATAATTTGGCGATCGCACTACAGACAAATTATTGCTAGGTTCGTAAATCAAGGTTTAGCTTTACTAGCAATTTGGTTAATTGTTAGTACCATTTTTGCCCAGTATCCCCAGGAGGCGGGACTGGGTTTGGCTAACTTTTTACCATTTTTTTGGTTGTTTGCTGGTTTGAGGGAGTTAATCAAAAAACCAATTCAACTCAAGCAGCTATCTTGGCTGTTGGTTTTACCATCGTTTGCGATCGCAATTTTGGGTTTTGGTCAATTGTTTGGCAGATGGGATACTCCACCTTTATTAGAATCAATCTTGGGTTGGGAGTTAGTCCCTGGGGGGGTTCCAGCATCAAGGATGTCATCGGTATTTATTTATACCAATTTTTTGGCAATTTATCTGGCGATCGCTTTAGCTCTAACTTTGGGGTTATGGTTAGATACTTGGCAAGCTTGGCGACAAAAATCTACCAACAAACAAGTTCGAGTTTTATTATTATTGACCGCTATCTTACTAACAGATCTCGGTGGTTTGATTTTGACTAGCTCTAGAAACGCCTGGGGGTTAGTTATAATTAGCCTTTTAGCCTACGCTCTATATCTTGGTTGGCGTTGGCTAGTATACGGGGTTATAGGTGCTGCTACAGCAATTTTCTGGGCTGCTTTTGCTCCTAATCTTGGTGGCGCGCAACTGCGAACTATCGTTCCCGCTTTTTTCTGGGAGCGATTATCCGATACAGCCTACAATCGCCCAATCGAAACTCTTCGTATGACTCAATGGCAATTTTGTTGGGACTTAGTTAAACAAAGACCTCTATTGGGTTGGGGTTTACGTAATTTTAGTCCCTTATACGAAGCCAAAATGAACTATTGGTTTGGACATCCCCATAGTTTATTTTTAATGTTTGCTGCAGAGACAGGAATTATTGCTACTTCTGTTTTAATAGCAATTGTGGCTTGGATTATGTATCGAGCCAGTTTATTATTAATTCATTGGTCAGATCAAAACTCTAAACTAATTTACTTTAGCTATCTAGTAGCATTTTATAACTGTATTCTGTTTAATTTACTGGATGTAACTATTTTTGATTTACGAGTCAATACTATTGGTTGGATACTACTGGCTGCTATTAGTGGCATAGTTAAATCAAGATTAAGCGAAAACAATAGCGGTTAATGAAAATTTTAATTGTTGATGACGAACCAGAAATTGCTCAATTAATCCAACAAACTTTAGAAAGAGAAGGTTTTACTTGTGAGATTGTTCGTGATGGCTTGACTGCACTGGCAACTTTTCCAAAGCAACAGCCAGATTTAGTAATTCTCGATTTAATGCTTCCTGGTTTAGATGGTTTAGAGGTCTGTACTCGAATTCGCCAACAGCCTTATGACAAAGATCCTTATATTTTGATGCTTACCGCTAGAGGAGAAGAAATAGATCGCGTAATTGGACTTTCTACTGGGGCAGATGATTATTTGGTAAAACCTTTTAGTCCGCGAGAGTTGGTTGCTAGAGTACGAGCTTTGTTAAGACGTAGCTTACGTCATGAAGTACAGCAGGATAATTCTCAGGTTTACCGCACCAAGCATTTTAGCGTTAATCTGGATCTACACACTGCTAGCAGACAGCTAAATGGCACTACTGACGAATTAGATTTAACTACTTTAGAATTTAGTCTGCTGGCAACCTTTCTTAGCTATCCTGGTCGTGTTTGGAGTCGCACCCAATTGATTGATAAGCTTTGGGGTAATGACTTTTTTGGTGATGAAAGGGTAGTTGATACCCACATTAGAAGACTACGCAAAAAAATTGAGCCAGATTCAGCAAATCCTACCTTTGTAAAAACTGTAGTAGGAGTAGGATATAAGTTTGAAGATGAAACCTAGTTTTACATAGTAATACAAACAAAAACAACGGATCGACCTAAATCGATCCGTTGTTTTTAAAAGTATTTAAAATCTGCTTAGGATTAACGAGTAGCTTCTACCAAAACTTGCTCTTTAACAGCAGAGACTGTGGTTTGACCATTGTCATCGATATCAACTAGGGCATTGTCACCATCGTTGACTCGACCAGAAAGAATTGCTTCTGCCAAACTGTCTTCTAGTAGACGCATGATTGCTCTACGTAAGGGTCTTGCACCATAGCTAGGGTCAAAACCTTCCTCAATTACCTTTTCTTCAAAAGCACTGGTCACGCCGAGAGTAATCTCCCGTTGTTCTTGAAGTCTAGTAGAGACCTCTTTTAGTAAGATACTTGCAATTTGTCTTACTTCTGGTCTGGTTAATTGACGGAAGACAATAATCTCATCGAGACGATTAATAAATTCAGGACGGAAGTAATTTTTTAATTCCTGATTTACTAATTCTTTAATGCGGTTATATTGCGCTTCATCTTGATCGGCAGAAAACTCAAAACCTAAGCCACTACCGCCTTTTTCGATCACTTTAGAACCGATATTAGAAGTCATGATAATAACCGTGTTCTTAAAGCTTACAGTGCGCCCTTGAGCATCAGTCAAACGACCATCATCAAGGATCTGTAGCATCAGGTTAAAGACATCGGGGTGAGCTTTTTCGATCTCGTCAAACAGCACGATACTATAGGATTGACGACGTACTGCTTCGGTTAGCTGTCCGCCTTCGTCATAACCAACAAACCCTGGAGGAGAACCAATTAGTTTGGATATGGTGTGAGACTCCATATACTCGGACATATCAATCCGCACGATCGCTTCTTCTGAACCAAACATTTGAGTCGCTAAAGCTTTAGCAAGTTCTGTTTTACCAACTCCAGTAGGACCAGAGAAGAACATACTGGCTATAGGACGATCGCGATCGCCAAGTCCAGAACGAGAACGACGCAATGCTCTAGATACTGCCTTGACCGCTTCGTCTTGACCAATAACTCGTTCGTGAAGATTATCTTCTAGATACATCAAGGCTTCGGATTCAGTTTCGGTCATCTTAGTGACGGGTACACCAGTCCAAGCTGCCACAATCTTGGCGATCGCTTCTTCATCGACTACAGGAGTCAAAACTTCGGGGTTAATGGTAGCCACGTCAGCTTCGTTTTCTTCTTTGCTTTGCAAACAGTGGTTTAAGTGAGTTCGAGAACCAGCTTCGTCAATTAAATCGATCGCCTTGTCGGGTAAAAAGCGATCGGTAATATATCTTTCTGAAAATGTCACCGCAGTTTCAATCGCTTCGTCGGTATATTTGACTTTGTGGAAGTCTTCGTAGGTTTTACGCAACCCTTGCAGAATCTCGATCGCTTCTTCAACCGAAGGTTCGCCAACCATTACTTTTTGGAAACGACGTTCTAAAGCTGCATCTCTCTCAATATACTGACGATACTCATCTAGAGTGGTGCTACCAAGACATTGAATTTCGCCTCTAGCTAAGGCTGGCTTGAGCATATTAGCAGCATCCATCGCCCCACCCATAGCACCAGCACCGACAATGGTGTGAATCTCGTCAATGGCTAAAATGATGTTACCCGCAGTGCGGACTTCTTCTACGATAGATTTGAGACGTTCTTCAAATTCGCCTCTAAACTTAGTTCCTGCAAGTAGAGAACCCATATCTAAACTAATGACTTCTTTACCTGCTAGAAGAGAAGAAACATCACCATCGACAATCCGCTGTGCTAATCCTTCGGCGATCGCAGTTTTCCCTACCCCAGGTTCTCCTACCAAGATAGGATTGTTCTTAGTTCTTCTACCTAATATTTGAACTGCTCGTTCAATTTCAGGATATCTACCGACAACGGGGTCTAATTTACCTTCTTTGGCTAAGTTGGTGAGGTTGATACTATACTCAGCTAACTTTGTGTTGGTTTTTTCTCTACCACCAAAACCGAAGGGGTTTTCTTTAGTAGCGGTTGCTGCTACTACTTCTTCTTCACCTAGTTTTTTGATCAGGTCAATTCTTAACTGTCTGAGATCGACACCTTGATCTTTTAGAAGTCTTCCTGCCATGTTGTCTGCTTCTTTAACAATGGCTAGCAAAATATGCTCGGGACTGATAAAGTTGCTTTTTAGTTGACGAGCTTCATTAAAAGCTTGTTCTAAGATTCTTTTCGCTTTGGGAGTAAAAGGAATATTTGCAGGGATAAACCCCGATCCCTTGCCAATTGCCTCTACAGCAAGATCTCTAGTTTGATCTAGCTCGATACCCAATCCTGCTAGTAGTTCTGCTGCTGTTGATGTCCCCTCCCCAATCACCCCCAATAGAATGTGTTCTGTACCGACGAGATTATGTCCCGTATTTCTAGCTTCTTCTTGAGCTAGAACAACGTTTTTAATCGCTTTTTCGTTGAAGTATTCAAACATTGTTTTAAAAACTCCTCATTTTTATTAACATTTCTTTATCTTGTGTATCTAATTTATCGTTTTTAGTTAAACATATGCAGTGGTAAAACCCGTAACTCCAACCAAAAGTAGGGATAAAATCCTTAAATAGTCTCGGTTTGAGAAATTTGGGGATTACCTAGTTTATCTGCAAATATATTTCTGAAGACAGAGATCTATTTTATTGGCAGTTTCACTATTAGCTTTGTATTATATTCTTCTATTTTAAACTACATGAATACTATCGATGAAGGTTACATTAAGTATTTTTGCCAGTGGCAAAAAAAATCAGCGATCGCCCTTGCTGATATTGGCGAACTAAATTTGTGGCGAACTGAGCTTTATAAATTAGGTTTAATTGGTGAATACGATAACGGTATTGGTTTTGGAAATCTGAGTATTCGTATACCGCATAGTAATAATCTCATTATTTCGGGGACGCAAACAGGGGGAATTGCCGAACTTAGCCTAAAGCACTATACGAAAGTGACTGATTATGATTGGCAGCAAAATTATGTAGTTTGTGAGGGATTGATTAAGGCTTCTTCTGAGACGTTAACCCATGCTGCAATTTATGTAGCCCAAACCCAAATCAATGCGGTAGTCCATGTACATCATGATAAGCTGTGGCGCAAATTACGCGATCGCGTCCCTACAACCGATCCTAGTTGTGCCTATGGTACGCCTGAGATGGCAGAGGAGATTGTAAAACTATGTCAGCAACCAGAAACTTTAAAACAAAAAATTATTATTATGAGTGGACATGAAGAAGGAATACTCACTTTTGGTAACACGGTAGAGGAGGCAGTTAATGTTTTGTTGGAACATTATGCTTGCCTATAACCTATAACCTATAACCTATAACTCGCTATTCGCTACTCGCTATAGGTAGCCAACAATCATCCCTATTAACAAAATAAAGCCCAACCAAACATTCTGCCCTAATACTTGACCGTAAACCGATCGCGCAATATTAGGCTGGCGTAATTTAAAATATTGCCAGATCCAGCCAGCAGTGGCTAAAGCTAAACTAATCCAAAAAACCAAACCGAGACTTAGTTGGATGCCAAGATCAGCCATTAGAGCAACAGTAATACCATAAAATACGGCGATCGCTTCAGGGGTATATTTACCAAAGAAGATGGCACTAGAGTTAATACCTACCTTAAGGTCATCTTCTCGATCGCAGAGGGCATAACCAGTATCAAAACCCAATGTCCAAGCAACAGTTGCACCCCACAGTAACCAAGTAGTAGGTTCGATAGTAGCAGTTACTGCAGTCCAACTAATTAGTACCGCAAAACCCCAAGCTAAAGATAACACTAACTGAGGTATGGGAAATACGCGCTTTGCCAGGGGATACAAAACAATAAAAGGAACGGCAATAACACAAATAATAAAGCTCAAACGATTGAGATAGAAGGCTAAAATTGCAGCACAACTTAAAGCGAGCGCAAAAATAACTATACCGACTCGTACAGAAAGGGCGCGAGATGCCAAAGGACGAGTTTTGGTACGGGCTACTTGGGGGTCAATATCTTTATCCCATAAGTCATTGACCACGCAACCCGCTGCACTAGTAGCTAAAGTACCTAAGATTATTACTCCTACCAGGGGAATGGGTGGCGTTCCCTGGGCTGCCAAAAAGACTGCCCACAGTGCGGGAATCATTAAAATTAGTCTTCCTGCGGGTTTATCCCAGCGTAAAAGGCGAATTACTTTCTGCCAGGTTGGTTCGCTGAGGTTAGGCTGAGATTGGGTCATATTAAAAGTGTTTGATTTAGTTTAAAAGTTTTTGCTTTAAATTTACAAATATATAAAAGAATCAAAAGTGATAGCAAATTTTTAGGAAATTCATGAGATTATAAAATAATCTTAATAGTTTAATCAAGAAAGGCTATGGCTAGTTGCTACCTTCGATGATTAGTTCTATCGCGCGAATCTACATCTTTTATCGGAATTAGACCCAGGCAGTTATCATGAATCAGCAGATTGTTGCAGCGATCGACATCGGCACTAATTCCATTCACATGGTAATTGTCAAGATAGACCCCGATTTACCAGCTTTCACAGTTATTGCCAAAGAAAAAGATACAGTTCGTTTGGGCGATCGCGATCCCCTTACAAGTAAATTAACTCCAGAAGCGATCGCCCGTTCTTTAGATACTTTAAAACGCTGTCGAGATTTGGCTTATAGTTTAGCAGCCACTCAAATAATTGCAGTAGCCACTAGCGCAACTAGAGAAGCACCCAATGGCGAAGCATTTTTGCGTCAAATTGAATCAGAATTAGGTATTGTTGTTAATCTGATTTCAGGTCAAGAAGAAGCTCGTCGGATATATTTAGGGGTACTATCGGGGATGGATTTTGACGAGCAACCCCACATTATTATTGACATTGGTGGTGGTTCAACCGAATTAATCTTGGCAGATGTTCACGAACCTCGTTTTTTAAGTAGTACCAAAGTCGGTGCAGTTCGTTTATTCAAAGATTTTGTCACTACAGATCCCATTAGTGATAGCGAACTCAAAGTTTTACGAGCTTACGTTAAAGGGATGCTAGAGCGTCCTGTAGACGATATTTGGCGAAATCTTCAGCTAAATGAAGTTCCCCGTATGATTGGTACGTCTGGCACAATCGAAACAATCGCTACCATTCATGCTAAGTATGAATTGGGAACAGTTCCCGATCCTTTAAATGGCTACGAAATCAGTCGCAAAGACATCGAAAAGATTGTCAAAAAGCTGGCAAAAATGAGCTATAAAGAACGACTTGATGTATCTGGTATCTCCGAAAGGCGGGCAGAAATTATTGTGCCAGGGGCGGTTATTCTTTTAGAAGCAATGAGGATGCTCAAGCTAGACTCGATTACGATCTGCGAACGAGCATTACGCGAAGGCATGATTGTTGACTGGATGTTAGCCCGCGGTATGATCGGCAGTCGTTTGCGCTATCAAAATGAGGTCAAAAATCGTAATGTCCTGAAAATTGCTCAGAAGTATCATGTAGATTTAGAATACGGCAAGCGAGTAGCAGAGTTTGCCGTAAGTATTTTTGACCAGCTAAAAGAAAAGCTACACGATTGGGATGTGGCAGAAAAAGAATTATTATGGTCGGCAGCAATTTTACATAACAGTGGCGTGTATGTTAGCCATTCTTCTCATCATAAGCACTCTTATTATCTAATTCGTAATGCAGAATTATTAGGATTTACGGAATTGGAACTAGAACTTCTTGCTAATATTGCTCGCTATCATCGCAAAAGTAAGCCCAAAAAGAAACATCAGCCTTATAACGATTTGCCCCATAAACAATATCAGCTAATGGTCAGACAGTTAAGTGCTATTTTAAGATTGGCAGTGGCTTTAGAACGCAGAAATAAAGGCGCGATCGCTCTTGTACACTGTAAATACGATCGTAGCGATCGCACTCTGCATTTTGAATTACAGCCGTCAGAAGTAGGAGACAAGTGTTCTTTAGAATTGTGGAATCTTAGCTACAAAAAAGAAATGTTTGAAGAAGAATTTGATGTAAAAGTATTAGCTAATGTTTCTCAAAACAAGCTAGCTACTCTATAATAGCTAGCTTGCTTTAAGCTTTATTCTCTCCGATTAATTATCAACTCTAGTTCTTCTTTTACAGATAAAGGTTGATAGCCTAAAGAAAAGGCTTTGCTACTATCTAAAGAGGTATCAGGCGATCGCTTGGCAACCATTTTAATATCTGCTTGTTTGCCTGGCTTAATCAACTCTTGGGGCAATTTTAATAAATCTGCTACTAATAAACCAAAATCATAACGAGAAATTCTTTCTTTACCTCCTAAATGTAGAATACCTTCAACTTGTTGTTCTATTGCTAACAATAAACCAACAGATGCAGTTGTAGCACTAGCAGGAGTGCGAAACTCATCCGTAAATAAATTTACCTCTCGACCTGTTTTTAAACTATCGATCATTCCCTGAAGAAAGCTAGCAGAAACAGGAGAGGGTACACCAAACATTAAGGGCATTCTGCATATCGCGATCGCGTCTGTTATTTCGCTCATTTTTTCTTCGGCAGCTACTTTTTGTTCGCCATAATAACAAATAGGAGAAACTGGACTAGTTTCACTATAGAAAGGATTTTGACCATCAAAAACTAGATCGGTAGAAGTAAAGGCACAGTGGATTTTATATTCTTGACACAAACGGGCAATATTTAATGATGCGGTAACATTAATTGCATAAGATTCTTGGGGGTGAGTTTGACAATAATTTGGCTTGGAAGCAGCAGCCGTATGAATTACTGCATCGGGTTGAATTATTTTAAAGGTTTCGGCGATCGCCTGATAATCTTTCAGATCTATTTTTAATAAATTTATTTTGGGTATTGTAACTTTTTGACTAAAGTAAGTTCCATATACTTGCCAATTTTCACTAGCAGCTTGACATAAATTCCAGCCTAAAAAACCGCTAGCACCTGTTATAAGTAATTTTTTCATTTTGGTGTTTTTCTATCAACTTTACTTACCATTAATAATTATGTTCATTGAAATTACAGAGGTTATAACAGAGGAGATAGTCAAGCATCCGTTATTTTGTAATTGGGAGTAAATTGATTGTGAATAGTAATTATTCTATAGTTATTCAATGGTCACAGAAAAATAATTGTTTTGTTGCCAGCCTTCGAGAATGGAACAATCAGAACACTAACGGAAAATCTTACGAAGAAGCTTTAGCTAACGCTCAAAAAATGTTAGCCACTTTAATCAAATTATCTGCATCTCAAGGACAATCTTTGCCTCAAGCCAAAACATTTCAAATTGCTTCGGTGGTTCAATAAATAGCTATAAGCTTTAAAGTAAAAAGGTTTAAGCTCGCCGAAGCCACAGGATTTAAAATCCCGTGGACGCGCCATCACTACTAAACAAAGTTGCGTAATATACAGCCTGCGAGGGTATCAAAACTTCTCACTTAACTGGCTCATAGCTTAATTTTGTTCTAGAGGTTATGCACTAATTTGTAATATTTCAATTCCATTAACTAAAGGATTTTCTGTATCATGTAGAAAGTCTATGTTGAGAGTTCCATCATTGACATTGACAGTATTGCTAATTACAGCACCAACTAGATGACCAAATTGAGCGGATAAATCCACATCATCGAGATTATCAGGTACGCTGCCCTCAATCGCCACATCAAAGATCCGTTCACCAGGATCGTTAGTACCGCCATACCCATTCCCCAAATAAAGTCGCACTTCATAAAGACCAGATGTCGGTACATCAAAAGCCCACTGCATTTCTGGTGCATTTGAATTATCCCAACGTTCAGTATCAAAGATAGTGCCAGCAGTAGTGGTAGGAACAGTCTCCCCAGGCTCTACTGCTGTAAATGAGGCTGTATTGTTACTACCAGCTTCAATTAAAAATGGGCTATTATTACCTCTAGTGTCTGCCGACCAAGCAAGACCACCATCAATTGCAGCTATTTCTGAACCACCTGCATTTACTCGATAAAGTACAGTTGTGTCAGTCAAGTCATCATCTTCAATTATTAACGATGCCGTATCAGCTGCGCTCATCAAGATGTTACTATCACCAGCACTAATCGCATCGAGAGTAACGATCACATCCTCACTACCTTCTACTTCGAGATCGTCAATTACAGAGACATCAACGGTTGTAGACAAGTCGCCTGCGGGAATAGTAACTGTGCTAGCTAAAGCGTTGTAATCTACGTCGGCAATCGCTGTACCACCAACACTATAGTTGATAACCGTGTCGGTGCTGGCTGCCTCAGTAAGACTTAAGGTAAATAAACCATTGCCACTGGGTTCGGCTGCATTTTGAGTAGCTGCAATTGACAATTCATTTTGTCCTGAAACCTGCTCCTCATCTTCAATTGTGACTAAAGCTGTATCTGTACCAATTTCAGCGTTGGGGCTAACATCAATAATATTGACAGTAAAAGCTTCATCGCTTTCGGCGATCGCATCTGGTAGAATATCAACTAAGAATGTTGCGTCTGATGAATTTTCAGCTATGCTCAAGGTGTCAGTGTAAACACCTGTTGCTTCATCAAAAGTTCCTGATAAATATTCATAGTCTACCTGAGCTTCTGCCGTTTCTGGAACAATCTCAAAAGTAACATCAACTGGCTCACCATTAGGTACTGTAATATCGGTCAATAGTGAAATTTGTACTTGAGAATTGGCTTCGCTAACGGTATAAGGACTACCAACAATCGAAACCTTAGGAGTTGGGAGAGTCTCATCGCCCAGTTGCACGATTTCAATTCCATTAACTAGAGGGTTTTCAACACCATGTAGAAACTCTATATTCAAGATTCCATCATTGACATTGACAGTATTGCTAATTACACCACCAACTAGATGACCAAATTGGCTAGATAAATCCACATCATCGAGATTATCAGGTACGCTGCCCTCAATCGCCACATCAAAGATCCGTTCACCAGGATCGTTAGTACCGCCATAGCCATTCCCCAAATAAAGTCGCACTTCATAAAGACCAGATATCGGTACATCAAAAGCCCACTGCATTTCTGGTGCTGCTCCACTATCCCAACGTTCAGTATCAAAGATAGTGCCAGGAGTTGTGGGAGGAACAGTTACTCCAGGCTCTACTGCTGTAAATGAGGCTGTATTGTTACTACCAGCTTCATTTAAAAATGGACTATTGTTACCTCTAGTGTCTGCCGACCAAGCAAGACCACCATCGATTGCAGCTATTTCAGAACCACCTGCATTAACTCGATAAAGTACAGTTGATGACGAATCTCCTGTAGCAGTGATTTCAATATCATCAAAAATTGCTTGAAAAGTATTGGCTTCAGGTTGACCTGTATTGCTGGCTAGCAAACCAACTGCGATGCCACTGGTTTGTCCTTGGACAGTGTAGTTGCCCTGAATGGCATCAAGGACAGTAGTTCCATTAAGGTCAATAACTGCACCCGATACAGTATTGGTAGTACCATCTCCAAGTTCATAGGTTACTGTTGGAGTAGCAGTTTCAGCATTAGGATCAATTTCTAATTCAAAAAATATTTTTTGGTTATCTGGAACTTGGAACAGATCATCAACCTGAATAAATGATGAACTTTGTACAACATCATTATCTTCGAGTAAAACTTGGACTTCCCCAGCAGAATCTTGTACAGCTACGATTTTAAGGTAATTACTCTGATCTCCAGTACCTAAATAACCTCCTATTTGTTGAGAAGATCCTGTTAAAAAGTTAGCTGGATTGAATACAGTCCATTTTACTGTAAAGGTTTCAACCAAAGAACTATTGGTCACTCCTGTGTGAAATAAATATTCCCCATCGTTGCTGTTGGTCAAGGGACTACCGTTAGAGACAGATTCAACTACAGTTGTGCCGCCTCCTGCTGCAGTAGCAAATTTGATATTATCGAGCTTGATAATTTGTCCAGGTAAAGTCGAAGGCTCTTGGAAAAATTGTTCAAAATCTGTGGTGCCATCAATCATAACCCCAGTTAATCCGCCACCATAGCCACTAGGGCCAGGTAAGTTATCGTCTTGGTTGGCATCAAAATCCCATAGAAGTGTTTGACCAGGAAAAATCACTACTGAACCACCATTACTCTCATCTCTGATAAATGGGTCGTCAACATTAAGAATGCCATCATTATCAAAATCTGGATCGTCTGGGATTATGACGTCGGAAGGGACAAAGACATTAATGTTGTCAGAACCTAATTCAGCTACCCAAATAGTGCCATCGGGGCCAACAGTAACGTCAAGAGGCAGTGATTGTCCTGTGACTAAAGGATAAACTCCGTCCGCATCAAGAATTTCATCATCTGCTGTACCAAGAATGCCATCATTACCAGGATCGATTAAAGGTTCTAAAGTAGTTCCATCTTCACTCAGATTGAGTAGAGTTACATTGCCGTTGAATTGGGTTACTAGCAAAGCTCCTTGTAAAGCTCCATCAAATGAACCCCCAGTATATTCAACTAATCCATTACTAGATGAACCCAGATTAGTAATAGTAGGGCTTTCTGGGGTGTTGTGGGAAATACGAATTCCACTTTGGCTTAGGCGAGTTGCATCGCCAGTAAATTTACTTGGATCGATAACAAAGCCATCTTGAATATCAACTCCATTGGGAACTAAGCTAGAAAGATCGGCAACTTGGTTAGGTGATAAAGATGTAACGGGATTACCATTATTACCGTAAACTATCCATGGCAAATCTTGATTGGCTCTGACAGGAGCGGGGTGACCATAATAATTTCCCTCTTCAATTAAAAACAGGGGTTCGGCGCTGCCTGTCCCACCATTGTTAGGTGTGTTAGTTGCTTCTCCTGCACCTTGTTGTTCTGTGGCTACACCGTTAGCATCAACGGGATTGCCTCCAAGATTACTGTTGGAACCGTTGTCGACAGTATAAAGTTTGCCACTCTCTGAGAATACTAAGTCGTAATGGTTACGAAAACCATCTGCGAAAATTCTGAGTGGAGCATCAGCTGGCAGAATTGCCATGTTTAACCCATCATTTCCTCCCCAGGGGCCTGCAACATCCAAACCATTGGCATCTTCTTGAACTCCATCATTGGCAACAGTAGGATCGTCAAGTGTTGGCAAATCGTAAACATACTGTCGTGAGGTTCCATTTTGACCGCCTGTGGCATCAGTTAAAATAGATCGGTTTTCGATATCTGTAAGATCAATTTCTAAAACGGTTCCCGATAACGCATATTCACTTGCATACGAAAAAAATTGAGAAGGCGCTCCGTTATTGGTATTGCCCCCAACGGCAAGATATAGTTTTGTGCCATCGGGACTAAGTACCATGCCGTTTACAGAGTGATTTTCTTCTGAACGAGGTAGTCCTCGAATAATGTCTACTGCTTCCCACTCAGTTCCCGTCCAAGTTACCCGAGTAACGACACCAGAATTGGTATCGAGTTGCTTTTCTCCATTAAATCCAATACGAGGATCGCTAGAAGAAATGTAAAGTACGGGATTATCTTCTGTCCCTGTGGTGACAATTCCAGTGACTTGTCTATTGGTTACTGGATTGCCGTTGTCGATATTGATACCCAAAGAACCATCGTCATTATGATTTTGAATTGATTTTATGACTTCGCTACCGTTTGATAACAACTCTTCGTGATCTGTGGCGATATATTCGCCATCTTGGAGAATTACGGTAAAAGCATTAATCGAACCATTTTGCTCAGCTACATACAGTCTACCGTCAGGACCAAATTGAAGCGAAGTAGGATTATTAAGAACTTTAGAACCACCGTCAATACTGCTAAAAGAACCAATTTGATTAAAATTAATAGTAACCATTAGAAATTTATTATTGTAAATATACTTAAAAAATAAATAAGTTAATTTGATTTAGATAACTTGTTCACTCACAATTTTAAGTATTTACACTGTAAACATCTACATTTGTAGTACTATAACCGTATAATTTTTCAAAGTTTTTACTTAAAAAAGCAAAAACTTTATTAGATATTTATAATTAATTCAATTCTAAAACCACAGGAATGTAGAGAAAAAAAGCAACAAAATTACTACTGTTCCCAAGCTGGTTGAATCTTTGGCTCTTAAGAGTATAGCGATCGCTTTTGATGGGATTAATACCTAAAAAAGCTGATTTCCCTAATTAATTAGAGGAATCAGCTAACTTAGACATTTCTATATTCGTTATGACTAATTGCTCAGATAAGTTCTGCCTCGCCACTTAGTTGGCTTCTTCAAAGAAGATAAAAAGATCCGAAAGACTGCTGGAATATCGCTGAAGGGAGATAACCAAAACCAAAAAGAAGATCCAGAATAAGAAGGGGCGATCGCGATTAACATTCCGTAACGCAATAAAATTAAAAAAGCATTTAAACTAAAAATTGCAACTATTATGGGATAGCTATTGCCAAAATACAATAAATAACTGCTCAACAATAATAATGGTAAAGGCAAAGCCTGAATACAGATTAAAAACAACAAATCTCCCCATACCTGAGCATTACCTGCAGCATCTTTAAGATCGAGCGATCGCCCCCATTCATTCCAAGTTTCTTTAGCTCCTTCGTACATTCTGACTTTAATTACCTTCGAGCCATCAAAAAATCCTACTTTATAACCCGCCTCTGCAATATTTCTGGCAAGGGTAACATCATCACAAAACGAAGCGGCAGCAGTTGTATAACCATCAAGCTTGGCTAACACCGAACGACGGCACAAGAAACACTGCCCGTTTGCCATTACTCGATTAGAGCTACCCGCATCCACTCCTGCAGACTCGAAACGAAATAGTAATGTCATTAATAAAGCAGGTTGTAAAAACCATTCCCCTGGATATTGCAGGATAAATTGGGGTGCTAGAGAAATCAGATCGTAGCCCTCTGCTTCGGCAACTCTTACCAAGCTAGCGATTAATCCAGGTTGGGGTTCTGTATCCGCATCAACTCCCAAAAACCACTCGCTTTGTGGGGACATATTTAAGTATCCCGTGTGCAAAGCCCAGGGACGACCAACCCAGCCAGTAGGAAGAGGCTCGTCGGTCATTACTCGAAATCGAGGATCATTTTTTTGTGTAGCTATTACTAGGTCTGCTGTACCATCAACCGAATTGCTATCTACTACAAGTACTTCTCGTACTTCGTAACTTTGGCGACTCAAACCAGACAGACAGGGGCTAATACGCTCTGCTTCATTGAGAGTAGGTACTACGATACTTACTTTACCGATCTGATCGGGATGAGCTGTTTGAGGAGTTAAAGGCGATCGCCTGTTTGCTCCTTTGAGTAGGCGGGATAATAAAATAGCAGTAGCTACAATTTGAGACAGGAAAATAAATAACATCAAGGCATAAGAAAACTCATAATTCACTCTGCTACTCCTTTAGTTGCGAAATACTTCGGTTTAACTTGGTCAAAATCAATTAAACACGGTTAAAGATTGAGTTTAGTTTAAATCAAAAATATACAAGTATAAACAATGCATTATTGAGGAAGATTAATTAAAATTTTTAAAAAAGTTAGATTTTATTAGTTTGTAGTGATAAACTCTATAAGGTAAACTCATTCTAAGCGCAACAAGCAAACGAATAGGAGTAAATACACAACTGTATAGCTGTTAAACAAAATCTAACTTTTGGTAGATTCATTTTTAAATATGACTATAGATAAATACTCATTAATCAATAAATCTACTAAATCTAAAAAAAATTAAGTTAGAGCAGTAAAGTACAAGTTATTCATTAATATTTCCTCCAATAAAATATTGTATTTCAGAAAAATCTGGAATAGATACTATATTTTAATGCGTTAGCCAGCATAATATTGAATTGGGTAAAATAAAAAACATCTTTTTAATGATTGAATAAATGCTGTCTAATTATCAAGTAAATATTCTAAAGTGTGAGCTATTTACTAGCTTATGTTTTGGTTTTTATTTGATACGAAAAATAAGCTTTGATGTCAAATAAAAAAGTAATAAATGCCAAATATTTTTGATAAAAATAGCAAGTTGACACATTTAAAATCAAAGTAGATTAATTAAAATCAAATTCAATATTTGTTTGATAACTAAATAAAATTTAGCCAGAAAAAACGTCAGACTTACTAGTTTCAAACATTGTTTTGTCTTAGTAAAATAATTGTTCGACGTTAGCCAAGAAAAAAACCGAAAAAACTATTGAAAGCAGTATTATGGTAGGTACAAGAGAAAAGAAAATTACTAGTAGACCAGTAACACCTTTAGGAATTTTGGTTCAGCAGCTAGAACAAATCGTAGATGCAGCCAAGGCTGAATCAGTTACAGAAGAATTGCAAAATTCTTTAGATGCAGCTTATCGCCTCGGTGCAGGTTTAGATCCTTACATAGAAAAATGTACGACTCAGCAGTCGCCAGCGTTGGCAAATTTGACCCACAAAACTCAAGCAGAAAACTGGAGTAAGCGTTTTGATGATGGCGAAACGGTAAAAGCTTTAGAACAAGAAATGCTTTCTGGGCATATTGAAGGGCAATTATTAAAGATGTTAGTTTCTCTTAGTAAGTCCAAGCGTGTTTTAGAGATAGGAATGTTTACAGGATATTCGGCATTAGCGATCGCCGAAGCCCTACCAGAAGATGGTTATCTGCTGGCTTGTGAGGTAGATGAATATGCTTCCCAGTTTGCGATCGATTGTTTTGCTGCTTCCCCTCACGGTAAAAAAATTGAAGTAAAAGTTGCTCCTGCGATGGAGACAATGAAAGAATTGATTGAAGCTGGAGAAACCTTCGATTTAGTATTTATAGATGCAGATAAAGGTGGTTATATTGACTACTTCAATCTCTTATTAGAAAGTGAGTTGTTAGCACCTGATGGCTTCATCTGCGTAGACAATACCTTAATGCAAGGACAGCCTTACTTATCTGCAGATCGGCGTACCGATAATGGAAAAGCGATCGCTCGCTTTAATGATTATATTGCCCAAGACGAGCGTGTTGAACAAGTTTTAGTTCCGATCCGCGATGGCTTAACTCTAATCAAACGCCAATAAAACTTGGTAGCAATGTATCAAAGTACGTCTTTACAATGCTGCAAATCTCCAAAAACGTAAACGTAAATTCAAAATTAGGCTCAAATGTTGCAAATACTGTTTGTTTCAGCAAGTGCCTCGGCAATTACCAGAAATATAGGTACTCTAGCTTTATTGTTGCTGCTGCTTCCTTTCAATTTGGCAATGGTGTTTTTGTCTTGGATTAAGAATATCAAGACTAATAAAGGCGAACCACAATTCGCCCCTACAGTTAACCCCGAAAAAAAGCGTATTTTAATTACAGGGGCGAAAATGACTAAAGCCCTGCAGTTAGCCAGATCTTTTGCTCGCGATGGACACGAAGTATATCTGGTTGAAACCCATAAATATTGGCTGTCGGGACACCGTTTCTCGAAAGCAGTTAAAGGCTTTTTTACTGTAGCCACACCTGAAAAAGATCCAGAGAGATATTGCCAAGACATCTTAAAAATAGTCCAGCAAAAGAACATCGATTTGTTTATTCCCGTATCTAGTCCGATTGCTAGTTATTACGATTCTTTAGCAAAAGTTGCGATCGCGCCTTATTGTGAGTCACTGCATCTCGATCCAGACGAGACAGCAATTCTCGATGACAAACACGCCTTTTGTTCTAAAGCTAGAGAGTTAGGTTTATCTGCACCCAAGGTATTTAGTATTAGCGATCCGCAGCAAATCTTAGATTTTGACTTTGAGAGTGACGGTAGCAAATATATAGTTAAAAGTATTCCTTATGACTCTGTACTGCGCCTAGATCTAACCAGACTACCTTTTGAGGGCATGGAAGACTACGTACGTAGTTTGCCTATTAGCGAAGAGAAGCCTTGGGTAATGCAAGAATTTATTCGCGGAAAAGAATACTGTTTTCATGCCACTGTCAGAAATGGCAAAATCAGACTCCACTGTTGTTCGGAATCTTCTCCCTTCCAAGTAAACTACGAACAGGTAGACAAACCTGCAATCTATCAATGGGTAGCAACCTTTGTCGCAAAAATGAATCTAACAGGACAAATTTGTTTTGACATGATTCAAACAGAAGACGGTACGGTATATCCCATCGAATGTAACCCCCGTCTGCACTCAGCCATAACCATGTTTCATGATCATCGAGGGGTAGCACAAGCCTACTTAGCCGATGGAGAAGCAAAAGAGGCACCCATCACTCCCTTGCCTGATAGTAAACCAACCTATTGGATGTATCACGAACTCTGGCGACTATTAAGTATTCGCTCGTTTAAAGAACTAAAAGCATGGTGGAATAAGGTAATAAAAGGAACTGACGCAATTTTATGTCCTGAAGATCCTTTACCCTTTTTGATGCTACACAACTGGCAAATCCCCCTACTTTTGCTAGATAACCTACGTCGTCTTAAAGGTTGGGTCAAAATTGACTTCAACATCGGCAAGTTAGTAGAAATAGGCGGAGATTGAAATCGCTTTTTTTAAGTAATAAGTAATAGGTAATTAAATATGGTAGCCACTAACGCCAATCCCAATACAGAAGCACAGCAAAGAGTATTCGACTTGATGTTAACCTTTGTCAAGAGTCAGTGTATGTATACTGCCACTCGCTTGGGTATCTTCAATTTATTAGATGATCAAGGAGAACAAACAGTAGAAAGTTTGGCGGCTAAAACTAATACCGATACCGAACGACTATACTTTATTCTTCGTGGTTTAGCTCATGTCGAAGTGCTAGAAGAAAAGCCAGGTAGAATATTTGCCCCCACAGAAACATCTTCTCTTTTGGTTACCAACAAAAAACCATCTGCAGGACATTTAGCAATGCACCTGATTGAACCCGCACAATGGGATGCTTGGAAAATATTACCCGAAGCCTTAGAGAAAGGAGTTGTTCCTTTTGAGTTGGCTAACGATAAGGGTGTTTATCAGTATTGTTATGACAACGACTGGAGTAAGGACACCTTTATCAAGGCAATGAGTTTTTTGACCAATTCCCAGGTTAATGGCTTGCTAGATGCCTACGATTTTGGTCAGTATCAAACTGTCATGGATGTCGGTGGCGGACAAGGTGGTTTGATTGCCAACATTGTTAAACGCTATGGTTGCCAAGGTATTTTATTTGATGTACCCGATGTAGCCGAAACTGCTAGGGAATACATTGCCAGTCAGGGAGTCGATGGGGATGCTGTGGAAATTAAAACTGGAGATGTATTTGAATCAGTACCTAAAGGGGCAAATGCGATCGTCATGAAACACTTTATTTCTGCTTGGAGTGATCGAGATGCGAGGAAAATATTAGCTAACTGCTTTGCAGCACTTCCCAAGGATGGTAGATTGATTTTGCTACAGTCTTTTGTCCCCGACATCGACGAACCCAAAACCGAAGCAGATGGTATTATGCCAGGTATCTTTGCCGTACAAATAAACGTGGCAACTCCTGGGGGTGGCTGGCGTACTAAAAAACAATTCCAAGAACTATTTGAAAGCAGTGGTTTTAAACTCGAAAAAGTCATCAAAACTACCAATAGTTTATCTGGTATGGAATTTAGCCTTGTTCACTAGAAGCGATCGCTAACTAAGATTACTAACAAATTGTTCTCTTGTCCCTTTAGCATCTAATGCTTCTCCCAGACGGTTTAAAGCATGAACGTAGGCTGCGGTGCGAATATCGATCGCCAGATCTTGAGCGATCGACCAAGTTTTAATAGCTTCTGTGGTCATTTTCTCTTGGAGGCGTTGATTAACTTCATCTAGTGTCCAATACCACCCGCTGCGGTTTTGTACCCATTCAAAGTAACTAACGGTAACGCCTCCTGCGTTGACTAAGATATCGGGGAAAACATAAATATCTTTTTCTGCTAGAATCCGATCCGCATCGGAATTAATTGGTCCATTAGCCACTTCAAAGATATACTTGGCTTTAATCTCTGCTGCATTATCTCCCGTAATTTGATTTTCTAAAGCTGCAGGAATCAAAACATCTACATCAAGTGTCAGTAATTCTTGATTAGAAATAGTTTTGTGTTCGACAATGCTGCATACGCTGTCTTGACAATATACCGCTTTCATTTCGCGGTTCTGATTTTTGTGCTTGGTAACGCTAGGAATATCTAAACCCTGGGGTGCATAAATTCCCCCTTTAGAATCACTAACCGCCACGACTTGATATCCTGCATCGTATAGTAAACCTGCTAAAGTTGCACCTGCATTACCAAAACCCTGAACCGCAACGGTAGTATCTTGAGGGATTGAATCAAATTTGGGTAACATAGTTTGGATAACAGTAAATGCACCCATAGCGGTAGCGGTGTCTCTGCCTTTACTACCACCTAAAGCTAAAGGTTTACCTGTAACTACACCTCTGCATAATTGACGTTGAATAATGCTGTACTGATCCATCATCCAACCCATGATAGTGGCGTTGGTATAGACATCTGGTGCGAGAATATCAATATCTACCCCAATGGCATCAGCGATCGCATCTACATAACCGCGACTTAATCTTTCTAACTCTGCTTTAGATAATTCTTTGGGATTGACAGTAATGCCGCCTTTCGCCCCACCAAAGGGTAAATCTAGCAGCGCACACTTGAAAGTCATCCAAAAAGCTAAGGACTGAACTTCGTCTAAATTAACCCCAGGATGGTAACGTACACCGCCTTTACCCGCACCTCTAGTATCGTCGTAGCGCACTCGGTAGCCAGAAAATACTTGAAGACTGCCATTATCCATCCTGACGGGAATTGAGACAGTGAGACTAGTTTTAGGATGTTGCAAACGAGCGATCGCATCTTCGGAGATCTTGACGTGCTGCAAGGCTTTTTCTAATCTCTTGCTGGCATCAGATAGCAAAGAATTTGCACTCTTATCTTGATTTCCCATCTCTAATCCCCTCAATCTTGATTATTAATCATCCCATGATTTATAACTTATCCCCCAATAAATATCATCATTATCTACAATAAAAATGGTTTTTTAAACGTTTACTTTAAGTGTTTTATTTAACATTTTTTATGATTGCGTATACAATTTCATTAAAATCCAAGCAAGTATCTACAAATTGGAAACATGTCTGCAGCTTACTCGAAAGAACATTAAATTCTATTTACAACCAAAGCGATCAAGATTTTAAAGTAGTAATTGTCTGTCATGAAAAACCTAAATTAGAATTATCTTATCCTAATTTAATTTATTATCAAGTCGATTTTCTTCCTCCAAAGCGAACCTATGATTGTATGATTTTAGATAGAGATATCAAAGAGATTATTGGGCGTAAAATTAGTCAAGAGTTAAAGCCTCATTACATTATGGCGATCGATTCAGATGATTGTATTAGCGCAAAAATATCTGAATTTATTAACAATCGAGTTGCCAATTGTGCGACGATTCCTGATGGTTTCTATGCTGATCGAGGATATATATATTATGAAGAGACGAACAAATTTGTTGACAAAACTGGATTATATAACTGCTGCGGATCTACAGTTGCCTTAAAACCAGAACTTTATGATACTCCCGATAGCTGGAATTATGATGCCTTAGTTGAGTTTAAGCATAATGGTCGTTTTTTCTCTCATGGAGATTTAGTTAAATATTGGCAGTCCAAAAAGAAAGTAATTCAGCCGTTTCCTTTTAAAAGCTGTATTTATGTTAGACCCAATTTTGAACCAAGTTTAGATGCCATGAGCAATGTCTGGACTGCCTCTTTACGAAGGAGAGATTTAAAATTGTTATTATCCCCCATCAAACGAAAAGTAACAAAATTTTTTAATTCTCAGGATATTCCAGAAAGTTTTCCCAAAGAATTTGGTTTTCACAGAATTAACTCTCCTTTACATGATCACAAATAGTTTAAATTTCTTCAAAGTTAAACGGTCTGAGGTTAGAAGCTTTAATATTATTAAGGGTAGCTAGGGTTTCATCTCCTACTAGAATATCGCTACCAGAAAAAGTAAGATCGTCGGCTGTCAAACCATCTGCTAGTAACAGGAGATCGCTGCCAATGACATAATCAGTAATAAGATCTGCCCCATCTCCCGCCCGTAGGACAAAATGGTCGTTACCATTACCCGTCAGGGTATCATTACCCAAACCACCATCGAGGGTATCGTCTCCACTACCACCTCGCAAGCTATCGTCACCCGCACCACCGACTAAGTTGTCTCGACGATTATTACCGATCAGAGTATCGTCACCAGCACCACCCTTTAGGGTATCTCTGCCATCAAAGCCTTTGATAATATCATTACCATCCGTACCAGTCAAAACATCGTTATTGCGCGTACCGTTAATGGCATTGGGTTGCCCTGGATCTATAGGATCTACAACGTCATCGAAAGTCAGTTTGTATAATTCTCTTCCTGTTTCACCATTATCAGCCTGGAAAAATAGTTCGTCACCCACCACAGTCAGATCCTCAGGATTAGAACTACCATTAGGATTAATGTCAGCTACCAACTTAGTTCCTGCTGTAGTCCCATCGCTGACCCATAGTTCGCGTCCGTTAACTCCATCACTACCCGAAAAATATAGCTTGTTATCGAACTCAGTAAAACTTTCAGGAATAACATTAGCTAATGACTTAGTTCCTGCTGTGGTTCCATCGCTGATCCATAAATTGCGGTCGTTATCAACAGTGGCTCCAAAATATAGCTTGCCGTTAAACTTACTCAAAGCGCTAGGATCAGAATAATTAGAAGCAGCATCGAAAAGCTCACCAAGAGCAATATTGATGTCAGTTGCATCTGTTGTTCCTTCTGTGGTTCCATCACTGAGCCATATTTGTTGAGAGTATCTACTATCATCAGCTATAAAATACAGTTTGTTATTAAACTCAGTAAAATTCCTAGGAAAAGAACCGTCATAAAAGTAACTGGTAGCCCGATATATATCAGCTACTAGCATGGTGCCTTGTGTGGTTCCATCGCTGGTCCATAGTTCTTTGCCGTCCCCACCCTGGGCTCCAAAATACAGTTTGCCGTTAAACTCGAAAAAAGGCCCAGGATAAGAGCTACCGTACTCAAAATAATCATCGGAACTATTACCACCAGGATTAATATCAGCTAAGAGCTTAGTGCCTTCTGCTGTTCCATCGCTAACTAATAGTTCTTCTCCGTCAATCCCATTATCAGCTCCAAAATACAGTTTGCCGTTAAACTCGATCAAATCTCTAGGATCGGAACTATCACTACCAGGATTAATGTCGACAGCTAGCTTAGTGCCTTCTGCTGTTCCATCGCTAACTAATAGTTCTTTTCCGTTAACCCCATTATCAGCTCCAAAATACAGTTTGCCGTTAAACTCGATCAAATCTCTAGGATCGGAACTATCACTACCAGGATTAATGTCGACAGCTAGCTTAGTGCCTTCTGCTGTTCCATCGCTGACCCATAGTTCTGTGCCATTAACTCCATCATCAGCTCCGAAATACACCTTATTATTAAACTCGATAAAAGAAGCAGGAGAAGAACTATCACTACCAGGATTGATGTCTTTAACTAAAATTACATTCCCAAGATTGTTATCCATGATTGTCAATTTTATAAAAATGGATTATTATATGGAACTAATTTTAAATATCGCTACAATCTATCAAAGCGGAATGTAACTTTTTCATCGCATAAAGTAATAATATTTTAAATAGATCAAACAAAGTTTAACTGAAGATAAGCCGGTAAAATCTTTAAAACCAATATCATTTTTATTTCCACATAAGCAACTATAACTGATATCTGGAGTCATGATTATTGCACCCACACTAACCCCTATTATTAGTAAAAGAATCTATAGGTATTACCTCCAGATATTAGTTATGGCATCCGCCTGAAAAACAATGTTTAGATAGTGACTATAGCAATCCTGTTTCTAAATCGAGGTAAGGAGTCAAGCAAGCTACAAACTGAACGTAATACTTTTTAGTTTGAGTGTAAAATTAAAGTTTTTGGATCGGGGCAAGATGATATATATCCTATAGTTGGTCTACTCTTGCCAACAAGATCGATTAGCTGAGTTTCAATTTCTTCAACATCTGGGTAATTTGGATCGCTCAATAGTATAAGCTTCATTATTTTTCTCCTCGAATAATGCAGGCTATTTCTGCAACAATAACGGTTAGACTTTTGGTTCGATCTGTTTAATTTAATGTTCGAGAAATCGCGGTTTAATCTTTCTGGTTTAGCAATCAAGTATTCTCGGTTGACAGTCTGCTTTTGGCTGGCGATCGCCGTTACTGGAATCTTTGCTTTTAGTTCGTTGAAGTATTCTCTATTTCCTGCGGTTAATTTTCCCGTGGTGGTAATTCGTACCCAGGCTGATACGACATCGGTTTTGGATACAGAAGCAGCTATTACCAATCCTTTAGAAACCGCTTTAGCAAATACACCAGGATTAGCCCAACTATTTTCTTCTACCTATGCTGGACAAACGGTAATTAATTTACTCTTAGATACGGATCTTGATATTCAAGAGGCTACTACCAATATAGAAAATAGCTTAAAGGAATTATCTTTACCTTCAGCTACAGATCTAGAAGTAATTCCTTTCAACCTCAACGAAACCAGCGCAATTAGTTATATTGTTACCAATCGAGAACAAGATCTAGAGGCGTTAAATCTGGTTACTGCTAGCAAGATTGTTCCCGATCTTGAAAAATTGCCAGGAATACAGCGCGTGGATATCTTGGGTAACTCTAGCAATGCTAACTCCGATATTCCTACCGCTAATAGTAATACTCTGATTCATTTTAATGGCGAACCCGCAATTTCTTTTCAGGTAATCAAACAAGGTGATGCCAATACTCTCGAAGTAGTTAAACAAGTCGAACAGAAAGTCGCCCAACTAAAATCCGAGTTGCCTAGCATTAAGTTAGTTTTAGCCGAGACTCCCGCAGGTTATATTCGTGTTAGCACTAAAGCCACAGTCGAAGCTTTGTTAAGTGCAGTAGCTTTAGCAATTTTAGTAATCTTTCCCTTCCTCGGTAATTTTAGGGCAACTCTAATTACGGCGATCGCCATTCCCATATCTTTATTGGGTACTTTTATTGTCATGGCAGTAGCGGGTTTAAATTTGGAAACCCTGACTCTCCTCGCTTTAGCCTTAGCAATTGGCATTATTGTCGATGATGCCATTGTGGAAGTAGAAAACATTATGCGCCATTTAGAAGATGGCGAAACACCTCGTCAGGCTGCCTTATCTGCTACCCGCGAGATTGGTTTGACTGCATCGATTTCCACCCTAACTATCGTAGCGGTGTTTCTTCCCATTGGCTTAATGGGTGGTACTTTGGGTCAGTTTTTTCGTCCTTTCGGCATCACTATTTCTGCTGCGGTGTTGACTTCCTTATTAGCCGCACGAACTTTATCCCCCGTATTGGCAGTGTATTGGCTGCGGGTCAAGGCTGCAGATCCTAAAAAACCGCAAAAGCCAGGATTTGTTAGCAACAAGTATCGTAATTTATTGCAGTGGGCATTAAATCATCGCCAAGCAGTAATTGGCATTGCTGTTACTAGTTTTATAGCAGGAATTGCTTTAATTCCTCTTATTCCTCAAGGTTTTGTACCACAATTAGATCGCGGAGAATTCAAAATTGTTTATACTACCCCCCTACCGAAGATCGCTAAGGGTATTAAACCCGTTACCGATCAACCACCAGCACAATCTTCATCATCTAACTTTAGCTGGTTAAAAAATATTGCGCGATCGCCAGAACAAATTTTATTACGTAAAACTCTCACCGTTGGCAAACAAATCGAACAAACTTTATTAGAACAACCCGATCTAGAATCTGTCTACACTATTGCAGGGGTGCGAGGTGAACCAAACAAAGGTCAAATTTATCTCAAACTGAAAGATCAGCGCGAGTCAACTACTACCGAGGTTCAGAGTCAGGTACGCCAAAATCTGCCTAAAATACCCCAGGTAATTATTAGCGTTGAGGATATTCCCTTTGTGGAAACGGGAGAAGATCCTTCTTTTAAAGTTTCTTTAGAGGGGAACAATATTGCCAGTCTGCGAAGTAGTGCGATCGCCTATTCTACCGAAATTGCTAAATTACCAGGGTTTGAAGATGTCCGAATAAATGGGGTTGATGAACCGTTAATTAAATTAATTCATTTAGATCGTCAGCGAGTAGCCTATATCAATGCCAATTTAACCGAAAATTTGGGAATTGGAGATGCGACAAAAAAAGCAACTGCGATCGCCAGTAAGATATTGCCTCCCGACGTTACCTTTGATTTGGAGGGAGATTCCGCCAGATCGAAGAAAATTCTCCGAGAATTTGCCCTCACTCTTGCTCTAGCGGTAATTTGTATGTTAGCAGTACTGTATTTACCCTTCCAACGTTGGTTAGAACCATTAGTAATTGGTTTATCTTTACCCTTATCTATTGTTGGCGCAATGTTAGCATTGCTGATTACTCAAAGCGACTTTGGGATGATTTCCTTGATCGGCTTAATCTTTCTGTTGGGTTTATTAGATAAAAATGCCATATTACTTCTAGACTATGTCAACCAGTTACGTAGATTGGGTATGAACCGCACCGAAGCTATTCTAAAGACAGGCGTATTACGCCTGCGTCCCATTATTATGACTACCTTCTCTACTATCTTAGGAATGCTACCTATTGCGATCGGTTGGGGTGCGGGTTCGGAATTGCGTCAACCAATGGCTGTAGGAATTATTGGCGGTTTGATTACTTCTTCTTTATTGAGTTTAATTGTTGTACCAGTGATTTATACAATTTTGGAAGATTGGCAAGCTACAGATAAACACAGATAATTTGTTGATTTATTTTCTATTCTCTGGTTGTCGATCAATTACAGTTACTATATTCCAACAAAAGTAACGAAGTAAAAATGCCAGAAATTCAGAATAGATTAGCAATTAAAAGTAACCTGATTGCTGAAATTGAAGAACTTAAAAGCCGTGGTTCTACTGTTGTTGATGCGCCCATTACAGATTTGGAAATTAAGCCTCAAAAAGCCCAGTTTATCGAAAAAACAACTCAAAGTTTAGAGAAATTGACCCCTTTTCCCCGTCCTCTACTGTATGGTAGCAATTTACTTGATGGTGCTTGGTTATTACAATATTCTACCGCCAGAGAAATTCGTTCTTTAAAACGTTTGCCTTTCGGTTTTTTAGTAGGTAAAATTTATCAAATTATTGATGTTAATAATGCCAGCTTTGAAAATAAGGCATGGGTACGACACAGTTCGGGTTTATTATCGGGTTATGTAAGAGTTACAGCTACTTTTGAACCATTCAAGCAAGAAAAAGCACAACCTCCCAACCAGAAGATTAATATCGATTTTAAACAACGCTTCGTAGGAATTGAGAAAGTTTTAGGAATTAAGACAGGTTTGTTTGACCCCATTAGAGTTGTAGAAGCAAAAAACCCAGTTGGTAGAACTCCTAGTTTAGATCTTACTTATATTGATGAAACCATCAGAGTTGGTCGAGGTGGTGATGGTAGTTTATTTATTTTAACCAAAGCTTGAACAGAAAAAATAGAATACGACGAATCTTAAATAAGATCCGTCGTCAACTTGGTTAAATAGTAGCCAAGTCTAACTCTGTCAAAGCACCACTACTGACAAACTCGATTTCAATCCGACTTACACCTAAGATGTCAAAATCGATTTCTTGGAAACTGTTATCGCCCAAACTAGGAATTTCCGCTATTTCCAGAATAGAATCATCTTCACCATAAAAAGCGATCGCACTTCCTGATTCGTCAATATCCAAAAAACTCATACTATTAACTTGAGTTAACTCGTCAAACTCAATACCAATAGTTCCCCCACCAGCATTATCATCAGGATTACTCGAATCGCCATCTTCAGAAATAATCAAAATATTTCCTAAACCAGTTGCACCCAAATCAAAATCTTGTCCTGTAATATTGTTACTATCAAACAACATCACTCCAAATTCAGAAGAACTAGAAAATTCTACACCTTCATATTGATCTTTAATTACAGTTCCCGCAGCTAGATCATCACCTTCAAAATCAATCACTGTGGATTCTAGTTCTTCAGTAGGTTCTTCTGGTGTTTCTCCAACCACATTAACGCTAATTCTCGCGATTGGATAATCAGATTCAGTAAAGTCTGCATTAGCAGCGACTAAATTACCATTAAATTCAAAATCCAATACTCCACCCTCTCCAGGAGCAAGAAAACCAGGGAAAGGCTGTATCGTGCCATTTTCATCGACGCTATCACCAAATGCTTCAAAAGTATAAAGAAGATTTTCAGGGGCTTCGTCGTTGACTTCTGTTCCACCATCCCAAGCATCTTCTCCTGTAACTATAAAATCTGCCCCTACAAAATTTCCCGATTCGTCAAAAATTTCGATCGCCTGAGGATCATCATTACCAATAAAACCATCATTAGTAGGAAAAAGCATCGAAGCAAAACTAAAATAACGATTTTCCTCTGGTGTACCATCCAAGGTAACGGTAAAAGTTTCAGTCTCTCCTGATGCTTGAATAAAGAAGAACGGATTAGTTACACTGTCTAAAACTTCTTGAGGAAAAGCACTAGGATCGTCAAGCAGGTCAAACAGTTCGGGGTTGGTTCTCGTACTGGTGACAACCATTCCTTGAGTTCCGCCATTTGCTCCTGCAGTACTAGTAAGGAAATCTCCCGCTAAAGTTCCTGAAGGTGGAGGGAGAGTAGTTAAATCTAATCCTAATGCCAATGCCTGTTGAACTGACAAAGGTAGTTGGTTAATATCTAAACCAGCAGCGATAATTTCATCTAAAATTCCTGGTAATACAACTTCTTCTAAACCAACTAGACCATCTTCAAACAAAAATTCTAATGATTCAGAGGCTGTTTCGCCTGGGTCAAAAGTATCAAAACTACCATCATGCAAGCCAAACCAAAGAGCAGCAAAACCAGCACCATTTTCAGGAGCCAAATTTTCGACAGTGACTTCTAAAGTAATAGCCGACTCAGGATCGGTTTCTGTGGCTGCAACAGAAGTGTCATACCATTCTCCTATTACTGCGCCTAATTCTTCAGAAACGTCTTCTTGTAAAAAGTGAAAAGCAGGGTCATTTTCATCACCTACTTCTTGTATTTCTAGACCTGGAATCTGAGAAGCTAAGGGTAAAATTAACTCGCGGGGGGTTAAACCAGGATTGCCCAAAACTAGTAATTGGGGTGTATCTGTGGTGGCAAGATAGTTACTAAAATTAATAAACTCCTCAATATTAGGAACTGGTTGGGGTGGATTGCCACCAATTCCATCAGGATCGTAAACAGGATGACCTGTGGTGTCTAAAATAGGTAATTCTAAGGGAAAACTTAATAACTGTTGTCTATTTTCAGCAGATAGAAATGGCTCTCGATAAACAGCTTGTTCTTCATCTGTTAACGGTTCGGCGATCGCACCAAATTGAGGATTGAACAAATAACCTTCAATAAATAAATTGTTATCAATTATGTTGGTTTGGCTGTTGGCTGGATCGATAAAAGCGTCAAAAAAACCTTCTCCCAAAGATTTTAGTGCATCTACATTGGGTAAAGGTACGACAGGACTCTCAAAATAAGCTATCCCTTCAACATTTTCAGGATTATCGACTGCATAGGTTAAACCAATAGGACCACCCCAGTCATGTCCAATAATGGTTACATTTTCTAATCCTAAATCTTCAATAAATTCTTGAATATATTCACCATGTTCCACAAAATTTAGTGTTTCATCTGTTTTATCTGAAAGACCAAAATTAATTAAATCGGGAACAATTACTCGACCTTTAGCAGACAATTCAGGAATAACATCTCTCCACAAATAAGATGAAGTCGGAACACCGTGAAGCAAAATTATCGGATCACCACTACCTTCATCTAGATAATGTAGATCTAAACCATTATCTAATTCGTGGAAATTAGAAGTATAAGGAAATCCTGGGAAAGCTGTATTTTCTTCTGTAGTTACTTGGGTAGTTGTATCGGTTTGAATAGAGTTTGAATCCATGAACTTAGTCTCCATCTAGTGCAATTTTTATCTGACAAATTAGAGAAATCATCTTTTTGATTTCTGCTTATCGATTGGTCAGCCAAGTTAATGCAAACTATGATTCCAAGGAACTTTTACAAATGAAACTAGAGCGATCGCGATTTTAATTTATATAGTTAGTATTAATTTTGCTGACAATCTACTTACTTTTAGTATTTGTCATAATTACAGGTACAAACAATAAGTTTTTTGTCTTTCATTATTTAAATTCAGTTATCCCAGACAACTTGAATAGTTTTTTGCTGATTCTGTACGAAGAAACTGGAGACAAACATCTAAAACAACTATGAAAAATGCTAAAGATGTAGCGAACGCAGCATTTCTATACTGCTACCAAGAGGTATCTTTAGATTAGTCTTCGTGCTGTTATGAGCCAGTAGATAAATTTGTAGATAGTTGGATTTTGAGTGATGAATAATTGTTTTATTATTATTGAATATCGAGTTCATCGTGCTAGAGACTTACTTGATGACTGTAGATACCTTGCAAGACTTTGCTATTAAATAATATATTTACTTTTGTAATTATCAGCCAACTTATAAAAACTCACTATGCTTGCTAAAAGAATATTGCCTTGTTTGGATGTTAATGCAGGAAGAGTGGTTAAAGGAGTTAATTTTGTCGATCTCAAAGATGCAGGAGATCCCGTTGAATTAGCCAAAGTTTACAACGAGGCTGGGGCAGATGAACTAGTATTTTTGGATATTACTGCTACCCATGAAGATCGAGGTACGATTGTTGATGTGGTGTATCGTACCGCAGAACAAGTTTTTATTCCCCTAACAGTTGGTGGTGGTATTCAATCCTTAGAAAATATTAAAATTTTATTAAGAGCAGGGGCAGATAAAGTTAGCATCAATTCAGCAGCAGTTCGCGATCCAGACTTGATCAATCGTGCTAGCGATCGCTTTGGTAAGCAATGTATTGTAGTAGCGATTGACGCTCGTAGACGTACTGAAATAAATAATCCTGGGTGGGATGTTTATGTCCGTGGTGGTCGCAAAAATACAGGTATTGACGCAATTTCTTGGGCTAAAGAAATGGCAACTAGAGGTGCAGGAGAACTATTAGTTACCAGTATGGATGCGGACGGAACACAGGCAGGCTACGATCTAGAACTGACTCGTACTATCGCCGAACAAGTGGAAATACCAGTAATTGCTTCTGGCGGTGCAGGTACCTGCCAACATATCTATGAAGCACTCGATCAAGGAAAAGCAGAGGCTGCTTTACTGGCTTCTTTGCTACACTTTGGGCAACTTAGCGTTCATGAAATTAAAACTTATCTCCACGACCGTCAAGTCCCAGTTAGGATTACTTAAATTTATTTGGATTTACTTAGAATTGACAATCTTGAGTAAAGCTTAAAAGATTATAATCTAAGCCCAAAATACTAATTTTATGTATTAAAATGGAATCAAAGTTTACATTTCGTAAAAAATGCTGATTCCAATTCTCATATTTGATGTTGCTTTGGTAGCATGGTCGCTCCATTTAATGCAATCAGCTTTGGATCGGCAGGAGTTTTCTCTAATGCTGGCTGGAACATTAGTAGGTGCATCTGCCGCTGCAATGTTAGTAGTTTATTTTATTATTGGTAACTGTCTAACTCGCCTTAGCTAGATATAGATCGAGCATCCAGTTCAATTGATCATTTTCTGTACTAAAACTTTGGGTAGGTGCTATACTATCAAAGGTTCATAAATGCCCTCATAGCCCAGTGGTAGCGCACATCCTTGGTAAGGATGAGGTCGTGAGTTCAATTCTCACTGAGGGCTTATTATTTTGTATTTGATCTGGTAGTTATCCAATTGCTGCTTGAGACTAATTTAATGCTTTTCTATCTTTGGAAAGATCCTCTTGGTTGGTGAAAAAAGCGAAACTCGATCTTGAGTTTTAGTAAAATTATTCTAAAGGTTAGTTATGCAAACAAAAATATTCATGGCAATCAAACGTCTAATTGCCACCAGCCTATTGAGCTTATTGACTGTTGCTGTAGTTTGGCAAGGTATGTTAATGGGCAACAATCCCGCGATGGCTGACACCATGATGTTGGCAGATTTAGGCGATCGCGTTGAAAGCAAAGTTGATCGAGACATCGAGCGTACTAAAGACTTTATAGACGATACCAAACAGCAAGTAAAACAAACTGCAAACCAAAATGCAGGAAAAGTTGATCGCGCTACTGACGAAAATGGTGTAGTTGACAATAAAGCTGAAAGAGATGCCGATCGCATTGAAAATAAAGCAAATAAAGATGCTAGTCGAACCAAAGATGCATTGGATAAGACCGATAATATTATCGAAGACACCATTGATAATATTAAAGATGTTTTTAATTAGTAATTAAAGATGATTTTGGCGATCGCTGTATCTGAGTATTCCAGAAAAGGAGATAGCCATATTTTGTTTTTCTGTGATCACAATCAGTGTTTCGTCTAAATCCAGAATCACCAGCTGCAATTTATCTCTAATCTAAATTGGCGATCGTTTTTTGATGCTAGGTAAAGATCTAGCCTATATTTTCTAAGTTATAGCCTATAATTTTTAAGTAATGTTGCTTAAGCTAACAGCAAAGCTACAAATAATTAGCTGTCAAACTCAGTAAAGATTTATAAACAACGATCTAACAGTTTAGATTATGGACAATTCACAAGACCGCATTATTATTTTCGACACTACCTTAAGAGATGGAGAACAATCTCCTGGCGCGACTCTCAACGTTGAAGAAAAACTGGAAATTGCCCATTCTCTATCCCGTCTGGGAGTTGATGTAATTGAAGCTGGATTTGCTTTTGCTAGTCCTGGAGATTTTGAAGCAGTACAAAAAATTGCCAAGCAGGTAGGTACAGACAATGGTCCAGTAATTTGTAGTTTAGCCAGAGCAATCAAGGCAGATATCAAGGCTGCCGCAGAAGCATTAGCACCTGCTACTAAAGGAAGAATTCATACCTTTATTTCAACTTCTGATATTCATTTGGAGTATCAGTTAAAGAAATCTCGCTCAGAAGTATTAGACATTGCCCAAGAAATGGTGGCTTACGCCAAATCCTTTATGGATGATGTTGAGTTTTCACCAATGGATGCAGTACGGACAGACTCTGAATATCTTTATCAGGTATTAGAAGCAGCGATCGCAGCAGGAGCAACTACGATCAATATCCCCGATACTGTCGGTTACACTACTCCCAGTGAGTTTGGCGAATTAATCAAAGGTATTTGCGATCATGTACCTAATATCGATCAAGCAGTTGTTTCCGTACATGGTCATAACGATCTGGGTTTAGCTGTAGCTAACTTTCTTGAGGCAGTTAAAAACGGTGCTAGACAGCTAGAATGCACTATCAACGGTATTGGAGAGCGTGCAGGGAATGCAGCCTTAGAAGAACTAGTCATGGCTTTTCATGTACGCCGTCAGTACTTTAATCCTTTCTTGGGTAGACCCGTAGAATCCACCGCACCTCTAACTAATATCGACACCAAGCAGATTTATAAAACTTCTCGCTTGGTATCTAATCGTACTGGGGTAATAGTACAACCCAATAAAGCGATCGTTGGGGCAAATGCTTTTGCTCATGAATCGGGTATCCACCAAGATGGAATGCTTAAAAACAAGCGAACTTATGAAATCATGGATGCTGAGTCGATTGGTGTGACCGACAACCAGCAAATTGTCTTAGGCAAGCACTCTGGACGTAATGCTTTTCGTACTCGCCTCAAAGAGTTGGGTTTTGAACTATCAGAAACCGATCTCAATAAGGCATTTGTCCGTTTTAAAGAAGTAGCAGATAAGAAAAAAGAAATTAGCGACTGGGATATTGAGGCGATTGTTAGCGATGAAATCAGACAACCCCCCGAACTATTTCGGTTAGAACTAGTACAAATTTCCTGTGGCGATCGCGCTCGTCCTACAGCTACCGTTACGCTTCGTACTCCTAATGGCGAAGAATTAACCGATGCAGCAATTGGGACGGGCCCTGTTGATGCCATCTATAAGGCAATTAATCGCGTCACTAACATTCCTAACGAACTAATTGAATTTTCCGTGCAGTCTGTTACCGCAGGAATTGACGCGATTGGTGAAGTGACAATTAGATTGCGTCATAAAGATATAGTCTACTCTGGTCGTGCTGCCAACACGGATATTATTGTTGCTTCAGCTAGAGCTTATATCAAAGCTCTAAACCGTCTTGATGCGGCACAGCAATCAGAGAAAAAAGTCGAGTCCAAAGTAGGGGTTTAATTAAAAAAAGTCGTACAGAAACTGGTTATCATGACATCATAATTAATTGTTGTCATCTAACCAGTCCCTACTAGAAATAAACTTTAAAAAAATGTTAGCTGAATTTCGTCAACGTTATCCCCAAGGAAGTTTGGTCGGTGAGCTAGTTGATATCGATCGCGGAACCTATATTGTTAGAGTATCGATACAGGTAGAAAATATTATCTTGGCTACTGGTTTAGCAGCAGCAGATCGAGTAGAAACTGCAGAAGATGCTGCTAGAGAAAGAGCGATCGCAGCTTTGGTCTTAGATGGTCAGACGATCGCCGAGCCAGATAATTCTACTGCCGTTAAAGAGCGAACCAAGAGCAATCCTAAAGCGATCGCCAATTCTTCTCGGGTAACACCAGTCAAAGTTGACCCAGTACCGCCTAAAACCAGCTTAAATAATGGTTCGACTGCAAATAATAATTTGGTGGGAACAACCGCATCATCTGAGATTTTAGAGCCTAAATCAGAACCTTCGTCTCAAGTCACTCCTGAACCGACAATAGAACCAGAAATCTTAGAGCAACCAGTAATTTCCGAACCACCGATACCCTTAGAAGAAACTACCGTAGAATCATCTTCTGGCAATAATTTATTTGCAGGTACTCAGGCTAGTAAGGAAACGGTAGAACAATTACTAGCAGATGGAGCAAATATCACCGCGTCTGATTCAAGTTCAACAGCCGTTCTCGATTCTGATGCCAAAATAAAATTTACAGAAATGAAACACAAAACCGACTTAGAAATTAAAAGATTAGGTTGGACAAAAGATGATGGACAAGACTTCCTCAAAAGCAGATACGGAAAACGCAGTCGTCTTCAACTAACCGACGAACAACTCTGGGAGTTTCTGCAATATTTAGAGGCTCAACCAAACCCTAGTTAATCATTAATACTCATGGATAATTATTCCACTACTCTAAAAATTATCACCTATTTGATAAGATTGAGTATCTAAACCTAGATTTACTCTTGTGTCGAGAGTGCAAAAATGGCAATAATATAAAGAGTAGAGTCTAAAGAAGTTTTTAGGAGTGACTCGAAATAGGAGAAACCCATGTTACACCGCAAGATTTATCAACTCTGTCAAGATGGTCGCGAAGTTTGTATTTTCTTGCGGGATCAACAACGCTGGCTCGAAGGGGGTCGTATTGTTGATTTCGAGGGGGATATCGTAACAATCCGCTATGAAACAGAAGAAGAAGATGAAATTAGTTCCTGGGAAGAAATGGTACGTTTAGAAAGCATTGGTGCAGTTACTCAAAAGCTAGCATCTGTTTCTAAAACCAACACCGAAATTATGGTTTCAGATGAATGCCCTGAAGCAGAACAAATCAATCCACCATCCTCAGAACACAATCAAGAATTGAGAGACGACGGAGTTTAATCCACCCGTTTTAATTTTTAAATCAATCAATTAATTATCGTAGTCGTCTTCTGCGATCGCTTCAAACACTGGACAATAGCCTTCAGGGATTACTTTAAAACCATACAAAGGAGAAGCGCGATTCCAACAACGTTGATCGCTATAGTGTTGGCAGCGATTGCAGCAGTCTAGATCCGACGAAATGCGAGCTTGATTATTGGTATTGAGTAATTCTCGTTGGGATAGCCCCCGCACAATTAGCTCATCTCCCTGCCAACGTGCCTGAATAATTCCTGTATCAGCAATGTGCTGCCAGCGCGGATCGTTACTAATGTTTTGGGGTAAAGTAAGGGCAATCTCACCAGAGATTTCGTTCAGTTCCCCTTCATAATAAACAGGTTGAGGTGTTTTGGGCTGTACAAAGCGATCGCCAATAGGTAGCTGGACTAAAATTCCTTGGACGGGAGAATGAATTTGATAGCGGTTGCGGAGTTCTTCTAAGCTTGCCAGTTCGAGCAGATAGTTAAGTGAACCATGAACTAAAATAACGTGCTGTGGGCGTAAGTTATGAATTAACTGCGTAGTATTACGTCCATCGCTATGTTCTGAGAGCAGGTATGTTTCTGTAGTAATATAGGCTAGATTTTGTAGTAAATCTAATTTGGGAGACTTAGGAGACAAATATTCAAGGGGATGTTCTGCCAATAGGATCAACCATTCTTCAGATTCTGACTGGAGATATTGCAAAAAATTGCTGCGATAATCAACAATAACCACCTTCGGTTTGCGATCGTCAATATAGGTAAAATTGTGATCTATTTTTCTCATTCGCGGACAAATTCGCTCGTCCCAAAATAGAGATTGATGTTTAGCAAAATTCTGCACTGATGCGGGAAATTGCGACAGCAACTCCAAATAGACATCACAGGCAAAAGCAACCGAACTATCCACCCAAATATCGAGATCTCTACCCGTAAATTGATGATGAGAACGCAATAGCTTGAGTATTTCTTGACCCAAACCAATTGGAGGGAGGGGTAACAAGACATTTTTACCTTGCACGACAGCGCGGTGAATGCGCTCCATTAGCTGTTTTTCCTGGAGACGACGGTGGGGGTGGCGTACCGTACCATAGCTACCTTCTAGAATCAGGACATCAGGAGCCAGTCCCCGAAGATTTTCAATAGACATCCCTTCTACTAATTGAAAGTTAGAAACTGAGAAATCCCCTGTATACATTACCCGATAACTGCGATCGGGGGTAATATAAGTAATGATAATCGCAGCCGCACCAGGAAGATGACCTGCAGGCACTAGCTCTATTTGGAGATCTTGAGCAATATTAAATGGCGATCGCCATAATAGTGTTTTATACCAACTCAAATCTTCTAAAGTATAATTACCATGATCCAACCAATGAAAAGGCAGTAATTTAGCCGTAACTTCGCTGGTATAGACTGGTAATTGAGGACAAGCTTGATGCAGTTGCTCTAGACCTCGACAATGATCTTCATGGGCATGAGAACAAAAAGCAAAATCTAGGTTTTGCAAATCTTCTCGACTCAAGTTCTCCAAATTATCAACACCACAGTCTAAAAGAATCTGGTATTTACCAATTTGCAAAATTAAGCAGACTCCCTCTTCTTGGTGACCTGCCGCATAAACAAAGCATGACAAAGGCAGGGAATTTGATACAGCTTTTCCCTGTCTCTTCTTCATAAAATTAACTCCCAGTACCCCAAACTCTCGGCAACACCGATAGATGTCTCTACTTAAGATCTTAGATTATGAAGTGACAAATTTTGTCGTATTTTGTTAGATAATTTAAGTTAAGTTGAAATTGGTAATACAACTTAATCCCCAAACTATGCTGCCATCAACAGCAATCGGCAAGGCTAATCAGAGTGAATATTCACCAAACCTAATATTTAGACTAGTGAGCCGAACCGTTACCATCATATTTATCAGTGTCATAATATCCACCCTTTGTTCCGAAGAATAAACAAGCAACGGTAAAAATACCTGTCAAAACTAGTAGGATTAATTTGACATCCATAGTTACGATAAATTGTATTTACTAAATTATCTCTAATTTAGATCTTAATACGATATCTTAGATCTAATTCTGCAAAAAATCTATTGATTACAACGTGCGATCGCCAAGCGTACCCGAAGGGTAATCGTGCCGATCAATCTAGATTTTTACAGAGATTTTTTAATGGTTTCTGAAGAGGACTGGGGAATTGGTGCAGCTAAAGGAATCTCTTCAACCTCTGGCAGCTTTTCCAATAATAGGCGAGAAGATTGGTTGCCCCCAGAAAGACGCTTTAATAGCTTTGGTCTAGGATCGTGAATTAAATAGTAAATTTCATCCTCAATTTGCCATTCCTCTGTAGCTACTGCTACCTGAATACTGCCTTTCCGTTTGACCAATAAAGGAAGCATTTCCCCTCCTCGAATTAAAGCTTGTAAGTGAGCTAATTTGAAAGAAAAGTCTGCCTCTTTTAAGATCGTACAGCCTAACTTTATTTGTCCATCGTCAATATAGTTGTTCCAGGTTTTAGTTTGTAGTTGAGGAATCAACGCCTGGTTGACTTTAGTTTTGCTACCACCTTCTACCGAATCGTTTTGAGGAAATACTGCTAACACCCTAGGAGGTTGAAATTCTTCTACCGCTCTTTGAGCTAAAACCAAATTAACTTCACCATTACTAGTTAACGCCAAAAATGTTCCCATCGAATCAATTCCTGCTTCAGCCAAAACTTCGGGAACTAATGCGCTACCCTGAAACACAGTCAAATTATCTGCTTCTGCTTTCTTACAGGCTTCAGGATCAGTATCGATCATCACTACCGACTCTCCTAACTGTTGGAACAAACGACCCATCAAACGACCTAGAGCATCACACCCAATAATTACTGCTCCTTTAGCATCGCTTGAAGTAATTTGCAGCCAACTGGCTACCCAACGAGCAGTCAAGCCTTGGAAAAAAACCGTCATTAAGATAGTCAAAAAAACTAAGGCTTTGATCGCATCTCCGCCATTAATACCCCTCTCTGTCAGCAAAATTGCGAATAAAGAGGCTACTGAAGCTGAAACAATTCCCTTGGGTGCAACCCAAGCTAAAAATATTTTTTGTCGCCAGTTCATACCACTATTCCAGGTACAGATGGTGATGCTAATCGGTCTGACAATTAACATCAAGACAGCAACTGCTAATACACTACCCCAACCCAAAGCATATACACTATCAAGAGAAAGATCTGCAGCTAAAAGTACGAACAAGACCGATACGCAAAGTACCGTAAGCTGACCTTTAAACCTTTTGAGCAACCTTTCTTCAGGAATAGCAGAGGCTTTGAGAACAATTCCTGCTATCACCGTTGCCATTAGTCCTGATTCGCTACGCAAACTCTGAGAAAGACCAAATAAGCCCCAGACACCGGCTAACACCACTAAATTTTTGAGTTCTTCTGATAGTTCATTGGCCTGTTTGAGAAATAAACCCAACAGCCAGCCTCCTAAACCACCTACTACCGCACCAATTCCTAAGCGCAATATCAAACCACTCATAATGTCTATTGGTGCAGCATTAGTGTTGAGGATTGTATTTAAAACTACTACTGCCAAAATAGCCCCTACAGGGTCAATTAGGACGCCTTCTCCTTCGAGGAGGGTAGCTACTTGACGATCTACTCGTACTTGTTTAAGGAGAGGTCCAATAACAGTCGGCCCTGTTACTACCACCAAGGAAGCATAAAGAAAGGCAATTGACCAGGGAAACTCAGCTAGCCAGTGAGCGGCCATACCTCCACCTACTAAGGTAATCAGCGTTCCTATCGTAACTAAATTGCGTAAACTACCAGATACTTTGCCTAATTCTCTTAACTCTAAGTTAAGCCCTCCCTCAAATAAGATAATAGCTACCGAAAGAGCAACCAAGACTTCTAATCCTACACCTAAGTTATGGGGATGAAGCACATTGAATGAATCTGCTCCCAACAAAATGCCGAACAACAACAAAAAGACAATACTAGGTACTTTCAAATATTCGGCTACCACTTGTGCGCTAATACCTGCAAGAACAGCAATAACTATTTGTAGAGTAATTTCAAAAGATCCTTCCATAAGCTGTATAAAAGATTAGCGTATCTCTGCAGGTTATCAGTTAAATTTAGATCGAGAAAATAAATTTCTAAAATCTGTTAGTTTGGTTAATAGTTGGCGAGTTTATTTAATTAATCGATTGGTTTAAAATAATTTGATTTTCAAATCAAAGCAATTAAAATAATCATCATAAAATCAAGCTATAACTATTTTCTTGGGTCATATTTTAACATCTGAGTCAAAAATGCAAATTGTTTGATACTTTGATCTAAGCTTTTTCTCTTGGAACAGAAAGAGATAGACTAGTAAAGATAATTAGCTTTATTTTATAAAAGTTGAATTAAATATCAGAGCGTGTCATCAATTAAGAGGAAGAATACTTTTGAACGAGTCAGTCCGCGTCGGCTCTATTACGTAAGGGGAAGTCTCGTTGTTAAAAAGATTTAGTCGCGCGTCCGCGATTCGGATTAAAAATCCTCAGGGTCGCTCGTTTAAGCAAGATACAAAAAGAAAAATATTCGCCCTCAGCTGTAGTAAGACGCGGTTATTTTTCGACCTAGTAAATCGTTAAAATACTAAAAAAACCTCTTTTTTTTTAATTGATGTCAGACCCTAGTATTGTTGGGTGAAAAAATTTCTAAATACCTATGTCGCTCATTGTCAGTATAAATAATTTGCATTTTTAAATTGTCCTAACTTTATGTCATCTCATCCTACATCTATCTGGAGACGCTCCCCTAATAAACTACGTCAAAATGAAATCTGGCTAGAATGTTTTTATTTTACTAGTCTGTTTGTGGCTGCATTAGTTTTATTTTTGATCAATTTGGGTCATTTACCTCTATTAGATTTTGATGAGGGGATAGTTGGACAGGTTGCCAAAGAAATTTTTCAAAATTTCCAGACACCAGCAAACTGGATTTTTCCCACTTTGTGGGGCGAACCATATTTGGCGCAACCGCCATTGGTACATGGTCTTATTGCAATTACCTATGGGCTTTTCGGCGTTAGTGAGTTTACCACTCGTTTTCCTGGAGCATTATTGGGTGCAGTTTCTGTAATCTTGGTTTACAACATTGGTCGCGAGATTTTTGTGGCTCGCTTTCCTGCTTTGTTCTCGGCATTGGTTTATTTGACCTGTCTTCCCGTAGTGCGTTACAGCCGACTGGCAATGTCTGATGGACCATTACTTTGTTTTGAACTGTTAGCTATTTGGGCAATCTTGCGATCGCGTAGAGATCTAAGATGGTCGGTGGTTGCGGGGCTAGGTTTAGGATTGATGAGTTTGACCAAAGGAGTAGTCAGTCTCCAAATTCTGGCAATGTTAGTAATTTTTTTGCTTTGGGATACTCCTCGCCTACTGACTTCTTCTTATTTTTTGGGAGGTCTGATCTTAGGAGCAATGCCAGGAATCAGTTGGTATTTAGCTCAATGGTTTCACTATCAAGATCTAAAAACTACAGCAGATTTCTTAAATTTATTTTTAGGTAAAGTTAATTACACCGGATTTGCGACCAAATTATCTGTTGAATATGTTCTACTTCAGACTATTCAGTATGTTTTACCTTGGTTGATGATGATTTTAGCCGGGTTGAAATTAGCGACTCATCATATTCACTGGGGATGGGGAAAATTACTCGTAGCTTGGATCGCAGTTTATCTGCCTTTAGTCTGTTTGGTTTTTAATCGCGAATACTGTTCTATCTTGCCTCTGTATCCTGGTTTAGCTTTGGCAGCAGGAAGACAATTAGACTTGATTCGTAATTTACCTAGCTATATTAAGTATCCTCAAGTCTGGACTTATAGTTTTGTTCTAATGGCTACCATGGCTGCTTTTGCAGGATTACATTGGGGGATAAGTAATTATATAGATTTTTATCTGCCCTTTATTTGTGGCTCGTTAGCCATTACCTTTGCTGCTTGTGCGATCACAATTTCTCAAAGAGAGCAGCAGTTTATACTTTTATTATTTTGGGGTCTGTTTGTTTCGCTCTTTCTACTAGTGATTTCTCCTCATTGGATTTGGGAACTAAATACAGTTGAACCAGCAAAGCCAATTGCTGAATTAATTCGACAACATACTGCCGAAGGAGAAGTAATTTATACATCGATGTCTCAAAAACGTAATAGCTTAGATTTTTATAGCGATCGCCAAATAGTCAATCAAAAAATTACGGATCTTCAACGTCACTGGCAGCAAGATTCTCACGTTTCTTTGTTGGTAGATTCTCAAGCAATTAAACAATTAAAGATTCCGACCCAAACGATTGTTCAAGATCCGAAATTTGCTTCTTTGAATTGGATGTTAGCAATTAAGGGATCTTGAATATTTTACTAAAAATAATTGGATAAATGTCAATAATAAAATCGAGGACGAACGGTTTACTACTTATAATGTTCAACCGTACTCCTCTAATAAGTTTTTTGATTTTTATTAAAAAAAATATCTATCTCAATCAGATAAGTCTTCCAAGCTTTGTTTCTGGTTACTTACTCTTCATCATCGACACCAATTTGGCGGAGGTGAATGTGTTTTCTACCTAGAGTAATTTCAAATTCATCACCCTGCTTTAGACCCATTTTTTTGGTGTAAGCTGAACCAATTAACAAATTACCATTCGATTGAACACTAATACGATAACTAGCAGAGCGACCACCTCGCCCTTGACCGTTAGAAGTACTGTCTAATTCAATTCCTTCTGCATCAATTAGTGCATTAAGAAATTTCATCATATTGACTCTTTCTACACCATTTTTGGTGACTGTGTAATAGCCACATTCTCTGGCTTTTTCTTCTTTTGAGAGATTGCCAAGCTCTTTTACTTTATCGATTAATGTTGAACCTACTAAAGGTTGTGGTTGGGTTGCTTTTGCCATTAACTTGAAACAACTAAAAATTTATTTTGGTTTACAATTTTGCGTTTAGCTAAAGTTATACAAAGTCAAGATTTTTTACTCTGTAATCTTTCTATAGAACTATATTACACTTATTGAGCATAATTAACTAAATAAAAATTAAATTTTAGCTACCAAGATATTGTTGTGAGTAACCAAATTGATCTGGCTAATTTGGTTTAAAAATACCTGGATACATCAATAAATTATCAATATTCGCAATCTTCAAATAAATCACTATGAAATTAACTACTCGCGGACACTATAGTGTTAAAGCATTATTAGATCTTAGTTTGCAACCAGGGTATCAACCAGCATCAGTAAAGACGATTGCTCAAAGACAAGATTTGCCCGCACCTTATCTAGAAAAATTATTGATTGAAATGCGAAGAGCAGGAATAGTTAAATCTATCAGAGGAGCAAGAGGAGGTTATCAGTTAGCTTGCAAACCCGAACAGATTTCTTTAGGCAAAATTCTTGAGGCTGTAGGAGAAACTATTGAACCTTTACCCAACTACTCCGCCGATTATAATTTGGCAGAGGATTGGGTAACTTTTAGTTTGTGGCAAAGACTACATCAAAAATTAAAAGAAGCTTTATATAGTATTACTTTGGCAGATTTATATTACGATGCTCGTAGTTGGCAAGCAGCCCAAGGTGAGGAAAATAATTTTATTGTTTAACAGTCAATTTAAAGCATGAGTTTAGCTAAAGAATCGATCGTTTGCCAGGGTGGTTATCATGGTGGTGTAGTTCGTTTTCAGGTGTTAATAAATCCCTCGACCGCAGATGAATGCAACTGTTCTATTTGTCGTAAAAAATTTTTTTTACATCTAATTTTCCCCCAGAAAACTTTACCCTGTTAAAAGGCAAAGATGTTTTGAGCTCTGATACTTTTAATACTCAAGTAGCTAATCATACTTTTTGTTCTATTTGTGGGATTCATTCTTTTTACCGTCCTCGCTCTCATCGAGATAAGATTGAAGTAAATCTTCGCTGTTTGGATCGAGACTTATCCCAACGATTTACTATTCGACCTTTCGACGGTCAAAATTGGTCAGAGAATGTTTCTCGCCTTAGAGAAAATTGAGCGATTGATAACTAAAGAAATGTAATGCTCTTGACTTTGGTAACGGCAGCGATCGCCGATTATATTATTGGCGATCCTTGGGGTTGGCTTCATCCAGTACAGGTGATGGGATGGCTAATTCAAAAATATACAGATTTGGCAGTTAAGTTTTTACCTCCTGGCGGGTGGCGTCGTCTAGCAGGAGTTTGCTTGGGTTTGGGATTGATTATCGGGAGTGGACTGGTTGGTTGGGTAACTGTTGTTGGCTCAACTATGATTCATCCCTGGTTAGGGTACGTAGTAGCCACAATTCTTTTGGCTAGCTGCTTTGCTGGAAAAAGCCTGAGGGTTGCGGTACAAGATGTTTTAAATGTTCTCGATCCCAATAAACTAGATCTAGCTCGCGATCGCTTGAGTCTGTATGTTGGCAGAGACACCGATAATTTATCAGAGTCAGAAATATTGCGCGCCTTACTCGAAACCGTTGGCGAAAACGCGGTAGATGGGGTCACTGCGCCTCTGTTTTATGCCATTTTGGGCTTGCTAATTCCTGGTGTGGGTAGTTTACCTCTAGCACTAAGTTATAAAGCTGCTAGTACTCTTGATTCAATGGTAGGCTATCTCCGAGAACCCTATACTGACATCGGTTGGTTTAGCGCTCAGCTAGAAGATCGCTTAACCTGGCTACCTTGTCGTCTAACGGTGTTGACGTTAAGCTTATTTTCGGGAAAACCAAGACAGATTTTAGCTATTTGTCGTCGAGATGGAGTTAAAGATCCTAGTCCTAATTCTGGCTGGAGTGAAGCAGTTTATGCTGCTATTCTCAAAGTTCAGCTTGGAGGTCAAAATACCTATAAGGGAGTAATCAAAGAAAAACCCCTATTGGGAGAAGATCTAGAACCAATAACTGTAGCTAAGATTAACGAGGCTCTAAATTTAACTCGTTATAGTTTTTTATCATGGCTAGCGATCGCTATAATTATCAAATTCAGCTTCCCTAAAATTTCTCATTTACTTCTCAGTATTTAGTTAGCTGCTTTTCAGATAATCTAACTAATCTTTAAATCGATCGCCGAGCAACAATTCCTGGTGCATATTTTGTCCGTATTGTTCGTATCAATAAAAAACTGCTTGTTTAGGTACTTTAAAAAACATCAAAAAAATTTGAACCTTTGTTTCTAAGACAACGTCTAAACAGACAGTCGGACAGTGAACCAACAGAAAAAATATCGCTGACTTTCAATCAGTTTATATAGGAGTCATAACTGTACAGATGCCCAAAGCTAAAATCGAACCTAATAACACAAAAGTAAGCTACTCAGCAGATATGGTCAGAACCTACCTGCATGAAATTGGACGGGTACCCCTGTTGACCCACGAACAAGAAATTGTTTATGGCAAACAGGTACAGAAAATGATGATCCTGTTAGCAGCAAAAGAAGAGTTAGAAAAACAGCAAGATTGCCAACTCAGCCTGAAGGAGTGGGCAGAACAAGCCCAAATGAGTAAAGTCGAACTTGACAGGGTTATCAAAGAAGGTCAACGAGCCAAGCGCAAAATGATCGAGGCTAATTTACGTTTGGTAGTAGCGATCGCTAAAAAATACCAAAAACGTAACATGGAGTTTCTCGATCTAATTCAAGAAGGTAGCTTAGGTTTAGAAAGGGGTGTAGAAAAATTTGACCCCACCAAAGGTTACAAGTTTTCCACTTATGCCTACTGGTGGATTCGCCAAGCGATCACTAGAGCGATCGCCCAGCAAGCTCGTACCATCCGTTTACCAATTCACATTACCGAGAAGCTCAATAAAATCAAAAAAACCCAACGAGAGCTATCTCAAAAGCTCGGACGTAGTGCCACTCCAGAGGAAATTGCTCAAGAGTTGGAACTGAAAACTGCTCAAATTCGAGAATACTTAAGTATTGCCAGAGTACCAATCTCTTTGGATGTACGGGTTGGTGACAATCAAGATACCGAATTATCCGAGTTACTCGAAGATGATGGTATTTCTCCCGATCGTTACGCCACTCAGCAGTTGTTACGTCAAGACTTACTCAGCTTGATGGCAGATTTATCTCCTCAACAACAAGAGGTGATTAGACTGCGTTTTGGTATGGATGATGGTAAAGAATTATCCTTGGCTAAAATTGGTCAGAGAATGAGCATTAGTCGGGAGCGAGTCCGTCAGCTAGAACATCAAGCTCTAGCCCAGTTAAGACGGCGCAGAAGCTACGTTAGAGAATATATCGCTAGTTAGAACTAGCAAGATATTTGAGGCAAAAACTGGCGATCTACACGAGTTTGTTATAGATTCGATCTAATATTCAAGCTTATTTTGTATCTTGATAACAATAGTGGGGTCGCCATCATCTTAATATTAGAAATTAAACCAATAAAATTGACCCCTGCTGAATACCTTGGTATTTTGGCGGGGGTTATTGGCAAAATAACCATCTTGTATAACAATCTATGGTCTAGAAGGTGTCGGCTAGACCAATTAAATAGATCAATAAATAAATGACCGCCAAAGGAGGGAACGTAGAAGCATCGGCTTACAAGTGACCTCAAAGATTTCCCTTCTCTGAGAAATAGACAAATTCTCAGGGCATAAATTTTCAATTTAAGTGGTGTAGGAGTGAGTAATGACACTATTCAAGGAAACGTTAAACGGCAAAGATACTAATAATATTCCTGTCGGTAGAAAAATAAATTTAGGTTCTAATGTAGTCTCTTCTGCTGAGGCGATACAGGGGTGGTTGATCGACAAGCTAGCAGAAGTATTGGAAATTGAGCCAAATCAAATTGATGTTGGGCAAGATTTTGAAGAATATGGTTTAGAATCTGCCGAGGCAATCAATCTTTCAGGAGATCTAGAAGAATATCTTGGTTGTCGTCTACCACCCACTTTGCTCTGGGACTATCAAAATATTGAAGCTTTGGCACAATATTTAGCATCAGGAAATCTGACTCAAAATTTAAATTCTGCTAAAGATTTGGAGTTTGCTAGGTCAGCAGATCTATCTGAAGTCATAAATATCAGCGAAATAGCGAATATTTCTCCAGAAAACTATGATTTTGCTGAGTTTCCTGAATACAAAAAATTAAAAGCGCAACAAGAACAGATTGCTAATTTGGGTAACGGAAATCCTTTCTTTATCCCTCAAGAAACTATCATTAACGATCGCACGACCATCAACGGTCGCGAATTAATCAATTTTGCTAGCTACAATTACATCGGTATGTGTGGTGACCCCGCAGTAACCCAAGCTTCTCAAGCTGCAGCCAGCCATTATGGGACTTCTGCCTGTGCTAGTCGCCTGATCTCTGGAGAAAAACCCATTCATCGGGAATTAGAAACCGAAATAGCGGATTTGATTGGTGTAGACGACAGCGTAGTGATGGTAGGTGGTCATGCGACTAACGTCACTACTATAGGTCATCTATTAGGCAAAAACGATCTGGTTATTTATGATTCTCTTTCTCACAACAGTATTACTCAAGGTTGTTTTCTTTCAGGGGCGAGTTTGGCAGTATTTCCCCATAATGATCACCAAGCATTAGCCAAAATATTACGCGATCGCCGACACCGCTATCAACGGGTATTGATTGTCATTGAAGGAGTCTACAGCACCGATGGTGACATCGCCGATTTACCCCAGGTTATTCAACTTAAGCAGCAATATAAATCCTTATTAATGGTTGATGAAGCCCATTCAATGGGTACTATTGGCAAAACTGGTCGAGGAATCAGCGAATATTACGCGATAAACCCCCGCGACGTAGATATTTGGATGGGAACTCTTAGTAAATCTTTTGCGGGCTGTGGAGGCTATATTGCAGGGTCTTCTGCTTTGGTAGAATATCTCAAATATACTGCCCCTGGTTTTGTATTTAGCGTCGGAATGTCGCCGCCAGATACCGCAGCTAGCTTGGCTGCAGTGCGTACCCTCAAACAGAAACCCGAAAGAGTAGCAACTCTTCAAGCTAGAGCTAAATTGTTTTTAGATTTGGCTAAAGAACAGGGTCTTGATACGGGAATGAGTCAAGATTCTCCAGTGATTCCGATTATTGTGGGTGATTCCTTAAAGTCAATTCAGCTATCCCAAAATTTATTCAAACGTGGCATAAATGCACCATTTATGATTTATCCTTCCGTTCCTCAAAATGGTGCGCGGTTAAGATTTTTTATTACCTGTAATCACACGGTGGAGCAAATTCGTTTAACCGTAAATATCCTCAGTGAAGAATTGAATAAACTCTAACTTTATTTCAACTTAATTATTAATTTAGTAAGATTAGATTCACAGAAATAGTTGAAACTATTTCTGTGATTTTGCTTGTAAATCAATATATAAAATAATATTTAAAATATAATTAAATACTATGAAAATGCCTCTTAGCTATGAAAATCAATCCTAAGCGGTTGGTAATAGCATTGTATTTGATTAGTTCAAAATAAGTAGTTTATTAAAATAAAAAGACTGACCGAGATTAAAGATACTATTGCGTATTTGCTCGGAGAATAAAAAGTAAGAATAACTTTTTTCCGTAAAACAACTATGGTGTAGATTTTTCTGGCAACAGAAAATGAGATTTAGATTCACATAAATAGATTGTCGATACTGAAAAACTTTATTTTTATGACTACTCAAACTCTTAGTTATCGTTGCATGGATTTTCTTCAAAATTATCATCGTAATCCATGTTTAGAATTACGCAATAAGTTAGTTGAGTTAAATGCAGGTTTAGTCAGAAAAGTAGCCCATCAAATTTACCGTAAATGTGCTGAACCCTATGAAGATTTAGAACAAATTGGTTACTTGGGTTTGATCAGAGCGATCGAACGCTTCGATCCCCAGCAAGGCTCGGCTTTTAGCTCCTTTGCTATTCCTTATATTCGTGGTGAAATGCTCCATTATCTTAGAGATAAAGGTAGTATGATGCGAATTCCTCGTAGATGGCAAGAACTTTATACAAAAGGCAAAAAATTACGTAAAGATCTAATTGAACAATTGGGACGTTTACCAAAAGATACCGAACTTGCAGCAGGTTTGGGAATACCCTTAGAAGAGTGGAGTGAATGCCAGTTGGCACTGCAAAACCGCTTACCAATTAGCTTAGATGCGGTAGTCAATAATTCTCTGGATTCATCGATTACTTTTGGTGATACAATTGCCGATCCTCACTATCAAAAACATCGCAAATTAGAAGATGATAAATTGCAGCTACAAAGGGCAATGAACCAGTTAGAAGATAAAACTAAAGCAGCAATTGAATGTGTTTTTCTTTGGGATTTACCGCGCAAAGAAGCAGCTAAACACATTGGTATTAGCCCTATGACCGTTACTAGACACTTGCACAAAGGTATCGAACAATTAGGTGTAATGCTAGAGCCTCAAGCAGCATGAATCTTAAATAATTAAATCGGTTACAATTAACTCTATTCAATTGGATATATATGAGTATTTATGAATCACCATTAACTATTTATTTGTTTTAGTAAGCATTTTAATTAACAACTTACTTAACATATTTTATTAATTGAGCATCTATAATTTAGGTGCTTTTTTGGTTTTTTACAAATTTATTATCAAAGCAAAAACGAGGATATTTTAAGTCCTCGTCTTTTTTTTCGCTATTCAAATCTGCAGTAATTACTCTTCGTATTCAGGCTCTTTTTGCTTTTGGGGAATGTTAACTGGAGGAGGATTGTAAGGTTCGGTATCATCATCCCAAACATCCTCTACCGCAGTCTCTTCATATTCGTATTCTTTGACTGGTGGAGCTTCATAGACTGGCGCGTCATATACTTCTGGATTAGCGTCTTCCCAGTTATTTTCTTCATACTCCTCTTCATAAGGAATTGCTTGGGCTTGCTGTCTAATGGGTGGCTCATTACGAGATTCTTGCCACTCATCTTCATCCCACCGTTCCTCCATAACTGGCTCTCTTGTATCTACGGGGGTAGCAATTGGGGTACGCAGGGGAGTACCTGAACTTAATTGATTTTCCGAACTAATAGTTTGAGGATAATATTCATCGCGATCGCTTTCCCAAGGAGGACGACCAATACCCAAACGCTCTAATAAACCTACAGAAATTTGTTCGATACGTTCTTCTGAACCCTCAAAAACAATTAGCCGATTAGGACCGCTGCTGACTACTTCTTCAATAGACAACTCATAAGTACTGATAAACTGCTCGGGAATTTGAGGTATGCCCAACGAAGCAATTACAATCGAATTTACTTCGCCGTTTTCAGCATCAAACTGAAAATCTCTTACTTTACCTAAAGGTTCTCCTGCTTCAGTAATGACTTCGCAGTTGACTAGCTTGCTGTAGGCTTCTAACTCGAGATCTTCAATTACATTTTCATCATCGACTAAAATTACATCTCCAGTTTGACGAATGCTATCGAGATACATATATTTCGGAATACCCGAAACTGAAAGGAAATTATCTCTTAGACCCAAAGCTACTACTTCTCTGCGATCTATATCTACCAAAACATCTTTCACCACTCCTAGTCTTTTGCCACTATTGCGAGCAATTACCTGAGTGTTGATAAATTCAGAACGTAGATGGGTGTTTTCAGTTGTCATTTTATTGTTCGGTTAATCTAAGCAGCTGCTTGCACTAGCTGTATATTATGATAAATTTATTTAAATTAAAGACAGTTTAATGTCTGAGATTCAAAATAGTGCCACGAAATTTACAACAGTTCTTATCCATAGATTATTTTAGCGAATAAGCGCGAGTATTTGACTTATTGGAGCATGAATACTATCTTTTGGCAAGAAAATTAATCTAGCGTTCCAATACTTTTCGGTTGAGCCTGTTTATTAATTGGTTGTTTTGAGTTATAGGTTATAGGTTATAGGTTATAGGTTATCGACACTTGTTAAATGAGAAGTATTGTCTAGCGTTCCTATTTCATTTGCCAAAAGATGAAAAATTTACGATTCATTTAAAACTGCTATCTTTACGCCGAGCCAATCTTTGACGATCGCGCGATCGCCACCAAATACAAAAATATATGTCAACAGTTGTCAACCAGAAAGAAAATTAAGATATGTAGATGTTAATTAGTATTTAAAGAATGGGTACTTTATAGATAACTATTGCTGATTGCTATATGTCTGAGATTGCATGAATTATCTGCACCCTTCTAGTATCGAGAAAGATCTATCAACCTTTTCCACTGATGCCCCAATTAATGTCTTGAGCAATTTATCTAATTCTCAGGAAAATAGTTGTTTGCAAATTGTTTTTAACTCTACGACATTTTTTTTACATTTTAATGAAGGTAAATTGGTTTATGCAACCAACTCCTTAGCTCCTTTTGAAAGGTTAGAAAGGCATTTACGCCGTCTGAGTAATTCCAATCCCAAACTTAGTAATGAAATTATTAAACAGCCTCGTTCTCAGTTTAGTGAGGGTATAGAATCTTACAGTCAATTTCCATCAGATTATCAGGGTATCATTTGGTTAACACAACAGGGTTATTTAGATTCGCAGCAGGGTGCAGCTATCATCAGAAGAGTCACCAGGGAAGTGTTTGAATCATTGTTATGTATTATTGATTCTTGCCAATACAAATTTATCGCCAAAATTGACAAAATTCCCGAACTGTATCAATTCGACATTGATGCTTATATTTCCCAATGTCAGAAGAGAATAGATGCTTGGCAAGCTTTTTCAGATAAGATTTGGTCATCCTATCAACGTCCTTATCTTGTTACAGAAAAGGGTCAAGCGATCGCTAATTTGAATACGGAACAAAATAAAACTATCTGTCAACTTTTAAAGGGGTTAAATTTCCGTCAAATCAGCGCAATATTAGATCTAGATGAACTAGCTGTCGCTAAGATTCTTTATCCTTCGATGTTGGACAATACAATCGTGGTTAGAGATCCTAAATCTCCTTTCGATTTACTACCTTCTCTACCTCAAAAAGACAAATTTGAGGTAGAGAAGGCAGAATCAAACTGGCGTGGAGAAAATAGCGGATTTCAGATTAATTCTAATAGCGAGCAAACTGTTAGTACTTTAGAAAAAACTTGGAAAGTTGCTTGTGTAGATGATGATAAGTCTGCTCATCTTGATTTTACCCAGTGTCTTGATGGCATTTTGTTTTCTACCCTGATCATCAACGATCCTCTCGAAGCTTTTGCGGAATTAATTAAGTTTGAGCCAGATTTGATTATCTTAAAAATCAATATGCCCGATCTTAATGGCTACGAATTGTGTACTCTACTTAGAAATCATCAAGACTTCAAAACGATTCCCATAATTTTAGTTCATGAGGTTTACGAATTAATCAATACATCTAAGTTTAAGCGATCGGGAGCTACCGAAAGTATTACCAAACCATTCGATCGCACTAAGTTACTCAATCTAATTTTCAAGTATCTTCAATAAACTAAAATAAGTTTAATTCAGGTAGCGATACTTAAAAATTATGAAAAAACCACAGAATAATAACAACGAGATCGATGTTGATGCAGGAACGTTACTTGTGATCATCTCCGCACTATTTTTATTACCTCTGTTATTAACAGGGTTTATTTCTCAGTAGAGACAAGACATGTCCTATCTCTACTTTTTTGATCGTTGTTCTAATAATAGTTGCAGATTTAGTAGAGATTGAAAATTTTCTTTGGTTGGAAGTGAGGTTTGTGCGCCTTGTTTGGTTACTGCCAAAGCTCCTCCTACTGCACCCCATTGCAAAGCTTCTCTTAGAGATTTACCCGATACTAATGCCGCAGCTAATGCACCATTGAAAGCATCTCCTGCTGCTACCGTATCCACTGCAGAAACGGAAATAGGCTTCACCCAAAAGTCCTCTGCTTCATTACTATACCAAGCACCTTTTTCTCCTAAAGTAACGATCGCATTTTTGACACCCATTTGATGTAAAAAAGATGTAGCTTGTCTTGCGGTAGTAACGCCATCTACCGTAAAGCCAACTAATTGGCTAGCTTCAATCTCATTGGGGGTGATTAAATCTACTAGGCTATATAATTCTTCAGGTATATGAGCGACTACTGGTGCAGGGTCGAGAATGACAAAGCAATTGTGAGCTTTAGCCAGTCTAGCTGCGTTTAATACCGTAGCTATGGGAACACCTAGCTCTAGCAGCACAATTTTAGCTTGAGGTAATAATTTCTCAAACTGCTCTAACTCTTTTTCTCTAACTAAATTATTTGCTCCTGCAGCACAAGCGATCGTATTTGCTCCTGTTTCATCTACGACAATCGAGGCAATTCCCGAATACGTATTCGGGTTGACGGTAATACCGCTTGTATCGACTCCTTCTATTTGAAGACTTTCAATTAAGGTTTTACCAAAGTTATCATCACCAACTTGACCAACTAAGCTAACAGGTACGTCTAATTTTGCGATGGCAACTGCTTGGTTAGCCGCTTTTCCTCCTGCAGCAGAAAAGAAACGATTGCCGATGGTGGTTTCTCCTTTTACGGGTAAACGGGGTACTTCTACTACGAGATCTAGATTGATACTGCCAAAGACAACTACAGTCATTTCATTTCTCATTTATTATTTGTCCTACAAAAGAGGACGAGTCTTCATTTTGACTAATTTTGGACTCTTATTGTTAGATGTTTATTGTTCAATGTTTGTCGTTCATTGTCAATTTTGGCAAAATATATCAGGTAATTTTGGTTAAATAGGATTTTTGGGTAATACGACGGGCATTTATCTTAGTCATTTTGAAGATAAATACCCAACAGCGGAGTAGTTTAACAAGCTGGAATAGAACAAGTGAAAGTTGTACCTTCGCCTACTTGCGATCGCACTGTCAGTGATCCTTGATGAGCATGAATAATCTGCTGACATAAATATAATCCTAGACCTTTTCCCGCACGGCGATGATTGCCTTGGTGATATCTTTGAAAAATTATTTCGCGATCTTGAGGAGAAATTCCAATGCCTGAGTCTTCTACTTCAATTAGAACTTGGGCATCTTTTCGAGCCAAAGATATTTCGACCATTCCGCGATCGGTAAATTTGATGGCGTTACCGATTAAATTAGTAAATACTCGGCGTAATTCTAAGCGATCTCCTTTGATTTGAGCAGCATCATCTACTAAATTTGCTTTAAATTGGAGTTCTTTTTCTGTAGCTAAAGGCTCAAGTTCGGTAACAAGTTCTTTGATTAATTGTTGAAGATTAACAGGAACAAAACTTAAGGTTTTTTGTCCCAATTCGTAGTGATGAGTCTCCAATAATGTATTGAGCATTTCCAGCATATTTTGATTGCTATTAACAATACTAGAAATAGCTTCTTTTTGTTCGCAAGTAATGTCACCAAAAGCCTGTTTTTCAATCAGATCTAACATTCGATTGGCAGCTACTAAGGGAGTACGCAAATCATGAGTAAGACAAGATACGAAATTTTCTCTTTGATCGATGGTTTCTTTCAGACGTAACATCGAACGTACTCTGGCTTGTAGTTCGTCGATTTGGAAAGGTTTGCGAACAAATTCATCTGCACCAGCATCTAATCCTTCTACCAAACTAGATTCTTCTCTAGCGGTGACGAGTAAGATGGGAATAAAAGGGATATTTTTATTTTCACGGATACGACGTGTTACCTCATAGCCATCCATGCCAGGCATCATTACATCTAGCAAAATTAGACTAGGTGGGGCTTGTTTGACTTGTTGCAGAGCAGTAGCACCATCATGAGCTACTATAACTTGATGACCTTCTTGTTCTAATGCTAGCTGAACTAACAACAGGTTATCAGGAATATCGTCTACGGCCAAGATATAATTATTTCGTATATTTTTAACACTTGTGTTAACAGACATTAACTTATTGATAAGAATTTTTAAATACGTATCATTTTATATATTAGCCATGGGACTAGTCGTCATACTTGCGAGGGATTTGTACTTCAAAGGTTGTTCCTTGTCCTAACTGACTTTCTAAGGAAATTGTTCCTTTCATCATTTTGACTAGTGATTGAGTAATTGCTAAACCTAAACCCGTTCCTGAGTGCTGTCTAGTAAAGGTTTGATCGGCTTGGCGAAAAGCCTGGAAAATTTTATCGCAATCTTTTGGTGCAATGCCAATTCCTGTATCGCTGACGGCGATCGCAATTTTTTCTGAATCGAGGGATCTTGCTTTGACGGTGATTACTCCAGATTCGGTAAACTTAATGGCATTGGAGAGTAGATTGATTATGATCCTTTTAGTGAAGTTAGAATCTTGAAATAAAAGAGACTCATCCAACTCAACTGTCACAACTAGATCGAGTTCTTTTTGAACTACTAAAGAACGTAATTCTTCTACAGTTAATTTAATTAAATATTCGAGATCGAACTGATGTGGATTTAATTCTAGTTTTCCTGCTTCAATTTTAGAAAAATCTAGCATTTCATTAATCATGTCTAGCAAATTTTTGCTATTATTAAGAATCCGCTGGACTAAGTTTTGCTGTTGGAGAGAAAGAGGATCGGGATACTGTCGTAAAAGTAGCTGAGAAAAACCCATAATCGCATTCATTGGTGTGCGTAATTCATGGGACATCGTAGCCAAAAATTCCGATTTGAGATCGTAAGATTCTTGTAGCTGAATATTTTGCAACTTGATTTGTTGTTTTTGTCTTTCTAGCTCTTGATTCTTAATTACTAGTAATTCGTTACTAGCGCGAAGGCGATTATTAGCTAAAGTGACTGCTTTTTCCGCTTCATAAATACGGATAGCGCCATCAATTGCTTTGGTCAAAGAATTTGATTCTAGTTTATCTTTTGATAAATAATCTGCTGCCCCCGCTTTCATCATTTCTACAGCAATTTCTTCATCACCTTGACCCGTCAAGACAATAATTGGTATTGTAAAATTTAAGTTTTTAATTGAAGTAATTAATTTCAAACCATCAACATCTGGTAAAAGATAGTCTAGCAAAACTAAATCAAAAGTAAAATCGTGATTGACAATTTTATTGGATAATTCCAATTTGACTGAAGCAAGTGAAGAGTTTTTGCGACTATGTTCGAGACAGGCAAGTGCCTGCTTGCCATTGCCAGCTTCAGTCAAATTAGCAGAAAAATTAGCTTTTTTTAAAGCTCTTTTGATCGTCATGCGATCTACTTCATCATCATCAATTAATAGTATTGAATATTGCTTACTAGTCATTAATCTACCATCGTCTATCAATTTGTTTTTCGCATCAATACTACTCATAATCGAAATCGATTTTGATAGTTGCAGCTATGGGGCGGCAGTCTTTATATAAAAGTGTACTCTGAGCCGCAGGTATATTTTTTAGGCTTAGATTTAGGACAACAAAACAATTTATCAACTAGGGCATTTCGCACAAAGCCCAGTATTTATTCAAAGCAACCATCACCTCCGCAAAATTTACAAAAGTAACGGGCTTTAAGATGTAACCTGCAACATTCAAATTATAAGCCTCTATACGATCTTTGTCCTCATCAGAGGTGGTCAAAACGATCACAGGAGTTCTTTTTAACTCATCATCTTGTCTAATTTCATGCAAAAATTCTAGACCGTTCATTTTGGGCATATTTAGGTCTAGTAAAATTAATCTTCTGGTGTAGGGTACTTCAGGCGATTGACCATTTTGCGATCGTAGCATTAACAAGGCTTCAATACCATTACCAGCAATATACAAAGGATTAGTTATTTTGTACTTTTTGAACGCTCGTTTGACGTTCATTACATCAACTTCATCGTCCTCCACTAGTAATATATTAATGATTTTTTCTTCCATAACTCTCTATCTGGGGGTTTGGGGTTGGGGAATATATTTTGAGTTAAAAATTTTTTAGGTTCTGATGTCTCTTCAAGAAGAGAGTATCAAAGTGACCTCTTTGAGTTTACTATCTTGTAGTTTTGGATTGTTGATTATTCATTATTAGTTATGAATCTATACTATAAATTCATTTAATTAATCAGATCGGCTAAAGGTAGTAGATTTATCAATAGTTAGCAGATAATTGGATTTTCTTAAGGTTTGTCGATTTTTCCAATAAAAAAATCTGCTTTAAATATTAAAACAGATTAACTATAGTCCTATATTGAAATAATCAGGAAGAAATTTAATAATTAATTTACTGAAGTTTATTTTTCTAAAATCGAACTATCAAAATCGTTGTCAGTTAGAGCTTCTACTTGGGGTTGCTCTGTAACCTTTTCACCAAAGACATTATGATAAGTCAGCCCTGCCAAAACTGCACCGATGATTGGTGCTAGCCAAAACAACCAAACTTGAGCAAATAATTCTTTTCCAGCCCACAATGCAACTCCTGTACTACGAGCAGGGTTAACAGATGTATTAGTAATGGGAATACTAATCAAGTGGATCAAGGTTAAGCCTAAGCCAATAGCAATCGGAGCAAATCCTGCAGGGGCGCGCAGATCGGTTGCACCCAAAATAATTAATAAGAACATGAAAGTCATTACGACTTCAGTAATTAAACAGGTGATGAAATCATAACCACCAGGGGAGTGTGCGCCAAAACCATTAGTTGCTAGAGGATTAGAGCCTTCTAAAGCAAACTCACCATTACCGCTGGCAATCAAGTAAACAAAACCACCAGCTAATATTCCCCCAATTACCTGGGCAATAATATAAGGTAATAATTCTTTGCCAGAAAAGCGTTTACCCGCCCACAAGCCAAAGGAAACAGCGGGATTTAGATGGCATCCTGAAATATGTCCGATCGCATAAGCCATGGTCAAAACAGTCAAACCAAAAGCTAAAGAGACACCAAGAAATCCTAACCCGATGTTAAAAAAACCAATATCTGCGCTATTTCCTGTATAAGCAGCAGCTAAAACAGCACTACCACAACCACCGACAACTAACCAAAATGTACCAATTAGTTCTGCAATGTATTTTTTCATAAAATTTAATTTTTAAAATCGAAAGTGGGCATAAAAGAGAAGATAGTTTGTGTAATAAAATTAATTCTCCCCGTAATATTTAACTACATACTATTACACGATATGCACTTAACGCATAAATTTTATGAAAATTAAGTATTAAAGCTGATAAAACTCAGTATTAATGCTGAGTTTTATCAGCTTTAGCTGGCAATGGTTTACTAAGCCCAAAAGACTTAAGTAATGACTAATAAGTAATCAGTAACAACGAAAACTTTTATGATCTAGAACTATCACGAGTAAAGACTAGATTGAGATTATTGGTATCGGATAATTCTGGGTTAAACTTATATCCATCTTCTGTAAAGCCTTTAAGCTGTTCGGGGTTTTGTAAGCGATTTTTAATAATGTAGGCAGACATCATTCCGCGAGCTTTTTTAGCATAAAAGCTAATAATTTTATATTTGCCATTTTTCCAATCTTTAAATATTGGCGTAACAATCTTTCCTGGTAACAGTTTGGGTTGGGCTGCTTTAAAGTATTCTAGAGAAGCTAGATTGACAATGGTAAGATTATCAAGTCGAGCTACTCGATCTGCGATCGCATTTGATATTTTATCTTGCCAAAATTCATATAGGGTATCTGCGCTCAAACCCTGTAACTTACCATGAGCTAATTTTGTCCCCATTTCGAGGCGATAGGGTTGAATTAAATCTAATGGTCTTAAAATGCCATATAGTCCCGATAAAATTAATAGGTGTTCTTGAGCATAGTCTAAATCTTCGGGGGTAAAACTGTCTGCATCCAAACCTCGATAGACATCTCCTTGAAAAGCCAATAAAGCTTGTTTGGCGTTAGTATGATCAAAATCTGATTGCCAAGTCTGATAGCGACTCGCATTTAGTACGCCCAATTTATCGCTAATTTTCATCATTGAAGATATTTCAGCAGCAGACAACTGACTCAATTGCCCTACCAATTCTTGTGTCTCGGATAAGAAAGCGGGTTTAGAGAAGCGATCGCATTTTGCAGGGGTTTCAAAGTCTAGGGTTTTGGCAGGGGAAATTAAAATTAGCACAGGATAAAAAACAAAAGAGAAAATAAAACAAATGACTCCACAACTGGGAAAGCTATATCTAGTAGGTACGCCCATTGGTAATCTTGAGGATATCACCCTCAGAGCAATTCGTATTCTTCAAGAAGTTGCTTTAATCGCTGCCGAAGATACTCGTCGCACTGGTAAACTACTCCAGCATCTACAAATCGATACCCCCCAAATCAGCTATCACGAACACAGTCACAACTCCCGCATTCAAGAGTTAATTGAACGTTTGCATCAGGGAACAGATATTGCTTTGGTAACAGATGCAGGAATGCCCAGTATTTCTGATCCTGGAGTCAATTTAGTTCAAGCTGCGATCGCAACTGGCGTAACGGTAATTCCGATCCCAGGGGGAACAGCGGTAATTAGTGCCTTGGCTGCATCGGGTTTGGCGACAGATAAATTTGTTTTTGAAGGTTTTTTACCTCGTAAAGAACAAGAACGGGTTGCTAGATTAGAATTGTTATGCCATGAAACTCGCACCATAATTTTGTACGAAGCACCCCATCGTATTGTTAAAACTTTAACTGACTTAAGCAAGACAGTAGGAAAAACTAGAGAAATAGTTTTAGCTAGAGAGTTAACTAAAATACACGAAGAATTTTGGCGGGGAAATATTGGCGAAGCGATCGCTTTGTATAACCAACGTCAACCAAAAGGAGAATATACTATCGTCTTGGAAGGTGCAGCAGAAACGAACCTAATTACCTCCGAAGCGGAATTAAAACAAGAATTACAGCAGCTATTAGCTGGAGGGATGACGCGATCGCAAGCTAGTCGTCAATTAGCTAAACTAACTTCTTTATCTCGACGGGAGATTTACCAACTAGATTTAGATTGATTGATAAATAAATGATAAATGATAAATGTTACTGGTTATTAAACGCTCATATTCCCCATTGTTTGACAGATCTTGACGATACCGTAGCCCAGACAAGGGAGGGTTTAAGTTTAGTCGATCTTAAAATCACCCAAGACAAGATCGAACGAGTAGTAGCAGCAAATACTATATCTCAATCTAATCTAGCTAGCTTCGATCTGCAACGGAAAATTATCCTACCCTGCTTGGTAGATGTCCATACCCATTTGGATAAAGGACATATTTGGGAGCGATCGCCTAATGTTGATGGTACTTTTGAGATGGCTTTGGATAGAGCGATCGCCGATAGTCAACAATATTGGCAACCAGATGATGTTTATCGTCGGATGGAATTTGGCTTAAAATGCAGCTACGCTCATGGTACCCAGGCTATTAGGACTCATATTGATAGTTATGGCACACAGGCTGATATTAGTTTAGATATCTTCGATAGTTTGCGTACTGCTTGGCAAAATAAAATTACATTACAGGCAGTTTGTTTGGTTAGCTTGGACTACTATCAAACCCCAGAAGGAGTAGCCCTAGCCGATAAAATTGTCAGTATTGGCGGGGTGTTAGGTGGAGTAGGATGGAAAAACCCCGATCTCGATGCTCAATTAGATCAAGTATTTAAACTAGCCCAAGAAAGAAATTTAGATTTAGATTTTCATGCAGATGAAAATGATAATCCCGATTCAAAATGTCTACAAAAGATTGCCGAAACTGCTTTGCGCCATAACTTCAGGGGTAAGATTACCTGCGGACATTGTTGTAGCTTGGCGGTACAGTCTCCTGAGGTAGTTAGCAAAACGATGGAGTTAGTTAAACAAGCGGGTATTGCGGTTGTTAGTTTGCCAATGTGCAATTTATATTTACAAGATCGTCAACCTACAGCTACTCCTTACTGGCGAGGCGTTACTATAGTAAAAGAATTACAGCAATGCCAAATACCCGTGGCTTTTGCTAGTGACAATTGTCGCGATCCCTTTTTTGGTTTTGGCGATCTTGATGTACTAGAAGTATTCGAGCAATCAGTTAGAATAGCTCATCTAGATACTTCTTATGGTAATTGGATCGAAAGCGTCACTACTACCCCGTCTCAAATTATGGGTTTGGGCGATCTTGGTAAAATAACTCCAGGTAATAAAGCGGATTTAATTATCTTCTCTGCTCGTTACTTTAGCGAGTTACTATCGCGATCGCAACACGATAGAATAATTATACGTAATGGTCAGCAAATCCAAGCACAGCTACCAGATTACGCAGAGTTAGACGATCTCATCTTTGACTTTAAAAATTAAGCTCCCATGTCTTCTATTCAACCTTATGTTGCTCGACTATTTGTTTATCCGATCAAATCTTTAGATCGAGTAGAATGCGATCGCGTGACTATTTTAGAGTCAGGCGCACTAAAAGGCGATCGCACTTGGGCGATTGTAGACAGCGATGGTAAATTTGTTAACGGCAAAAATAACCAGAAAATTCATGCTCTGCGATCGCGCTTCGATCTAGCAACCAACGAACTTACTATACAAGTACAAGGGACAGAACAGTCTAATACATTTAATTTAACCGATTCTCCATCAGCATTGTGCGATTGGTTAAAACAATATTTTGGTTTTGACCTCGAGATTAGACAAAATCTACAACTAGGGTTTCCCGACGATACTGTTTCCCCTGGCGCAACCATCGTGAGTACTGCAACCCTAAAAGCGATCGCTGCCTGGTATCCCGAAATAAGTCTGGCAAATATTCGTCGTCGCTTTCGAGCAAATATTGAAATCGCTGGCGTACCCGCTTTTTGGGAAGATAAGCTGTTTGCCACTACGGGTTCAACAGTTAAATTTAAGATTGGTGAGGTTGAGTTTATGGGAGTCAATCCTTGCCAGCGATGTATAGTAGTCACTCGTAATCCAGATACGGGGATAGGGAATCCTCAATTCTCAAAAATATTTACTCGTAAAAGGCAAGAAACCTTACCAAAATGGACAGAGCGATCGCGTTTCAACCATTTTTTTCGTCTGGCGGTTAATACTCGTTTATCTCCTACCGAAGCAGGAAAAGCGATTCAAACAGGCGATCGTCTAGAGCTGCTCGATCAATCTCCTAATCTTTCAGACTAACGTATGCTTGCAAATTCTCAGCATTACTTACAAAATTAAATTGCGCTCCCATTGTCAATGCTGTATGATATATTAGTCTTTGTTGACAAGCATGAAAAGCAGTTTTCAAGATCCATACCTGGGGGTGTGGCGGAATCGGTAGACGCTGCAGATTTAAAATCTGTTTCTCGCAAGAGAGTGAGAGTTCAAGTCTCTCCATCCCCACTTCACGCTATCGCGTTCAGTCTTTGACTTTCACTATCACTCTCTCACGAGAAACAACTAAATCTGCTCAAAACCTGCTCATTTCTGAATATAGCAGCAAGTAAAAAATAAAAAAACGGGGTACATGCATACCCCAATTACTTAACAGGTTTAATTAAGCGCAAGAAGAAAGAGGGGGGATTATACCACCTCTTCTACTTTCTTACAAATCTTTATTTGACCTGTTTAATCTCGAAGCCTCCAAAGAGTATGAATATCGTCTTCTATCGACTCTAAACGAAGGTTAATAGAATGGATATTGTCAATTATCTGTCTATGCTTACCTCTGGCTTGAGCTTCTTTCATATCTTCTTGTACTAGCCTTACCGCCCAATCCTTAATAATCAGGTCTAACGCTTCACTCTCGCTGATGTTTTGCTTTACAGATGTACTAGTAATTATCTGATGAGCAGCCTTACTAATATCGAACGTGATAGGCGTAAATTCTTCAGTCATATATATACCCCCTTCAAAAATTCTGAAACGCTGTCTACACACACTTTTACTCCGAATTCGCCTCTTTAGACTAGTTAATTTCGGCTCAAATGGAAAGTTTTTTTCGATTCGGTTGCCTCGAAATGGTATAGTACCTAAAGAGCCTATTAAAATCTGAATAGATTTTAACGAGAGGGGTTTACGAGCCTTCTTTATAAAATCTCTGAGACTCCGTCAGCATAGCGTTTCCAGCCTCCTCTGCTGCTTGCCTCTGAGAAGTACTAAAGCTTAGGTCTTTTTCGCTCCTAGTACTTACGGAATAACGATAGTACGCCCATTCACGTACTACTTTGTCCACTGCTCTACTAACACTACAGCACTCTGTAGCTGCGAGCTTTCCAAGCTCCTCTAGGGTTCTAATATCTAGAGTAAAGCCTATAGAAATTCTCTTCCTTCCCATCATTTTTTCTCCTGAATAAGTTAGTGTTTCTAAAACGTGACACAAAACGTGTCACACTTTCTACTTGCTCCTACCCCTACGGGTTCTATTTCTGAAACTGAGTCTATTTACTTTCTCTTTAAGAGAGGGGTAATACTTCAGATAGTCCAGCAAATCGAATAACTCATCATCAGACATCACCAAGCGGGTAATCTTCCCGTATCGCTGAATAATCAAGCTGATACACTGGTTTTTACTCCAGCCAATACGGGCTACCTCGTCGTCTATCTGGTGCTTTAAATCGAAGAATTCAGTTAAGGTTAGCGATTTTCTCTGTTTCACGTTCTAAAATACCTGCGATAGCTTTCTTAAGGCTCTGCCCGACCTTGATGTTTCGCTTTGCCTGGGAGGCTACGTTTACCCTAGTCCTAACGTTAGGCTCCCATTTACTGAGCCTCAAGAGTACTCGATTAACCATGATGAACTCATCTATTGTGGCTAAGACGTAGCATAACTCTGAAGCAGTAGTAAGATTCCCGTCTTGCTGTATTCCCTCCCAGTATTTCGCTTTGTTTCTACAGTCATTTGAATAATCAGTCAAAAAGCTATATAGCCACTCCTGCTCATCTTTCGTAAATTTCACAAGTCTCCTCCTTGTCGTCGTTTACTACAGCAGGATTCCCGTCCTAACTCTTGAGACAGTTTTTCAAAAGAAACCTTAAACTGTTTTGTTATTTCCATGCTGCGTCTTAGTCGCTCAAGAGACTTTGTGATAAGTAGCCCTTTGCCGTATTCCTCGGCTGCTTTATAAAAAAGCTCGGTAAACTCTAGCAGCGTACTAGAAATAAACTTACCTTTTTCTATTTGAGCATCTGTTAGAACTTCCGCCTCCTTAGTTTCCGATTGGAACTCTTTAAAATCACTTAAAACCTCATCGTATACACCCTTCAAAACGGTCAGTAAGAAAATTCTTTCGTTTTTATTTAATTTCATAAGTTTCGCAATCTTTTGCCCAGACACCTTGTTTTAGTCTCAGTCCCAAATCAAACATCGAGGTTTTAACTTCTCTGCTTTTAGGCTTCTCATAGAGCCAACCAGAAGTAACCCAATTATCGATAGTACAGCGTAGGTGAGCCGTATATATAGCTAGGGGTAAGCCACCGTTACGGGCGTTCCTTTCCTCCTTCTTAACGTACTCTCTAAGTAAGCTACTTAAGCCTGAGTTTTGTTCCGTCTCTTTCTTGTACCAACTCCAGTAGTTTTTAACCCTTTGAATCGCTACATCTTCATCATCCCAAAGACCAGAAGCCAACCCACAGGCTAAGAGGTCTAAACTAATAGCTCTCTGTTGACTAGTTAACCCTTTAACAGACTTACTCAAAAGCTTCCTAGTAGTCATGAAAGCAACCGCTAAATCAGTGTCCCAAAACTCATCAAAAACCAAGTTGAACCCTTTCCAATCGTAAGCAGTTAAATCAAGTAGCTTACTTTGCCAATCATCGTCAGTGATGCCTAACTCTGCTTTACGCTCGCCTGAAAGCTCCTCTACACGCTTACAAGGGATAACTATCAACCTTCGTCTAAGCTCTTTAAATCTATCGGATAGATGCAAAGGTGAGATACTTGAGAACACCTTCGGACAGAAACAGTTAAATTCTAAGTTCTCCCCTACTTCCTTAGAAGAAAGGATGATACGGCTAGTACTTTTGTCGTAACCGAATTTAAACATCCGATAAATGTCAGGGGAGTTAACGAAAACTGAATAATCGATATCATCCCAAACCATGCAGGTGTTTCGTTCTACTTCCTTGTGGTAAGTATCGAACGCTTCAGAAGTCGATGGTACTTCTACTACTCCCCTACGCCTATCATTTAGACTGTTCCTAATACCCGCAAAAGTATCACTAGCAGAATTGATATTAACCCCGTGCAAGAGACTAGCGAATTTAGCGATGGTCGATTTTCCACTTCCAGAAGTTCCACAAAGGAATAGGTAAGGAATAGTACGACAAAGTGCAGAAGGCAGAAGATAATAAGCTGCGATGATATCATAAAAATCGTGTGGCAAGAAAATCGTACGTTTGAGGATGTTGCAAACGTTCTCAGGAAGAGATAATGAAGCATCATAAATCTCCTCCCAAGTATCGATACAACCCTCTGTCTGCTTAAACAAAGTTTCGTAATCGTAGGGCATGGTTAACGAATAGTAGCGATGAGTATATCAAAGTAAATAGTAAGGTACGCTTCCTCGTGGGCGTGTTCCTTGTGGAAAGCGTCAACTAAATCGCCTAGCTCTGTTTCAGCAGTAGCAGCGGGTGACTTAACGTCTTTAAGTAGCTGACCTTTGATGAACGCTAGTTTTTCATCCATCGATGGGCTTTTAGCTCCCCATGAGCCACCTTTGCGCTGTTGCTTATTCTCGTAAGGTACATAGTCTTTTAGCTTCGTTACCGAGGGGATAATCTCTAAGGTTAGGTTGTTATCAACCATCGGCTTGATAGTCTCGTCGGTATAATTTGCTACCATCCCGTTAGGGGGATGGATTATCTTACCTTTGACGAATTTACCATCACCTACTAGGTTAGCTTCATTCTCTTTAATCCTCTGACAGATAGCTTTCTCAAACTTAGAGGGTTGATATTTAGTGGTGACGTACTCGCCGTTAACTTTAGCTCTTAGCTCAAAGTCTCCAGAGTAGAAGGGGATAGCACATAACCCTGGTTCGATTGCTTGTTCTGGCTTAAAACTGCGTAGGACTCCAGAATAACTAGTAACGTAAGCAGCGAGGATGTAACCGTTCTCGATAGGATGGATTTTTGCTTCATCAAAACTTATCTCAAAATAGTCTGTAGACTTGTCACCTTTGCATTTACCGTAAGGGTCATCTTTCCAAGGGTCTTGGTACAAGAAAGCCATTTATTCACCTCTAATTAATTAAGTATGTATGCAGTTAATCTAGTGCTTCATTCAGCATTGGATAGTTAACAGATAGAGTATTCAGATAAACCTCTTCTCCTTGCTCGTGAACGTATTTATTCGATAGGTAAAGACTCTCAGCGAGTATCTTGTCGGGGTCACAACCGACCTCTAGAGCTAGAGCTTCGATGGTGTTTATCGCAACACCTATAAGAGTAACCAGACGTGTGTCGTAGCGAGTTTCAATCGGAGTCATATTAGTAAGCTCGTCTTTTTTAGTGTTTGAAATGAAAGCAAGTTAGAAGCAAAAGGAGTTTTGCTCAGAGAGGCGACTACCTTATTCCTTTTGGGAGGTTCTTGGGGGAAAACGATGCGTAGCTTATTAAAAGCGTATTTGCTACGCGCTTCAAGGGCAGCAAGGACAAAGCAAAACTCTGGTAATACCATTCCTTTAGCTTCGACATAAAGATAGATGTCAGCAGAATGTCTATCGGAAGTTATAGCAAAATCCACCTTCCAGAATTTACCGTTAGGATAACAGTACCCTTCGGGAAGAATCTTTATCGGATATTGCAGCTTTACTCTTCGTTCACCGTAAAGCCTAATAAGTTCTAAATAAACTTTAAATTCGTGTTGAGAGTCGAATCTAATAATATTCGTAGGAAGTTTCAACTTATCGTTAAACCGATACTCACTTAAACTCTCTTGCGACCTGACTACCTTTCTTCGATTGTCCCAAAATACCTTCTTAGCTTTAAACTTTGAAGGATTTATCATTAGCTAGCTTGTTGTTTATTGAGGTGAGAAACGTTCGAGTGGGGGTATCTTTTGTCCCAAGCTTCGTCAACAAGTTCTAAAACTCTTTCTTTGCCTAAAACAAATAGAGGTGAGCAGGTGCTTTTAATTATGTAATTAACAAGATATTCTTTGTCATAGACAACATTAAAAATCGTCTTCTGAACGTCGCCTATCTTACGTATTCTACTTTCAGCAATGTATCCAGCATCGGATAGCATCGCGGGATTTAGATTCTTAGAATATTTGTTACCCGTTAAATCTCTCCAGGATATTGTTTCGATATTCATGATTAAGTGTGATTAAGTGCTAAAAATGTAATCTATTTTACGTCCTCGAAGAACCTTCTTAGAAGGGAGAAAAACGCTGTATTCAATTACTAGTAAAAGTTAGCGCAAAAAAAAAACAATGTATCCGTGTAATTACTGATCTTTTTGTTAATAATACAAACAATATTCAATCTTCTATTTAATTAGTTATCAATGTAAATAAAAATAACAAAAACCTTGACACTCTCAAAAAAAGCGGTTTATATATAAATACCCTCTTCCGCTTCGCTTGAGGGAATATATACTAGGGGCGGGTGGGCGTAGCCACAGGGAAATAAGTAAATAGATAATTATAGCACTACTTACTTACTTAGCTTAAGAGCGTTTTTAAAGTGTGACACGTTTTGTGTCACGTTTTCTAAATGCCCTTCTATTCACTAGTGATTTCTAATAAATCTGATTCAGTTTCCTGAATATCTGATTTAATCTCATCGATATTTTCTACTTGAGGCAATTTATCAATCGCTTCAATCTTTTTACCTAATTCGATACCGCCTTTCTTATTGCGAAGGTACGCTTCGTAAGTAGCTTGTAAGTCTTGGTAAGCTCGGTCTTTCCGTTCGATTATCTTTGCTTGTTCCTCTAGCTCCTTAGCTAACTCTTCTAGTTTGTCAGCACTGTTAGAAGTAACCAATTGAGTATTAGCTACTTTAAGGGCTACATCAGAGGCATTCATTACTCTGATGCCTAGCAAGATAATAAATATTCCTCCTGCTGCACATAAAGCGTTTACCCCTAGAGGGGGAATGCTGGGTAAAAGTCTATTACTCATTTTCTTGTAAATAATTTGTACTCGTCTTTCCTGCGGTTAACTAAGCCTGGTAGCTCTCTGCCTCCACCTCTGACCCAACGGCAAAACTGATTAGCTGCACCTTCGTAATCGTTTCGATTAAGAAGTCTCAAAAGAGTACTGCCTTTAAAAGCTCCTACCCCAACGTTATAAGTAAAAGAAACAAGAGCATCAAACTGGCTCTGAGTAAGAGGAACTTTCGTGTAATCTCTAACTGCTTTTTCGTATACCTCTAAGTCCTGCTTAAGCAACCTCTCAGCTTCAGAGTGAGTAATAACCAATCCTGGTCTAGCTGTTTTCGTGTGACCATAGCCGATAGTCCAGACGTTAGCAGGACAAAGATAAGCGTTAACTCTTAAGCCTTCCCATCTCTTGATGAGGTCTATACCTGTCTTCGACGTTCTTCTTGAGGTAGGTGCTTCGTCCTTTCCGCCTATCATCCAACCGACGTAAGGTTCTACACCTACTGGTCTAGGAGGTAACTTAAACAATCGTCTGCATTCATCATCGATAGTGTAATCAATTAACAGGTATCTTGTATCCTCGCTACCTTTTTGCAAAAGTTTTATAGCTTTACTTCGTAACTGTTCTGGGCTGTTCATTTTTTTGACTCGCGTTAACTTCCTAGTGTTGCGCCTGTACCTGCTTCCCCAATAATCTTCGTCCCATGTTGCATCAAGTTAACTGGCTCAAGAGTAATTAGTACTCTAGATATTTGGGCAGGTTGAACGTAAACAACATTCTCAGGAAATAAAACAAGTTCAGGGTAGTGATACGGCATGAGATTATGAGGGATGTACTGTAAAGAAAACCTCGCTCGTACTCCTTGGTCTATTCGGTCGTGTAACTCTAAAAGCAATGTGTCGTTTGTCTCGTTAGGTGCTGGAGCGTGAACAGCTTTCAAAATACAAGGTACAAGAATACCATTCTCTGCTAACTGCATTCCTTTGCGTTCGCCTTTTGGGACAATTCCAAAATCTAAAACACATCGATTAGGGATTCGTCCTACTTGGTAATGTGCGCCTTGCCCATCTTGGGCTTTACCTGCAAATAAAATATTCCCGTATTGAATTAAAGTGTTTTCTAAATTTACTGGCATAACTACATAAATAAATAATAATTCTGTTCATCTTCACTAGGAGGTTCACCCGTAGGCGGTTCTTCTTCTACTGGTGGCTCTTCCTCTTCCTCTGGTTCTGGTTCTGGCTCTGGCTCAGGTTCAGGTTCAAGAGGCGGTTCTTCTCCTTCTTCTACTGGTTCTTCTGGTTCTGGTTCTTCTGGAGGCGGTTCGCCATTACAAGCGCAAGCTTCGATAACCTCTAAGCGCTCAGCAATTGAGTCAAGCTTCAATTCAACTTCAGACAAATCTGGAACAACGGTAAGCTTTTCTATTAAAGCTTCTAAAGTAGGTACGTCTATACTAAGGGCTATTCTGTCTAGCAAGTCCCTGTTACTAGACTCTACTGTTCTAGCGCTAACTTCTAGCTGATAAGCTATTAACCAACTTGTAGGACGAAATAGAACCTTAGACACTGCTAAAGGGGAGATTTTAATAACAGTTTTTTCGTGTAGCCTAACCTTGCTGTAGGCAGTTTGATATTTAACCCCTTCTACTTCCCAGTATTGAATTATTTCCCCTGCTAGTTCCCACTTGTCTACAGGAGGGTCTAAAGTAACCTCTACCAGTAGAGCGTCAGCCCTAACATCTAGAGTAAAGGTGTGTTGATAACGTACCTGGTTGTGTGGAGAATCGAAGCTCTCCACCGATAGCCACTCTCCACCTTTATCTAGATGTTGTTCAAGCATTAGTATCTAGATGCTTTGCGTGGGTCTAAAACTCGTTCGATAGTACCACCTTTGTACTGTCTCCCAACCAAGGTGTCTTGAGCATTGTTCGCCAAAGTTGCGCTAATTAGGATATCAGCGTATTTAACCGTGACTCCAACTCTATACCTAATAGACTTCCTCGCACATACTGGACTAATTGCCATTTCTGCGGTCTTGGTCACAGGCATATCAAGCAAAGAAGAGTCGTCAGGAAGTGCAATTACGCCTGTTTCTGCTTCAATTCCTGTGTAATGGTCAGGAGGAGCGAGGAAAAAAAAGTTATAAACTGTGCCATCACTTGCATCAGTCCAACCTAATTGATATTTTTTTAGGATTGCTGCCATTTTATTAGATTACGAATAAGTGAACAAAAGAAACGGGAAAAGATGCTTGTTTAAGTCAAGCGTCTACGTTGCGGTACGCTGACGGAACGGACTGTACCACCTCGATAGTTTTTACCGATAAGCGCAGTTACAGCGGTGTAAGCTTTGTCAATAGGACAAACAATTCTAGCTGTTTTAATTGCGCTCGTACCCGTCTGATAACGAATAGCTAAACGAGCAAGTAATCCTTTGTTTAACCCCGCACCAATTTCGATAGGAAACGTGCCATCTGGTAGCTGTTCGTCATCTCCTAACTTAGAAATACCTAAAACTGAACCAATGTTGCTATCTCCGCCATTGTCGTAAACATCGCCCAGTACGATAGAGGCAGTGTTACCCGCTATCGTAATTTTGTGAGTTGCATTAGCCATATATTCACGGTGAATTCAATGTGTATTTACAACAATAATTTAATTTATTTTCTTCCTACTTTCGACGGTCTACAAACTTATAGGTTTAGCCAAACTCCAAGATTTGCTCAGGATATTTTAACTATCTGAGCTTGAATCGAGATTCACACCGTATTTATCCGTTAAGAGTATGTCTCTTGTCATCCCATGCACTTTGAATTCTGCTTTCTCAAATACTACCTTCCCCACTGGTCTTCTTTTGGGCATATCGTGGAGGATTCCGTTGACTCTCACTCTCTCCGTAGCGTTCCAATTTCTCTCAGTTATGCTCTTTGTTAGCAGTGCTTCGTCTAATGGCGCATCGTCTTGTATTTCTAATAGAGCAGTTATAACCTTTCTTGCTTCACCTTCATCTTTGGCAGCAATGATAAATTCATACCCTTTGATTTTGTCTCTATAACTGTATTTTTCTCTGCCTTTTATAAAAAAATGTATAGAAGGTTTGTTAAAAATATTGTTTATTTTTAAGCGTATTTTATTGATGTCTGTTGGGGATGAATAATCCCCTTTCCACCTAACCGAATATCTAGCTTTTATCGCATACCTATCATTGTCTCTAGCATCTTCTTTCGACTCTCTCCACTGGATAACTATTTGAGGTTTAAATACTACTGACTCGTGAAAAGTATCCGTAGGAATTGCATAAAAATATTCATCAAATAACCCTTTAGCTTCTACCCACCAAATTAATAATCTCGCTACAGTTAGGGTCAAACTATCGTTATCTTTGTGTAGACAAATACGTTTAATTATCTGTCTAGATGAACCTCTAGAAAGACTGTTGTCATCGTTTCCAGCTACATCTTTAAAATGCTTTTTTACCCCTTTATTAATATACTTTCTACAAAAACTTTGGATTAATTCTATATCATTACTAGCCACGGCTACGCCTCTTCAGACAACTAAAAACAACTTTTTAACTTATTAAGTATAATTGTACTGTTTTAATATTTATTAGGTTGACAAATTGGCTAATTTAACTTTTACGCAAATATTTGGTAATTCTTATAACGCGGGATACGTTCCTGAAAATGATGAGATGGAGGCTTTTTTTAGTCTCTCTAGTTTTAAGAGCGTTGACGATGGTGGAGAACTAGAAAACGGATTAGGTATCTCAGATTTTAATACGAATAGGTCTAATTACGAGAGAAACGGGAATAAAGGAATAAACATCTTTTACGCTTTAATGTTGATGATTATGCAGAATCAAGCAGAAGGCAAAAACGATGACCCAGAACAGAAGATTTACATCGCCCCTGGTGGCGTTTCAGTTGTTAGTTTCGGCAACAGAACAGGACAGTTAGAAAGACGTTTTACTGTATCGATTTATAGTGATGGGGAATATGGGAATACTGCTGATGTAGATAGTATTTAAGATAAATTATTGACCTAAACAAAGCTTTGTAAAATGTAATTTATGTCTACAACAGAATATTTTTGCGAAGATTCAAATATAGCTGTAGTTAATTATTCACAGCTATTAGGAGAAGGGATACTAGTTACTTATCCTACAGATGGAAGTGAAGATGAATATCGCTTAGGGGCAATAGGAGAAACTATTTTTTTAGCAGGTTTAGCCGAATACGAACCCGAAGCCTCTCTAGATAAAAATTTATCTAGATACGATGTTTATTTTACAGCTAAGTCAAATAGATACGGTAGTGATTCTTCAAGTTTAAACTATTCTTGCGGTAGTAACTTGTACGCAGTCCACAGAAGAGTTAAACTACCCGATACCGTAGATACTCCCTCCTCTTTCCAGATTACTAACGAGCAAGGCATCGTTAGTATTAATGGTGTTCAGGCTATATCCGAAGGGACTTATGTAACTAGCCAAGAAAACTGGGAAGATAAAGAGTTCCAGGTAGACTGGAATCCGTTATTTTCTGCTAGTTTCTTTTTTAGTGATACCTGTAGCTCTGAAGACTACGAGAATTATAGCGAAAACTTTGCAGTGATTCCTAATAGCTTCACGGTTGACGAAGTTGTTGAGGACGGTGTTTATTATCAAGTCAAAGCTCACAGAGCAGGTAGGACACCAACTAGAAGACTAGCTAGGACTAAAAGACCAACTGAAATTAGATTAGCCGATACTGATGAAATAATTCAAAAACAGATTCAAATACCACTAAAAGAAGGGATAGAAAGGCTAAAAATAGTACGCTACAGTACTGCACTTTATCTTTATATCAATAACATCAACACAAATACAGACGCTCTTGTTAGACAAATAAACCCGTTCTCTTCTGATTCTAGGAATACGTACTCGGTATCTTGTGAATTATTAGAAGAGTGTCCCAAAGGCACTTGCCAAGTAGACTGCGGAGATGTTTATTGCTGTTATGGTGCTGACGGAATAGCTGTAGACAGTTTTAAAAAATAAGAAACAAAAAACATGGTTGACCCAACTTGCGAGAGCTTGGCTACTAAAGCCAGCGTAGATGAAGTTAAAGACGATATTCAAGAACTAAAAAATAAGATAAACCAACTTTTAGGAGAACCAGAGGAAGGCGAGGGACAAATAGATGTTATTGAGTTAGGAAGCTTAGAAGGTACGAAAATAGCTGGTGGTACAGCATTAGGGTTAACAGCTATACAGAAAATAGGTATAGCAGGAGACGTTGGTGGTGACTTCCTTGGTGCTTTAGCTAGAGGTACAGCTAAGTTTGAAAAAACAGTAGGGCGAGGTGCTAAGTCTGCGATGACTGGTTTAGCTAAAGTTGGGACAACTCTTGGTAAGAACGGAAAAGTTATAGCTGCTACAGCTACAGCAGCTACAGTATCGGCTGAAGTAGCTAGCGTAACTATGGCTTTAGCTACTCAAGCAGCACAAACCTATTTTACAATCAAGACCCTCGACTTGATTAAAATGAACTCTGAGAATAATGCTCAAGCGTTCAATCAGTGGAACGCTGATTATACAACTCTTATTAACATCCTTTCTCAGCAGAACATGGACATAGAAGCTGCTAACGAGAAATTTCTTGAGAATGAACAAAAGTTTGAAGAACAGAAAGTAATTAATCAAGACCAATATCAACAACTGCTACAAGCAGCCCAAACGATAGGAGAGTTGCAAACCGCTAACCAAAACTATGCGGAGCAGATACAGCAAGCGAATACTACTCTAGCTAACTTCCAAGCAGAGGTTAACGCCCAGAACGAAGAACTGGGTGAAGCGATAGTCACTATCAACGAGCAAAACGCCACAGTACAACAGCAACTAGACAAAGCTGAAACGATAATAGGCGTTCAAACAAAGACTATCGAACAGCTACAGCTACAGGTAGATGAACAGGAAGCGAGAATTACTTTCTTAGAAGATGCCTATATCAGATTGTCTGATATCTCAGCTGCCTATCGAGCAGAATTATTTCAGCTAAGTCTTGATGTAGAACAAGAAAATAACCTTCAAAACGCACAGATAAAATCACTTGGGGCAAGGCTTTTCTTAGCAGAAAGAAACCTTACCAGTGGCAGCGTAGGGGGAGATGGTGGCGCAGCCGTAAGAGAAGCTGCTAACACTCAAAACAAAGTTTTAGATTTAACTTCAAACTTAGCGGGTTTAGGTAGCTACTCTCCTACAGTTACGCCAGACAATATCTACAACAACACGAATGACTTTGAACAACAGTACACAGACTTAATCACTCAAGTAACTACAGAGCAAGGAATGAACCAAGAACAGATAGACGACTTTAGAAATACTCTACTAGATGACTTTTCTAATTTAACTTTACCAGGGCTAGGCTTAACCTTAGTTGGTGGGATAGCTCATACCTATAACCAAACTACCCCGACAGCTATTAGTAACGCTGTAACTTCAGGAGTTTGTTCGACTACCGCCCCAGGGGGATGTATGAGTCAGAACGTAACGAACCCGATAAACAACAACATCGGTAAATTAGTAAATAGTGCTGGTACGGCTTTTAGTGCTGCTAACTTTGCTATTCTTAACGCGATGCAGCCAATACTAAACACGGTTAACGCTACTACCCAAGCAACTAGAGGGATAGCTAACGCTACCCTTGGGGTCGTCTCTCACGCTACTCACGGTTTACAAGCTATACAAAATTTCGCATCTAAAGCATGGGAGGCTACAGGTGCAGATAAGATACTCAACGGGATAACTACAGCGTTAGTAATTCATAATGGCGTTCAGTTAAGTACTAACCTCACAGCGACGATAGGAGAGACAGCAAGCGTAGTTCTAGACGCGATGGGTATACAAGATGAGGCAGGTAATGCTATCGACGTTAACGGGAAAATTAGAGCTAAGATGAACGCTCTAATGACCAGCTTGATAGGTGCAGAAGAGTACGCAGCTTTATCCGCTAAACTCGCTACCTATAACCGCATCTATCAAGCAGGGGCTAATGTTTTAGACGCTTCTAGAGACTTATTCGACTCCGCTAGGTCTACGGCAGAGTTAACAGCAGGGAACACAGGAAGGATAGGTAACGCTCTACTAGAGTCTGGTGTAGTCTCAGAAGATAGTTATTCCGAAATGGTTGAGAAGATTAATCCTCAGAGCAGGGTCTTATCTCGTATCGAAGGGTTTAGAGATAACTTAGACAGTATCGAGGACACAGTTTCTACCGTTTCTAGTATCGCTTCTGAGGTCGTCTCCACTAAAGACTCTTACAAAGAATTATTAGAAGCTAGAGACGAATGGAACACTACTAATCAAGAACTAAGGGACGCTAGGGCTGTAAAGAAAGAAGCGACTAAGCTTGAGTCTGAAGTCACAGCAGAGGTTGAAGATATCGATTTTGAGCCAGGAGTGACCCAAGGGTAGACGAAACGATAGTACTTAGTTACTATTTACCTAGCTCCTAATCGGCGGGATAAGCTAGTCTCTTGGCTCGGTTTTAAGTAGTTTCCTTGGCTAAGAGACTCCCTTTTTAGGGAAGGTGACTAAGGGCATTTAGAAAACGTGACACGTTTTGTGTCACACTCTAGAAATGCCAGCCTACCCTTTCCGTCTCCACCTACCAAAGTCTAGTTGAAACTCTTCTAATAAACTACAGATATTAGAGCCTCTAGGCTTCCTTAACCCTAGTCTCCACTCTCTAACCGTTTCTTCCCTCGCCCCTACGTAAGAGGCTACCTGCTCATCACTCAACCAGTCTACAGAGCTTCGTTCTACTTCTCTTCGTAAACGGTCTATCATCTCTTGTAAACAACTAATCTGCTCCTCTAGCTTTTCTGTCTTCTCACAGACACTAAGTCTAGTCTTATTGGTTACATCTAGCTCTAACTCCAAAAACTCTACTTTGCTCTCTAGTTCAGGCAACCTAATCACCCAATCAGGTGATTCATCCTGTTTAATTAACCTATCTCTAATTAAGAGGCTTACCGCTTCAGAGTTACTCAACCCCTGAGAATCCCTAAACTCCTTTAAAGCCTCAAATTCGTCTATTTCTAAGTAGGAAGTTACTTTATCTTTATTACTTGGCAAAGGTACACCCTCAAACTGTTTGCTAGTAAGTAATTATGTACTATTACTATTGGTATGTCACCTTCTTACTGTACCCCGAATATATCCACCCTAATCAGTGTTGGCTAACAAAATTAGTCGAACCCGAAGATTGTCCACTGCTTGACCGAAGGTTTTCGCACGAGAAGCGAAACAGTTGACTATCGGAGGGGAAGACGTAAAATCTTGAAGCTACTGATTAGGGTGGGTTTAAATAATAAAAAACAATAAAAAAATACAACCCCCAGCTACTGAGATTGTATTTAGGTCAGGAATAAATGACTATCAGGAAATAGTAATTCAAATAATTAACTCTATTGTAGTTCATCATTTTCTTTTTTGACTTTCATACTTTCTAGTAATTCCTGTAACAAAGCTTTTAGCTGCTCATTTTCTTGTTTCAATTCTTGCATCTGTTCTTCCAGGCTTTGCTCTTTATTGGTTGCTTCTTTTTGGTTCTCTTCCCATATCTTGATAGTTTCTATGCAGCTTTTTAACCCTTCAGAGGATAGGTAAACACTAGTATTTTGGGCTAGTGTATGACCTAAGTTTTTAGCAATAATGCTAGCTGGTAGACCTGCGTGATGACTTTTTACGTTGTAATGATGTCTAAGGTTATAAGCTGTAAAAGTAAAGCCGTGTTCGTGTAAAAACTTGGTATAGGTATGTAATTTACTGGCTTTTCTTTTGCCTTTTTCAAGTTTAGATAACTTGCTAACTTCATGTTGAAAATTAAAATACCTTTTAGGTATCTCTCTTAAATTAAATTCATTTAACCAGCGCATAGGATGAGGTAAGAAAGCTGCTCTCTTTACCCCTTTTCCCTCCGTATAGATAATTCCTCTAGGATTCTTTTGTGCGTCTGTAAACGGCTCATACCATCGCCCATCATCCCCTAGATGTCTTTCAGTCAAGTTAAAGATATTGAGGGTTTCGTGATTCCTAAACCCATAGGCTGCTTGCATACCATACATCCATTGCCATAACTCCCAATGACTATCATTGCCTCCACCTTTTAGCCATTGAGGGAACTTTTTATACCAAGCTTCTACTTCCATGTCTGTTAGTTCTCGCTTAGGTGCTGCTTTGATTTTAATTTGGCTTTTTTTAAGCCTAAATTCTTTTGGGTCATAGTCTGTTAGACCGCAGAAATGAGCAAAATTTTTGATTCTACTACAGCATTCATTACGCTTGCTCGATGCAGGATAGCTTCTAATAGCATCATCAAACAAGAGTTTGGATGGAAGTTTCGATAGACCAGAAATCTTGTTTAAAAAGACTTTATATCCGCTGTACCAGTTTCTATGATTCCTGTATTCCTCTTTATCCCTAGATAACCAGTAATACGCCTCATACTCCTCTATCCATTGACTAATAGTCTTACTTTCTGGTCTGATATCATCTTTTGGTCTTACCTGCTTAGGCATCCACTGAGGATAGTCTAGCCAGGTAAAAGCATCAGCCTTTATCTTGTTGTCTATTTCTTGGGCTATAGCTACCGCATTGTTAACCGCATTAGCAGTGTGAGGGAATTTACCTCGTCCTAAAGCATTTAAGCTTCGTTTGACTCTTCTAGGCTCAATCAGCTTGGAGTCGTCCCAATCAATATAAGATTGCCACTGAACACCTACGTTTGCTTTATCTTTGTAAAGTTTCACTAAATTGTCTTTTAGCAAAGCTTTTTGAGACTTCCAGGCTAGTTGAAACTGTTCCTTTACTTGTTTCTCTTTTAAAGTTTTACTAGCTTTAGTGCCTAAATAACTACCGTCGTTTGGTACAACTGTATCGTTTGACCGAGTTTTATTGTCGCTCATTGTTCGCTCACTAATATTTGAATACTGAGCGAATATTAGTTTTTTTAACGAGTTTCCAAGGGTTAGGGGCTTTGGTCGCAGGTTCAAGTCCTGTTGCCAGCTTAAAGCGTAGCTTTTAATAAGCTACGCTCTTTTTTTTGATAGTTTTTAGCAAAATTACCAAATTTTCTTTCAAGTACTTATATTGATTGAGTACTCAAATCAGCACGTCCTACTTCAATCAAAGCGCGATCGCGTATTCGACAAGAATCGCACAAACCGCAAGGAATTACTTCACCCTGATAACAAGACCAGGTATCAGCGATCGGAACGTCTAATTCTAAAGCACGACGGACAATATCCGTCTTAGAATCCTTAATCAAAGGAGCGATTAACTGGGGTGCTTTGCCCTCAATACCAGCTTTAGAAGAAAGATTAGTTAGCTGCTGAAAAGCATCCAAATATTCGGGACGACAATCAGGATAGCCCGAATAATCTACCGCATTAATACCCAAATATATCGCTTGAGCTTGTTTGGCTTCGGCTAGAGATAGAGCGATCGCAATAAATACTGTATTGCGTCCTGGTACGTAGGTCGAAGGAATCAGATCAGACTGCAAACCCTCTTGAGGAATAGTCATCGAGGCATCAGTCAAAGAAGAACCACCCCACTGTGATAAATTGATTTTGGTGATGATGTGTTCTTTAATTCCTAAGGCACTAGCTACTTTGCCAGCAGCTTCAAGTTCTTTTTGATGGCGTTGACCATAACGAAAAGATAGAGCAATAACCTCGTATCCTTGGGCAATAGCAATGGCAGCGGTGGTTGCAGAATCTAAGCCTCCAGAAAGTAAGACTATTGCTTTATTCATAAATTTCTCTAAGATTCAATTCAGTCTTCTCTATAATATAAATATATTGGTGTTAAAAGTTTGATGTCTTTAGTTCAGGGAGAAACCATAGTCGCGATCGCCACCGCGATTGTACCCCAACAGGGTAGTGTGGGTATTGTAAGATTGTCAGGAGTCAAAGCGGTAGAGATTGCTAAGGTTTTGTTTGATAGTCCTGGTCAACAAGATTGGTCAACTCATCGTATTCTCTACGGTTATATTCACCATCCTCAAAGCAAACAACTTGTAGATGAGGCATTGCTTTTGTTAATGCTTCAGCCTCGATCTTATACTCGCGAAGATGTGGTGGAATTTCACTGTCATGGAGGTATTATTGCAGTTCAAGAAGTTCTCCAACTATGTGTTGCTCAAGGGGCTAGATTGGCTCAACCAGGAGAATTTACCCTTAGAGCTTTCTTAAACGGTAGAATCGATTTGACCCAAGCTGAAGCCATCGCCGAACTAGTTTCTGCTCAATCCAAAGCAGCATCTCAGGTAGCGTTGGCAGGATTGCAGGGAAAATTAAGTAATCCCATTCGGAATTTGAGAACGACTTGTTTGGATATTTTGGCAGAGGTGGAAGCTAGAATCGATTTTGAAGACGATTTACCCCCCTTGAATGAACCAGAAATTAAACAACAGCTACAGTTAGTATTGCACAAGGTAGATGGAATTTTAGCTACTGCAGAACAAGGAGAATTACTTAGAAGTGGTTTGAAAGTAGCAATTGTTGGCTGTCCCAACGTAGGTAAATCTAGCTTGCTCAACACTTGGAGTAAAAGCGATCGCGCCATTGTTACCGAGCTTCCTGGAACCACCCGCGATACGATTGAATCTACCTTGGTCGTAGGAGGTATTCCGATTCGAGTCTTGGATACGGCTGGGATTCGCGAAACTGTAGATCAAGTAGAACAAATTGGCGTAGAGCGATCGCGTCAAGCTGCGATCGCTGCAGACTTGATCCTGCTAACTATTGACGCGAATGTTGGTTGGACACCTGCCGAACAGGAAATTTACACTCAGGTCAAACATCGACCTTTGATTCTAGTAATCAATAAAACCGATTTGGCATCTTCTGACTCAATTGCCTATCCCAAAGCGATCACTAATATCGTTTGTACTAGTGCTGCTCAAAATCAAGGTATCGAAGATTTAGAACGAGCTATTTTGAGTTTAGTATCCACTGGAACTATCGCTGCTGATAATTCGGAAATAGCGGTAAATCAAAGACAAACTTCTGCTTTAACCAGAGCAAAATTATCCTTAGAACAAGTCCAAGAAACTGTAACCAATCAACTACCTTTAGATTTTTGGACAATCGACCTTAGAGGAGCAATTCAAGCTCTAGGAGAGATTACAGGAGAAGAAGTAACCGAAACAGTATTAGACCGCATTTTTAGCCGTTTCTGTATCGGTAAATGATTATTGTAGGGGCGATTCGCGAATCGCCCCTACAATAATCCGCGAATTGCCCCTACAGTTTTTAGTTTTTAGTTATCTTCCTTTCCCTAATACTACTACTCTCAAAGTTTTGAGAGCGATCGCAAAATCGAGAAATAGAGAGTAATTTTTAATATAAAAGAGGTCGTAAGCCACTTTTTGATAAGCATCTTCTACAGAAGCACCATAGGGATAAGAAACTTGCGCCCAACCTGTAATGCCTGGTTTAACCAAATAGCGAACATCATAATAAGGTATAGCTTCTCTCAACTGAATATCAAACTCAGGACGTTCGGGACGAGGTCCTACCATGCTCATTTCGCCTTTAAGAACATTCCATAACTGAGGTAATTCGTCGATCCGTGTTAAGCGAATAAAAGATCCTACAGTAGTAATGCGAGGATCTTGCTCTTTTGCCCATTGGATGCCTTTTGCTTCAGCGTTTTGATACATTGAGCGAAATTTGTGAACTTTGAATTTTCTACCGTTAAGTCCAGTCCTAATTTGAGAATAAAAAATAGGTCCATCGCTACTTAATTTAATAGCGATCGCCACAGGAATAGTTATGGGTAAAGTAGCAACCAACAAAATTGTAGCCATGACAAAATCGAAAGCTTGCTTTAATTTTGCTTTGATTCTGTTGTGCAAAATATTGAAACCAGAGGTAAAAGCAAACCAGTCATCTTGAATATAAGCAGGAGGAATTTTTTGCCAAAACTGCTCACAGAAATCTACTAGACTATAGACATAGACTCCTTTAAGTCTCATATCCATTAATTCGCGAATCATTTGCTCAGAAAAGTTTCCCTGGGCGCTATCAATCAAAATTCCCGACCAATACTGCTGTTTCCAAATATTACTTAAAGGGTTGACATTGTTTAAAACTAAAGCGTTACTACTACTGCGAGATCTTGGTTGCTGATAAGCTTGGCTACCAAAACGTTCTGAGAAAGAAACAAACTCTGTAGGTACATTGAGTTTATGATGTTCTTTGTCAAAAGCAGCTAGTTTTTGGCGATCGCCAAAAACCAAAAATCTACTAGTTTGCTGATTAGCTTTTAGCCAGCGATCGACTATGGTTCTACTGGCGACAGCCCAAATTGAAAATAAGCCAATACTAATCAGTAAAACTCCTCTACCTACTATGGGATCGCTACCCCACAAACCAGTAAGATAAACACCACAGGTAACTACAGAAATAGTTGCTAAAATTCCCAAAACTGCTCTTTCTGATAGCCTTACACCAGAAACCTGTGAACTTAATTTATAAGTGTCGGTTAAGTAAAGCCCAAATAAATAGACTGTTATCAAAGTATAAACAACTGGATTGCCCAGGTCTAAAGATTGAGCAAGTCGCAATTTTAGAGCTAAGTGTGTAGATACCAACAGCCCTACAACGTCTCCAACAATCAAGAGCCACATAATAATTATGCGGGAAGTACGACTGTGTATCAGTAAAGTAGATAAAGATTTGGGAGTCCGCTTACTATGCAACATTAAGGTTTATTAAATTGCTAATCTACAAGTTTTTATAAATTTAAGAATAATTTTACATGAATATCAGTATTTTCACTGAGATAATCTAGCATATTTAATTTAATTGAATCTGTTTTTGTTACCTATGTTACTAATAGAATTCACTTAGCAATCTAAGAGATAATACGTAAATCATAATTCTCAAGTTAAATCCTAATCTAAAAGTTGATAAATATTGGGCAAGTATAATCACCATAAAAATAAGCTTGATGTTGAGATTAGGCAAGATATTGACTAACAAGATACCTTAAGGAAAATATTTGAAACCAAATTAAATTATCAAAACGCCAGGAGAGCGTAGATTTAATTAATAAGATAAGTATCAGAAAAAAAGAAGTAAATATAGCAAATGATCAAAGCAAACAAGTTCTCTCGAAAGTTTTGATAGCTCAAGGGTTTGGAATGGTATTCATACATAAAAATTGTTCACAATTATTTTAGAAAATAGTCCCGCCATCTAAATTTTAATTAGGTTTAATTGACAATTATGATTTTTAGATTGCTGCTAATTATAGCCTTGAGTTTAATTTCTGGTTGCAATCGGAGTTTACTAACCCAACCAGAAATTATTCCTGGCGGTATCAATAGTAATTCAGTAGAAGAATATCCTGCTTATAGTGGAGATGGTCGTTACCTTGCTTTTGCTTCGGATCGTCGTCGTCGTCGAGATATTCTGCTGTACGATTTAGAAAATAAACAATTAATATCTTTACCCAATCTCAATCGTCGAAATTCTACTCAAGACCAACCAGCATTAAATAATAATGCTCGCTACATAGTCTATGTTTCTACTGAAAGAGGTAAATCAGATATTTTTGTTTACGATCGCTCGACTCAAAAGTCGGAGTTGTTGACCGCTAATATCAAAGGTTCGGCTACTAATCCTACGATTAGCGGGGACGGTAGCAAAATTGCGTTTCAAGCCAGTCAATTAGGACAATGGAAAATTGTAGTTATTAACCGCAATGTGCCTGAAAATTAACTATCTAATAATTAATTCTTACTGTTGGGGAATGATATGAATAAGTTAACCTCAGGAGTAGCAGTTATCTGGAGAGTAACCAGTAAATTGTTAGATTTTCACTGTGTTCAAAAAAACTAAAAGTGGACTATTTTTAGGAGCATTAATCGGGACGATCGCGATTAATTATCTCCACTACAATCACATTGCGATGGCATCTAGCCAGACTCTAGAACATTCAGTTAAGACTTCTAAGATAAATAATGAGCTAATCATTACGAAAAAAAGCGGTGGACGTAGTGGTGGAGGATCTTTTAAAAGTAGACCATCTCGTTCTAAAAGTAGACCATCTCGTTCTAAAACCAGTTCTCCCAGTCGTAGTTACCAAAGAAATAATTCTAGTCCCACCTATCGCGATCGCGATTATCGTCGTAATTCTTCTCCTACTTATTACAACAACTCTACTAGAAATCGTAGGGGCGGTTCGGGTTTTGGTTTGTTCATTTCGTTGCTGATGCTGCTAATATTTTTTGGCGGATTTATTTTTATTGCCTGGTGGATCTTTAAACTGATTAGTTCTAACTCCAATACTTCGAGTAGAGAAGAACGCAAAATAATTAAAGAGAGAGATAATGATCGCGTAACTATCTCGCTGCTACAGATAGCTCTATCCTCTGATGTACCTGGGGTACAGCAAGACTTATCAGAATTAAGTACCACTGTCGAAACAGATACCGAATCAGGACTAGCTAAGTTGATGCGAGAATCAGCACTAATTCTCTTACGTAATGATAATTGCTGGACTCATGTGCGCTCTAGTTCTGAATCTCTAGATATCGAACGAGCAGAATCAGCTTTTGATCGTATTTCCGTTACCGAAAGAAGCAAATTTAGCAACGAAACCTTAAGCAATGTTGATGGGAAAATAATCAACAGACAGGCTCGTAATGGCGATCCTGATGATGGATTTCCTGCTTATCTAGTTGTCACTTTGATTTGTGGAACAGCAGACGATCGTCCGTTGTTCGAGAATGTTTATAGTGAGGATAATTTACGAGAAGCCTTACTCAAGCTTTCTTCTATGCGAGAAGATTATTTAATGAAGTTTGAACTATTGTGGACTCCTCAAATAGCAGGTCAATATTTGACCGATGAAGAACTATTAATGGAATATACCGATATTATGCAACTTTGACAATTAGTAGTTAACAGTTTTTCTTACTTCATCCCTCATCCTTTAACCCGATCTAATTTGTGTCCTTCAATTTTAACTTCGTGTTCTCTCAGACAACGCATCCAGCCATGAAGACGGCGAATAGCGTCGCGGTTCTCTAGTAGCCCTGATTTCTGTTCTTTTTTAGTCAGACGCACAAACTGCTTGTAGCTAGGATAGTCTGGAGCAACCAGAGCATCTTTTTGATGGAGAATTAAAGGATTTGTTTCATCAGAAATATCGTGATAGGTAACAGATAAATTGTGTAGATCTACCTCCATTGTTGCTCGCAAAGAAGGATGAGCTAAAGTATCAAATTCTGGATAGACTAAGTAAGTTATTTTCGGCTTGTTATAGTAAAGCTTAATAATATTGGCATTTTCCAAACGATAAAAATTACGACTGGCGCAACCTTCATATAGTCTTAGTAGAGGCGGTAGTTTTTCTAAGGCACTAACATGAACGGCGATCGCGCCTTGAAGTTGTTTGCCGATTTTACTTTCTTGACAAAGGGCAGTGATCTTTGTCAGATCTCCTACGTGTAGTAGTAACAAATCCGCTACATTACAGGCTTGCTTGTAGCTACCAAATAAAGCTTTAACATCCGCTTTGATTTCGGGTGCCAGCTTTCTAATAGTCGGACGACCGCTAAATTTACCCAAAGCCAAATATACCAAAAGATCTTCACGACGTTTGTCAGTAATAGCATCCCACTCATCTCGCTCCGTAGCTTCCAAAACGAGTTTAAATGCTCGTTGATAGCTGCGAAATTCAGCTTTAATATCGGCTTCTGTTTTTAATTCCCCTTTAACTGGTAATCGTCCTCTTTTGGTATAAAAATCCATTAAGGGAGTTAATAGTTCTCGATAGTCTTCAAAGTTTTTAACTTTGGCCTGGATTCTAGGAGTACCGAGACTAGAATACAAACGAGAAGCGCGGAAAGACTCGGCATCTGCTTCATGACGAAAAACAACGTAAATACCCAAACCTGCAGGAATAGATTCAACACCCAATACCTGGTCGATATATAACTTAAGTTCTTCTTGCTCGTAATATTTCTGAAAAGTATTGCGATTGGTGACAATACCATCGCTATAGGCAATTAAACCACGACGGCGATCGTCTACTAGCACCTGCGCGGAAACAATCAAGACTCTTTGAGCCAATTGCCAAGCTTTAATCAAAGCTTCTCGACGTTCGACTATATCTTCAATCACATTAATGATATAGCCCATATTAACTACGTCTGCGGGTTCGAGTTTGGCATGGGGACGATAGAAAGGGTCCCAACCCGCACTCTTATAACCTAACTGGGCAACCACTCTAAGATCTTCTCCATGACCGCATCCATAATCAAAAAAGGTTGTTTCTGACTCGAATAAGCCCGCCTCTAAGGCAACTCTAACAGGACGAGATAGTTCAGAACGTTTTAAAGCTGCTTTATGTCTTTCAATTAAAATAGTGTGTTTTCCAGAAACAGGAGAATCAATTGGACAGGCTAGATGATGATCCACTAAAGCAATACCTTGTTGAGTTAACATTCGAGTCCATTCTTGTAATGTGCCAATATGTCGGGAGTTGTCTAGCAAACCTAAAGCTACTTCCTCTTGAGTTAATTCGGCAAAGGTTTGATAAAAAGGATAATCAGTTGCCACAAAAGTTTCTTTGCGGTGAAGTATAGGAGGATTGTGAGAATTGTGATACTGTCTGACAGAAACTTCTGCTGTAGTCAAGTCAACCACAATACTTTGTTGCAGTTGAGGATGGGGGTCGTGGTCAAACTCAGGATAGTATAAATAGGAAATTTTGGGTCGATCGATGCCAAACTTCACAATTGTTGCATGACTAGCATTGTCTATTAATTTTCTTGCTTGACGCTCGTAGTCTTGGAGTATAGGGTCTAGATGAGATAAAGCTTGAGTATGAACATATAAAGCATTGGGCAGATGTTTACCTACCTTGCTATTTTTACAACTAGAGACAATTTCGGAGAATTTTTCGATAGTTTCCATCGTGAAGATTGTTGGTCAATAGTAATTTGAATAATCGATAACAAGAGTACTAGGCTGACATCTATTTAGATTTTCATCTCGAATAGTTTATTAAGATAACTAGATTCTAAAAATGAAACTTTATCATATTGGTTTTAGTAAATCAGATCTTGGTGTTGATGCGCCCCAGACAGTACTATTATCAGGAGAGCCAGAGCGATCGCGCTACATTGCTCGTACTTATTTACAAAACGTCAGGCTTCTTTCGGAATATCGAGGACTCAATAGCTACATTGGCAATTTGCCCGACGGCAAACCTATCTTAGTCGCTACTAGCGGAATGGGGGCTAGTTCGTTAAGTATTGTAGTAAATGAGTTAATGCAAGTCGGAATTAAGCGGTTTATTCGCATTGGTACTTGTGGTTCAATTCAGCCTCATGTCTCTGTCGGTAGCATTGTTGTATCCCAAGCCGCCTTGTGTCGTCAAGGTGCAGCCCTCGACATTGCTCCTGTGGAGTATCCTGCTGTTGCCGATCCTTATTTGACGATCGCTTTAGTAAATACTGCACAAAAGTTGGGCATTCTTTGTCATTTGGGTATTACTGCCTCGGTAGATACTTTTTATGAAGGACAAGAAAGAATTGATTCTTCGGCTAATAGTCAGCTTCAACCCTGGTTAAAGGGCATCACCGCTACCTATCGTCAGCTAAATATTTTAAACTACGAAATGGAAGCAGGGACGCTGTTGAAAATGGCTGGTGTCTATGGTTTCGCTGCTGCCTGTGTCTGTGCAGTAGTCGCCCAGCGTACAGTTGCCGAAACTATAGTTGTTGCCGATAAAGATGACACGGTAAACAAAGCGATCGAGGTTGCCATTAAAAGCCTACAGTAGGGGCGAACGGTTGTTCGCACTATTTAATTATTAAAGGTTGTTGGCACTATTAATTATTAAAGGTTGTTGGCACTATTAATTATTAAAGGTTGTTGGCACTATTAATTATTAATGGCTGTTCAATAATAACTGTTCGTCCCATTTAAGATCCTGGATTAGATTTTTCAATAGTAGTCTGGGTAGTCAATTTCTTAATTTGAGAATTTTCTCCTAAAGAACGTTTGGCTGACACTTCTATTTCTACTTCTAGTCCCGATCTAAGATACTCAGGAGGAATAGGCAACTGTCCTAATTTAAGAGTAAATAAATTGTTGTTTTTAGCGATCGCTTCAGGAGGAATTACACCTTCAAATTTAGTCTTGTAGATGGTACTTCTACCACCAAAAAAGCTTTTCTTCTCTGATTTTTCTCCTACCTTATATTTGATCGTAAAATCAGTTGCAATCAGGTTGGATTTCTCTGCTTCATCAAAAACATCTAACTCCAAACCAGTTCCTTGTCCAAACAAACCATCAATAGTCAGATCGTCAACATTTTCTGTCCTAACTGCATTGAACACAAATAACTCAGTGCGGTTATTTTGTTTGACGGTTTTGGTTTCTAACCAGAGATCTTCTGGTAAAAAGATATTCGCGTCATTTTCTCCCTTAAGACTTAAGGTAACTTGCTGATCGTTAAAGTTGTCTACAGGTTGGGGTGCATCCCATACCACTAATACTGAATGTTCGTGACGGGCAACTAATTCTTTATATTTGTTGGCAATAATTGAACCAGGAGCAAATAAAGAATCTGCACCTTCTTTGTTTTGCCAAATATTTCTCGACAAAGTAAAGCCTCTACCTTTTAATTCGCTAATTGGTGCAGTAACTTCAGGCATATCTGGGGCTAAACTTTTATCAAGATTAATCAAAGTTAGAGTGCCAATCTTGCCATCTCGACCTTTTCTACCATCTCGACCTTTTTTACCCGAATAACCATCGGTACACTGAAATTCTTGAGTAGTGCAACTGTAGTTAGGACTACCAGGCTCGCCAAAACAAGTTTCTTCATTCCAGTATGGGCGATCGCATTGGCAACCATCTCCCCCCGAACCAGCTTTTCCTGCTGCGCCTCCTTCACCACCCGCAGCAATGACATAAATTTGTTTGAGGTCTTGCTTGTTGGTACTGTAGACAGTCAAAGCTCCCCCATTACCACCAATTCCACCATCGCCTCCATCGCCTCCATTACCACCATCTGCACCCCGTAGATCCTTACCTACATCTTTAGTTGACTGGCGATCGCAAAAGGCATCATAACCTTTTACTCCTTCTTCCCCCGCTGCACCATCACCTCCCGTTAGATCTAAAGTCATGGGTGAGCCATCAGCAAATACCGTCAGGTTATCGCTGTTGCGTCCATTATTTCCTTTATTTCCTGTTTCGCCACTATCCCCAGATTCACCCAAGGGTTTGTTATCTGCTGCTAATACAGAAGAACAAAGTAAGGTAGAGAAAGTAGATGTTGAAGGGACAAATTGCGGTAAGACTAGTATTGCCATGAACAACGATAGCTTACTTAAAAAACGTACTTGCATAGTCGAGAAAAACTATTTTGCTCGCATTTTCATTGTGTGTATTTCCGTGTATCGCACACTTTTTTGAAAATGTCATTATTTTTTTAGATTTTAGTAACTAAAGTTAATGTTTTATCTCGAATTTAATTAAATATTCTTATATTTAGTAGCTGTGTTATTTGGGACTATTTGAATAGTTTGCTGAATTAGCAAACTAAGTAACTATACTACGATCCCTTCCATAATGTTATTGTTTAAATAAGCAAATCTAAACAGGTAATTACATTTTAAGATTTACCAAGAAATCTTTAGATAGCTAAATAAAAACTAATAATTATGTTTTTTTATCAGATCTATTTATGTTTTGAACGCATAATTTTAAGTATAAGAGAGATTGTATCAATCCGCTTTCTTAAATATAGATTACATAGGAGAAAAACTATGGCTTTTACAAGAATAGTAAAGGATATTGTTCAATTCATTACTGAAGGATTTTTAGAAATATTTCGCGCTAACGACGACAATTATCCCGCAGTAGGATTGCAACCTTATGGGGGAACTATTTCTGCTCATTACTCTCATTATGAATGGTAGCCTAAAGCAGAAACAATTAATCAATTAATAGTCATAAAAATACTCTAGCTATAGATTTAGTTAGAGTATCTTTATTTAAATTCTTAAAGATCTTTCGACCAATCAGGACAATTTTCATCATCCCAACCGTCAGGGTGCATAGCGCAAACTAATAAATTTCCGTTATAGCTTTGTCCGTGATAGTTCGCACAATTAATACAGGCAGGATTATTGCTGATAGAAGGAGTATGAAAATCAACTTCAGTAAAGTCATCATCAATAAAACTACTCCAGTCTTCTCCCAAAGCAGCATCTATTTCATCACTGGTAGTAACAATAATCTCGACAAATTCTTGAATAAAGTTATCTACTTCTTCTGCTACATTGAAGCCAAACTGTTCTATAAAAGAACCAACATTATCACCAATTTCATCAACAATTGACTCTGTAGCTTCCCCTACATCCACCAAAAATTCTTCCATGTCGGCTGCGGTTTCTTCTACTTGTTTCCACAATTGTTCCTGCCAATCACTCATGATTCTTATTAATAGTAGATCTTATTCTATATTGACGCTTATCTAGCTTACATCTCTTTCTTTAAACGACGTAACTCTTCTTGTAGAGACTGTACCTGTTGCCGCAAATCTTCGCCATTACTATTACGGACTTTAGTAGAAGTCTTGGATTCGGTTTGAGGAGTGGTTGAAGTAGGCTGGGCTGATTCGTCTTCATCAACAATTTCGATTCTACGAGGTTCTCTAGAGTCAGATTGGTTTTCTGCACCAGGAACAGTCCCTTGTTGAGCTTGTTCGACCATATCATCCACAAATTTGCGAGCTTCTTCAGTACTAAGTTTACCTCGTTCGACCATTTCATCGGCTGCTTTTTGCGCCTGTTCCCTCAAATCTTTGAAGTTGTCGTTAGCTTTTTCTTGAGCATAGGAGGCGAAACCAACGCCTAGATAAAAAGCTTTTTTTGCGATGTCTTCAAAACTTGCCATATTAGATTGTTTATCCCTACTCTACAAATCGCACCTGCGATTATTTTTAGTGTATATCATCTTTATTATTGGTAAGCCATAGTCGAAGTGCGGAATTCCGCATCACATCTTCGCTATTAATGTTTGAAGAATTATCTAAAATCAATGGTGACAGTTTAATTAATACTAAGCAAGGGCGGATAGACAGAGGTAGTAATCTAAAATGAAACAAAACTAATAGAACCAATCATACAGTTATGGAATCTGACAAGAACATTCCTCTCGAACATCAAAATGTTCCCGTTGCTCATCAAGGGTTACATAGCTTTTTGTATAGTTCTGATGACGAACATAATTTAGATATAGCTATCGTTGCTGTAGATTCTGATGGAACAGAAATTAATGAAGTAGCCAAATGGTTAGAGCAAAAATCAGCTAAAAAAGTTGCTGGAGTTTATGCCATTTTAGATCGCGATCGCACTTATCAATATATTGGTTATTCTAGAGATATCCTACGTTCTGTAAATGGACATATTGCTCAAAACGGTACGGAAATATGTGCCTATATCCGAGTCAAAACCTATAAGTTTCCCAAACGTGACAGCATGGAAACTTTAAAGAATGAATGGATGGCAGAATTGGACTATGTTCCTCAAGGTAATGCTGATGGTAGCAATACTTGGGCGCGTACTATTGGGGAAACAGCTAAAGCTAGTATGACCCAAAGTGAGAAAGATGCCTACGAATCAAAAAAGCTCAAGCTGCGTAAAGCGATGGCAGATCCTACTTTAATCGATGAAATGACGGCTAATAATGCTCAAACTAAAACAGAAGCAGAGCGTCGCCAAAAACTAGAAGCAGCAGTCAAAAACGATGACTGGAGTTCGGTAATCGCATCTCAAGAATAAATTTAAGAGATTTGGTAGTGACTTTATATAATGCGATCGCTCAAGGATATAATCAGACTCGTCAGCCAGATCCCAGAATTGTCGATCGCCTGCTGGAGTTATTAGATTTACCTCAAGGTAATACCATAGCTGATATCGGTGCGGGTACGGGTAATTATAGTAATGCGATCGCCGATCGAGGATATGAGGTAATTGCGATCGAGCCTTCTGGGGCTATGCAGCGGCAAGCCCCAAGTCATCAAAGCGTCACTTGGATACAAGCTGCTGCCGAGTCTATTCCTTTAGCTGATAATACAGTTGATGGTGCAATTGTTATGTTGGCACTACATCATTTTCACAATATTGCTGCGGGAATTGCCCAAATCAATCGCATTGTGGCAGCAGGAAAAATAGTTATCTTTGCTTTTGAACAAAACAAAATACCTGATTTTTGGTTAACTGATTATTTTCCCTACTTTATTCAAGATACTTTAAAAACTTTTCCCAGTACTGTAGAAATATCTCAACAAATAAATCAAATTACTCAAAAAAAAGTTAGGGTAATTCCGTTCTTTTTGCCGCCTAATCTAAGCGATAATTTTGCTGCTGCTGGTTGGCAAAAGCCAGAAATTTATTTAGATGATTCAGTACGTCATGGTATCTCTACTTTCTCTAAAATGCCTCAAAATGTACTGAAAACAGGAATAAACAAATTAGCTAAAGATCTGAGTAATGGTGCTTGGTTAAATAAATACGGATATCTTAAACAACAACCTAATTATGATGCTGGTTATCGTATTCTGATTATTGAATAGTATCTATAGCAATTAGCTGTAAATCAATTTCTGTATGCCACTATATAGATTTTTTTACCTAAATTAACTAAACTCTTATTTTAGTTAATTTGGTTATAAATTTAGTTGCTATCTGAATGAAAAGTAAAGTATTACAAAATAAATACAAAATTGTCAGAATATTGGGACAAAATATTTTTAGCGAAACTTTTCTGGCTAAAGATAGAAACTGGCGTTCTAGTCAACGCTATATAATTAAAAAATTTAGACCAATTTTGGGAAATCCCCAAGCAAAAGCTATTAGAGAGCTTTTTTATCGCGAAGCCAGCGTACTCAAGCTATTGAGTGGAGAAAATGTTCAAATTCCCCAACTTTATGAGTATTTCATGGATGGAGAAGATTTTTATTTAGTTCGCGAATGGATCTCTGGTATAACCTTAGAACAAAAAGTTCAACACCAGGGAAAGCTACCAGAAAACGAAGTAATAGAGATTCTCAGCAGTATTTTGTCTGTTCTAAAATATATTCATAATTATGGCATTGTCTATCGTCAACTAAAGCCTAGTAGTATTGTTCTGTGCAAAGATAGCTGGAGAAATATCTTTGATCGACATAAGTCAAAAAACAGCTTACCCATACCAATTTATTTCGGTGGAGTAAAAGATCTAGAAAAAAAAATCGCCCAACTACCAAACCGTAGTTTAGTCTTAGCCAACCAGCAAGAATATACTCCTCCCGAAGAAGAACAAGGAGGATCAGTTTATGCTAGCGATCTTTATAGCTTGGGTTTAACTGCTATTTACTTGCTCACAGGCAAAACGCCAGCAGAATTTAAAATAGATCCTGATACGAATTGTCTCTTGTGGCAGCAAGAAGTTCCTCAAATCAATAATAATTTGGCAAGAGTAATTAATCGAGCAATTTGCACTAGTACAGGCGATCGCTTTACTAGTGCTGAAAAAATGTTGCGATCGCTCAATCCTCAATTGATTGATATTTCTCAATCTTCGGTTAGTTTGCCAGAAAAGAAACCTATTTTAACACCAGAAGTAAAAATTACTGGAGCTTTATCTGCTTTGGGTTTAGGAGTATTGGGTATGACTTTTGCTCTTTTAAATCTTGACTTATTTCAGCCGTTTAACAGCCATGATGATCAAGAAGTAATTGCAGATCAAAATAAAACATCATCCAGTAGCTTGGTAGAAACTTCTAAAACCATCCCAGATTCGTCTTTAAATATACCTGCTTTTCGCGTTGACAGTCCCCAAGAGCAAATAGTCAATCTATTAGGCAAGCCGACTAAACAAAGTTCTGGTTATTGGGGTAACTCCCATGCATTTATTTATCAGGATTTTATTCCTCAGCAAGTCAACTTAGGCTACTTAATCGATAATCAAACCAAAACAATACGACAAACCGAAATGTCTTTTACTGATTTAGTCAAACTTACAGACATACACAAAGCAGTTAGACATATATTGTTAGAAGACTATTCGAGAGAAATTGAACAAAAGATCGATCGCGTATTTGCTAAAAAAAGCCAAGAAGAAAAATTTGTGGTAGACAATTTAAATTTAAAAGGAATCATTCAGCGCGACGAACAAAACCGCATTTATATTGCGATCTGGGATCGAGATTTTCATGATTAACTCCCAAAAAACCAATTATACAAATCTCGATCGCCTCCGAAGGCAAACTAAATCCAATCTTTGGCTCTAGTAACGGCTTTAGACCACATAGCAAAGTTATCTTGTGCTTGAGTTTGTCCCGCCCCTGGTTCAAATACTCGGTCTACCTGGCGATCGCTAATTAACTTAGCATAATCAGACCAAAAACCGACTGCCAGCCCCGCACCGAAGGCTGCTCCTTGGGCAGTGGCATCGAGGATTACAGGGCGTTCTAAGGGTACTCCCAAAGCATCTGCCTGAAATTGCATCAAAAAGTTGTTTCGCGCTGCACCACCATCAATTTTAAGTAGAGACACGGGCTTATCACTATCTTGATTAACTGCATCTACTACTTCCTTAACCTGATAGGCGATCGCTTCTAAGACAGATCTAACCATATGCTCTCGCTGTACCCCACCAGTAATCCCCAAAAATGCACCGCGAGCCTTCATATCCCAGTGAGGCGCACCCAAACCACTCAGGGCGGGAACAAAATAAACTCCATCGGTATGATTGACGCTGTTGCAAAGAGCTTCTGTTTCTCCTGCATCAGTAATCAATTTAAGACCGTCTCGTAACCATTGAATTGCTGCGCCTGTGGTAAAAATTGCTCCTTCAAGAGCATAGTTAGTTTGCTTGTCAGTACTCCAGGCTACTGTAGAGAGGAGTTTATTGTTAGATCTCGTAACTTGTGTACCTGTTTGAGCCACCAAAAAACAACCAGTACCATAAGTACATTTTAGTAATCCAGGGCGATCGCAACCATGAGCAAATAAGGCAGCTTGCTGATCGCCGAAGATAGCTGTGATCGGAATTTCTGTTCCTAAGATATCCTGACTACTGTTGCCAAATAGCCCCATGCTAGGCTTAATTTCAGGCATAATCTGAGGGGGGATATTAAACAACTCTAATAGCGAATTATCCCAGTCTCCCGTATCCAGATTCATTAACATAGTACGGCTAGCGTTACTAATATCCGTAGCGTGAACCTGTTTACCTGTCAGATTCCATAATGCCCAGGTATCAATTGTTCCCGCCATCACATTGTCCCAGTTAGTATCGGGTTTGTGTTCTTTAACCCAATCAATTAACCAAGATAGCTTAGTAGCGGAAAAATAGGCATCTAAGACCAAACCTGTTTTTTGTTGAACAACTTCGGCTTTACCTTCGGCTTTTAGGCGATCGCATTTATCTGCAGTCCGTCGATCCTGCCAAACAATCGCCTTATGTAAAGGTTCGCCTGTGGTTTTATCCCACAGTAAACAAGTTTCACGCTGTACCGTCAAGCCAATTGCTGCAATTTCTGTTGCTTGGGCTTGATTGTCGCTGATAACCTGTTTAATATCTATTAGAACATCCTGCCAAATCTCTACTGCATCATGTTCTAGCCATCCTGGTTCTGGGTAATATTGAGTCAACTCTTGATAAACTTGACCGACAATATTCCCCTGGCGATCGAATAAGATTGCTCGATTGCCCGTTGTGCCAAGATCTAGAGAGAGAATATATTTTTTGTCGGTCATAGAGATCACCAAAATTCTACTTATTAATTTTTTAGTTTTTCTTATTATTGTAGGTTTACAACAAAGTCAGGACTTAATGATGTTTTATTAGGTTTTTTTAGTAATTTGGGTTTCTTGAGGCAAGGTGACAGTAAAAGTAGTACCTTTATTTAGAGTACTGTCTACAATAATTTGCCCTTGGTGGTTTTCCACAATCGCTTTAACAATTGCCAAACCTAAACCTGCGCCGTTAGGAGTATTGGTTGCACGTTGGGTAGAACGGGCGGGATCTCCGCGATAAAAGCGATCGAAGACGTGAGGTAAAGCAGAGGCGGGAATGCCCTTACCATTATCTTTGACTTTTATTTGTAATTCATGCTGACGGTTGTTTTCTCTGACTCTAATAGTTTTGGGAGTAGGTTTGATTGTGGCAAGTTCTATTTCCACTGAAGGATCTTGAGTATTGAAACTCTCTGTATGTTCGATCGCATTAGCAATTAAATTAGTAAATAATCGAGATAGTTGATTCCAATCCCCTTGAAGGGTAAAGATATCTTCTTGATTAAACTCTTCTACCTCTATTTCAGGTTCGACAATATGTAAAGAGAGAAATAAACCTTTTTGAGTGGCAGCAGTACGCTGTTCCTCAATTACCTCAATTAATAAAGCATCTAAAGGTACGGGTTGCCATTCTTGCTGTACTATACCGCTATCAGAACGGGCTAAGAACAATAAATCGTTAACCAAACGTCCTAACTTTTGGGTCAAACGCTCTATAATTTCTAACTGCCTTTTTTGTAGTTGAGGTTCTGCTTCGGGATAGGCTAAAGCCATTTGGACATTTGTTTGAATAGTGGCAATGGGATTACGCAACTCATGAGAAGCATCAGCAGTAAACTGTTTTAGACTAGAATAAGAAACCTGTATGGGTTTAATAGCAATTCCCGATAAAAACCAGCCAATTGCCCCGACACAGAGAATCATTAAACTAATGCCAACAATCAGATCTTTGGTTAACTGATTAATCGGTTTGGTAACTTCAAACCAAGGATGACTTACTCGTAGATAACCCAAGACACGATGCTCTAATTCCACCTTTTGCACGATTTGTCGAAATATTAGATCCTCACCCAAATATACAGTTTCTCCACTACGATAAATATGAAGGGGATAGTCTATTGGTTGCTCAAAAGTAGACCAAAGTAGCTGTTTTTGGGGGTTGAACCATTCTAGATCGATGCGATCGTCTTCTAGACTGTCAGCATTCTTACTAAAGCTAGCATCAACATTTACCCCATATATACCCTTGGTTTCTGCTAAAGGTTGAATGACTAAAGAGCGATCGACTACTTCTACTACGTGTTTGAGAGTGTCATCGATGCGGTCTACAAGAGTATTACGGACATAAAAATATACACCAATAGCAAATAGTAATAGTAAGACAGCCGTTACTGAGGTATACCACAAAGCCAAACGGCGACGAGTCGATTGAAATAGTAAGTTCATTTACAAAATCTTGAATACTAATAAACTAATGTTGAATAATAAAGGTCAATATATAAATATAAATTTTTTAGCTTATTAAAATAATGCAAGACTTTTTTCAAAACGTTTCCCGTTATCCCCGCTACATGATTAGTTTAATTGCAGGGATATTTTGGTTTTTCTTCGAGCAACTTAAACCTTTTCTCAAAAATCCCGTTACGGCGATCGCTGTAGTCGGTTTGCTAGTGGGTGGTTTTGCCATGCTATATCTAACCTTAGAAGCTATGCTGGGAATTGCTTGATCTTTGTAACTAGAAACTAAAAACTAGAAACTATCTTATAGATCGACAAAGCCGATTTACTCCCAACGACATAAATGATTCCAATTAACGATGAAAATCCTAGCCCTAGTACCCCGATTGTAGTTTATGCCCTAATTGCCATCAATGTAGTTGTATTTTTTCATCAGATGACCTTAGGTGCAGGACTAACGGGGTTTTTTCAGCTTTATGCCGTAATTCCCCAAGAATTAAGCGCGAGTTTTAATGGAGGTGCCACAAATCAGCCTGTACCAGAAATTCTCACTTTAATAACTTCACAGTTTCTCCACGGTGGCTGGATGCACATCGGCGGAAATATGCTGTTTTTGTGGACTTTTGGTGATAACATCGAACACGATCTCGGTCATGTTAAGTTCCTGGTATTTTACTTAGTTTGTGGAGTTTTGGCTGGACTAACCCATTGGTTTTTTGGCATGCAGTCTGGAGTACCGACTGTCGGGGCAAGTGGCGCGATCGCAGGAGTCATGGGAGCATATATTATTAAGTATCCCAAAGCTAAAATTGTGACTCTCCTACCTTTATTTATTATTTGGACTACAGTACGTATTCCTGCCGTATATTTTTTAGGCTTTTGGTTTGTCCAACAGGCATTTAGTAGCGTTGCTTCTTTGGGAATGCCAGAAGCTGGGGGAGTCGCTTACTGGGCACACGCAGGGGGCTTTATCTTTGGGGCAGTTTTGGGACCAATAATGGGTTTGTTGAGGGATGACTAACGCCTAGTGAAGCAATCGTACTTGAGTTGGGTTAAATTTGAGTTAATAATTTTGGATAAAATATAACTTTCAAGTAAACTCAAGTTAATTAAAATTTCATGCAGAAAAGTTGGTTAGCCTTCAAGAAAGCCGTTTCAACCAAGCAGCTATTATACATACTGCTTTTTATTGATAGTCTAGCCGTCACCTTAGCAATTAGTAAAGCCTTGATTTTACAGGAATCTCCCTATAAATATTTTACTGAAAAAAAATTTATTACCGACCTATCCTGTTGGCAGCTTGCGATCGCTGGAATTTTATCCTTGATTATTTATACTATAGTCAAGTCTTCAGCCAACTCAGAACTAGCCAAAAGTGGTTTACTGTGGTTAATTATTGGCTTTGGACTGATATTTTTGGCTTTGGACGATAGCTTAGAAATTCACGAACAAATAGACTTATATTTACACGATTTTTTTGCCATCAAAGAAACTAGAATTACCGATTTAGCCGATGACTTGATTGTCGGATTTTATGTACTAATATTTTTGGGCTGTATTTTTTGGCAACGAAAGACAATTGCTCTTTTTAAATCTTCCCATAAATGGTTTCTAATCGGAATTGGTCTTGCTGTCATCATGGTATTTTTGGATCTGACGAGTAACAACAATTTATTTACCTCTAGGTTTGTCGATCCCTCTCAAGATGAGCTGTTCCGAGATTGGATGGGCGTGATCGAAGATTCAGCCAAAATTTTTGCTGAAGGAATGTTTCTTGTGGGGATTTATCAATGCCTGCGAATAGTTGATTCAAAAAAAGACAACACAACCAATCAATAAACAGGCTTAACCGAAAAGTATTGGATCGTCGATAGCTTTGGAGTAACATATGACGTTTTATTTCAATTGGACAGGATTTTAAAAACTAGATCGGCTAGAATTAGCTGAATAAGCCTAGTTAATCGGAAAAACATCGATTATTCCTCTAAAACTAGAGCCACAAATCTGCGTTGCTGTTTGAAATTAGTTAACCAGATTTTCCCAGAAACTCCTGATACAAGGCACAATATGAACTCGCAACTCCCTTTAGGTTCAGTCATACAAGGTTCTTTAACCAAAGGTTTGGAAGTAAGATTACACCCTGACGTATCTGTTGAAGATATGCGAGTCGGCAAATTTCTGGTGATTCAGGGGATGAGATCTCGTTTCTTTTGTTTATTGACTGATGTATCTCTAGGCTGTTCGAGCGATCGCATTATTGCCAACCCCCCACCCATTGAAGATACTTTTTTACGAGATGTTTTAGCAGGAAGCGGGACTTACGGTACTGTGGCATTATCTCCCATGTTGATGTTTACTCCTACTGCTACCAACAGCGATTTTTCTAGCTTACCGATCGATCCAGATCGAGATACTAATACTAGTTTGGGTTCAATGCAGGCTAATACCAGCAGCGATATGGAATTGTTACCTGTCAAAACTATTCCCGCCCACTTCAGTCAGGTTTATGAAGCCACCGAACATGATTTTCGCAGTGTCTTTGGTTGGGAAGACGATCCCTTTCGTCGTAACTTTTCTATCGGCGAGCCTTTAGATATGAGCGTTCCTGTCTGTATCGATCTCGATCGCTTTGTTGAACGTAGTAACGGTATCTTTGGTAAATCTGGTACGGGTAAATCTTTTTTAACCCGCTTATTATTATCTGGGGTTATTCGCAAGGATGCAGCAGTCAATCTCATGTTTGATATGCATTCTGAGTATGGTTGGGAAGCCATGAAGGAAGGTAAACAGGTAAGCACCGTGAAAGGCTTGCGTCAGCTTTTCCCTGGCAAAGTAGTAATGTATACTCTCGATCCAGAATCTACTAAACGTCGCGGAGTGAGGGATGCTCAAGAACTTTATCTTAGTTACGATCAAATTGAAATTGCTGACTTAAAGTTAGTCTCTTCGGAATTGGGTTTATCCGAAGCAGCCATGGATAATGCCAATATTTTATATAACGAATATGGCAAATCTTGGATTATGCGGTTGGTTAATATGACCAATGAAGATATCAAGATGTTCTGCGAAGCCAAACAAGGACACCAGGGTTCAATCTCTTCCTTGCAGCGTAAACTAATGCGCTTTGATACCCTCAAGTATATTCGTTCGGCTTGCCCCCACAATTACATCGACCAGTTAATTCAAGATTTAGATGCGGGTAAAAATGTCATCATTGAATTTGGTTCGCAGTCGAATATGCTGTCTTATATGCTAGCAACGAATATGATTACTCGCCGCATCCATGCTAGCTATGTTAAAAAAGCTGATCGCTTTTTACAAACTAAAAACCCCCTCGATAAACCCCGCCAGTTAGTAATCACCATCGAAGAAGCCCACCGCTTTTTAGATTCTAGTATCGTCCACCAAACTATTTTTGGTACAATTGCCCGCGAGATGCGAAAGTATTTTGTTACCCTGCTGGTAGTCGATCAGCGTCCATCGGGAATCGATAACGAGGTAATGTCGCAAATCGGTACTCGCGTCACCTGCTTGCTCAATGATGAAAAAGATATTGATGCGATTTTCACAGGAGTTTCGGGGGGGGCTAACCTCAAATCTGTCCTAGCAAAACTCGACTCCAAGCAACAGGCTTTAATACTTGGTCATGCCGTACCAATGCCCGTAGTAGTACGTACCCGCGCTTACGATGCACAGTTTTATCGCGATATTGGCTGTACCGACTGGGAAGAAATGCCCAATGAAGAAGTATATGCAGCAGCAGAAGTTGCTAAAGCAGATTTAGGCTTTTAAATGTTTGTTTTATAAAAAAAGCGATCGCATTACTATAATGCGATCGCTCAAAATATCTAATTGTTTAAAATTAAATTAACTGTACCCAAATATTACTATTTTAGTCAGCAAAGTTTTTAGTTTGATAATCTAAACCTTTGATTGTACCTTCAATATTTACTGTTCCATTTGATGTTCCATCGTCGTTAATAACAGGAGTAACAACAATAGCACAAGTATTTACTACTCCTTCTGCATTAATACAGCTAACATTATCTTTCGTAGTATCAGCAAGACTATAATCTTGAAGATTATGAGAAGTTGTTTGGTTGATACCTGAATAAGTAGTAGAAACGGCAGTAGCTCCCGTTGAAGAATTTTTACTTCCTTCATTTTCATCGAGGATGTAATCGTTATCGCTATCAGTATCTTGATAATCATAACCATCAGATACCACGCCATCGCTGTTTAATGGAGTTTCACCACCACCGATTTCAATTACATCAAGAATATTATCGCCATCATCATCCAAATCTTGGAAGTTAGCAGTTTCATCACCATCAATATCTTGATTAGAATCTTGAATTTCAGTTTCATCTAGAATGCCATTATCATCGCTATCTAAATCTCTGAAATCAGCCAAAGTATCACCACTAGTATTACTATCGCTGTTTACAGGATCAGTAGTTAAATCTTGATCGCCAGCTTCATCAGCATCAGAAATAGTATCGTTATCGCTATCTAAGTCTAGGTAGTCAGCATTATCAGTCTTATCAGTATTTCTGGGAGAACTACTCAAACTATTATCGCCAGCTTCATCAGCATCAGAGATATAGTCACCGTCACTGTCTAAATCTAAATAATCAGGTACAGTATCGCTATTGCTATAGCCAGGCTTAGAATCTGTATTTACAGGAGCAGTAGTTTTATCATTATCACCAGCTTCATCAGCATCAGAGATATAGTCACCGTCACTGTCTAAATCTAAATAATCGGGTACAGTATCGCTATTGCTATAGCCAGGCTTAGAATCTGTATTTACAGGAGCAGTAGTTAAATCATTATCGCCAGCTTCATCAGCATCCAAGATATTATCACCATCACTGTCATCATCTAAATAATCAGGTGCAGTATCGCTATTGCTATAGCCAGGCTTAGAATCTGTATTTACAGGAGCAGTAGTTAAATCATTGTCGCCAGCTTCATCAGCATCAGAGATATTATCACCATCACTATCTGTGTTTTGATAGTTGGCATTGGTGCTAGTATCAAAGTTCAAAGCATCATTGCGATTTAAATCGTCAACAGGTGCTTTTGGCAAACTGATAGTTGTTTCTGGGGAGCTTGAATTTGTTCGATAAATAACATCATTCTTATTACTAAAATCAAGATCGCTAATTGCGTATAACTCCATGACATCTGGAATACCATCTCCATCATCGTCAGGATCTTGATAGTTATCTATGCCATTACCATCGATGTCACCAGGTGCTTCACCGCTATCTGGGATACCGTTTTTATCAAAATCACCACCACTGTTATCTTCTGGATCTGTTCCGCCACTGTTATCTTCTGGATCTGTTCCGCCACTGTTATCTTCTGGATCTGTTCCGCCACTGTTATCTTCTGGATCTGTTCCGCCACTATTATCTTCTGGATCTGTTATTTCTGTGGGGTCTGGATCGTTATCAACTACTAAAACAACGTCTTGTAAATCATAAGCACTACTCCACTTATTACTAGTTCCAAGTTCAGCTAAGTATAGTTCTTCATAGCTGTTTAAACCTTCAAGCATCTGGCTAATAGAAGCTTGACCTGAATATCCTCCTACATTGGGAACAGTATCGTTAGAACCTAATAATTCTGTACCTTTTGCAGTATAAGTAGTACCTGGAGTGATACAGCTTAAATTGTAAATGTCATAATCAAATTTCAGTTCATTTATAGAATCAAAATCATTAGTTCCATAACTATCTCCTTTGGACATCGTGGTTAGAAGATTATTATTTTGATCGTAAACATTAACTTTGATATCTGCTTGGGTAGAGTTTGCTCCACATTGGAAAGCTGAGTCGAGATAACGTAGTTGTATACCATAGGCATCAGTAACAGGAGTATCGGGTACTTCAGGAACATCGGGTACTTCAGGAACATCGGGTACTTCAACCTCAATTGTATCGGGTAATTCTTCACCCCTAACATATTGAGTTAGTGCAGAAAAAGTATGATTATCCGACTCAAAAGCAGATCCACCCTCACTTAAAGTAGCAACAACAATTTCATCGTATGCCTGTTCGTTAAAGAAGACATTAACATAACTATATGGCTCATTGGTGTGACCTGTTTGCTCTCCGCTATAAGCAGGGTTTCCATAATAATCATCAGTATTATCAACACCAGAACTATTAATAAAATCAACTAAATCTTCTGTTTTAAATACTGCTACTTCTTGACCATCTTTCTTAAAAGTTATTTTATTGTAAGGATCTCCTGCAGACCACCAAAAACCAAAGTATTTTTGATCTTCGTTAATTTTGATTGTATAACTTCTAATAGACGAAATACTTTCTTGGGTGATAAATTTAGAACCGCCTGCACCACCCCATTGATTTGCAGTTTTAACTTCTAAATTACTACTATATTCGTAGATAGTTGTACCGTTAGACTTACTAAATCCTTCTGTTCCTGAATTTTGATTGTCAAAGTCTACAACGAAGTACTCATTACTGTTGGGCAGTTGGCTAGTTTGAACTTCAGGAGCTTCTATGGAAACAACAACACCAGTGGAGTTAGTTGTAGAATTGTCAGAACCGCTATTATCAGCATTAGCAGAATCAGAAGTATTTGATTCACAACGCTCCATGTTGACAATTTTAGTATTGGGCAGAGAGTTTTTGATTGATTCAGCTTCAGAACTAGATAACCCCTGGTTTTTTAATCTATTTTTTACTTGACCTTTTTTAATTTTCCCATTATCTTTCTGTCCTCCTTTAACACTAATTTGATTACCGTTATGACTAACATAAACCACTGCATCCGTATCGCTGGCAGAACTTTCTTTACAAACTTTGAGCAATGTAGTGGCACTTAAAGCTGCTCTGGGAAATCCAGCAGTAAGTATTCCTGTTAATGTAGCAGTAGCAATTAAACTATTAAATAATCTATTCCTTTTCATTATGAATTACTATTTCTTTACTTGAATATTGGTTTGAATATTGATAAGTTCGTTTTTGAAAATAATCAACAACGATTTGTTTCTCACTGTTCAAAGGTAACAGTGAGAAAATGCATTCGTAAATTCCTAAAAACACCTATTTTATTTTGTAAAACAATTGTGTTCTCTCAAGTTTTATAAAAAGTTCTTGCAAAAACAATTGGAATAAACGGTTAATTTTTGCTCTCTATTTACTCTCTATCTGCTTACGTTGTTTTACTACGTAAAAATAGCTACATTAGCTTTTACTTAGTGATTAAAATGGTTGATTTAATAGAATAATTATTAGCTATTTAGTATACAAAAGCTTGATTTCATTGAAACTTGGAATCTCTACATTTAAAAATTAAAAAAAAATGATTAAAATATAGTCTAAAAAAAAAGTAGTTTGTAGTTCGAGTATGAGTAATATGACTAAGTCAAATAACTAAAAATATCGTGTCATGATTTAAAATATGACAATTTGGGGTATGCTCTATAAATTACTTATTAGTTTTAGTAGACAATTACGATGTATAAACCGAAGGGCTGGCTTTATAGATAAATATACGTAAAATGGTTAAAGTCACAATTCGTGCATTCCCTTGCGTCTTTAGACGACGCGGGGTCACTCATTAAACTTTTATAGTAGAGACAGGAGATTGTAAATTGAAAAAGATAGAAGCTATTATCAGACCTTTTAAACTAGATGAAGTCAAGATTGCTCTAGTTAACGCTGGAGTCGTCGGCATGACCGTTTCTGAAGTTAGAGGTTTTGGTCGCCAAAAAGGGCAAACCGAGCGTTATCGTGGCTCTGAGTACACAGTGGAGTTTTTGCAAAAACTCAAGATTGAAATCGTGATCGAAAACGATCAGGTTGATATGGTAGTAGATAAAATTATCGCTGCTGCCCGCACTGGAGAAATCGGTGACGGTAAAATTTTTGTTTATCCAGTGGATCAGGTTGTTCGGATTCGTACTGGAGAAAAAAATCTCGAAGCGGTATAAGTAGTTGTAATCAAGTACATTTAAATTAATTTTAAAGCTCTATCCTAGATTGAGGATAGAGCTTATTTTGTTAGGCAGATGTGTTGTGGGTAAATTAAAACTGAAATCTTGCGATCGCTGTAATAATCTAGTAGATATTCGCTACCGCATTCAATATAATGCTAATGCCAACTGGGTGATGGTCTGCCGTGACTGTTGGAATCTAGTTAGCCAAAATAATCCACACTATCGTTATGGCGGTACTTGGAAGGCAAAACGATAGTGCTGAGGATCAAAGATTTATTTGCCTAAAGTTAACTCCTCTTTTTTACCCAAAATTCCTTGAGGTCGCCACACCATCAGAATCATTAAAATCAAACCAATAACCATGACGCGAAATGCTCCTTCTTCGGAACTATTAAACCAACCAAGTTTAGGAAGATAAAATCTAGTCAAGGCATCGTAAGCCCAAAAAACGATCGCCCCCAGGATTGCCCCAGAGTTCTTGCCCGCACCACCCAAAACCACCATCGTCCAAACATTAAAGGTAATTAGCGTTTCGAAGTTACTAGGATAAATTGTTGTAAGTTGCCAAGCATAAAACGCTCCAGCAAGTCCAGCGATCGCACCACCAAGCATAAACGCCTGTAATTTATACCAGAAAACGTTTTTACCCAAAGCTCTAGCAATCTCTTCGTCCTCGCGGATTGCTTTTAAAACTCTGCCCCAAGGAGAATTTACCAATAGCTCTAATCCCCAATAAACAACTGCTACAGCAATCAAGACTAGTAACATTAATCCTGCCTTGTAGTTATAGTCCAAAAGGGCAGTAGAACCATTAATATAGATAGTCAAAATTACTCCCAGACCCAACACCCCCCAAACAATTAGGCTAATAAGTTTGGTGGGTTGATAACTTTTACCTTGAATCTCCTTTCCTTCGCGCCATTGCGATCGCAATCCTTGCCAGAGTTGCCAGGCAGCAAAAATTGCTAACAAGGTTAAAATCCCAATTAGCAAGTATTTCTGTAATAAATTAGGCTCAAAACGGTCTACAGGTAAAGGAAAACGCTGAATACCAAAAGAGCCTTTAGTTAGCCATTGTTCGTTAAGAGCAATTAGACGTAACAGCTCAGAAACACCAATGGTTACAATTGCTAAATAGTCTTCCCGCAATCTTAAGGTAGACATTCCAATCAACAATCCCAATAAAGCTGCGATCGCAATTCCCGCAACTACAGCTATGATTATGGGAATACCTTGGGCACTCAACAAAACTGTCGTGTAAGCCCCTACAGTCATGAAAGCTACGTGACCAAAGTTAATTAAACCAGCATAGCCCCATTGTAGATTTAACCCCAAGGCAAATAAAGAATATAATCCGATATAAATTGTCAGAAAAACTAAATATCCAACCATTAATATTTCAAAGCTACTAACTGCATTAATGCAGCCGATTGTAACCTAGTTCAGTATTTTGTTTAGTAATTGTATTTATTAAACAAAAGAGAACTGTTGACCAGTAATAATATCAGCACTACTACCGTTAGAGATATTAATATCGTTCAAGGTAACTTGCTGACCAAAAATATCTGTCAAAACAAAATCTTGCGCTCCATATATTCCACCGTTTTCAATGGTGAAACGGTTATCGCCACCACGCTGCAAAGATGTTTTGCTGCCATCTTCTTCGAGCAATTCTACGCTTTCGATTGGATAGCGATGGTTATTAAATCTAACTGCACCATAATAAGGATTTGATTCAGAAATTCCTTCGGCAACAATTCCTTGACCGATAGTATAGCCATAAGGAGTTTGGAAATTGTCTCCAGGGCTAATCAATTCATAGTCAATATTAACAACACCATCAACGGGATCGGCGACGCGAGCAAAAGCTTCTGCACTCAGGTCTAAACCATCTGCACGTTCCCACAATTGATCGGTAACCTGAACGACAATTGGTGCTGCACCTTCTCTTTGTTTTGGACCACTAACTTTCAAGAACGCACCACTTGCTTCTGAACCATTCCACTGAACATTATTGATAGCAGTAATGCCTTCTAAATTGCCATAGGGAATATCATAACCCGAATTACCTTTACCACCTACAGGGTTAGCTGCATCATAAAATGTAGCCCTCCCTTGATAGGATTGCCCTAATGATAGTTCTGAACTAAGGCTTTCGTTAGAAAAACTGTAGATACTATCAGAGCTACTAGGACTATCGAAGGCGGAGCCTTCAATATCAAAATTTTGTGGAGCAGAATAGCCACTGCCATTAGCTACAAAATTAATGGTTATAGATTCGCCAGCTTTGATTTCTCGATTCCAGGACTCATGTTTGATAGTGTAATTTCCACTATCGTTGCTCGTTATTTGAGCATCCCAAATACCAGTAATTTGTTCGGGCAGATTAAAGTCTAGATCCCAACTAACTAGATTACTATCACTATTATTGCTAATACGTATTTGCCCTTCAAAACCATTGCCCCAGCTACTTACCTGAGAATAATCTACGTTTACATTGTCAACAGACATTTATTCAAGCTCCCATGAGTGAATTAGTCGATGCACTAAACAAGAACTTGAGTAACGGCCAAGTAACTCTAAGTCTTTAGCTGCGATCGAATTAATTTTTATAGTGTTTAACTTTTGACGAGGATCATCTTATCAAAAATAAGTAATTTTAGGGAAAGCCGAATCAAAAAAAAGCTTAATTTGAACGTATGCATTAGTGAAAACACTTACTGTCTAATGCTTTGAACCAATCGTAAACTGTAGAGAAATTACTTAGGATCTATAAAATAAATCAAATTTGCGATCGCAAAATAGCTGTTTTTAGACTAAAAAAATCAAAATCAGTAAGTGATAATGACAAAAATATCTGGCGAATTTCCGAAAATATACTGCCATCTAAACCCCGTCTACTTTGAGAACAGGAGTCAAACACGAAAATGAAATAGTGTTAAATCAAAACTCTAATTCACCCTTACTTGCTATATGCGTGCTCGGTATCCGTGCTCGGTATCCGTGATTGGCTTGCACTTACCGCACGCTCGTGTATCCTTGTTTGACTTGCTACTCCCTAATTGCGTCTAATATTTGGTCTGTTGTCGGGTGATAATTGGGTTCAGATAGTTGAATATTTTCTTTCCAGATATAGTAAACTTGTTCTAGCGAACCTTCGTGATGACTCCAAGAACCCGTATAGTCAGTAAAGTTTAGTTTTACCAACAACCATTCTTGGTCGATTGAATCTAATGGCTTGGTCGCAAAAATAAATCCCGCTTCATTATTTTGATATTCGTATAATTCTAAAGAATATAAACAACCTTGCCAGCCATATTCTCCAGATATAGTAGCTTCAATTGCAGCTTTTTCAGTGTCATTTTCGGGTGTAAAAATAAAAGCTTCTTTCGGCTTTGTCGCATAAATCATCGGTGACCAGCTAAACTTTTGTAGCATAAAATCAGATAACTTTTTTAAAGCTTGTTTGTCTGTAGTCATTAACCACACTTCTTCATCTGATTGATTGCTTAGTGTCCACCTGATTTGATGTTTAAATTTATAGGCTACGGCAGCAAAAGCATTGTCTTGGGCTAATTTGTGATCGATTCCTACATATCCTTCTTTTAGCAATTCATCAATACTTTTCTGGGAAAGATAGGGTTTTTTATAAGAAAAATCATAATGTTTTGGTCGAGGATGAATAGAAGAGTGGGTATAGCTATTACTACGCTTTAAATGATGTTGTTGATAATTATCCATAATCCAAATTCATCCTTTTAAAGAACATATATTTATTGTTCCCAAAAGAAATTTGAAAAGTACAAAATTTAGCGATTGGTTTTTGGTCTTAAGTTATTGGTTGTTTTACTTAAAACGTCGATTATGATCGTCTCTCACCACCAAAATTATCCTTTGGCAATTGTAAGTTTGAGAAAAAAATCGTTTATCGCGCCAAGATCTAGATACAATAAACCCTGTATTACTCCCCCTGAGTTAGTTTATGTCTGAGATTGGATCTACTCCTTTTAGTCCCGCAGAAATTGCAGCCGAAGGTATCAAGCCCGAAGAATACCAAGAAATTGTCAATCGTTTAGGTCGTCACCCCAACAAAGCAGAACTAGGAATGTTTGGGGTCATGTGGTCAGAACATTGCTGCTATAAAAATTCTCGACCCCTTTTGAGTCAATTTCCCACGGTTGGCGATCGCGTTTTGGTAGGACCTGGAGAAAACGCGGGAGTAGTAGATTTGGGTAATGGCTTACAGCTAGCCTTTAAGATTGAATCTCATAACCATCCTTCGGCAGTAGAACCTTTTCAGGGTGCAGCTACAGGAGTAGGGGGAATCTTACGAGATATCTTTACGATGGGCGCGCGTCCTATTGCTATTCTTAATTCCTTACGTTTTGGGAATTTAGAAAATAGTCGCACCAAACGCATATTTCAAGGAGTAGTTGAAGGTATTTCCCATTATGGTAATTGCATTGGCGTACCCACTGTAGCGGGAGAAGTATATTTCGATAAAGCTTATACTGGCAATCCTTTAGTCAATGCTATGGCGTTGGGACTGATGGAAACTAAGGAAATTGTCAAATCGGGGGCATCAGGGATTGGCAACCCCGTACTATATGTCGGTTCAACTACTGGCAGAGATGGTATGGGTGGAGCGAGTTTTGCTAGTTCCGAATTAACCGATAATTCTATGGACGACCGCCCTGCGGTACAGGTAGGCGACCCTTTTCTAGAGAAATCTTTGGTTGAAGCTTGCTTGGAAGCCTTTAAAACGGGTGCAGTAGTGGCAGCCCAAGATATGGGGGCAGCAGGATTAACCTGTTCGACTTCTGAGATGGCGGATAAAGGAGGTGTGGGGATTGAATTAGATCTAGATAAGATTCCTGCTAGGGAAACAGGCATGACTCCCTATGAGTATTTACTTTCAGAATCTCAGGAAAGAATGTTATTTGTAGCCCAAAAAGGTCGCGAACAAGAATTGATTGATATCTTTCACAAATGGGAACTTCATGCAGTTGTGGCAGGTTCGGTAATCGAAGAACCAGTAGTCAGAATTTTGTACCAAGGAGATGTTGCAGCAGAAGTTACCGCCACTGCTTTGGCAGATGATACTCCTATTTATCAACGAGAACTCTTAAAAGAACCCCCCGCCTATGCCAAAGAAGCAGCAAAATGGACGGCAGATAATTTACCTGGCTGTGATTATCAAGGTATAGACGTACAGGGAACATACAAAACTTGGAACGAGATTTTATTACAGCTGTTAGATAATCCCACGATCGCTTCTAAAAAATGGATCTACAGCCAGTACGACCATCAAGTACAAAATAATACCGTTTTGTTACCAGGGGGAGCAGATGCAGCAGTAATCAGAGTTCGTCCGATTGATGCCAAACCAGAAGAATGTACTACTGGAGTGGCAGCAACCACTGACTGTAATCCTCGCTATGTCTATCTCGATCCTTATGAAGGGGCGAAAGCAGCAGTAGCCGAAGCAGCCCGTAACCTAAGTTGTGTGGGTGCAGAACCAATTGCCGTTACGGATAACCTTAATTTTGGTAGTCCCGAAAAACCTGTGGGCTATTGGCAGCTAGCAAATGCTTGTCTGGGGGTAGCAGATGCCTGTCGGGAAATGTCTACTCCCGTTACTGGAGGTAATGTTTCTCTGTATAACGAGACTTTGGATTCTCAGGGTAATCCCCAACCGATTTATCCTACTCCCGTAATTGGTATGGTGGGTTTGGTTCCCGATATCAACAAGATCTGCGGACAGTCTTGGACAAATGAGGGCGATCTTATTTACTTGTTGGGTAATGGAGAACCTACTTTGGGGGCATCGGAGTATTTAGCCACAGTTCACAATACAGTGGCGGGCAAGCCTCCCCTAGTAGATTTTGAATCAGAAAGAAATGTCCAGGCTGTATGTCGTCATGGTATTCGTCAAGGATGGATTCAATCTGCCCACGATTTAGCAGAAGGAGGACTTGCAGTTGCTTTAGCAGAATCTTGTATTGGTAATAATTTTGGTGCAACCATCCAAATTCCTGTAAAAGATACTCAACGACTTGATGAATTACTGTTTGGCGAGGTTGCAGGGCAAATCTTAGTATCAGTTAAACCAGATGCGATCGATGCTTGGGAAACTTACCTCAATCTAGATTTTAACGATTGCTGGCTTAAATTGGGAAAGGTAGAAAAATCACAATCAAAACTGAATATTTTAACTAATGATAATCTTTCTTTAATTAATGTTAAGATTATAAAGCTATTAAGTACCTGGAGTCAGGCTATAGAAGCAAGATTGGCAACTTAACTTTGAAAAAATAGCTAGAGACAGTACATCTTGGGTAATAGCTTGAATTGATCGAATTAAATCTTAAATAAAACATTCTGACAGCAAGTCTTAATCATCAGTAGTTAATCTAAAAGATGCTCACTGCATCAAAATCAATTTCCAATATTTTTATTTACTATCAGGTAGGAGCAAGCCAGCAGTATGATGCCACAACAGCCTCTCAATAATACCAAGGATTTTCTTATGAATCATCAATCTAGTGATAAACCAGAAGAAGCCTGTGGTGTTTATGGGGTGTATGCTCCAGAAAGATCATTGGAGGTAGCCAAGCTTACTTATTTTGGTCTATATGCTCTCCAGCATCGGGGACAAGAATCGGCAGGTATTGCCACGCTCAAACAAGGTCAAGTCTATTGCCACAAAGACATGGGTTTGGTATCCCAAGTTTTTAACGAAGATATCTTGGAACAACTACCAGGAGAGATGGCTGTTGGTCATACTCGCTACTCTACTACAGGCTCTAGCCTCAAAGAAAATGCTCAACCAGTAGTTACCGATACTAGGCTTGGTAAATTAGCTTTGGCTCACAATGGTAACTTGGTTAATGCTGTAGAACTCAGAAAGCATTTAACAGCCAAGAAAGCAAATTTCATTACTACTACTGATTCGGAAATGATCGCCTTGACCATTGCCGATGAAGTTAACAGTGGTAAAGATTGGCTAGAAGCTGCTCAAAGTGCTTTTAAATTGTGTACGGGTGCTTATAGCTTAACTATTGCTACTCCAGATGGGCTGATAGGGGCACGCGATCGCAATGGTATTCGTCCTTTGGTAATTGGCAGTTTGCGATCGGAATCTACCAATACAGAAAGATACGTCCTCTCTTCAGAAACCTGCGGTTTAGATATTATTGGTGCAGAATATGTGCGCGATGTTCAGCCAGGAGAGTTAGTTTGGATTACTGATTTGGGGATTAAATCGATTCATTGGGCAGAAAGAGCAGAGAAAAAGCTGTGTGTGTTTGAAATGATCTACTTTGCTCGTCCTGATAGCGTGATGCATGATGAGACTTTGTATAATTATCGGATTCGCTTGGGCAAACAGTTAGCCAAAGAATCTTATGTAGATGCAGATTTAGTCATTGGTGTTCCTGATTCGGGTATTCCTGCTGCGATCGGTTTCTCTCGGGGATCTGGTGTATCTTATGGCGAGGGGTTAATCAAAAATCGTTATGTAGGGCGTACCTTTATTCAGCCGACTCAAAGTATGCGTGAGGCTGGTATTCGCATGAAGCTAAATACTCTCAAAGATGCTTTGCAAGGTAAAAGAATTATTATTGTTGATGATTCGATCGTGCGAGGGACAACTAGCAAAAAAATTGTCAAAGCCCTAAGGGATGCAGGAGCAAAAGAAGTACACATGAGGATTTCTTCTCCCCCTGTAACCCATCCTTGTTTTTATGGTATTGATACTGATAATCAAGATCAGTTAATTGCTGCGACCAAATCAGTCAAAGAAATTGAAGAGAGAATAGGTGTAGATACTTTGGCTTATTTAACATGGGAAGGCATGTTAGAAGCTACTCAAGAAGACACCAGTCATTTTTGTTCAGCCTGTTTTACAGGTGATTATCCTGTCTCAATTCCTGAAGATATTAAAAGATCTAAGCTAATGTTGGAAAAAACAAAAGTTTAAATGTGCTGTTGACGATCGCAATAACTTCTGTAATGAGCATACTTAAGGTGAGCATCCAAAAAACTCGGATTCTTAATGTCTCCAGGCTGCAATTGCAACTTGAGCAATTTCTCGCCACGGAATATTATGCTGTCGGGCTAAAACCGCACAGTCTTCGTATTCTGGCTGTACATTAATAATTTCTTGATGTTCTCCTTCTCCCCAACTAGCTATTTTTAGTTTTATATTGCCGTATTGAGTATTCACAGACTGGATTTCACGATTAAGAATGCTTCTGCTTTGATTGCGTTCTCTAATACCTAAAGTAGTGGTTTCACGGAAGATAATTATTTTGCAAGTATCAGCTAATTTAGGATGGCAGATCACCGTCAACAAAATACCCGATCGCGATTTTTTCATGCCAATATTTTGGGTGAAGACATCTAACGCCCCCGCAACTAATAATTGCTCTAGGGTATAGGCTACTGCTTGAGGATTGAGATCGTCGATCTGTGTTTCTAATACCGTTACCATCTCCTGTCTTATTTTATTCTCTTTCTTCTCGTCTCCTTGTTCCCTCGTTTCCCTATCCCCAACCCACAAGCGCAAAATATTAGGAATCTCAAAATCTTTAGAACCCGCCCCTAAACCAATTTGAGATAGTTTCATTGCAGGAGGTTCGCCAAAATCCGCAGCCAAAGTCACAGCGATCGCAGCACCTGTGGGCGTAACTAGTTCTTTTTTGATACCATTACTATAGATTGGTACTTCCCTTGTCTGCCATAACTTTACTACCGCAGGAACAGGGACAGTTAAGATTCCGTGAGCAGCTTTAATTGTACCGCCACCAGTGGGCATGGGGGAGCAATATAGTTCTTCAATATCCAGCCAGTCTAAACCAACACAAGTACCTACGATATCGATAATGGCATCGGTTGCCCCTACTTCATGAAAATGAACTTTTTCGGGGGGAATACCGTGGACTTGGCTTTCGGCGATCGCTAATTTATTGAATACAGCTAAACCCCACTGTTTTACTCTAGGAGGTAAAGTTGCATTCTTGATTAAATTTTCAATTTCTGGTAGATGTCTAGCAGGATGATGATGGTGATGATGTCCGTGGTGATCTGAGTCATGATGATGGTGCGATTGTAGATCCACATGAACTTTTGTAGCTACTTGTCCATTGCGAATCACCCGCTCTTGTCTTAGCTGATACTCTGATTCAATACCTAAACTTGCCAAACTATCAACTAAATATTGCCAGGGTACACCGACATCGACCAAAGCACCCAAACACATATCTCCAGCAATTCCTGTAGGACAATCTAAATAGCCAATCTTACCCATAAGATACCATTCACATACTCTTGCTCAATCTTGCAATAATTTTAGCTGCTGATGACACGCCTTAAACTAAGTAGTCAAATAGTCAATCACTACAAAATACTTTTAACGCTATAGATTTGCAGGCTTGATTTACTGCTGTTTTAGACCCAAAAACACTTGGTGCGAAAGTTAAATAAATGATAAACAGTACGGTCGATACCAAGATTATACCCGTACTATAGAGAAAGAACCTAAAAGCTTTTTTGAGCATTCACTTCACTATTTCCAAGATTTTAGATTAAGGATTTTAGATTTTAGCTTATACAACGGTACGATCTCATAAGCGCGATCGCCTATTTTCCCACTTCAAACTTTATTTCAATTGATTTACTCATGGCAATTTTACACGAATTACATCCTAGCAACCCTCAACAACGAACTATAGAACAAATTGCAACGGCATTAAAAAAAGGTGCGGTGATGCTATATCCTACCGATACAGTTTATGCGATCGGTTGCGATCTTAGTGTTAAGTCTGCAGTCGAAAAAGTTAGAAGAATTAAGCAAATGTCTAACGACAAACCTTTGACTTTTTTGTGTTCTTCCTTATCTAATATTTCTGAATATGCTACGGTCAGCGATCGCGCTTATCGGATTATGAAGCACCTTATTCCAGGGCCATATACTTTTTTACTTCCTGCTAGTAAACAAGTGCCAAAGTTAGTAATGAGTCCCAAACGTAAGACTAGCGGTATTAGAGTGCCAGATAATGTCTTATGCCAAGAATTATTAAAAAACTTGGGTAATCCTGTAGTTTCTACTTCTGCTCATTTACCCGATGAAGATGGAGAATATCCCACTATGAATGTGGAAAAAGCTTATTTATTTGATGCTTTAGAAAATCAAGTCGATCTGATTATTGACAATAGTATCGATCCTGGATTTAATGTTTCTACTATTCTTGATTTCACTACCAATGAACCTGCAGTCGTACGTCAGGGTTTGGGTTGGCAAGAGGTAGAAAATTGGCTTGATTTTGTCCATTAAAACTAAAAATCTGGGTTTTCTGGGTTAAATCAAGATATTTCGTGCAGCTAAAGCGATCGCCTGGGGTAAGATATTATGTTCTTGAATCTGGATGCGTCGATGAAGTGTTTCTAAGGTATCATCGGCTAAAACAGGTACTGCTACCTGCATAATAATCGCTCCACTATCTACTTCTAAGTTCACTAGATGAACGGTACAGCCTGTAATTTTTACTTTAGCGGATAATGCCTGCTCGATCGCCCTAATTCCTTTAAAACTAGGCAATAAACTAGGATGAATGTTAATTACGCGATCGCAATATCCATCTAACAATACTTGAGTAACAATCCGCATCCATCCTGCCATAATTACCCAATCAACATTATAAGACTGTAAAACGCGCACAATTTCTTGATCCAATGCTTCTCGCTGTTGATATTTTCGATGGTCGATTAATACCGCCTGAATATTGTATTGTTCGGCACGCTCTTTTACTTTTGCCTGGGGATTGTTATAAATTAAAACTTTAATTTGAGCATTTAATTTACCATCAGCGATCGCTTTTGCTACAGCCTCAAAGTTGGTTCCGCTACCTGATGCCATCACTCCTAATTGAAGAGGAGTCGAACTAACTGCGATCGAGTTGGATGATAAATCATTTGGAGATACTAATACTGGTTGAGAATCTGAAGAATTATTGTAGATAGCAGATTTTGTCATCAGTTTTGACTAATTCGGGGAAAACAATAAAGGGCGTTGCATCTTCATGGGATGGTTAAAACTGACTGGGTGACTTATTGATGTTATGTCCTTGTGGCACTGGGAGAAATTAATCCGAAAAAATTTAGAATCATTCCTAAACTGTGTAACGCCCAATAAAGAAGTTAGTCAGACGATAGTTGACTAACTTCTCTTACTGAAAGCTTATAGTCTACAGCTTATAGCTTTTATGGTTTACAGTAAACCAAGCCAAGCGAGTAAACCTTTTCCTGTCACATATTCGATGATTAAAATGGCTGCAAAACCAATCATGGCTGCACGAGAATTTAGACGCTCGGAATAGGAATTAAAACCAAATTTGGGTTCTTCTAAATTAGGAGTTGCGGTGGGTTTAACTTCGCTTTTCATATTGTTGTTTTGCTTTTTTTCCTAGTTACATTAACAAATCTTTACTTTTGTTATTGTAATAGATCGCCAGAACAATCAATCAGCGATCGCTACTGACTATCTTGAGAGTGATGTACTTCGATTACTGTATGGACATTACCTCTAGGGGTAAAGTCTCCTTTAACAGTAGCCTCTAGCGGATCGCAAGCAGCCACAAAGTCATCTAAAATTTGATTGACTACTTCCTCATGAGGAATATAGCGATCGCGATAACTATTAATATAGAGCTTTAGTGTTTTTAATTCTACGACCTTGCGATCTGGAGAATAGGTAATATAGATAGTCGCAAAATCAGGGTAGCCAGAAAAAGGACATTTGCAGGTAAATTCAGGCAGCGTAATATTTACGTTGAATTTACGACCAATACGGGGATTAGGAAAAGTTATTAATTCTCCTTTGGCGATTTCTCTTTCCCCGTACTTCATGTCATCTGTAGTAGTAGATTCGGGAGAAGTAGTCATTTTGTTTAGTAATCAATAATCAATACTTACAATCTATATTAATTCTGGGGAGTAGCTTTCAAAACAGAGCCGTTATTAACACCCATGGTAAAAGTAAGGGGAGTGTCGGGATAGGCTTTTACTACCTGTCTATATACTGAATGATTGGTAGGTAAATTGATTCTTTCTCCATCCTGATTATATTTAACTCTATACTCCACTGGTCTGTAGAGTTCTGGTTTGCCTATTTTTTCATAAGCTTTTTTCTTTCCACCCTCAATCTCATCAACCGTAGGCTTGGGAGGAACTTTAGGCCACCAGATACCTTTGTCATCCTGCATCACCGCGCCGTCAGGCTTTTCTCCGTTAACGTTGAGTAGCGAAACCGACTCAAACTCTTCATATCGAGGTCGTTTATCGTTAGTGCGATCGCTTTCATAATATGGTACTCGCCAAGTATAGGTAGCCTTAGCAGTAGCTTCATATTGGGCTGATTCTTGCGAACCACAACCAGCAAATAAAACTGCCATACTAACACTAGCTGTGACTAAGCAAATTTGACTAAGTTTGGGACGTGAAAATAAAGTGAAATTGTAGGTCATAAGTATTTAAACTGAAATTGTGTTTTCGTATTAGAATTGTGTTTCCGTATTATTTCTATGTTAGCTAGAAGAAATAAGATTCAAAAAAGCTAAGAAATATGTGAATATATTTAGAAGAGAGAAGTGTAAGAATTAAGTATTATTAGAGTCGCATATTAATATTAAAAAACTAGTTAAGGGATGTTGAGGAATATATTACTAGGATTACTAGCATTAGGAATAATACCAATTACCCTGGCTGATGCAACTGCAATTAGCAACACAAAAGTTCTCGTTCCCCAAGAAACTAAAAAACTCAATCAAAAGTTAGATACAGTCTTCTCTTGCAATACATTAGAGCGATCGCCAGACTGTATTTCTGATACAGATGTTGATGATTTCGAGATTCATTCCCAACTGTGGCTCAATAACATCACCGATATCCTATTGTCAGGCTCGATGTTCCGACGGTGTAGAAATAGAGTAAAATTCGCAAATAACTCAGCCGTAGCCTCAGAGCAAACGCCTAGAAAGTCACTGGTTTCTGGCTGTATTTTTGGCTGGCAACAGCCTTACCAGCAAAAATTAGATTCAAAAGCGATCGCCACATTACCAGAAAGCATTGCTGCTGAGAGTCCAACTCAATCAGAAATTTTTGAAGACGAACGTCAAGAGTTCCCCAAATTATCTCGCAGCAGTTTAATTGTATCTCTGCCCACAGCAGATAATACTTTTACACCCATTAATACTAAATTAGCTAATCCTGCCCCAGAAACCACCAGAATTGCTAGTCCTTTTGGCTGGCGGACTAGACCCTATAGCTATCAATTACAGTTCCATCAAGGAATTGATTATGGTGCGCCCCTAGGTTCTCCTGTGGTTGCGGTAGGAGATGGAATTGTCACTAGGGTAGTATCTGGTTGTTATGACTTTGGCAATCTATATTGTGGCGGACAGTTGGGTAATTGGATTGAGATCGACCACGGTAATGGTCGGATGGGTACTTATGGTCATCTTAAAAATAGCTCAATAACAGTTAAAGAAGGAATGAAAGTCTGGAGAAACCAGGAAATTGCTCAAGTAGGTAGTTCTGGATGGTCAACGGGAGCGCATTTGGATTTTCGCCTGAAAGTCAATGGGGAGTATGAAGATCCTTTGAAATATTTGACTTCTCCAAAGTTGGCAAAGGAATTGTAGAGTCAAGAAATACTATTGAGATTTTATAGCTCGAATGAAGGTGGCGATCGCCTGTTGTAAAGATGTTGATAATTCAGAATCGTCAATAATACCTTGAGTATCAAGTCCTCTCCCTGCGATCGCCAAAGTAAGATTATGGTCTGGAATAATCCTTGCCGACATAGTGAGGAGTATTTCTTGGAGTGAAGCCAAAGCGATAGTTGCTCTAGGATTTGTATTAATTAATAGGACTGGTTTATGAGGAAATTCCACACTGCTGACCAACCAGTCTAAGGCATTCTTTAATGAGCCTGGTACGCCATGGGCATATTCTGGGCTAGAGATAATAATGCCATCAGCATCTTTGATTTGTTGACGTAGGGAGATAATTGCACTGGGAAAAGGTTCTCGATCTAAATCTGGATTGAAGTGAGGTAATCGATCCAGTTCAAAATATAGCTGTATCGATACTTTTTCGGGAGTCAATACTTTAGCTGCTTGCAAAACATAGGTGTTGGAAGAATTCGCTCTCAAACTACCTGAGACACCCAGAAGGTTGATGTTTTTCATTTGCCGTTAATCGGTAAAATTATCAAAGAGTGGTTCAATGGATTGATTTTAGGTTATGCCAACTTTTGCGGATTTGGAGTCAGCTTTAAAACATTATTTTGGATATGACTCTTTTCGCCCTGGGCAAAAAAAGATTATTGAGGCTGCTTTACAAAACAAAGATTTACTAACCATTATGCCCACTGGTGGGGGGAAATCTCTCTGCTTTCAGTTACCAGCTTTATTAAGAAATGGTCTGACTATCGTGGTTTCGCCGTTGATTGCCTTGATGCAAGATCAGGTAGAAGGATTGCAGGATAATGGAATTAATGCAGTTTATCTTAATAGTAGTTTAGAATACGACGCAAGGCGATCGCGTCAAATTGCTATTTTAGAAAATAAAGTCAAGCTACTGTATGTTGCTCCAGAACGGCTGTTAAATGAGCGATTTAAACTGTTTCTAGAGCAAATAGACTCTAGAGTTGGTATTTCTGCGATCGCCATTGATGAGGCTCACTGTGTGTCGGAATGGGGACATGATTTTCGACCAGAATACAGCAAGCTAAAACTATTACGCCAACGTTACCCCCAGATTCCTCTTCAGGCACTTACCGCTACTGCCACCAATCGGGTACAGCAGGATATTGTCGAGCAGTTAAATTTGCGATCGCCTGATATTCATATAGCTAGTTTCGATCGCCCCAACATTCACTATGAAGTTCAGCCAAAAGACCGTAATATCTATGCTAAATTGCTGCGAGAAATTCGTCACGAATCGGGGGCGGGTATCGTTTATTGTCGCAGTCGTAGTCGAGTCGAGGATGTTGCCAAAAGACTAAAGTGTGATGGTATTACAGCCTTACCTTATCATGCAGGATTATCACCTCAAGAGCGCAGCCAAAACCAAACTAGTTTTTTGCGGGATGATATTCGGGTAATTGTGGCTACAGTGGCTTTTGGGATGGGGATTAATAAACCCGATGTGCGATTTGTCTTTCACTACGATCTCCCTGGTAGTTTGGAGAGCTTTTATCAAGAGTCTGGTAGGGCGGGCAGAGATAGCGAACCTTCAAAATCAATTTTGTTTTTTAGTTATGGCGATCGCAAAAAAATCGAACATTTTATTGAACAGAAACCCGACGCTAATGAGCAAAAGATCGCCAAACAACAGTTACGTCAGGTAATCAACTATGCAGATGGTCATGATTGCCGACGAACGATTCTGCTACGTTATTTTGGGGAAAGATATGGCGGTAACTGCGGTAAATGTGATAATTGCCTGAATCCCAAACCAATTGAAGACTGGACGGTAGAAGCGCAAAAGTTTTTATCCTGTGTTGCCCGTTGCGAACAAAAGTTTGGTCTAAATCATATTGTCGATGTTTTGATTGGTTCGCGCAAAAAAAAGATTTATCAATACGGACATCATTTATTATCTACCTACGGTATCGGTAAAGGTAGAACAGCCGATGAATGGAAAATGCTAGGCAGATCTTTAGTACATCAAGGGTTGGTAGGACAAACCACCGATGGCTATCCTACCCTAAAATTAAACAAGCGTAGTTGGGAAGTGTTTCGCAACCAGCTACCAGTAAAAATTGCTGTTGACAAAGGTCATAATCAAGCTACAACTGTTTATAACCCTCGTAAGGCAGAAGCAGAATTACTATTTGAAAAACTGCGAAAACTCCGCAAACAAATTGGCGATCGCAATTCTCTGCCTCCATACACGATTTTTGCCGATTCTAGCCTAAGATTAATGGCACAAATTCGCCCTACTACTATCGAAGATTTTGCCGATTTATCTGGAGTTAATGAATACAAAGCCCAGCAATATGGCGACAGTTTTATTTCTACTATTTTAGAGTTTAACGCCCTACACAAATTGCCTGTAAGCCTCCCTTCCAAAAGTCAGATGGCAACTTTGCAGTTGCACCAGCAGAGTTTAAGCGTTGCCGAAATTGCCCAGGAGCGTAATTTAGCAGTATCAACCATTAATACTCATCTGAGCGAACTGCTGACGATGAATCAACCTGTCGCCCTCAACAAACTAGTATCCGCAGATAAGCAACAGGTAATTATCAACTGTATTAATCAAGTGGGAGATACGGCTCTTTCCACTATCAAAGAATCTTTGGGAGAAGATTATAGCTACGACGAAATTAAACTAGTGCGAGGCTGGTGGCGTAGACAAGCGAAGTGAATTACTTAACTTTAGTAGCTTTATTTGCTCCTCGTTCGAGTTCGCGCATTTTCTTACCGCGCCAGATCAATTTAACAGGTGTACCTGTAAAACCTAACTGTTCTCTAAACTGGCGATCAATATAACGGCGATAGTTATCGTTAAATCGCTTAGGATCGTTGACAAACAAAGTAATAGTTGGCGGTTGAGCAGTTACCTGCGTACCATAATAAATTCTGCCCTGTTTACCTTGGCGAGATGTGGGGGGAGAATGCCAGCTAACTGCTTCTTCTAAAACTTCATTAATTACCGAAGTGCTGACGCGACGACGATGAGATTCGGCAGCAACATCCACCATCGCTAAAATTTTGTTAACTCGTTGACCAGTCATCGCACTGACAAAGATTATTTGCGCCCATTCCATAAAGTAAAGACGGGCTAAAATTTCTTTGCGATATTGATTAATTGTGCCAGTGTCTTTTTCGATCGCATCCCATTTGTTGATTACTAAAATAACTGCCCTACCATCTTCAATTATTCTGCCTGCTAGTTTAAGATCCTGTTCGGTAACGCCATCAATCACATCAATCACAAACAGCACCACATCAGATCGCCGAATTGCCTTAAAAGAGCGATTGATACTAAAAAATTCCGCACCATAATCAACGTTTTTCTTGCGCCGAATACCCGCAGTATCAATCAGGCGATAATTTTTGCCATTTCTTTCGATAGTCGTATCGATCGCATCTCTAGTAGTACCAGAAATGGGGCTAACAATCGAACGATTTTCACCCAACATGGCATTGAGCAAACTGGATTTGCCCACATTAGGACGACCAATAATTGCTATTTTAATTTCGTCATCTTCTACCAACTCATCTACAGGGGGTAAATGGGTAATAAGTTCGTCTAGTAGTTCTCCTGTACCACTACCATGAATTGCTGATATAGGATAGGGAGTACCCAAACCTAATTGCCAAAATTCTGCTGCTTGGGTTGCACCCATCTCTATCGATTCACACTTATTGACCCCTAATAAAACAGGTACAGACTGACGGCGTAACCACTCGGCAATTTCGCGATCGCCTTCAGTTAAACCAAATTGACCATCCACCACAAAAATGGCGACGGATGCCTCAACTAAGGCAGCTAAAGCCTGTTGACGGATTAGGGGTAAAAATTCTGTGTCATCGTCAAATACTAGTCCTCCAGTATCGACGATTTGAAAGTCGCGATCTAACCAAAATGCAGGGCGGTAAGTGCGATCGCGAGTGATGCCTGGTTGATCGTAAACAATTGCCTGTTTATCTCCAGCCAAACGATTGACGAAGGTAGATTTCCCAACGTTGGGTCTACCAATAACAGCTACTATAGGTAATTTCATATTTCTGTTAAGACGCTACACATCACGTCTCAGATTAAATAAACAATTGAAGAGTATTAGTCATTACATAACTCAATCAATATCATAGTCGATTTTAATCCCAACAGAAAATTTAGCAATTGCTAACTGATAACTGATAACTGATAACTGATAACTGATTCTAAGCGCGAACTTTTTTCAACATCAAAGAAGTAATACCCACTGCCAAAATTAACAACAGAAAAGTTACTACTACCAAAGCTGCACCATAACCAAAATCAAGATAGCGCATAATTGTCGAATAAATGTAAATAGAAACCGTTTCGGTTGTTCCCGCAGGTCCCCCTCCAGTCATCACTTGAACTAAATCGAATACGCCAAAAGATTGGGCAAACCTAAATAACAAGGCAATCAAAATTTGAGGCATTAATAGAGGTAAAGTAATCTGAGTAAAACTTTGCCAAGGGCTAGCCCCATCCATTCGATGTGCTTCATACAAGTCTTCAGAAATAGACTGTAATCCAGCTAGCAGAATAATACTAATAAAAGGAGTCGTTTTCCAGACATCTGCCACAATTAGAGCAATCATTGCCAAAGCAGGTGTACCCAACCAATTAATACCAGTATCAATCAATCCCAATCGACTGAGAATATCGTTTACTACACCATATTGATCGTTAAAAATCCAAGCCCAAGCCAAACCCATCACTGCGGTAGGTAAAGCCCAAGGAATAATCGAGATTGTACGAACAATGCCTCTACCAAAGAAAGACTTGTTGAGAACTAAAGCTACTCCCAATCCCAATATTAATTCCAAAACCACACTAACGATAGTAAAGACCGAAGTATTAAAAATACTTTGCCAAAATCTACCATCCCCCAGCATTCTTTGATAGTTACCCAGTCCTGTAAATACTGGCTGTAGCTGAGTTCCTAGATTTTCAGTAAACCAACTCAAATAAAACGCTCTAGCGATGGGATAGATAAAAACTAACCCCAGGATTAATAAAGCGGGAAACAATAACAACCAGCCGGTAATTTTTTCTTGTTTATTCAGCATCTTATAAATATTTAATTTGATTTATTACTCGTGGGGCTTGTGTATTCTTGGTAACAAAATCTTATCAAACGACACCAAATAGCCGATAATATTATGCGGGACTGTATAGATCGCATCCAAAATTCAATCAAAAGCCATGCCCAAAACTAAACGCAAAACTTTTTTACTAGATTTTGAAAAGCCTCTTTGCGAGCTAGAGTCAAGAATTGAGCAGATCAAAACCTTAGCGGAAGAGAATCAGGTTGATGTATCTGCCGAGATATCCCAACTCGAAGTTAGGGCGCAACAGTTACGAGAAGAAATTTTTAGTACTCTTACTCCTGGTCAGAGACTGCAGCTAGCTCGACATCCTCGTCGTCCCAGTACTTTAGACTACATTCAGGCCATAACTGATGAATGGCTAGAACTACATGGCGATCGCGGTGGCCATGACGATCCTGCTTTAGTTGGTGGTGTAGCTCGAATGAATGGTCGTCCCGTGGTAATTATTGGACATCAAAAAGGCAGAGATACTAAAGATAATGTAGCGCGTAACTTCGGTATGGCTTTTCCTGGTGGCTATCGAAAAGCTCTGAGGCTGATGAAACATGCCAATAAATTTGAGATGCCTATTTTGACCTTTATCGACACTCCTGGAGCGTGGTCTGGAGTAGAAGCCGAAAGATTAGGTCAGGGTGAGGCGATCGCTTATAATCTTAAAGAAATGTTTAGTTTTGATGTGCCAATTATCTGTACCGTAATTGGTGAAGGTGGTTCGGGTGGTGCATTGGGTATCGGGGTAGCCGATCGCCTGATGATGTTAGAGCATTCTGTATATACGGTTGCTAGTCCGGAAGCCTGTGCCGCGATTTTGTGGAAAGACGCTAAAAAAAGCGATCGCGCAGCAGCAGCTTTGAAAATAACCTCTTGGGATTTGAAAGAATTGAATATTATTGACCACATTATTCCCGAACCTAGCAGTGGCGCACATGCCAATCCTGTAGAAGCAGCAGCTAAGTTGAAAGAGGCAATCTGGGCAAACTTAGAACAATTGTGGCAGATGACTCCCCAACAACGCAAAGATCTTCGCTACGAAAAATTCCGCAATATCGGACAATTTGAAACTATTACTGGGTGATAACCGAAGATCTTATTTCCTAAACTGACTAATTAGTAATGCTATAATTGCAAAGGCAACATTTTGTTACATTAATTTTAATGTTTCGCTGTTGACATTAGTACTAGTTAGCTAAGGCTCTAGTGGCAGTAGAGCTTCAAATATTAATGGTGAGTGGCAATATTAAGTTCCATAAACACTTAAAGTATTTTATATTTAGCGTCATCAATAGCAAGAATATTTGGCAGTATTGAGCTATTGATCTGATGAATCAGACTATTTTTGAAGATGTAGTTTTTCAACCAAATTCAAAAATATCTATTTCTAGTGCAATTTTATAATTAAGTTAGTTTGGTCAACCATAACAAGCAATAATGAATCCACCCTCAAATCAACCACGAGCAATAGTGACAGGTGCAAGTAGTGGTATTGGAAAAGCGACTGCCTTAGCCTTCGCTAAATCGGGTATTGGGGTTGCTTTATTGAGCCGATCTGCGGATAAGCTCAAAGTTGTAGCTGAAGAAATCAAAGCTTTAGACACTCAAGTAGCAGTAGATATTTATCCGATAGACTTGGCAGAAGTAGAGCAGGTTAAGCAACAGATCGGCAAGATTTGTAATCAGTTTGGCCCGGTAGATATTTTAGTCAATAATGCAGGGATGGGCTACACAAACTACCTAAAAGATACTCCTCTAGAAGATTGGCAACAAGTGCTTAATCTTAATTTAACTAGTGTGTTTCAGTGCATTCAAGGAGTTCTACCTCAAATGCGCGATCGCGGTTCGGGAACAATCGTTAATGTTGCTTCTATTGCTGCTTTTAATGCCTTTCCCAATTGGGGTTTGTATAGTGTGAGCAAAGCTGCGTTGGTTGCCTTGAGCAAAGCCTTATCTGTAGAAGAAAGAGAACACGGTATTCGTACCGTTACGATCTCTCCAGGCTCAGTTAATACTCCTATTTGGGATACGGATACTGTGCAGGCAGATTTCAATCGGGAGGCGATGCTAACCCCAGAAATTGTTGCCCAATCAATACTTCACACAGCTTTATTACCCAGTCAAGCGGTAGTAGAATCAATGATCGTTATGCCCAGTGGAGGGGCTTTATAAATGATATCGATCAATAAATTTTAGTAGCAAGAGAATAGAGTTTTACTCAAATTAATACATTATGACAATAGTTTCTTCTAACGATTCCAATCGTTCTGAATCATTAAATACCAACGGTTCTAACCCACTAAAATCTAGTCTGTCAGAGCAAGTTGCTAGTAGACCCGATCGTAATACTCATAACGGTCAAACGCCTCAAATTAAAGCTATGACTGAAACTGCCAAAGAAAAAATGATGGATGCAGTTTACACCATGCTAGAGTCGGTAGGTGAAAATCCAGAACGAGAAGGATTGCTGAAGACTCCCAAGCGAGTTGCTGAAGCGATGCAGTATTTGACTAGTGGTTATAATCAGTCTTTAGAAGACTTGGTTAATGGAGCTATCTTTGACGAAGGACATAATGAAATGGTCTTGGTGAGAGATATCAATTTCTTTAGTCTTTGCGAACACCATATGTTGCCTTTTATGGGTCGAGCGCACGTAGCTTATATCCCCAATCAAAAGGTAGTGGGTTTGAGTAAACTAGCGCGGATTGTGGAAATGTATGCCCGTCGTCTACAGGTTCAAGAACGTTTAACTCGTCAAATTGCCGAAGCAGTACAGGAAATTCTAGAGCCTCAAGGTGTGGCTGTGGTTATGGAAGCGAGTCATATGTGTATGTCAATGCGTGGAGTCCAAAAACCAGGTTCTTGGACTGTTACTAGTGCGATGCTCGGTGTCTTCCAAGACGAGCAGAAAACCCGAGAAGAATTTTTAAATTTGATTCGTCATCAGCCTAATTTTTAATTAAAAATTCAACTAAATAGAATTTAAGAAAAAGCGATCGCCTTGTTTAAAGAGAGATCGCTTTTTTGATCCAACTACAAACAATGGTCTTCAAAAGCATTATTTTTTAGGTTCTTCAAGATTTTGTGGTCATGCCGATAATTTGTGATTAAAATTGACCCGCACAACCATTTATTTCCTGATCAACTTAAGTTTCCTAGGAATTTTAACTATGAACCAGCGTCAAATTAATTTCAATGCCGAACTTATTGATAACGAAATAGTTATCAAATTGACCTCCGAAGACGGCGATCGCATTCTAGAAAATCAAGCTGCCAGTAAATTATTCGATTCTTTAGAAAAAATCGGTATTGAAGTTACCAGACAAAACTTAGAGCAAGATTGGCGCAATGAATCCTAACCAAGATCGCGTTTTGAATAAAAATAGTAGGAAGTAAAGTTTACTATTTACTACCTACTATCTATTACTTATTCACGTACTTATTCACGTTGAATATTAATTATTTCCTGGTAACTGCTGAGGTTGAGCGGGAGAGATAGTGCTTTGTCCAAAAGTTGCTTTCATGGGAGTAAAGCGAGTGGGTTGGACACAGGGCGCGCTATCCAATTCGTCCCGAAGTTTGGTAGCAAAAGATTCAAACATATCCGATATAGTTTGGCGATCGCTCAAACATCCTTGCAATGCTGTCAGTTGCTCTAATGTCCAGTTATAAACCTGGGTGTCTCCCTGTTCGATACGAGCATAGAGCCTTGTTTCAAACTGTCCTAAGCGAGCGTAGAAGTTATCTACTTCTGCTTTAATCGATTCCATATCGAGGAAGAATTCCTGATTGGTAATATCGGAGAAGATAGTGGTGGTAATCGCTTCGTTGTTGTGGTTAATCTCGTCTCGAACAATGTTAGTAACATCATCGCGGAAGTTGAGAATTTTGTTATCGAAGTTAACCTGAATGCGATCATCAATGTCGCCCATAATATTGTTGACTACAGTTTGGGCGTTATTTTCGGTAGATTTGGCTACTCCAGCTATAATCTGGCGATTGATGTCTGGTTTAATCTGCTGAACTACCAAATTTTTGATATTTTGGGGCAGATCGTTAGTTTTTAAATTAACTACCGCATCAATTCGCTTATCGACATTAGCCTTAATTTCGTTGACGATTAGGTTATTAATTTCTGGGGTAATATCGGTAACTTTGAGATTCACTACTGCAGCAATTTTCTTATCTAAATCTAGCTTAATTTCATCGATTGCCTGCTTCTTAATTTCCCCAGAGCGATCGCTAATGCGGAGATTAACCACATTGTTAATCCGCTCGTCCATATCGGTTTGGATATTTTCGATGACTTTGTTGTTAATATCTGTAGATTTATCGTCAATGGTAATATTGATATTCTCACTAATCTTCTTGTCAATATCTCCTTTGATTGTTTCGATATCGGCATTAATCAAGTCTAGGGTTGATTTCTTGATATCTTGAGATAGACTACCTACTTTAAGATTAACTACGTTGTCAATACGTCCGTCGAAATCTCCTTGAACCTGTTGGATCACTCGCTCGTTTAACTCCGTAGTCAGGTCAGTTAGTTTCAGGTTTACTACTGCATCGATACGCTTATCTAAATCTGCCTGAATTTCTGTAATTGCCTGTTTTTTAATTTCCCCAGAGCGATCGCTAATGCGGAGATTAACCACATTGTTAATCCGCTCGTCCATGTCGGTTTGGATATTTTCGATGACTTTGTTGTTAATATCTGTAGATTTATCGTCAATGGTAATATTGATATTTTCCGTAATCTTCTTATCGATATCTCCTTTGATTGTTTCGATATCGGCATTAATCAAGTCTAGGGTTGATTTCTTGATATCTTGAGATAGACCGCCTACTTTAAGATTAACTACGTTATCAATACGTCCATCGAAATCTCCTTGAACCTGTTGGATCACGCGATCGTTCAACTCTCCAGTCAGGTCAGTCAGTTTGAAGTTAACCACCGCATCGATGCGCTTATCTAAATCTGTCTGAATCTCGGCGATCGCAGTTTTTTTAGTTTCTTGACCCTGCTCGGTAATTCTTAGATTGATTAAGTTACCAACTCGCTCGTCTATATCCCCTTGGATACGGGCAATTACCGATTCATTAATTTCTGTAGAACGCTCGTCGATGTTAACGTTAATCGTATTGGCAATACGCTTGTCGAGGTCTGTTTCTAGCTGTTCTAGAGAAGTAGTTTTGATATCTTGAGCCAGATTAGTCACCTTAAGATTGACGATGGTATCGATACGTTTATCGACTTCTCCTTGTATCTGGTCTACAACTAGCTTTTTAATATCTTGGGTTTGCTGCGTCAGCTTGCGGTTAACCTGCTCGTCCACCATCGTCGTAATGCGAGTGGAGATTAAATTATTTAGTCGTTCGTCAAAATGACCAGACCAAGCTTGGTAGTTTTGGTTAAAGCTAGTTTCCATCTGTTGAGTGATGGTTTTCATCATGAACTCTAACCGCGCCACCTGCATAGCTAGCTCTTTGGATTGAGACTGATAGCCCTTGAGAATCAATTTTTTCAGACCATCCCAATAACGGGCTTCTTTTTCGGCGTCTTGCTCGTCGCTAACGGTAACGGAAGTCTCAATCTTAGCTGCCATTTCTCGCCACATGGATTCCATTTGGGCTTCATCAAAACGGAAGTTAAAACTACTACTACTGCCTGCAGTCACTGTTTCTGGAGATTTAGATTTACTACTTCTGCTGCTGACACTGGTGGTTCTAGGACTAAAAGATGTTTCCCTACGTTCTTGATTTATAGAAGTAATACGTTGTGAAGCTATGTCGTTAGGCTGATCGCCCAATTGCGCTCTTTCATGTCCAGAGCAAATTTCCGCAAATGCTTTTTCGCTCAAAGATTCGACGGCAATAACAATTTGTCCTTCATTATCTTCTTTATAGGTATCGAAAAATAATCCCGATACTGTAGTTTTAGCTTTGACCTGTAGGACAAATTCATCGGCAAAACCGTTGAGAGAACACCAAGTTTCATTGGTTTCGATCCCCGTAAGTTTAGTTATAAATGAACCAGCCTTAATCCAAATCAAAGCCCATGGTTCTAGGTCAAATTTCTTCTTTTCCGACCAATAGCTAGCATTAGCTGACTGGATTTTGAGGCGATAGTTTCCTGGTTCTAGCTCAATAAAGTTATTATCCCACTGCTTCAAGCCCGATAAATATTGTGAATCAAGACTATAGCAGTTATTTTTACTATCGACGGTTAGCTGTTGAGTTTGGAAATCGGAGCGATCGCCAGTAATGCTAAGATTGACTGCTCCACTATTTTCTTGATTACCAACTTTAAAAAATAAAGCGCATACAACCACCTGTTGCTTAACTTCTAGCTGTAATTTATGTTGGTAACCATTGAGAGTAGTCCAGGTAGCACCTGTTTCTACTCCTGTTTCTTGGTTAACAAAGGTGCTGCCATCAGTACCGTAAATCCAGAGTAACACCGCAGGTTCTCCTGCTTCAATATTATTGCTATAACTTTGATTTCCTGAAGTAATTTGAATAGCATAATTACCTTGGGTTAAGGTCATCTTGCTAGCAACATTTTCTTGCAAACCATTCATCCCACTGGGATCGATAACATAACAGTTTGCTTTAGTGTCAATCGTTAATAGCTGCATTCTTTCCTCTTCTTTAATCAATATTTTGGAGTCTGAATTATTTTTCGAGGTGTCTTTCTCTTGGCTAGCGGGGACTGCTGTTCCCACAGTCATGCCCGCCCAACGACTTGCTGGAGTGGTTTGGGTGATTACTGTACCTTTAGCAGTTTTAGTGTTGATACGGAGTAATTGTCCGTCCTTGCCCAAATTAAAAAAGTTCCCCGTTACGCCATAAAGCACATTGTCAATAAATTCCATACTGGCAAGATCGGGAAATCCAATATTACCTATTACTGTGACTTTGCCACTGTCGAGATCGCAACTGGCGAGTTGTTTGTTTCGATTTGTACCAATTAGAGTAATGTAAGTTTTTCCAGCATCATCAAAAGCAACCTCACCACAACTTCGTTTGTCTTTACTAACAGTAATAACAGGCGTACCTTTACCAGTTTCTAAGTCGATCGCAATTAACTGTTTGGCAGCAGCAGCGTATAGGGTTTCTCTCTGATAGTTGTAAGCCAAACCCACTACCTCAAAGCCAATTTCTCCAATGGTATTAGCTTCTCCTGTGGCTCGATCTATAGTTACGAATTGGGTGTTGTTTTGATCTTGTTTTAAGCCATATAGTTGCGAACCCACAAAAGCCATATCATAGACATCTGTTGCAATGTCCCCTAACAAATCTGCTTGTCCTGTCTGCAGATCCAGAGTGTATAGCTGACTGGGGCGATTAGGTACTAGATCTTGAACGTATACAATTCTTGATTCTCTAAATTCTTCATTGCTATTATTTTCCGTCATTTGTTCGAGCTTCCTTGGTTTTAAAAAAGAGAAAATTTTCGGCAGAGAAAACATGGTAAGTAAAAACTTGCACTGTTATTGACTAGACAGGCAAAAAACGGAACAGATTAAATCTAAATTTACAGGTTAAATTAAGTACCTCTTATACTATATAAAAACTGTTTTTGATTCAAGAACTATGCTAGATAAAGATGATAATACTTCTCGTTTAAGCTCAAAAACGAGTTGTCTATTCTATTCAATTGTCACACCTTTGGCAACGGACAAAATTCCTGGTGCATTGCGCTCGGTGGGCTGAGAGTGATGACAGTAGATGGAACCGTATTAGATGTACCAGATAGTCAATTTAATTAAGTAAGATATATAAATCCTACAGGTGAAAATACTATTGACATTGTATCTACCGAAGTAGGATTTACCGTTGAATTTTAATACCTTGATTTGAAACGACTCATAGTATTTTAATTGTTTACTCTACACATAGTAGTCCTTGGCATTATCCGACTTGATTCTATAGTAAATGCCAAGGATTATTATTCATTAACGGCTTGAGAAGCACATTGCCCTGTCTAAGGTTTCGCTACTACTTAAAAACGGATCAAGAAGCCGTAAGCCGATCTTATTATCAGCTTTTACCTTTTAGCTGTTAAAAATTTATTGTTTGCGAATAAGAATAAGTAAGTGAAACAATGTTTTATCATTACACGTTCAGCAACGTCATCAAAATACCGAAGCAAACAACTTCTATAGATTCAGCAGCTTTGTTTCTTGAAATGAGCTACACAAATATTATGCTTGAGATCAAATTTTGTAGGATTGAAACCTAAAAAGACGAGTTAATTAAATTTAATTTTTTACTTAGCCTCAGCTCAACCTTCAAAAAAGATCTGCTGAAGCCATTGTTGTGATGCTCAGAAAAATTAAAGATATTTTTCTAATGTATTGGCCAAAGTAGTTTTGGGAACTGCACCTACCACCATATCTACTCGCTGACCATCCTTAAAAATCATTAAGGTAGGAATACTGCGAATACCATACTGACTAGCAACTTGAGGATTTTCGTCAGTGTTCAACTTGACTACTTTAATTTGTCCTTCGTATTGCTCGGCAATTTCGTCTACTACGGGTGCAACCATACGGCAAGGCCCACACCAAGGGGCCCAAAAATCAACTAGTACAGGAACAGAGCTTTCTAGCACTTCTGCTGGAAAACTTGCATCTGTAACTGGCGCGGCTGATGATGACATATTTTTTTAAGTCCTTTATTTACCACAAATCCTTTTCAATAATACAGAATTTTATCACAGTCAACGATTAACACAGTATTAAACCGCAATAGTTTATATCTAAAGTAAGAGAAATTAGATTCTAAAATCTTAAAAAATAACTACAAAAGGAAACCGCTCGAAAATTTCCGAGCGGAGTGTGGTGTGAGGAGTGAACGGAAACTTTTGTCTCCGCTACTTACTCCATTCTAAAATAGAACTTTGAAAATGCCAGAACTTTATAACTTTAATCTCAACAAACGATAGATTTTTTTTAGATTAATTTGGTATTAATCGCGATCTTTGCCAAAACGTAAGATATGCTGAATCGATAAAACGCGATGGTCAATTGGCGAGGAGCAAAAATGTTATCTAAATTAAGTGTCGATTCTGAGAGAAAAATTTTAATTACAGCTGCGATCGCTTTTTTTGTTTGTACCCTTTCTTTGACTCTACATCGTCATTTTTCTTTTTATTCTTCTTACGATCAGGGTATCTTTAACCAAGTTTTTTGGAATGGTACTCACGGTAACTTTTTTCAAAGTACTCTTTCTTCTCAACTTTCAACTAATGTGGTTCATGGGGGGGAAGTTCCTGATGTAGGCTACCATCGTTTGGGACAGCATTTTACCCCTGCCTTACTATTGTGGCTGCCAATTTATTATTTGTTTCCCTATCCCGCTACCCTGACGGTATTGCAGGCGACTTTTGTCACGGCAGCAGGGTTGGTGCTTTATCATTTAGCGAGAATTTATTTAGAACCTGCGATCGCGATTTTAATTACCCTGAGTTTTTATGGGGCAAATGCGGTATTTGGTCCAACTTTGGCAAACTTTCACGATATTTCCCAAATACCTCTATTTGTTTTTAGTCTGCTGTTGGCAATGGAGAAACGTCAGTGGTGGCTATTTGGCTTATTGGTTATTTGCATTTTGGCAGTGAGGGAAGATAGCGGAATTACCCTCTTTGGGATTGGGATGTATATGATTCTCTCTCGTCGTTTCCCCCGTATTGGTTTGGGGGTATGTAGCCTGAGCTTTCTTTATATGGTGGCATTGACTAATCTAATCATGCCGCTGTTTTCCGATGATATTTCCAAACGCTTTATGTTAGAGAGGTTTGGGCAATATGCGGATGGTGAGGAAGCCTCTACCATCGAGATTATTGTCAATATGTTAACTAGTCCTGGGTTACTGCTAAAAGAGTTATTTACTCCCGTTTGGGACACTTTCAAATATTTATTGGGGCAATGGCTACCTTTGGCGTTTATTCCTGCGGTTGCGCCCGCATCCTGGGCGATCGCAGGATTTCCTTTACTTAAGCTATTATTAGGTAAAGGGCAAACGGTATTGGTAATTTCGATTCGTTACGCCATGAGCGTTACCCCTGGATTATTTTACGGGGCGATTTTATGGTGGGCTGGACAGGGTTTTGGTAACTTTTATCGACCTTTGGCAAAATGCCAGCCTAGAAAACTTCGTCGGGGGTTTCGTCGTTTCTGGCTCTTTTGTATTTGCCTGTCGATTCTTTTTACGATTACTTCTAACCCCAGTCGCACCATTTCGTTTTTGATTCCTGACTCAGTTAGTCCTAGAGTCTATGTTTCTGCACCGAAGCAATGGCAACACGTACCCCATATTCGCGCTCTTTTGGTTCAAATACCCGACGATGCTAGTGTTTCGGCTACGACTTATATAATTCCCCATCTATCAGGTAGAAGGGAAATAATTCGTTTACCAGGACTAGAAATCAAAAACGACAACCAAGAAATTGAATCCGTAGACTATATTATTGCGGATCTGTGGCAAATGGAACAATATCAAACTGCCTTTAGAGAGGATCGCAATTCTTTAATTGGCGTAAGCAATCTGATTGATACAATTGTCGAACAAAATCGGTATGGATTGATTGATTTTTCTGACGGGGTAGTTTTGCTTAAGCACAATGTAAATTCTAAGCCTAAAGCGATCGCCAGTTGGCAAACTTATCAGACAAAAATTCAACTTATAATTAATGAGTAATACTAAATCCGTTTGTTAAAAGTAGTGTTTAGTTTCTCAGCTAAAGTTTTTAAAACTAATGCTCATTACTCATGTACAGGCGGTATCTCCTTGTCAGTCACGCTACTAGATGCGCGAACCGCCCCCTACTTACTCGCTACTTATTAAGTTAACTATCTTCTAATTAATTGCACCTACCTACTTAGTTGCTATAGCAGTCCTAAATCATTCATGAAAATTGTTTTTAAATGAACCATAGCCCTAAAGGATACACCTTCGGATATGCCCCGTAACACAGAGAAGAGAGAATTTTTCACAAACCATTTAGCAACACTATAGTTATGTTTACTGCCTGGGCTGCCTAAAAAATGGATATTGAAGCAATAGTATTTTTAGTAAACGAGGCGGTATATCGTCAGACAGCCAAACCCCTTAACGATCTTCAGCAAGTTATTATTACTGAAGTTTGGCAGGGTAAGAAATACTGGGAAATTGCTGATGAATATGGCTGTACAGAAGGACACGCTAAAGATACTGCTGCGTTGTTGTGGAAGCTTTTATCGGTAGCTTGGGGCAAGAAGGTAACTAAAAGTAATTTTCGCAGTTTGAGTAAGCTACAGGTTAATAATCGTACTAAATCTGTTATTGATTCACCTACCATTGAAAATCAACATTTTTTGGGAAGAAATGAAGCGATCGCATCTCTCGATCGGTTAATTAATCTTGGTCATAAAATTATTGTGCTGCAAGGGGAAGGAGGAGTTGGTAAAACTACCTTGGCACAGCAGTTTTTAGCTAGTCAGAGTTTTGAATTGGTGTTAGAAGTTTTAATGGCTAAGGAAACCTCTAATATTATTGCGGTTGCTAGTGTAGTCGAAGAATGGTTGCAACGAGACTTAAATGAAGATTCTGGTCAAGAATTTGGTGTTACCCTAGCTAGATTTAAAAGATATTTAGAAAGGCATCGGGTGGGGATTTTGATTGATAATCTCGAACCTGCCCTAGATAAAGACGGTAAATTAATTCCCAAACATCGCAACTATGTTGAACTGTTACGGATTTTAGCCGAGCCTAAGGTTCAGTCTACTACCATTATTACCAGTCGCGATCGCCTTTGTGAGGGAGAAATTAATCTTGAACACTATCGCTTATCGGGATTGGATTTGGCTGCTTGGCAACAGTATTTTACTGCCCATCACATTGATTCGGAAATTAAAACTATTTCTCAAGTTCGACAAACCTATGGCGGTAACGCCAAGGCGATGGGTATTCTCTGCGGTATTATTCGCGAAGACTATCAAGGAGATTTGGCGCAATATTGGCAAGAAAATCGTCACGATCCTTTAGTAGAAACCGATTTAAAAAATTTAGTCGCCAGTCAGCTAGATCGCCTCCAGCAGCTAGATCCTCAAGGCTATTCATTGTTATGTCGTTTGGGTTGCTATCGCTATCAAGATTTACCCCAAGTACCCCAGTCGGGTTTATTTTGTCTATTGTGGGATGTCCCTAGTAAAAACCAACGACGAGTCATTAGATCTTTGCGAAATCGTTCTTTATTAGAATTTAGTCAAGGAGAATATTGGCTACACCCCATAGTTCAAAGCGAAGCTAAACTTAGACTACAAAAATCGCCTAACCAATGGCAACAGGCACATCGTCAAATTGCTACTTTTCTTACTGATAGCGTTAGCAGAATTGATCGTATTCAGGCTGGTTTAACCGCCCTAGAAGCCTATTATCACTATCTAGCGATCGCTGACTATGCTGCTGCTGCAAAAGTTATTTTATACAGTCGCGAAAATCAATGGGGGCAGTTTCTTACTTTGGGTACTACCCTCTATCGCTTAGGGATAATTCAACCTTTATTAACAGCGATCTTGCCAATTATCGAACTAGTTGAACACAATCGCGATCGCAGTGAATTAAATAATATTTTGGGGGACTTGTTTTGGACTACAGGTAAAATTCACCAGGCAATAACTTATCAACAAAAAACGATCACCACTAGTCAAAGGTGTCGAAAACTGATTCGAGTTACTCCAGAAAATAGATACGATTTATATTATTGGCGAATGCTAGAAGTAGATTCTCTACTAAGTTTGGGATTATATAACATCGATCTCTGGGAATTGGCTACCGCCAGCAATTTATTCCAACAGGTAATTGACTCCGCCCACAATACCAAACATCATTCGTGGTCAGAAAAGGCAGCTTTAGGATTAGCCTTAATTGATTCTTATACCACTATTGCCCAGCATCCTAGTAAGATTGTAGCCAAGCTGTATCGTTTGATTGTGCAGTTAGAAGATCAGACTTACAATACAGGACGTTTTGCTTATTTTATGCAAATTTTGGGACAAATATATTTTAATTATCAACAGATCAAACCTGCCCAAATTATTTGGTCGAGAGCGATCGCTTTTGCTAAAGAAGGACACTATACTCAAATTGAGGCTAAATCTCTTAGTGGTTTGGGCAATATTGAAGGTCAACAACATAACTTCAAGCAAGCAAATGATTATCATCAACAGGCGATCGCTTTATTAGATCGTCTTGGGGCAAAATGTGACTTAGCCCAAGCTTATTTACAGTGGGGTATAACCTTACAAAACGAGGGGCAAATTACCGCTAGTAAAGAATCTTTGCACCAGGCGATCTCGCTTTTTAACCAAATACCAGCCCCAAAACAGATTGCCAGAGTCAAAAAATATACTATTTCTTGATCGTACTCTATGAGCATGCTCAAAAGACCAAGACTCCATTATAGTCATTGTTTTCTGATGTTGCTTCTGCCAACAAGACAGATTATCAAAATCTACCTTTAGAAACAACTGATTTTATTCGAGACTCTTTTAATAGTTACAATTTTATTGCAGTTCGCGATCGCTTTACTATTAAAATGATTCAGCAAGTTTTGTTGACACCAGAATTAGATCGCAATAAATATTTTAGAGTTATCGATCCGACATTTTTAATCGATAGTTGGCAGAGTAAACCAGTTAAAAATAAGCTAGAACGAAAAGGTTTCGATCCCAATAAATCAACGGTTATTTTTAATTTGGAAAATAAAAGAATTAGTCATGCTGCTGCCAAGTTTTTTGAACAGCAGGTTGGCAAATTATTAGCGTTATAGCCTATTGTCAGGATGCAGATATTAATTATCTTGATGATCTCGATCTTTTAGAATGGATTGACGCGATCTCTAACTGTCAATTTTCACTAATGGAACGTTTTTATGGCACTATTTTTTCAGTTTTAAATAAAGTTTCTTTGATGGCAATTGAAAAAATACCCGCTTTGATTATTTTGGCACTAGTAAATTAAAAAGTCTTTACTTTTAAGCTGTTTTTTATCTGCATGAGTTTTCTTTCTGCCTTATCCTTTAGGACTAGCTTCATATCGCCTCAATCTCTGCTTAATACTTTACTAAGACATCATAAATAATAATATCAATAATTACTATAGCGGTTCTCATTTACGTGAGGTAAAAAATTTATTTATTTTGGGGATTAGGGATTAAGGATTAGGCAATGCCAGAGTTTCATTACCAGTTACCAGTTACCAGTCCTAGACAGAGCCGAAGGTGTACCTTATTAATATGAGAACCGCTATAGTTGCTTTTTTTTGCAATCTAAATATAGAGAAAATAACAAAATAAATAGTTTTTGGTTAACTGCTTATAGCAAATATCAAAGTATTTTAGATAACACTTTTCTTTTTATATTTATAAAAATATTTCCATAAAATTTTAATAAAATCGCTATAGCACTACAATATTGATATTTTTAACCACATAACGGGAATCATAGTAAAAGTTGCGTAAATTAGATTATAAAAAATAAAAAAAGAGTACCTTTCTATCTTTTATTACAACTTTTACGTAATGCAAAATACATTTTTTGCAAATTCCTAAATAGGATCTGATTAATGATAAATAATATTGTATCTGCTAGCTCACTTGAAAATAATTCGGATATTACCCTAGAAACTGTTAGCACTGATGAAGCAATACTTGATAGTCTAACGCCAAGTACAGACGAGTTAATATCTTTACCAGGCGACAATGAAACTAACTTTTATTTAGAATCACAAACCGAACTTGAAAATAACAGAGAAACAAATACCAATTATATTTATGACAAACAAGGTAATTTAATTCAAGAAGATTTGGACTATGGAAATGATGGGAATATAGATATCAGTACTATTTATACCTATGACGAACAATCCAATCTTGTCCGTGAAGAGTTCGACTTTGGTAACAATGGCATTATTAACCGTACTACTAACTATATTTACGACGAGTCAAATAATTTTATTCGAGAAGAATCCGATTCTTTTGGAGATGGAAATATAGACAGTATTACAACTTATACTTATGACGAACAGGGGAATCTGATTAAAAGAAAACTGGGAGTTTCGGACGAAGAAGGTAGAATTAGTGAAACTTTAGTTTATGACCAACGGGGTAACCTAATTCAAAGAGGCATTAACTACATGGGGGATGAAAATCCCGATGGAATTTATGCTTTCGCTTATGATGAGCAAGATAATTTAGTTCAATCTGCTTCTGACTATGAAAATGACGGTAATCTCGATCAGACTATTGCTAGCATCTACGACGAACGGGGCAATTTAATTAAAGAAAATTACGATCTCAATAATGATGGCATTATAGACCGTTCCACTACCTATACCTATGATGAACGGGGCAATTTAACTCAAGAATACTACGATGGTAGCCTAGAAGTTCCTGATGCTGAAACAACGATTATCTATACTTACGATGAACGAAATAACTTAGTTAGAGAAAGCTTTTTTTTAGTTCGGGAAGAAGATTCTGTTGTTGAGGCAACGACTAATTATACTTATGACGAATACGATAACTTAATTGAAGAAGCGATCGATAACGGCAACGACGATATAATCGATCGCAAAATTGTCAAAACCTATACTCAGATAAATTCCGATTCCGAAACGGGAAAAATTGATGACGATATTTATACTGTAGGTGATGCAGGTGCCGATGAATTAACTGGGAGTGATGGTGAGGATCAGATTTTTGGCGGGCAAGGAAATGATTCTCTTTTAGGTGGCGATGGAAACGATTTATTAATCGGTTTGACTGATGACGATCTGATCGAAGGTGGACAAGGAGATGATTTTTTAGTCGGATACCAAGGAGATGATTCTATTGTTGGTGGAGAGGGAGATGATATTCTCCTCGGAAGTCAGGGTGATGACAGCCTTGATGGTAGTGCTGGTAATGATTTGTTATCTGGCGGAGTGGGTGAGGATCTATTAATGGGTGGTGCTGACAACGATACTCTATGGGGCAAAGAAAATGCTGATATTTTCGTAGTTAAACCCAGTCAAAAACAAGATGTAATTAAAGATTTCACCGATGGTCAAGATAAAATTGGTTTGAGTAGTGGTATTAGCTTTAGCGATCTAACTATTGCAGGAGATGATAATGCTCAAATAATTGATGGTAATGACAATATTCTAGCTGTATTATCAGGCATAAATTCTAATGTAATTTCAGCAGACGATTTTGTTAATTTATAAATACTTAGGTAAAAATATCAAGATCGGGCGATCGCTAATTATTTCGGCGATCGCCTTTGAATTTCAACGTGACGATTAAATTGCTGGTAATCGCGATAACAAAGAAAAGATGCCAAAGCCCAACAACAAAGCCCCACTGACAGGATTAATCCAACTCGACCAACGACGCAATTCCAAAATCTTTTTGATCGATGCGGTAAAAGTTCCAGCAATAACTAAAGGTGTAACATAACCCAAGGCATAGGCAATCAACAATCCTCCCCCCAACACCAAATTTTGTGTTGTCGCCACCCAAGTTAATAAAGTAGCTAATACAGGGGTACTGCAAGGAGAAGCAATTAAACCAAAGGTTAAACCCAACAAATAAGAACGTAATCCACGGGGTAAATCTTCTGCGATCCAATCTGTTGCACCCAAACTAGGAAAATTCAAAGGTAATATTTCCAATAAGTTTAATCCCATAGCGATCGCAACTAAACTAACCACAATTGGTAAACCTACGCCAATTTGTCCGTATACCTTCCCGATAGTAGTCGCCAGAATTCCTAAAGCAGCTAAGGTAGTTGCCAAACCCAAGGCGAACCAGCTAGATTGAGCAGCAGCCTGCAATCTTCCTTCCGATTCATAACCGCCAATGTAGCCCACGGTAATAGGCAGCATCGAGAGCATACAGGGAGTCAGGCTTGTCACCAATCCTGCCAGAAAAATAATCCCCAAACTAACTATACTCAAGTGAGTAAGCTGAGTCGATACCACGCGATCGGCAAATCGTTCTAATAAAAAAAACTGTGTCTGTAAAAATTCCAGCATTAAAAAAATATTTATCCAAAATTAGGAACTAGTCCTTACTTGAATTCTATCAAAATAGTTAATTTTCTATAGATAGAAGTATATTTTACTCAGCAAAAAACACTAAGATTGCCAGAATAAGTGTTATCAAAGTGAGAGAATTAGCTTCGATCCGAATAAAATTAATATGCTAAATAAAGACACGTTTTTCTTGGTTTTGTTGGTGTTTATTCCCGTGAGCATTGCTGCACACTTTTTGGAATGGGGAGAAACCACCGTATTTATCACCGCAGCTTTAGGTATTATACCTTTAGCATCTTACATGGGTACAGCCACTGAAGAAATCGCTGTAGTCACAGGACCAAATATCGGGGGTTTGCTAAATGCTACTTTCGGGAATGCTACCGAATTAATTTTAGCTTTCATTGCGCTACGGGCTGGCTTAGTTGGGGTGGTTAAAGCCACTATTACAGGCTCTATTGTCAGCAACCTACTTTTAGTCATGGGTTTTTCTATGCTTTTGGGCGGTTTAAAGTTTAAAGAGCAAAAATTTCAACCTACCGTTGCCCGTCTTAATGCTTCCTCAATGAACTTGGCTGTAATTGCATTGCTTATTCCCACAGCAGTACAATATACATCTACTGGAGTAGAAGAAAGTATTTTACAGAATATATCTGTGGCGGTGGCTGCTATCTTAATCTTGGTTTATATCCTCACACTTTTGTTTTCAATGAAAACTCATGCTTATCTGTGTGATGTGGGAGAAGCAGACTTTGAAGATGGAGAAGCAGAAAAAGAAGTTAACATAACTTTTTGGATCTTTATTCTATTGGTAGTTACACTCGCAGTGGCGGTAGAATCCGAATTACTGGTAGATTCTTTGGAAGTAGCTACTACCAGTTTAGGTTTGAGTGCCTTATTTACTGGGGTAATCTTACTACCGATCATTGGTAACGCAGCAGAACACGCCACAGCAGTCACAGTAGCTATGAAAGACAAAATGGACTTGTCCGTATCTGTGGCAGTAGGTTCGAGTATGCAAATCGCGCTGTTTGTTGCTCCTGTGCTGGTAATTGCAGGTAAGATTATTGGTCAGCCAATGGATCTTAACTTTAATCCTTTTGAATTAGTGGCGGTTATAGTGGCGGTTACGGTAGCTAACTCGGTTAGTTCTGATGGCGAATCAAACTGGTTAGAAGGAAGTTTGCTAATTGCTACTTATGCGGTGCTGGCGATCGCTTTCTTCTTCCATCCTGTTGTTGAAGGGATGATTTAGACTGGAGTGTTGCCCAGGTAGGCAAGAGATGATCGAGTCTCTCCTACCTACCCTAGAGTACAGAATGCGCCCAGATACATTTCAATGCTTCTTACCTACCTACCTTGCATTCCATTTATTTGAGCGAGTTACCAACTCTTTTAAGGATGGATCGAACCATCAGGCAAAGTTGCACCTGTCAATTTAACGGCAGTAATTTTAACCATTATTTTGTTACTAAAACCAACTTTGGCACCATTTAAGTTGGCACCACTCAAGTCCGAGCCACTCAAGTCTGCACCAATCAGATTGGCTTCTTGTAGATTAGCTCCCCGAAGATTAGCTTGAAGTAAATTGGCTCCCTTAAGATTAGCTCCCTGAAGGTTGGCATTTTCTAGGATAATTTTATGCAAAAAAGTATCGCTCAAGTCTGAGTATGATAAATCGGCTTCAGATAGATCTCTGCCTGCAAAATCTCTTTCTTTAAAGTTGGATTTGCTAAGATCAGCACCTCTTAAACTTTTTCCGTATGGTCTTGAATAATTGCTAGCGGGGGGATGAGCCGTTCTACTTTGTTTTTCTGGCTGACGAAAATCTTGATAGCCATCTCTACCAGTACTTTGACTGGTGCTAGCGTTGCCCGATGTGTAATAAGCTCGATAATCCCAAGGTCTACCAGGTTGGGGACTGCGGGGTTGCTGATAGTCGGGACTAGTATAGGTTTGTTGACGCTGCCTAGATTGAGCATTAGCTCGATCGCCTGGTCTAGTTTGCTGGTAAGAACTATTAGCAGAATAGCTTTGACGATAATTTTGATCGCTATTGCTATAGGTACTTTTAGGGCGATCGCTATAATATGGATTGCGAGAATAACTCGGAGATTTTGGTTGATTGTGTTTAGCTTTAGCTGCTTGTTGAGGATATTTACGATGATAAGAACGTAAAGAATCCCGCGCTTCGTTGATTTGCTGCAGCTTCTCTACTGATTTTTGGACTAATCTTTCATTATCTTGGGGAACGCGATCGGGATGCCAGATAAATACTAAATCTTTATAAGCCTGGTTGACTTCTTCCAAAGACGCACCTGGTTTTAGCCCCAAGACTTTATAATGTTGTTCTAGGTTTTGAATCACTATGGCAATCCTTCCTCTACTGTTACCTAAGTTTTACTTAAACTGCTTAGCTGCGATCGTGCCTAAATTTACCAATTTAATTTAATTTAATTTTAGAATAGCTATCTCCAAACCTCTAAACTCTAATAATTTCTTATTATTATATGGATTAATTTATTTGATGTAAGCTTCTGATTCGATTTGTAAACTGAATCTTGTTTTTTTATTAATTATAGTTAGCAATAGCTTGAGCTTCTAGGGCATTTGTGTAGTCTTATCCCTACTTTCAAGATATCGGATTACCCAACCTTTATTTTGTACTGCTTCTTAAGTATCGTATTAGAGCAGGTAAAACGGGACAAGGTTTCTTTTGTTGCAGACTACCCCCATTGTCAGCACGAAAAACACTCCAACGAAACGGTCCTAGTTGGGCTGCAGACATCCACAAAAGACGTTTTGCTCTAGTCATAGCTACATATAGCAAACGATATTCTTCTGCCTGTTTGAGTTTTACTGCTTCTTGCCAAGCTGTTATAGGCAGCGGAATAATTGGGAAAGAATCGTTAGCTAAATATTGATGGTGGACAATCGCGCGAATTTGGGCGCGGGCTACTTCGGAGAGGGTAAAGTTGCCCAAAAATTTTCCAGCATTAGGTATCCAAGGTTGCCCTGGTAAGATGTCTTGATGGAGAAAAGGAATAAATACATAGTCCCAATCCAGCCCTTTGGCTTTATGCATCGTGATAATAGTTATTTGTCCGCTACGGGTATAGCGATCTTCATTGTCTTCGTCTACTCCTTCAAAGTTTTCCGCACCAACTATTTCTTCTAGAGCATTGATACTAGCCTTGAGAGAACTTTGCCCAATAATTTGTTGATTCACTCTTTCAGAAAGTTTTTGGACGGTAGCTAATTCTGAGCCAGTATATTTTAAAGTCATACCCAGAAAGGGAATTAGCTGGTAGTGGGGCAACTCCATACGGGCGCGGAGGAGATTACAGCAATAGCGACGGGCATCTTCTACCTGGGGTTTGTGGGGTGGAGTCAAAGGACTAGGATAAAGAAATTGTTCGGGGGATGTGGCTAAAGCATTGAGATCTTGAGTAGGAATTAAGCTTCTTTGTTGCAATACTTCTAGAGCAGCCTTAAGATTATCTGGAGAATGAGGGCGATCGATAAACTGTAGTAGTTTGAGAGTTTCCCCTGGAATTTGAGAATATCTTTCGCTTTCGCTAATTTCGTAGATATTGATGTCGTGTTCTTTCTTTAAATAAGCCAATTCTTCGGCTAAAAAGCGTCCCTGGCGATTTTCTCTGACTAGAATGGCTGCATTGTGTTCGGGATTTTCTTTAAATAAAGCGATCGCGCGATCGCCGATTAGTTTAACTGTCTGGTATATATCATCGGGATTGGTAATTACTACTCCACTATCAATTGGTTCGGGGTTGGCATCGGGTTGGGGATCGTCGCGATCGACAGTGACAATTTTTTGTTCGCGAAAAGGTAACTGAACTTCTGTTTCTTCTGGGGCGTTTTTTGCCCAGGTTTGATTAACCCAATTCACGACAAAGTTGGCAGCATCAATGATTATGGCACTACTGCGCCCTGCTTGGTTCATGGTTGCCAAGCTGTTCTGCTGCTGGCAGGTTTGGCAAAACCAATTGAAGTAAATCGGATCTGCGGGGGTAAAGGTAGAGTTAATCGCTTGATTGGGATCGCCTACCCGTACTAAGTTAGGTGGTGACTGTAGTTCGTCATTTCCTGCCAAAATGGAGATTAGTTTCTCTTGTAGAGGGCTAGAGTCTTGGGCTTCATCTTCAAATACGCCATAGACTTGGTTTTGCCACAGCAAACGCATGGGCGAATATTCTAAAACTTTTAGGGCAGCTAAAATCATATCGTCGTAATCAATCAGATCTTGCGATCGCATTAACTGTTGATATTCTTGATAAAGTCCTGCTGCAATCTGCAAAATGCCGTATTCATCTCTGGCATTTTGGCTTAAAGCCATTAATTCTGCGGGTAACAAACCAGAACTTTTAGCTTCTCTGACTACAGTATTGGTTAAACTCGGTAATACTTCAGTACGCAATACTGACTGACGGCGCAATCTTTCGGTTTCTTCGCCGTCAAACTGCACTCCTTCTAAGAGAGTCTGATATTCTGAGGGATGCTCGCCGATCCATTTTTCTACCGCACTTCTAATAATACGGTGTCCCACATTGGGAACAACAATACTAACGTTATCTAAATTTAGTCCTGATAGTTCTTGGCGAGAATTGGCAATGTTAAGGGCTAAACCGTGGAGAGTATAAACTACAAAACCTCCAGGGGGTAACTTTAGCGCTTTGAGGCGATCGCGAATTTTGTTTTTAATATTAGCTGCTGCGGAGCGAGTATAAGTCACAACTACTAACTGTCGCCTACTGTGTAGCTGCTTTGAGGCGATCGCGATTGCTGCTGCCACCGAAAGACTATGAGACTTTCCTGCCCCTGGTACAGCAGAAACCGCCATTTCTCCACCATCCCAACTTGCCAAGCTTTGTTGTCCAGTTCTCAAATTACTTCTGAGTACCTGTAGCTGCGACTCTAACCATTGGGCTTGTTCGGTTTTCTGGGAATTATTAGGGGAAGATTGCTTAGTAATTCGTCGTTCGGGGTTGGATAACATTTATTTTAATAAACCACAGAGGCACGGAGGACACAGAGTAAAGAAAGAAGCCAATCACGGATACCGCTTTGCATAAGGGGTTTTATTCATCTGTTAGATATCTTCAATTAACTATTACTCCTCTAATAGTTATATACTCTGTTGATAATTGGCGATGTTAGACGGAATTGCGATCGCATTATCGAGTTTGGAATCAGGAATAGGCATACCAGACACTAGTTTAAGGGGTAATTCTCCCGCCCAATAGGGTAAGGAGTAATCTTCGGCATCATCTAATGGTGCGCCCGTACGAACTTTTGCCGAACCTTCGCTAATCTCGAAAGATAAAACTTTAGTAGCGTTTAATTCTTTGGTATTGGGGATACGAGATTCTTGCCAACGCCTAGGAATCATTTGATCGCTAAGAGCTTTTAGGGCAGACATTTTTTCGTCTTCATCTTTGATTAATTTGGCTTGACCAAACAAAACTACAGAACGATAATTCATTGAATGATGAAAAAGCGATCGCGCAATTACTAAGCCATCTAGAATAGTAACGTTAAAACAGACATCTACACCCTGTTCTAAAGTTTTGAGTAAACGACTGACAGGGGAACCGTGGAGGTACAGGCGATCGCCTTTTCTGCCATAAGCCATCGGAATTACAAAGGGTTGCTCATTATTTACAAATCCTACATGAGCAATTAGAGCCTCATCCAAAATACTGTAGATTAGTTCTCTTTCTTGGCTACCTCGTTTGGGTATGCGTCTTAATTTACTGCGTTGAGTAACCCGAAGCTTTTGTGAGTCTGTCATTGATTTATATTTTATTTGTTTGGTTAATACCAAAATAAATAGAATATTGGTAGGCTTCAAGAGCCAATTTTGTTTTTTTATACCAGTCCACTTTATAGAGATATGGACTTAGCGATTTATTTAAACCGCACTTCGGCAATTCCTCTATATCAGCAACTAACGGCAAAAATTCGTAATGCGGTATTGGAAGGAAGATTAAAACCCAAGCAAAAGTTACCCTCTTCGCGCAGTTTAGCCAAGTCTTTGACGATTTCTCGTTCTACCGTGACTCTATGTTACGAACAGTTGGAAAGTGAGGGTTATTTAATCACTAAAATGGGTTCGGGTACTTATGTCTGCCATCAAATACCCGATCAATGGCTAAAATCGCAACCAATAGAACCTGTCACTAATAAAGCAATTGCTAATCCCTTATCAAACTTTGCTCAAAATTTAAACGCGATCAATCGCCTGTCTATTGCTGAACCCGATCTCGAAATTAGCTTTCGTTATGGTAATCCAGCCCATAAGTATTTTCCCATTCACGAATGGCGCAAGTTAATGACTCGTCACTGTCAAAATTCGCCAGAATTATTAAATTACTTTGCCGATGCTGCGGGGTACTTTCCTTTACGACAAGAAATCGCTAATTACTTGGGGCGATCGCGTGCAGTCCACTGTACTCCCGAACAGGTCATAATTACTAATGGTTCTCAACAGGCATTAGATTTAATTGCTCGTTTGCTATTAGATCCTGGCAATTGGATTGCAGTGGAAGAACCTGGATATTTAGGCGCACGCTGTTGTTTTCAAGGACAATTTGCTCAAATACAGCCGATCAAAGTTAATTCAGTAGGATTGGATGTAGAAGAGTTAAATAACTGCCAGCAAGATTTTAAACTAGTTTACGTTACGCCGTCTCATCAATTTCCTACAGGAGTAACCATGTCATTGTCTCAAAGAATTGCTTTGCTGCAATGGGCAGAAAAAACTAATACTTTCATTATTGAAGATGATTATGATAGTGAGTACCGTTATCGATCGCAACCTATTCCCGCTTTACAGGGAATGGATCGTGCGGGTTCAGTAATTTATATCGGTACTTTTTCTAAAATTCTCTTTCCTTCACTGCGAATTGGTTATCTAGTTGTACCAGTCAATCTAATACCAATTTTTAGTAAAGCTAAGTGGTTGTGCGATCGCTTTTGTCCGATTTTAGAACAGTACGCCCTTACCGACTGGATTAGACTAGGACACTTTGAACGACATATCCGACGAATGCGCCAGCTTTATAATCTGCGCCGTCAGGCTTTGATTACAGCGTTTGATCAATACTTTGGCGATCGAGTTACTATTCTGGGGGAAAATGCAGGTATTCACCTGATGGCGAAAATCAATACAGCTTTACCCGATCAAGCGATTACTGAAATAGCAGCAGCAGCGGGTATTGGTTTAATTAGTGCTAGAGGATATTATTTGCAACCCCAACACCAAGGAGAATTTGTTTTTGGCTATGGTCAACTAGAAATAGCCGAGATAAATCGGGGTATTTTTAAACTATCTCAAATCTTAAATTAACTGTCAGATCAGAAATTGATACCATACAAGCCAGATTGAATATTTGTTAAGTGTTTCAGTATAAATTATCAAACGGTAATTTTATGAAGTATATCTACTTACCAATGTCTAAAAACTAAATAGGTAGTTCTACATCAACATGAGCGTAAAAAAAAGTACAATAATCAACTTCAATTTACTGGCAATTTTAATTCCTCTAACTATTCCTAGCATCGCTCAAGCTGAGATTAACCAGGACTACAGCGATCTTCAAGTTGCTTGTAGTCAGGGAGATAAATGCGATCGCTTTAAGCCAGTTGAATTTGGAACGGTACAAGATACAGTAGCCCAAAGAACCAGAAGAAGTCGTAGTTCTGATAGTAAACTCTACTTCGGTGCTACACTTGGGGTCATCTCTACTAGAGGTATTGGCGATGCAGCAGTAGGGGGTAGTATTTTTGGTGGTAGAAAACTAGACAGCTTACTAGAAAACCTGAGTGCTGAAGGAGAGCTTTTCTATTTTCGTGGCGGTACTTCTGTTGACGATCTCGGCTATAGCCTTCTTGGTGTTTTAGCTAATGCTAAATATACAATTCCCTTTGATTCTGATAGCGCAACTGGCTGGTATGGCTTTTTTGCTTTAGGTGCAGGTGTTAATAGATTTGCTTTAACAGGAGATCGTGCCGATCGCCGAGACGATCTCGGTTTAGATAACGATACCTTTAGCCTAGCTTTACAGGGAAAAGGTGGGGTTGGTTATAATCTTAATCAGAAAATTGGTATTTTTGGACAGTTGCGTTATTTAGAAACCACTTCTAGCTTTCGTCGTGGTTTTGGTGGTAGTGCTACTGGAGATGGTTTTTCATTTGAAGTTGGCGCAAACGTTAAAATCTAATTAATTTGCTGGCGTTGTGTCAGTAATATTTTTTCCGTTCCTGAATAATTTGAATTACTAGATCGGTAAATACAGGATCTTCAATTCTTTTAGCAGCTTCAATCAAGATATCCGATTCGGGTTGGGGATCTTCGATAGTTTTGCGTGGGACAGCAACTAACAAAGAAAGATGACTAATCAAGCGATCAAGTTCGTCGAAGATACGTGATCGCTTGTCATATAGCAGTCTGGCTGTACGGCGTATAGAACGTTCTCTTTCTAACTCTGCAAGTAAGATATCTTTCTTTGGAGGTTGATAATCCATCGTTCTATATCCCAAAGTGTATGTTTTTCTGCCATAGAATCTTTGTTCGCCATGTTAATGACACGTCTCGGCTAACCACAGCTACTTCAGAAGACTCATAAGGGCATTAAAACCGATCTAGATTGGTTTTGAAAGCGTTATATAAGTTAAAACACATTAACTTAACACTTCTATATTCCTTGTTAACTATTGCAATCAAATATAGTAGCTGACTGTACATTATTTCGGTAAAAAGCATTCTTCCTTTCAATTGATGATACGCCCTAAAAGTAAAGAATCAAACCGCGAGAAATTTGTACAATAAATTAGGATTCACTGAGGTGTATCAATATTTTTATCGTCTTAAACCATGAACGACTTGCACAGTAAACTGCCTAAACAATCCCAGCAATATATTAAATTAGATCAGTTTTTAAAGTGGCAGGGTATTGCCCAAACTGGGGGAGAAGCCAAAATCATTATCAAACAAGGAATGGTCGAAGTAAATGGTGCAGAAGAAATTAGACGAGGACGCAAACTAGTTACAGGAGATCGGGTTACTGTGGCAGGAACAACCCATCGAGTCGAGCTATTACAATAAAAGAATAATTAAAGCCTGTTTATAGCTGCAATGGCAATACAAAGATCTTCTGACTCTCCTAATTCTGCAAAAAAATCTCGTTCTCCCAAAAAAAAGGATCTCGATCCTAACTTGATGATTCCTCAAGCCAATTTGGAAGAGACAGAACAAGCTGAGGATAAAATTCGTCCTCAACGGTTAGCAGACTATATCGGACAAAAAGATTTAAAAGGCATTTTAGATATTGCGATCGCTGCGGCTAAAGGCAGACAAGATCCTTTGGATCATCTTTTACTCTATGGCCCTCCAGGTTTGGGTAAGACCACTATGTCTTTAATTCTGGCAACCGAGATGGGTGTCAACTGTAAAATCACTTCCGCACCTGCTTTAGAGCGTCCTAGAGATATTACAGGTTTGCTAGTTCACCTGAAACCTGGAGATATTTTATTTATCGATGAAATCCATCGTTTGAATCGCATGACAGAAGAGTTGCTTTATCCAGCGATGGAAGATTTTCGCCTGGATATCACTATTGGCAAAGGACAAACAGCCAAAACTCGTAGTATTCCTTTACCTCCCTTTACCTTAGTCGGGGCAACTACCAAAGCAGGTTCGCTGTCTTCACCGTTACGCGATCGCTTTGGCATTATTCAAAGATTGCGTTTTTATGAACTAGACGAACTTACTTTAATCGTCAAACGAACTGCCGAAATTATGAAGAATACTATTACCGAAGCAGGTGCAGTCGAAATCGCCCGTCGTTCTCGTGGAACACCTCGTATCGCCAATCGACTATTGCGTCGAGTAAGAGACTATAGCCAAGTCCACAAAGCAGAAACCATTACCGAAGAATTAGCAGCTACCGCGATGAATTTGTTTGATGTGGATACTGAAGGATTAGATTGGACAGATCGTTTGGTATTGAATACTATTATTGAGCAGTTTAATGGTGGTCCTGTTGGTTTAGAAGCGATCGCAGCAGCTACGGGAGAAGATCGTAAGACTATTGAGGAAGTTTACGAACCATACTTACTACAAAATGGCTATCTCAGTCGTACTCATCGTGGAAGAATGGCTACAGATAAAAGTTATCAGCATTTGGGATACAAAAGCGATGAACCTAGCCAAACACAGTTGTTTTAGTTTTAGGTTTTCTGAAAAAAAGTTTGAGAAATATTAGCAAAAATAAATCATAGCCTCAGTTAAAATTCAGTTTTGTTGAGTTAGATAGTAATTGTCAAGCAAATACAAACTAATAACTCAAGTAAAACTATGAAACTTAAATATATTGCTGCTATAGCCACTGCTTCGATTGTAACTGTAGGTGGTACTGCGTTCTTCTCTAATAGTGCGGTTGCTTCTTCATTTAACAATACAGATTCGTCAGTTTTTGTCGCTGGAAATCCTTGTGCGTCGGCTAACCCTTGTGCGTCGGCTAATCCCTGCGCTTCAGCTAATCCCTGTGCGTCAGTTAACCCCTGTGCTTCAGCTAATCTAAATCAATTTGTTGCTGTTGGTTCGCAAAATCAAACCGAAGGGACTTTTGAAGTAGTTGAAGAAGACGGGAAGCAGTATATTGAATTTAGTGAAGATTTTGAAGTTTCTCAAGGACCCGATCTAAAAGTTGTTCTGCACAAAGATCCCAGCGTAGAATCTAGCATTGCCGAAGAAGACTATATTACTCTGGCACCGATAGAGAGCTTTTCGGGGACTCAGAGATATGCAGTTCCAGAAGATGTAGATTTGAACGATTATGCTTCTGTCGCTGTTTGGTGTGAAGAATTTAATGTCACTTTTGGTTATGCACCATTTTAAACAAACTAGTCAATAAATTGATCAACAGCGATCTCGATCCTCTCGAACAGCAATTTTAGATCCGGGTCGCAGATCAACGCTATCTTATTAAAGATTTTTGTTGAGCTTCGAGTAATTCGGCAATCCCTTTTTCAGCTAGATCTAACATCGAGTTTAATTGCGATCGCCTCATGCTATTAGACTCTGCTGTCCCTTGGATCTCAATCAATTCTAGCTTGCCGTTCATTACCACGTTGAGATCGACATCTGCTGCCACATCTTCTGGATAATCCAAATCCAAAAACGCTTCGCCTTCAATTAAACCTATTGAGACTGCTGCTACTGGTTCTAATAACGGAGAAGTTTTTAATTCTCCTCCTGCAATCAGTTTGTTAATACCATGGGCGAGAGCGACATAACTACCTGTAATTGAAGCAGTACGAGTTCCTGCATCTGCCTGTAATACGTCAGCATCAATGGTTATGGTTCGTTCACCAAATCCCTTAAGATTAATTGCTGCGCGCAAACTACGTCCAATTAACCTTTGAATTTCTTGGGTGCGTCCTGAAAGTTTCATTAACTCCCGTGAATGTCTGGTATTAGTAGCTCCTGGCAACATTCTATATTCTGCGGTGAGCCATCCTTGACCGCTACCCAATAAAAATCTAGGTACGCGATCTTCAATACTGACGGTGCAAAGAACTTTGGTATTACCACACTCAATTATTACTGAAGATAAAGGATTGTTAATAAAATCTAGCTGAAATCTATGATCGCGGAGTTGATCTGCTTGACGATTATCAGTACGTTTCCAGGTCACACAGTTACTCCTATATTTAATTTAGTATTGAGTTTGACAGAGAATAAACAACAAAATATTAATAATTAACTAGGTTGATATAGTTCTTAATTAACTTTACGATCCCGCTTAAAATTGCTTATTAATTACTGTAAAACTTTAGATTAAATAACTATCAAGCAATCAATGTTCACCAAGTTTGTTTATAGTTATTTAAGATTTTTAAAATTTTCTGCCAAAGGCAATTTTTACTTATATCGTAGATAGAAATAGGAACAGCATACCTTGCCTCAATTCTTATTTATCTGTAATCCCATAAGAAACTGTTTAGAAGTTGTGACCAATATATTTATTTCGCTTTTTCTTACTGCTTCGATAAGTTTTGTAGCTCCAATTATGTTGATTGGTAGCGCGATCGCATTTCTAGATTTTGTTAGTTGTGTTCCTGGATTTTGGGAACTGGGCGATGGCGGAATATCCTATATTCTTGATTTTCTGGCAGTTTTTGGCAATGACAAACCACTCCAAGGCATGATTACCCTAGGAATTACAGTGAGTTTTGTGGGAATTTTGTTAGATATCCTAAATCTTTATCGCAACTCATATTACTATCACAGTTTTGAGGATCAAGATCTTAGCTAACAATCAACTCGTCCCTACTAAATTAAAATCACAGGAATGCTACTGTCAGTTAATATTGACTGAGATACTGAGCCAATGAGATTTGTTTTTAAAGAAGTTCGGTTTTGTTTTGCCATGACGATCGCTGTAGCTTGATACTCTGTAGCTACACGCAGAATTTCTGGGGCTATGTCTCCAGGAATACTAATAAATTGGTGCGGGACATCGAGAAGTAGTTTGTTGGCAAGTAGCTCTAGTTTGGCAGCATCTGCTTCAATAAGATCGTGGACATGAAGAATAATGGCTTTACCATTAGTACGACGAGCTAAATCGGCGACGGTGCTCAAAATCGCGATCGCGCTATCGGGAGCAGCATCTACCGCACCTAAAATTACTGTAGTGGCGATGGTGTTAGTTTTAGTGGGGTCTACTTCATCTTGGGTCAAGAGTTTGGGGGCAAAGGTTGGTATCGCCCACGCCCCAAGAGGCGCAGTAATTAGAATTGATAAAGCTGCGATCGCCAGAATGATATCGCCCCCTGGGATACCTTGGCTTAAAGGAATTGCGCCAATTGCTGCTTGTACTGTGGCTTTGGCTGAGTTTCCAGGTAATAAAAATAGTTTTTCTTTGAGAGTCCAGTTACTTCCTAACGTGGCTAAATACCAACCAATTGAACGTCCCACAATTAAGCCGAGAATAAGTAACAAAATACCTGGTAATAAGACGTTTTCTAGGGTTTTTAGCTCGATGGTTGCCCCCATAAGCACAAATAGGAAAATCTCCGCCACAATCCATAGATGATTAAATTCTTGACGCAATCTACGAACCAAGGCGGCACTGAAGTTAACCAAGAAAAACCCCATCGCCATCACTGCTAGATAACCAGAAAAATAGGGCAACTGCTCGGCTAATACTACTGCAAGTAAAGCTAAAGTAGCGGTAACTAAAGTATCCTGGACGCTATTTTGAGTTAATTTTAGTTTGCTATGGCAAAAAGCAACCAGTTTCGCCCCTAGATAACCAATAATTATTCCCAAAATAATTTGAGCAATTACTTTGATCGGTAGTAACCACAGATCTTGAGCATCAATATTACCTTGAGACAAAAAATTTAGCAGCAGGCTAAACAAGAGCAATATAAGAACATCAGATAAAGCACTCCCTGTTAGAATTGCATCGGCAATACCTTTTGATACTCCCCAGCCTAGTGTCTTAAGACGCAACATACCAGGGACAATTACCGCAGGAGATTCGGCACTAATCACACAGCCCAGAAGCAAACCCGTTAACCAATCAAACTGAAACAGCCAAATTGCAATTACCGAAATGGCGATCGCTTCAGTCAATGCGGGTAAAAAACCCAGGCGCAAAGCCACTGTTCCTTGTTGGGCTAGCTTATCTCGATCTAGTCCCAATCCTGCTCGCATTAGAATAACCATCACTGCCAGAGTCCTAAGCTCGTTGGCTAAATCGAGCGCAGAATCGGCAATTAGATTTAGGCTTTGCGAACCTAGTAAAATACCCGTCAACATCATGCCTAGTAAAGGTGGCGCGTTTAGTTTACGAGCTATTTGACCACCAATAAATCCCAATAATAAGATCGCAATCAAGCTGAATAATAAATTGTCAGGCATTCTTATTTAACTGATGATATATATCTTATACAGCTTATACAGTTCGGGCATTTTTAATCATTGCCACTAAAGTATGATGAGCATCTTCAGCATCAGCTAAGGTATGGTCAAATTCCACTCGAATGGGGACGGTTTCTCCATCAATTTGAGCAGAAATGTTCATTCCTTGGGGATCGATCGAATCCATAGTTGCTGTTTTAGTTTGGGGTGCGTTACCAAAAGCTTTGGCATATAAGGCGATTGCTTCAGCGTGGTCTTCGTTCATGTGTTTGCAAATGCGATCGCTAACAGCGGTCGTAATGGCTTCTGACATAATTTTTTACTTCTAATAAATCTGATTGAAAAATTAGTTTTTATTATGTCACTAAAGTAACTCAATATTTCTAACCTTACGAATTGTTTGAGGTAAAACACCTACCAAGAGGGCAAATGCTTCATCTGGTAGTTTGCTGACTGTTTCTGTATCAAACCAGTGTTCAAATTGATTGAGAATTACCTGTGCTCTTTCTGTAGCATTTGGGTTGTCAATAATTTGCTTGGTTAATCTTACCCACTGTCGGCGCATTTTATATGCTTGTTTACGGTCTTGAGAATTTTGAGGATAAATCAAAGACAAATTGCCAACAGGAATCAGATCGACTGCATCCAAATCAAAATTACCACCTACAATCGCTCCTGGCCCAATAAATTCGGCATGGTATTTTTTATAGACGATCAAACCGTTTTTACGTCGTGGATTAACTATTAATAGCTTTCGTGTTTTCAATCTTGCTCGGAGTTGATTGAATTGAATGTTATGGTTTTGATTTTGCTCGTTCACCCTTTGATTACCATTGCCCAAGTGAAAAACTCTAGCAGATTATCTTAAACTTAGCACCATAATTATTCAACGAACACTAAGATTAATAGACTTTTAGCACGAATTATATTTGCAAGAATTATTATTACACTACAAGCTGTTTTTTTAGTAGCAAACGAGGTGAACAATCAAACCATAAATTACCCCATTGACTCTCTATCTGAGCGATTTGATAACCTTTATGGCAATAAAGCTGCTTGGCTGATTGATTAGAGTCTAGAACATGAAGACGAGTTTGGGAGTATCCCCAATCAAGAGCAATTTCTTCACAGCGCGTTAATAACTGAGTACCAACACCAAGACGACGATAATCTTTGTCAACCGCTAAGTTAGAAATATAAGGATGCTGAGGCTCATTTGACCAAAAAGAAACCGAGCGCAAGGTAAGCTCTGCAGTACCAACAATTGCTTGCTCGGCATTTGCTGGTGAGTCATCTGCTAACGATGGTATAGCTAATTTGGCTACCAAACAAGCATACATAGGCGCATGAGAGCGTAACCGATATCGCAAATCCTCACTAATAGTAAATTGCAAAAATGGATAAATCCAATTAGCAAATTCAGGAAAGTCATAAAAGCTTTTAGCCAATACAGCACTAATCGCTTTCGTATCTTCCATTACCGCTAATTGAATGGATAACTCTGTTTTATGACTGAGATTGCGATCGATAGATTTTAAAACCATCAAAAAAAAAGTAAAAATGTACTATTGATAGTAGTTTATAGATATACAGCAGCGATTGAGGTCTGCTAATTTAGAACTGAATTAGCCATAGATGAGCTTTTATTTGTTGGTTGGGGAACAATAGCACTATGTTTTCTTGGATTTATTAAATAGTTATTTTCTTTTTATATATTCGGCAAGAAAAAAGTAGATTTTTTATTTTTAATCACGAATCAGGGTCCAATTCATGCTGCAATATGAATCTAGTCAACTATTAACTAATCTATCTTGGGAGATAGTAGGTAAAACCATAGTTGACACCGTTGCTCAATTGCCTAATATTGACATCGCAATTTTGTATGTCGAGGGATTATCATCTAACACCAAGCAATACTTCTTTGGGCAAAAAGAGCTAGAAGCTTATCCCGTAGATCTCGATTTACTTAAGCTTACGGTATTATCTGGCTCAGAATGCTCGCTTAACGATAATATAATTATTCATCAATATCAAGAGGAAGGGTCTGACTTAGGCGATCAACTTAACATAAAGGATACCGCGACCGATGATGACATAGTTACGCTACGTGAGCGAGCCTGTATATCCGCTAAAATTCGCTCCAGTATTTTGATTCCTTTATTGCCTCAAGTCAATTTAGCTGCCTCTTTGACTTTACATCGTTTTCAAGACTTTTATTGTTGGTCGCCAGAAGATATAAATGCAGCCAAAATGATGGCTAGTCAGGCAAATTTGATGATTTCTCAAATGCTGGTTGGAGAGACTTTCCAAGAATTAGCCCAACGAGAAACGACGATTAATCGCATCACCACCACAATTCGCTCTAGTTTAGAACCCCCCGTAATGTTTGCCGCCATTGCTAAAGAATTAGGTTCGGCACTGAATGTCGATGGCTGTACTCTTTCTCTATGGACCAAAAGCGATCGCTTTGTACGATGTGTTGGTTTGTACAATCCCCATGAACCTCAGAAAATTATTCCCAACGAGCCTAATTTGGAACAGCCAACTACTTCTAGTGTTCCAATCTCGGAAAATCCGATCCTCCAAGCTCTTTTATATACTAAAAAACCAGTCTCTTCTGCCGATCTAGAAAAGCAAAAAAACTTGGCTCGTTACGAACTTCCTTGGCATTCTAAAGCTAGAGCCTTATTAATTGTGCCGTTAATTTTAGAAGATGAAATTATTGGCAGTATTACCCTACGACAAAGCGATGCTTCCCGTCACTGGAATAATGCGGATAAAGAACTAGCAGAAGCGGTAGCGGCACAGGCTGCGATCGCTATTGATCAGGTATTGACTCACCAACAGGTTAAAGAATTAGCCCAACGAGAAACGACGATTAATCGCATCACCACCACAATTCGCTCTAGTTTAGAACCCCCCGTAATGTTTGCCGCCATTGCTAAAGAATTAGGTTCGGCACTGAATGTCGATGGCTGTACTCTTTCTCTATGGACCAAAAGCGATCGCTTTGTACGATGTGTTGGTTTGTACAATCCCCATGAACCTCAGAAAATTATTCCCAACGAGCCTAATTTGGAACAGCCAACTACTTCTAGTGTTCCAATCTCGGAAAATCCGATCCTCCAAGCTCTTTTATATACTAAAAAACCAGTCTCTTCTGCCGATCTAGAAAAGCAAAAAAACTTGGCTCGTTACGAACTTCCTTGGCATTCTAAAGCTAGAGCCTTATTAATTGTGCCGTTGATTGTCGAATCAGAAATTATTGGCAGTATCACCCTACGACAAAACGATGACTCCCGTCACTGGAATAATGCGGATAAAGAACTAGCAGAAGCGGTAGCTGCTCATGCTGCGATCGCAGTACAGCAGGCACGACTTTATCAAACTACCCGCAAACAAGCTGAATTAATCCAAATAGAAGAACAAAAGGTGAGAAAGTTAAATAATTATCTTACCGAATCTGTTTTAAAACGATTTTTACCAGAGGCTATTGTTAACAAAGCTGCTACAGGTAAATTATCTTTAGATCTAACTCCTGAACCTCGTCGAGTAACAATTTTGTTTTGCGATCTTGTTGGTTTTACTAATTTATCTAGCCAGTTGGGGGTACTTCCTCTAGCAGAAATACTCAATGAGTATCTCGAAGCTATGACCAAAGCAGTATTTGATCGCGGTGGTACTGTAGATAAATTTCTGGGGGATGGGGTAATGGCTATGTTTGGCGCACCTGAAAATCTTTCCTGTCCAGAACAAGCTGTAAGAGCCATCTCTACCGCAAAACAGATGTACTTTTACTTGGATAAGCTAAATGAGCGATGGCAGGCAAAAACTACTCCAGGTGTCAAAATCCCTACACTTAAAATGCGTTGCGGTATTCATCAAGGTAAAGCGGTGGTAGGGATGTTTGGTGGCAAACAGAGAAAAGACTATACTGCAGTTGGCAAAGTAGTTAATATTGCTTCTCGTCTTCAAACTGTTGCTACTCCTGGTAATATTCTAATCTCAGAAACTGTAGCCAATTGTTTAGAAAATACTAATTGGGGACAGGGCCAGAATTTTCAGCTTAAAGGAATTGATAAAGATTTTAAAGCTTTTAGTATTTTTTCTTAATCCTGTTCAAGTTTAAACTTTTTGTTGAGTAAGTAATTAGTGGTATAACGGTCAACTAGATCTTCACTGTTTTCATTGTTTAGTAAATCTAAACAGATAATTTTTGCTGATTTGTTAAAACATTAAATTTATCTTAAGTTTTGAATTATTAGTTTTTAAGATGAACTAATGGTTCAAAACTTTTTTGGGTATTAAGTGATACTTTTTGAGCAGATGAATTAAAGTCAACTTTGATTTTTTTCTTGGCTTTTTGATGATACTCAATGTCGGGCATTTCAATCCGACAACGCGAGCAGAACCAGTAGCTGTGCCGGTTACTGAGATGGCGTAGCATGGTATCGGAACAACAGGGACAGGAGTTATTATTCATGTTTTTTTTGTCGTAATCTAAGTTAATAAAAGGTATATTTAATATATTTTGTTTTGCATATCTATATCTCTACTATAGATAATATTTTCTTGATGTAGAGAAAATGTCAAAATACTCAACACAAATATCAACAAACTGTAACTTTAAACTTTGAATTGTAGTCATTTCAGAATGCATATGTTAAGTAAAGTTTAAGATTAATCCCTTGCCAATTAAACGTGAGAAGTTTTGAACTTAAATCCATGATTATCTAGATGCTAGATAAGATCTGTATTCTCGATCGCATTCTTGTTGGACATAAGTTGGGGCAAACTAAATCGCTTGAGGGATCAACACTCACACCCCAAGAAAGAAGCTAGATCTGCTTTGAAGGAGGCTCATCAAAACTGCGAAAAATAATTACGGTAGAATTGGCTTTAGAAGCGATTTCTTCGGGAATATTACCTTTAACCGCATTTTGTAATAGCCCTTCATTACTTGCACCCAACACAACCAAGCCATATTTTTTGTTTTTAGTTAACTTAATAATTGTTTCTGATATCGAATAAGCAGAAATTCTCAGAGGTAGAATCGAGCAATGGAGATGCTTTTGAACTATGTCTGCAGCCTTTTGAAAGTCATGATTGCCAAGGTGAGACTTGTTAGGAGCGTATATTTGACATAGCTGTATTTTGGGTGGGATACGATCTAATTTAGCTAAAGCAGGTAATATGAATAGCAATTTATTAATGCGATCTCCTCCAGTAGTGGGAATCAACCACTTATGTCGCAGGTGTAACTGTTGAGGAAAAGCATGGGGAGACTTACCTAGCTTGACCAACATCAGGTTACACGAAGCTTCTCTAATCAAAGAATCGACTACATTGCCAAAAATTGACTCGATACCAGCAGTTTTACCTTTCCAACCCATCACCAGGAGATCGATATGTTCTCGGCTAAGAGTTTCCAAAATCGCTTCGCTAACATTAGTAGCAACGCGAATTTGAGTATGAACGGGGATAGCGGTATTTTTACCCCAAGTTTCTAGTTGCGCCATTAATTGACGGTGGCGGGTACTATCTACTTTAGCCTGGGGTGGATCGATATGTTGGGGGACACAAACAACTTGTAGAAATTCAATTTCGTACTGATGATACTTGGCAATGGCTCCTGCGATCTCTAGTAGTCTAGAGATATTATTAGGGTTGGCAATTGGTAATAATAATCTGCCCTTTCCGACCGAAGCAGAACGAGTTTGGTAAACTACGTAGGAGGGTTTGGCAGTTAGTTTTGGTAGATAATCGCAGTTTAGTTGTTTGGCTTCTGCCTTGATAATATCGCTGCGAGTAATAATGCCCAATAGCTTGCAGCCTTCGGTAACGGGCAGACGAGATAGTTGATAGCGGTTGAGCAAATACAGAACATCTGCCAAAGAAGTATCGGGAGATACTGAAATCGGCTGGGAAGTCATAATATTTGACAGTACAACATTTTTAGATTGCTGGCTGTCTTTGGGCAGATCGGACTGAGTGATAATGCCCACTAGCTTGTCATCATCGACTACAGGAAAACCCCGATGATGCGATCGCGACATGGCTTTAATTACTTCAGGTAAAGCCATGTCGCTGGCTAAAGTTTCTACTTTTGACTCCATAAAGTCATTGGCGGTTAATTGCGACATGAAGTCATTTTGGGGATGTTCTTCAGTTAATTCGATCCCTTTCGCCTCTAATAAGTGCTCGTAGAGAGAAGCAGGAGAAACGCTTTCTGCCACAATATAGGCTACAGCAGTACTAATCATTAACGGCAGTACCAAATTAAAATCTGCCGTCATTTCAAAAATAATAATAATGGCGGTAACGGGTACTCTCACTACGGCAGTAAAAAATGCTCCCATCCCTGCTAAGGCAAAAGTATAAGGAGACTCAGAACTAATTAGAGCTACTTCGGCAATGCCTACTAAGTAGCCTAATGCCGAACCCAAAACTAAAGCAGGAGCAAATAAACCCCCTGGTGCGCCAGCACTATAGGCTAAAATCGTCAAACAAAACTGAGCCATAAAAACCAGGGCAGTAACTTGCCAACTAAACTGTCCTGCAATTAATAACTCTCGTAAGCCCGCATTATCTTGAAAAAAAGGCGGTAACCAAGCCACAATAGTACCCGATATCAAACCAGCTATACCAATTCGCAGAGGGATAGGCAGGGGTAGGCTACGACCAAACTTCATCCCTCTCACAATTGCTCGATTAAAAATACCCCCTAAAACACCCGCTAAGATACCTAGTACCACATAAAAGGGAATTTCGGGGACGGCAAAACTTCCACGACGGGCAGAATCAATTACTGCTAAAGGTACGTTAAGATCGGTCGAGCCAAAAATACGGGAGACTACTGCCCCTGTAAAAGATGCTGCGATCGCTGTTTCTAGGGTTAGCCCTGAAATGTCTCGCATCAATTCTTCGACGACAAATAGGACTCCTGCGATCGGAGTATTAAAACCTGCTGCCAAACCTGCTGCTGCCCCTGCAGCAATCATCTGACGACGATTGGTAGGAGAATTGGGAATCCAGCGACTAACCTGCGCCCCTAAAGCTGCTCCAATATGAACCGTAGGGCCTCGACGACCCAAAGTAAAGCCAGCCCCCACAATTAAAATTGTCGCTACAGTTTTAACGATAGCTGTTCTCAAGCCCAAAATTACAGGATATTTAGCCAAGGCAGCTTTCACTTGAGGAATACCACCCCCCGCAGCCGAGGGAGAAAGAAGTTCGATAATCCCTCCAGCGAGAGTGCCTAAAACCAAGCCGATCAGGGGTAAAACAATTTTGGCACCATAAATATTGCTAGTGTGGATACGCCATCCTCCTAACCAGCCGATACCCTGCTTAAGTAACACTGCTGCTACTGCCGAAAATAGTCCAATTAAACAGGCTTCGATTAAAGCGTAGCGAGTATCTAGAGAACTACTTGCTAACCATGAAGATTGACGCGCTTTGGCAAGCAGTTTTTTCATTTTTGGCGAATCGAACTTGTATTTATTATTTTATTGTCAATTACCAATTAACACAAAGGGCGATCAATTGGACATGGGTCAATTAGGTTAATGTTGTTGAGTCGCGATCGCTTTATTAACCAAGAAAACGAAAAAAGCGTATTTGATTAGTTTATACCAGGTTTTGGGCAGCATAAATATGAACAGCCTAGCTTCGAGTATTGGTTATGAGTCTCATTTCTAATTTTATAGTCAGATCTATCTTAATTAATCCAATTTTATGCTCGATCGCCTTAGTTGTAAGTCTGATTGTTGAGCCTAATTCGGCGATCGCTAACACTAATATTTCTACAAGATCTACTCTAAATTTAGTTGGGCAAAATTACTCTAACTTAATCGATCAAGGTAGACTGGCTTACCAAGATGGAAGATACACAGAAGCACAAAGTTTATGGCAACAAGCATATACGCAAACACCTAGTGACTTGATTCGGGTTCAAAATCTTAATTACCTAGCATTAACCAGTCATAAACTAGGAAAATGGCAACAAGCACGAACATATCTCGATCGCGCTTTAGAATTACTAGAGCAACATCAATCTGATCGTGATTTCTCCAAAATTCAAGCCCAAACTCTCAATACTCAAGGAAGATTAGACTTAAGTTTGGGCAAGGCGGAAGCAGCCTTAGCAAGTTGGCAAAAAGCAGCTGAGATTTACCAGCAGATTGGGGATGATGTTGGTGTTTTGGGGGCGGAGATTAATCAAGCCCAAGCATGGCAAAATTTGGGTTTATATCGTCGCGCTCAAAAATCCTTACAAACTATTGCCCAGAAATTAGAATTGCAAGATGATGCTAGTTTAAAAATTGCAGGTTGGCGTAATTTAGGTATTGCTCTTCAGGTGACAGGAGATTTAGATTCTGCAGAAAAAATGTTACGCAAAAGTCTAACTCTCTCCCAAGATTCCCAAAAGAGGGAAGAAAGTAGTATTACTTTATTTAACTTGGGTAATATCGCCTTAACTTTAAAAGATTCAGCCAAGGCAATCTCTTTGTACCAACAGGCTGCTAATACTACTTCCCAACCCATACTTAAAACAGAAGCGCAATTAAATCAATTCGGCTTATTGATTTTTCAGCAGCAATGGCAAAAGGCAGATGATCTATTGCCAAAAATTGAAGCTGATATTAGCAAAATCTCGACTTTACCCAGTCGCAAACTGGTTTACCTACAAGTTAATTTAGCCAAAAATTTAATGACCCTAGCTAGCAATACTGCTAGTGCAGAATATTTAGAACAAACTCAACAGTTGTTAGAAATATCTATTAAACAAGCAACAGCAATTGAAGATCCCCAAGCAGAATCCTATGCTTTGGGAATGCTAGGAAATTATTACGAACAGCAACAACGAACATCTTTAGCCCAAAAATATACTCAAAAGGCAATCCAACTAGCACAGTTAATCAACAATTACGATCTTATCTATCAGTGGCAATGGCAGCTTGGTAGACTGTTTAATACACAAGAAAACCATCAAGGTGCGATCGCATCCTATACAGGGGCGGTAAATGCCTTAGAATCTCTCCGTAGCGATCTAGTGGTAACTAATGCAGATCGGCAATTTTCTTTTCGCAAAAGTATCGAACCTGTTTATCGAGAGTTGGTTAGTTTGTTGCTGACGCAAAAAGATGGTCGTTCAGTTAGCCAAGACAATTTATTACAAGCCAGAAATACCATTGAATCTCTGCAACTTGCCGAATTAAATAACTTTTTCCGCCAAGCTTGTTTAGATGCAACTCCCACCGCCATTGATGAGATCGATCGCCAAGCAGCAGTAATTTATCCGATTATACTCAGCGATCGCCTGGAAGTTATTGTTAGTTTGCCAGATAAATCTCTTCGTCACTATTCCCAATCCATTCCCCAAGCAGAGTTAGAACAAGTCATCGAAAAACTTCGTCAAACTTTACCAATTCGTAGTCGCCGTAGTTTTTATCAACCGTCAAAGCAACTGTACAATTGGTTGATTCGTCCCGTACTATCAGATTTAGCAAACAACAATATTAAGACTCTAGTATTTGTTCTGGACGGTACTTTGCGAAATATTCCTGTAGGCACGCTTTATAGTGGCAAACAATATTTAATCGAGCAATATAACGTCGCGATGACTCCTGGGTTACAGCTTCTTGCTCCTCTACCCTTAGAAAAAGTTGAGCTAAAAACCTTAGCTGCAGGTATTACTCAACAGCGACGAGGTTTTTCTTCTTTGGAGTATGTTAACCAAGAATTAAAAGATATTCAAAATCAAACTGATAGTGTTGTCTTAAAAGACGAGAAATTTACGCAAAAAAATCTCAAAGAAAAGATCGAAACCGCAAAATTTCCGATCGTTCATATTGCTACCCACGGACAATTTAGCTCTAACTTAGACGACACTTTTCTCCTTGCTTGGGATCAAGATATCAATATCGAACAGCTAAATGAACTATTGCAAAACACCGATTCCAATCGACAAAAAGCGATCGAGTTATTAGTTTTGAGTGCTTGTGAAACCGCCAGAGGTGATAAAAGAGCAGCTTTAGGGCTGGCAGGAATAGCAGTAAGAGCAGGTGCAAGAACTACTCTAGCTACCCTATGGACGGTTTCTGACCAGTCTACAGCTTTAACAATGGATAATTTTTATGCAAACATTACTCAAATCCAAGATAAACGCAACAAAGCCCAGGCTTTACGTCAAGCTCAACTCGAACTATTAAAATCCCCAAGGTTTCGCCATCCCTATTACTGGGCTCCTTTTATTTTGGTAGGGAACTGGCTGTAGAATTTCCTAGATATATGGCGGTTCTTATTCACGTGAGGTACAAAATTTATTGATTTTGGGGATTAGGGATTAATTGGCTACGTAGTTTTAGAATCTTCCCAGTTCCCACCTCACCACCTCACCAATCCTAGACAGAGCCGAAAGTGTACCTTATTAATACGAGAAACGCTATACAGCGATTAATACGAGCTCGAAAAAGTGCTTGTCAAACTCGTATCAATCCCCTAAGCATCGAGTACTACCGAATTTACTGGTTTAGCACAACAGGTCAAAATTTCTCCTGGTTCTAAACCACTCAAGGCATCATAATCTTCTTCATAGGTTACTTCACCTTTTAAGACTTTGGCGGTACAAGTACCACAAGTCCCAGCACGACAGCTACTTTCGAGTTCTACTCCTACTTTCTCGACTGCATCTAAAATATATTCACCTTCCGCACAGGCTGTTTCCTTCCAGGAATTAGCTAGAAATATTTTGGTTTTGGTAGAACCATTTGCCGAACCATTGGAATCTGATTTGGGAGTTTCCACTACAGGCGTAGACTCTTCAATAATTACACCATCTTTGAGCTTGGCATCAAATTCTTTAATTAATAAGCTACGCAATGTTGCCTTAAGATCGTCACAGGCAACACCTTTATTAATCATGGTGCCAAGTTCAGCACCTTGTCCTACTTTTCCGCCAGAGAATATTTTTGCACCTTCTACCGCTTTACCATCCACACGTACCTTTGTTCCCATCAAGCCAATATCCCCTGCCTGGGGTTGTCCACAAGAGTTAGGACATCCTGTCCAATGAAGTCGAACGCGATTGGGAATATCTAACTCTGCATCTAGTTCCATTGCTATTTTCCAAGCTCTTTGTTTAGTTTCAATAATGGCAAAATTACAATACTTTGCTCCAGTACAGGAAATTACTGAGCGAGATAAGGTAGAAGGATCAATCGAAAACTTCTCTAGTAGTGGTTCGCTCAAAAAAGTATCGACATTTTCATTAGCAATATTGGGAACAATCGCGTTTTGTTCGACTGTTAGACGAATTTCACCATTGCCATATACTTCAGCTAATCTTGCCAATTCAAACATTGATTCGGCATCCAAACGCCCCATAGGAACGTGTAAGCCCACATAGCTATAGTCTTTTTGCTTCTGAGGATGTATTCCTAGATGATCTTTTTTATCTTGAGTAATTTCGTCTTTATCTGCAGCAGATGCGAGAGGTTTGCCAAATTCTTTCTCAAGTTCGTTACGAAACTTTTCGACACCCCAAGTATCAATTAACCACATCATACGAGCTTTGGGGCGACTCGTTCTTAATCCCTCTGCTGCACCGCTATCATTATAGACAGTTAAAACAGCACGAGAAAATTCCACTACATCTTCATCATTAGCAGGTATCCATACCCCTAGAGGAATTGATTCTGCACAACGTTGCGCCGATAAATAGCCACCGACCAAAACATTAAAACCAAGTACGCCATCTTTATATGCAGGAATATAGGCTAGATCGTTTAATTCTGCATGAATAGAATTATCTCTAGCACCCTCGATCGCAATATTGAATTTGCGCGGTAAATTGGTAAAAGCATAATTACCTTCACCATTATTAGTAATCATGTCTTGAACTTTTTGGTTCATTTGGCGAGTGTCGATCAATTCATCAGGATCGATACCTGCTACAGGCGAACCTGTTAAGTTACGCACATTATCCATCCCAGATTGAATACTGGTTAAACCAACTTCTTTAAATCGACTAAATAATTCGGGAATATCTTCTAAACGCACTCCCCGTAATTGAATATTCTGGCGGGTAGTAATATCGGCTGTACCATTTTCACCATAACGCTCAATTCCTCTAGCCAATACTTTCATTTGTTCGCTAGTAACAACTCCATTAGGAACACGCATCCTCACCATAAATTCTCCAGGAGTTACGGGACGATAAAATATTCCCAACCATTTGAGACGGGTTTCTAAGTCTACCTTGTCTACTGCTTCCCAACCTATTTTGGCAAAATGCTCTAGTTCGTTTTTGACATCTAGCCCATCTTTGGCTGCTTTTACTTTTTCTACTTTGTTTAATTTGATTTTAGTATTGGCTTCAGTAGTCATAGATTTGGACCTTGAAATATTATTAGTTGATTTCTGCAAAAAGGATTTGGTTATAAAGTTGTGAAGGTAGCTAAGAATGTAAGTTCAAAATAATAGATATTTGGTTTTTGCTCTTTATTATTTTTACTGCTGTTCAAACATTTAAAGAGTCACAGTTTATACTAATTCTTTAATTACCGAGATAACCGTTCTGTTATTACTTAATCATGATTATGTAGATATGTTGCCAAAAATTGTGTTTTTTGATACCAAATAGCGGAAATCAATTTACGTATTGCATTTAATTCATTTTTTTGTTGCATCATCAGCTATAGCAATCCTAAATGATTTATGAAAAACTCTCTTCTTTCTTATCTCTGTGTCACGGGGCATATAAATTCTTGAGGTTTCCTCAAGAAACAGCCCCTCCTCTGTGTCTTATCCGAAGGTGTACCTCAAGGGCATAACATATCCGCGATTGGCCGTGGTTCATTTTAAAAACCATCTTCACGAATGACCCCCGAACGCTATATGACCAGAAGTTGAGATAAAATCTCAACTTGTCCTTTAATTGAAGCATAATCAAACAAATCGCTTTATAAAGGATAATGGTATTTTGAAATAAGTATTTCTGACTATTCGCTACTGATTATCTATAAATTTGGTAAAAATAAAGCGATCGCAAATCAATATCTTGTATTATACATATTTCACTTTTATAAATAAAATTCAAATGACAAGTCTTAAAAATAGCTAGTTTTGAGATTGAGCTGGAGATTACTAACTTGAAATGCCTAAGGGTTCTAAAATTTCTAAAAATCAATGTTTGAAAAGCCTAAAAAAGTTATTTCATTGATTATTTATTATTTGTTTGTTCGTCTGTAGTTTTACCTTTACAGAGTAATCAGAGTTAGATTACGATCTTTATATAAGCTTATATAAGCTAAAGATACACAACACACATCTCATGATTTATGCCAAAAGATTAACTGAAAGTTATAGTTAATTGATATAATTAAAGACTGTGCTTAAAATAAATAAAACTTATTGACTAGATTGAGTTGTTGGTACTTGGCTAATTTAAAGGATGAAAGATACATATTCTTATATTGAATTTCAATTTGACGATTTCTCGCGGTTTCAAAATTTACAACTAATATTTTTGAAATTAAAAGAAGTCAAGAATAATTTAAGCCAGTATCTAGATTTAGCAGAAAAACAAAATAGTCTTTATCAAGATCCTGTAGATGATTATCAGTGGCAAGATTATTTAGACGATCGAGCGATGGCGCATTTTGCTAATACATTTGATTTTAATAGCGAAGAAGGGATAACGTATTGGAAACTTTGGGAAATAACCGAGCCTGAAATTCGCTTAAAACATTCGTTTTTCAAAACTCCTGGCAATTGGCATTTTGAATCAATGATCGACGCAATCTTAAATAGTTATTATATATTAATCGATTTAATAAAAGAGCAAGAAAATCGAGGTTGTTTATATTACCAACCTACTGCCTATCCTTTTGGTGGTTCCGATAGTTTGGTGGAATTAATCAAATCTTTTGGTAATGAAGTAACTTACAATTCTCGCTACAAGCAAATCAAGCCGATAATTGAATCTTCATGGGATTATGAGTTAGCCAAAAATTTGGTCAAGCAAAAGATTGGTTTTACTCCTGAATCATTACATAATTGGAAAATCTAATAATTTCATCCTCAGACAGGATAAAATTAAAATTTGGTAGGTAACAAAAATAGAATAATCTAGATCTAGATTATTAAAAACAGTTTTTTATCTGATAGCGATACAATGAATGATTTAGATCGCATAGAAACTATCTTGCAAGTCGGTCAGACTACTACTGCTAAAGCCTGGGAAATATTTGATGAACTTGATACCGTAGATTTAGAGTTTATGATTGGTAAATGGAAAGGTAGAGGATTGCACACCAATCATCCAATGGATGGATTATTAGAAACTGTGGGTTGGTATGGTAAAGAATTTATCGATGCAGAGCAAGTTCATCCTCTATTATTTCTAGATGGAAAAGATCGAATAATAAGAGTAGATCCAAATCCCCTAGGGATGGATTTAGCATTACGTTTTTCTTTTCCTAAAAACCCAGCTTTAAAACCTGTATTTAATTTAATGAATTCACTATTAAAGACAGATCAAAGTAAAGCTAGAATTAGAATGATGGAACATCGAGGTAAAGTGAGCGCAACTATGATTTACGATTATTTACCAATCAATGATGTATTTCGTAAGATTAACGATCGCTCTGTTTTAGGTTTAATGGATTTTAAGGCAATGGAGCAACCATTCTTTTTTATTCTCAACAGAGACTAAAATAATTAATCGTTAATAGTTGATCCAAATAAATAAACTGGTAGATCTGTCAAAACGAGCGACGATTTTAATTATCAGTAAACTTAGCTAAAGTGCTGTGTAGTAAAGTATTTTCTACAATTAAGTTGAGAATAACTTCGATTATAGCTTGCCGATTGCGATCGCATTTTTTTACATAATTTTTAGCTTTTTTTAGCTTTAGTAAAATTGTAAAAGGTAAACTATCATACAATAAAGATTTATTTTGAGCTTGACAATAATCAAAAATAATTGCTACTTTTTCTTCTACACAATCGCTCTCTTCTACAATTAAGGACTCGCAATAAGAGTAGACTATATTTGTTTGAATTAATTTGAGCAAGTTAGATTGTAAATCTGAGATACTATAGTCTGCAAACTGCTCGATTAAATCTTCATTTTGTTCTTGTTGATTAAAAAATAAGTCAGTATACATTAATGATTTTATCTTATATATTTGAAGAGATTATAGTAAGTATCAATAATAAAATCCTCTGTAAATATACATAAAAAAAATCAATTCATCAAAATTAATTAGATTGTACTTATATACATTAATTTTCCAATCCCAATAAGTATCTAGGAACACTAATAACAATACCCTCTTGATCCAAAGCTAGCTTGAGACGACGGCGAAATTCACGACCTACTGAAAATTGCTGTAGCGGCTGAGTTTTTAGCCATAATACAATTTCTACACCAGTTTCGGAAATATCGTTGACACCCAAAACATTAACTGGATCAATAATCTTTTCTTGCCATTCTCGGTCATCTTCCATTTGTAGGGCAACCTGTTTAATGATTTCCATTGCTCGTTCGATATCTACATCATGAGGTAGCCTGATACTAAATTCAAAGCGAGACCAATCTTTGGTTAAATTATGAACAATTGAAATACTACTATTCGGAATAGTTGTTAAACGTCCCTCTGCTCCTCGAAGCTGAGTCATACGAAGATTCATATCTTCAACAAAACCTGCCGCTTCTCCAACTACGATGACATCACCAATTGCATATTGATCTTCAAGAACAATCAGACTACCATTAATCAGATCTCTAATTAGATTTTGAGAACCAAAAGAGACGGCAAAACCCACAATACCCGCACCTGCTAGTAAAGGGGTAATTGGAATACGTAGATGAGCTAAAACCAACAAGATTCCTAGTAAAACCAAGGCATAATTGACGATTCCCCTCAAAACGTGCAAAAAAGTAGTTAACCTCAACTTGCGTCGCTTCGATAAGATATTAGTCTCACGGTCATGTTCTAGCAAACCTTGTAAAATGCGATCGATTACAACCACACTAATTCTAATGGCAGCATAAGTTCCTAAAATAATTCCCACTAATTCCCATTTGGTAAATAACCATCCTTGAAGATAGCGAGTATGAGGAAACAGCCCCAAGATATAAGTTAAACTCACCAGCCAAATAATCACATGACTTATTTGTAGCAATCCTCGCTTGAGAACATTGACATTTTTTTGCCTGGCTCGAATTGCCTTTTGCTCCATATTATCTATCAGTTGAGTTTGAGATGAAGCGTTTATATCACTGAGGTCGAAATTTTCTTCTTGAGAAATTACTAATGAATCTTGTTGTTTAAAATTTTCCCATGCTGATTTTAAGCGTCTTTGCCAGATCGCAAATAAACTGCAAAGCAATATCGTTCCTAAGATAATTCCTGCGCTGAGAAATAATTGACGACGAATGTATTGCGGTTGAAGTTCTTGTTGAGCTTGTAATAAAGCAGAATGAATGATGTTACTCCACTGTTCTGCGAGAACAGGTATTGATAACCCGTGAATTTGAGCATCTAGTTCGGTAACGTTGCCAATTTGCCAAGATTGCGATTTTAGTTTATCCTCAGCAACGATTTCGGTTTGTTTGTCAGAATTACGATAGGTGACATTGACATACTCTGGACGCGGGACGCGCCAGATTCTCCTCAACCCAAAAGATCTTTGAGGGAAGGGAGCGTTTTATCCTGACTGCTGCCCACAGCCAGTTTTTTGACTAGAAGTGCCGAGTTATAGTCCCTGTCACAACTTAGGTGGCATACGTTGCATGAGTGCCATCGGTCTGACAGAGTTTTAGTGACTCGATTTAGACATTGGCTGCAATGTTGACTAGTGCCTCTTGGATTGACTTTGACTATTATCGTGCCGTATTTTTGAGCAACTTGAGATAGAATTTCCAGGAAGTTACCCACCCCATTATCACTCCAAGATTTGTTCATACCAGAAGACGCTGCTTGCCCGTTAGGGACGTACACGCCATCTACTTTCTTCGGTTTATTCCTTCGCTTCATGTTGCGAATTGAAAGGTCTTCAATAGCCAAAACCTGACAGCTTCTAGCTAATGAGTGAGCTTCGCTGTAGTGCCAATGTTTTCTCTGTCTGGCTATTTTCTGATGAAGTCTAGATATTGCTCGTCGTATAAGTTTTTTCGCCTTTTTGCTACGAGCATTATCTTTTAGTTTTCTTTGCAGTTTAGCTAGCTTGGATTCGGCTTTTCTCAGATGTTTCTGAGGCAAAGCTTGATTGTTATTTGAGTCTACATATAGTTTCTCAAGTCCAACATCAACTCCAGTCGTATTAGATTCAGTGGGTATCGTATCTAATTTTGCTTCAGGAACAGATTTGTCCTCCACAGAGAGACTAAGGTAGTAGCCATCAGCTTTAAGCGTGATTGAAGCTGTTTTCAGTTTAAATCCAAGTTCGATATCTCTGGATTTGACAAACTTGAGTACGCCCAATTTGGGGAGCTTTATTCTGCTACCCATCAAGTTTTTATTTGGGAGACTTGGATAGGTCAAAGTGCGATATCTAGCTTGATTTTTCAAACGAGGTCGTCCACTCCTTTTACCTTTTGAGTCTCCAGCCAAAAATCGTTCAAAGGCTTTTTTAACTCGCTTAACACAATCTTGCAGAACTTGAGAATATATGTTCTTGTACCAAGGGCGTTCTTTTTTAAGACTCGGTAAACTTGCCGATTGAGAGTGCCAACTTGGATTGTTTTTAAGTTCTACCGAGCCAAGTTCACACCAGCGTAAACAGTATTCTCCTTGAGGTACAACCAAATAGGAACGATGATACTCCCACCAGTCAAACCGTTCGCGCAGTAGATAGTTATACTGCGCCCTTAACATACTCAACCAACGGTCGATTTCTCGCCGCTGGTCAGCCGTCAAAAGTAGTTTGTACTGGTAGGTTTTTCTCATATGCGGAGCGGTACCACAAGGGCATAACATATCCTTGAGGATGGTAGGATTTTATCACTAACCGTACACATATTTTTAAACTTGAAAGCTAAATACAGAAGCACTCGCAGAGCAGTATTTAATTTGACCGTTCACATTATATTAGTAACAAAGTACCGACGCAAAGTAATCAATGCCTCTATGAAGACTGAATTAGAGCAAGTGTTCAAATCGGTGTTAGCTTCGTGGAACAGCCAGTTATTGGAATTTAATTGCGAGTCAGACCATGCTCATTTAATCGTGTCATACCCACCACAAAAGCTATTGAGTAGCTTAATAGCCAATTTAAAAGCCACATCATCAAAGACAATGTGGCGTAAGTTTGAGTCAAAACTTAAAGAGGTTTATTGGCGCAAGCGAGTATTTTGGACGGGCGCATATTTCGTTGCAAGCTGCGGAGGAGTTACCATAGACGTATTGAAAAAGTACGTGCAAAACCAAGATTCTCCACCCTTAGATCCAGCCCCTAATTCATCTCGTCGCGGGACGCGCGAGTCTTCTTAGGGAAGAAGATAAAATCTTGGATCTCAATAATCTTCAGCTATTGAAAATTTAATTCCATATGTGGTGATGTTGTAAATTGTTTCGAAATCTCGATCTATTTCTTGACCGTTGAAAGAAACACTGTTTGAGGTTGATGCTAGCAACTGTGCTGCACACTCAACAAGAAAGCTACCGACACCGCAAAAAGAATCGCATAGGAACATTTCTACTTGGAGGTTGAGTAATTTAACTACTAAACTGGTGATACTTTGATTGGACAATCGGTTTACGATTTTTATGTTTGAGCAGAAGTTTAAGAATATTGATGATGTCCTACGAAAAGAAGCGGGCTGTGGGACGGAGCTTGATTATGCATAACAGATTTCCTGGATTCTTTTTCTCAAGTATCTCGACGATTTAGAGATTGAGCGAGAAAATACAGCGTTATTAACTGGGAAAACTTACGAGCCACTACTAAAAGAGCAATATCGATGGTCTAGTTGGGCGTATCCCAAGGATGATTCGGGAGAATTAATTAAATCTGCTCCCGTAGGAGATGATTTGATGGGGAAACTATTTATGATGGGGCTTGTGGTTCAGGTAGAGTCGAGGGGAGCTATTATGCTCCGCCCCTCTCTGTTAGATCGCAGCGTGCGAGTTTCCCCGCACTGCGCTCCCGAATATCTTTAGTCTTTCCGACCTTTGCCCATGTGAACATAGTGGTGGCAACTCCTGTGAATGGCAAGTAAATTTTTGCTATCCCAGTTATCGTGATTGCAATCAATATGATGCAATTCTACTTTTTCTTTATCAAGAAATTTCAATCCACAGTGTCCGCATGAATGATTTTGTTTTCTGAGTGTATTAGCTTTTGTTCCGTCGTAGTGCTTGCTGTTTCTCTTTGTCCAATAGTTTATATCTCCATCAAAAGGAGATTTTTCTCCTCTGACGTTGGCAAACTTGTTTTCTGAGTAGCTAACATTTGGGAAGGCTTGTTTTACCATCTTTTTTGCTTCATGGTAGTTCGTAGTTTTTTGTTTAAGGAATACCTTGAATGCTCTATGGCTCATATTCCATAATTTAAACTTGGAACCGTCCATCTTGCAGTATTTATGGTAATTACGCCATCCCCTTACAACTGGTGCTAATTTTGACACCTTTGTTTCCGCACCATAATTAGAGTTGTTGACGATGTGTTTTACTTTCGCTCGAAAAGCTTTGAAGTTGTCCTTTGATGGGACACTTCTAAATTTTCCGTTATTTTGGACGAAAAAGTTCCATCCAAGAAAGTTGAATCCATCTGTTGAGGCTGTTACTTTGGTCTTTTTCTGACTTACCTCCATTCCTCTTTCCGCAAGAAATTCTTCAACTTCGGCAAGTAGTTGTTTTGCATTATCTTCTGGTTTTAAGATAAATACCATGTCGTCCGCATACCTTATACACCTGCTCTCGGATGTTCTGTTGGAGGCTTTAAAACTTCCGACTTCTTCTATTCCGTTAAGGGCGATGTTTGCCAAAAGTGGCGAACAAACTCCTCCCTGTGGTGTACCCTGATTAGGGAACTTCGGGTCAACTCCACTTTTGAGACATCGACGTAAACCGCCTATGATGAATTCAGGAGCAATTACCTTATTTAAGATTGTCTTATGACTTATGCGGTCGAAGCACTTTGCGATATCTATTTCTAGAACTCGCTTTTTCTTCCCGTTCGCGAAGCTTCTCAAGTTTTGGAACAAGACCTTTTGGGCATCGTGTGTACCCCGTCCTGGTCTAAACCCGTAGCTTCGTGCATGGAATTGAGCTTCGTGTGCAGGTTCTAGAGCGTATTTTATAAGGCATTGCCAAGCTTTATCTGCCATTGTGGGTACTTTAAGAATGCGTTTAGTGCCATCCTTTTTAGGAATAGGTATTTCACGTAATCCTTGATGTTGCCAAGTCTTATAGTTAGCTTTGAGGTAAGCTTCTAATTGGAAGCGTTGCTCAAAGTTTAGAGATTTGACACCATCAATACCCGCAGTTTTCTGTCCAGTATTTAACTGGGTTACTTGTCTGATTGCTAGCATTCTTGCAGCATGAGAGGAAAGGACAAGCTTCTGTAGACTTTTAGCCCTAGCCTTGTCTCCTTCTTTAATTGCTTTAAATATTCTTCTTTGTAGGCGGAATAGTACTTTCTGAAATCCCTTCCAGTCTGCAAATTCCCAATTATCGCTATAACTTGCGCTATGCGTCATAATTACTGTCCTTCGTAGTTAAACATTCTTCTGATGTCCTCGAACCAATTACGGTTCGTCCTACCCGTAGCCAGAATTTCCGATGCTCGTCCATCCTATCTAGGTTTCGACCCCTAGAATCTGGTGCTACGTTTTTATTCGTTCCGATAATCAGATTGTCTGATGTTTTAGGGCGGTTCATTTTGCCTACTATCTTCTCAGAGAAGTAACTTCCAACCTGCAACAGAGTTACGAGAATAAACGATAGTGAAGTCCACATTATATAATCAGATTGTGGCTTCAAGATGAGACACTTTTCTAGAACCTGTTTACCCATGTCATCTCCCTGTTAACGCCAGTGTGCCTAATCTGCTTTGGCTCTGATTGCGTCCTGATGCACGCTTTACTCTCCAGAATTCCGAGTCTGGTCGGTAGTGCCAGATAAGGAGTCACTAATCTCCGTAGTGGTGGGACTTTAACCCACATTCAACTATCAGTTCAAGGTACTTACGGTTTTCTCTCCGTCCTCCCTTGGACAATTCTACTTTCTCTAATTTCTAGAGCTTCGCATTGTCAACGAATCGCACGCAGGTTTCTTGTGCGAGGCTTATGAGTATTTACGCCAAAATAATCCACAGTTGAGTACTACCGAGTTAACCAACCTGCAAACTAAGACTTTCTATGGCAAAGAAAAGAAGGGCTTGGCTTATATCATCGGCATCATGAATATGATTCTGCATGGGATTGAGACTCCGAATATTATTCAGACCAATACTCTGACAAAGGTATTTTTGTTTCCAAGACAAGTCGAACAATTTCGCAATTAGGCTTACAAAAATCATCAGCAAAAATAATTCTACCTAATTCGGTTATTCTCTCTACAAGAGCACCTATTGGACATCTAGCAATAAATACTAAAGAGATAAGCACCAATCAAGGTTGTCGAGGAATAGTACCAGCAAATATCCTCGACACGAAATTCTTATTCTATTTTTTTTACGCGAAATATCAAACTACTTAAAAATCTTGGGACAGGAACTACTTTTAAAGAATTATCGAAGACAAACTTATCTAAAGTAGAAATTCCAGTTCCGTCACTCGCAGAACAAAAAAGAATTGTTGATATATTGGATGAGGCGTTTAAGGCGATCGCGATCGCTGAAGCCAACACTAAAAAGAATTTAGCTAATGCTCGTGAACTCTTTGATAGCTTCATATATCAAATTTTAAAGCAGCATCAGCAATACTCTGAAGAAAAGACCTTAAGAGAAATTTCCTTGGAGTTTGGCAGAGGTAAATCTAAACACAGACCAAGAGGAGATAAAAAATTATATGGAGGGAAATACCCCTTAATTCAAACTGGTGATGTTGCAAATTCCGATCATTACATCACCAATTATTCTCAAACTTATAATGAAATAGGTTTAGCTCAGAGTAAATTATGGAAAAAAGATACAGTTTGTATTGCGATCGTTGGAGCTAATGTCGCAGAAACTGGAATTCTCAACTTTGATGCTTGTTTCCCAGATAGTGTTATTGGAATTGTTGTAGATAAAAAAAAAGCAGATAGCAACTATTTAGAATATGTACTTCAATCCTTTAAATCAGAATTAAAAGAAAAAGGTAAAGGTACAGCAAGAGACAATATTAATATGGGTACATTTGCAAATCAAAAATTTCCTTTTCCTGACCTGAAGATACAACAAAAAATAGTCGAACAGATAGACCACATAGCTTATGAGTCTAAAAATTTAGAAAAAATTTATCAACGCAAATTAGAAGCCCTTGCAGAACTAAAACAATCAATTTTACAAAAAGCCTTTACTGGAAAACTTACAACTTAACTCCCCCCTTTCTTAAGGGGGGCTGGGGGGGATCTCATACTTCAGTCTTGCGGTCGTCCCAAATCCTCTACCCTTGAGCCTTTACTACCTTTCGATCCCCCTAAATCCCCCTTGCTAAGGGGGACTTGAAGACAATACAACCAATGAACTTACGTCATAGTCAGAACCATCTACCCTATAACCCCGAACTCGTAGCTAGAGCTAAAAAACTACGAAAAAATATGGCCGTAGCCGAGAAAAAGCTGTGGTATGAATATTTAAGAACTTTTCCCCACAGAGTCCATCGTCAACGACCCATAAATCATTACATCGTTGATTTCTACTGTCCTAAACTAAAATTAGTTATCGAAGTAGATGGAGAGAGTCACTTTACCCCAGAAGCGCAAGAATACGATCGCAAGAGAACTGAGATATTACAAGGTTACGGTCTAAAAGTTGTGCGATTTACTAATCAGCAAATTATGAATAACTTTGAGGGAGTTTATAGCATAATTCAAAAATACTTACCAAAAAGCCCCCCTTAGAAAGGGGGGTTGGGGGGATCGTCCATAAGCTGAGAAAAAAATAATAAGGTGATATAGACAACGAGAAGGTTTACACCGACGCTGACTTTAACCGCATTATCGAGATGAAACAACGGGAACAACAGCGAGTCGGGATTTTCATGTCAGCCATTGACCAAAATGAAAAAACTCTCGTTTTTTGTGCCACCCAAGACCATGCTCTAGCACTCCGAGATCTAATAAATCAAATGGCAATTAGTAGCGATCCCAATTATTGCGTTAGAGTTACAGCGAATGATGGCAAAATTGGGGAAACTCAGCTTAAAACCTTTCAAGACAACGAAAAGACAATTCCTACTATCCTCACCACATCCCGCAAACTTTCTACGGGAGTTGATGCCAGAAACGTGAGAAATATCGTGCTGATGCGTCCCGTCAAGTCGATGATTGAATTTAAGCAAATCATTGGTCGGGGGACTCGTCTATTTGATAACAAAGACTATTTCACCATCTACGATTTTGTTAAAGCCCACGAAAACTTTAACGATCCAGAATGGGACGGTGAACCGATCGCACCAGAACCTAGAAACCCAATCTCCAGAGTCAAAGAGAAAGCAGATCCCTATATTGTCGATGTTCCCAGCAAGCCACAAAGGATTAAGATCCAACTAGCCGACGGCAAAGAAAGAGAACTGGAACACGTCCAAAAAACTACCTTTTGGGATGGTTCAGGAAAACCTATTTCCGCCGAAGAATTTATTCAGCAGCTCTTTGGCGAGCTTCCTGAACTCTTTAAAGATGAAGCGGAATTACGTAACCTCTGGAGTCGTCCCGATACTCGTAAATCTTTACTTACTGGACTGACAGAAAAAGGCTACGGTGAAGAACAGCTTAAGGCGATCGCCAAAATTACCAACACCGAACAAAGCGACCTTTTTGACGTACTCACCTACATCGCCTATGCGACAAAACCTCTGACCCGCAAAGAACGAGTTATTAAACACAAAGATCTCATCTTTTCTAGATACACGGGCAAACAACAAGAATTTTTAGACTTTGTACTCAATCAATATATTCAAGAAGAAGTTGGCGAACTCGACCGCCAAAAATTACCACAGCTTCTAAGCTTGAAATATCATACTACGAATGATGCGATCGCAATCTTAGGTAACATCCAAACTATTAACGAAATATTTACCAATTTTCAACCCCATCTTTATTTAGATAGAAGCGTGAGTTAATAAGTACTTACACAAATATTTTGTCGCTATCCATCAGAAGAAAAACTATTGCGATCTTATTCTAAAGTTAGGTGCGTTTTTCATACTGATCAACCTCCACCCCTCTAGATCGTCAATACCTATAGAGGTTAGCTTGAGAAATGTTCAAATTAAGCCAATATTTTTGTCATTGAGTTCTGCTATCAACTCAACTAAATGCTTGAGCGATCGCCCTAGCCGATCTAATTTTCCAAATCACAATTACATTTTTATGATGTGCTTCTTGCAAAATTTCATCCAAACCAGGATGAAATGATTTTGCCCCACTGACAGTATCGGTAAAAAATCTTTCGCATCCATGCAAACGTAGATCATCGAGTTGTAAATTCAAATTCTGATCTTTTGTACTAACGCGAGCATAACCAAGGAGCATTTGATTCCAAATTGTTTGCTAAACTCATCAACTATAGAGAATAGTATACTTTGATTAGCTAAACCAGAATAATGAACTTTGACTAAAGATTGAGGTTACCAAAACTAGTGAGATCGCCCACTCTGGGAAAAAGCGATCGCATTATGGTTAAAAGTTCAATTTAACGACCTTGAAAGTAAGAACATTTATAGCAAAGCGATCGCAATAATTTCCCCGTTGCTAAACAAACACTTACTTAAATACACTTTGTTGACTTTTACATCAATTAATACTATATTACTAACAGGGTTGGCAATTCCGCGACTATGACTTTATTTGGGGAATTAGAAAATTATTAATTTAATCATTCATTCCCCTTTTTATTCTTTTTAATATTTAAGACAAATAAGAAGACCATGAGTACAATATGCGAAGCGGTATCCTTTAGGACAGTTGTGTCTAGCGTACTTAAAAGTTGCACGCTTATATATGTAGAAGTAGGTGAAAATTCCAATAAAGTATGGCGAGGAAGTTTGTTAAATGATGGAACTTTTTTAGCAGAGTGGGGCAGAGTAGGTAATACTTTACAGTCGAAATATCATTACTTGGGTTCAGTGGCGTTGGCGCGGAGTAAATTTGAACGCACTATACGTCAGAAGATCACAAAAGGCTATACAGAAGCAAAGATTGTTGATGGAGATACTCGGCAAACAACTATCATCAAACCAGAAGAATTAAAAGCGATCGCCTCAAAGCAAATTAAGCATGGTAGAGATCCACGATCCAAAGAATTAATTCGCTATCTAGTCAAAAGCAATATTCATGTCTTTACCTCCCAGACTAATATTAGCTACAACTCAGCTACGGGGGGATTCAAAACACCTTTAGGTATTATAACACCAAAAGCGATCGCCGAAGCCAGACAGTACTTAATTGAAATGGCTACAACTCGTAAAAGTAATAGCTACAAACTACGTCAGTTACTTAGTAAATATCTGCGTCTGATTCCCCAAAATTTAGGACACAAACTTGACGAGTCACAGTTTGCTACTACCCAAGAAATACAGCGTCAGTATGAGATTTTAAACGCTTTAGATGCAGCAGTGACCATAACTAAAGACGATCAACAGGTATTTGAATGTAAGATTCATCGCGTACCAGGAAGTACTACCGAAGGCAAAAAAACCTTTCGTGAAATTAATCAATTATACAAATCTACGATTAACCAAAATCATGTTGCAGCTAAATATAGACTCAGACGGGTCTATGAATTAGATATTCCTTCAATGAGAAAAGCTTTTGCAGCTAAAGAACAAGCTATTGGTAATGTTAAACAACATTGGCACGGCACAAAAGCCAGCAACCTATTAAGTATTCTCCGACAAGGCTTAATTATTCCTCCGATAAATGCTGCACAGTGTACAGGTAGGATGTTTGGGAATGGGATTTATGGCTCACAGCAGTCTACCAAGGCTCTTAACTACGCCACCAACTATTGGAATCCTTCGGGGGAGAATGAAGATCGGGTATTTATGTTACTTGTAAATTTTGCGATGGGTAAAGAATATTACCCCCAATCCTATAGCCGAAACTTTCCTGCCAAAGGATACGACAGCACTTATGTCGCTCCTGGTACAGCTAGTACCATTAATCAAGAAAGTATTGTCTACAATAGCGATCAAGTAAATATCAAATACTTGTGTGAATTTAGTTAAAAGTTCACCAGCGCCCAATTTTCCAATATGAGCATCATTACCCTGTGCGGGCTTGCCAATTACGGATATGCGGAGCGATCTGCTTTGGCATTAGCTTCGCGTCACACTCAAATGAGTGTACCAGAAGGGCGATCGCACAAATAATGTTCATAAGTTATTCAGAAGTATCTTATAGAATCAATCATGCAAATATCACACTGTCCGGTTTGTGGTTTTTCTTTCTCCCAACCTACAGACGAAAAAGAATTATACTATTCCTTCGGCATCTGCAACTGCTGTGGGTGTGAATATGGTTACGATGACACCTCTATCTATCGAAAATATTGGATTAGAGAAGGTGCGCCTTGGTTTAATAAAAAACAACAGCCAAAAGATTGGAGTCTCGAACAACAATTAAAAAATATTATTGTTGATTGGGATAGTCGTCGAGTCAGTAATTCTTATTAGTTGTAACAGTGCCAAACTATTGATTACTGGCATTGATGAAATGATGTCCAGTAATCATCTTGACTAACTTGAGGAATATAGCTCAATAATTCTACTTTTCCGCGATGATTAATATTCCAAGCTTTGGCTTCTAAAATAGATTCATTAGCAGAAGATTTAGCTACATCCGTCATATTCCGTAAATCCTCCCAAACTGATTCTCCACGCAAATTTTGGCGAGGATTTGCAGCCAATCCACCCTTTCCTGTAGTAACTAAAGTTTCCTGGTTTTTAACGGGACATACTGCTGCAATCAAAGCGGTGGGATTGACGATTTTTTGAGGTAACTCAATAATGCTTAGCTGTCGATTCGTGTCGGGAGTTTTGATTTCTACTTCACCACCCAAACCAAACTGCGAACTAGCATCAACTTCGCTACCCAGAGCGAGTAAAATTACATCGGTAGTAATATTAATATTCCCCCCATCTCCTTCTACCGCATTAGCTCGAATATCACTATTATTTCTACCAATTATATAGCGACTATCAATAGTGATATTGCCACCACCACCAGTACCATTGGCAACACTGGTACTAATTTCAGTATTATTTTGCAGATTAATCAAATCTGCGGTTAAGTTAATGTCTCCGCCTCCAGATTGTTGAGCAGTAGCGGTAATTCTACCGTGATTGGCACCAAGATTATTAGTGGTCAGATCGATATTGCCTGCCTTACCCATACCCCTACTATCTACTGAGATGTGAGCTTGCTGATTGAGAGCTAAATTATTAGCAAAAATTGCAATATTACCACTGTCTCCCTCACCTTTGGTATTAGCAACAATCTCACTATTATTATTAAGAGTAAGATCGCCAACAAGATTGAGGTTGATATCTCCACCACCTCGATTATTAGTAGAAGCGGTAATACTACTGGGAACTTCGGCAATACTATTATCCAATTCGAGGGAATTGGCATCAATAAAAATATTTCCTGCCTTACCTTGTCCTGGATCGGTTTGTCCCCGATTTTGAAAATTACTAACACTAATGGTTGCGCCATCTGCAATGGAAATGCGATCGCCAGCAATTTTGATATTACCGCCATTACCACTATCAATAATGGCACTAGAAAATAAACCACTAGAACCTCTTGGACCTAAACCAACAAGTTCTATATTTTCCGCATCAATCATTAGAGTTCCTGCATCTCCCATGCCAGCAGTAGATGTAGCAATTTGTCCGCCGTTGCTAACAACTAAATTTTTGGTATCAATGGTTAAGTTACCACCATTGCCCGTACTATCAAGATTAACTACCGAAAAAATACCCGAACCACCACCATTGGGTGAAGTGCCGTCAATTTCAATCTCGTTGGCAAAGATTTCAATATTACCTGCATCGCCATCTTGGGCAAAAGCACCAGCACCTATCTGTGCGCCAGCAGCGATCGCCAAAAAATCTGTTTTGAGGTTGATGTTACCGCCTTGACCATTGCTCTCTGTATTAGAAAACAAACCACTAGCACCAACTCCTGCTGCACCAGCAATTAGTTCCACTACACCAGCATCAATAATTAAATTACCGCCATCTCCCTCACCAAAACTAGTTGTATCTATCAACCCTCCTCCAGCAACTAGTAAATAATCCGCTTGAATATCTAAATTCCCTCCATGTCCAGTTTGCCCAAAGTCAGCCTGAGCAAATAAACCACTAGACAGGGGTAATTCACCTTCTGCTTCGCGAATATCGAGATAACCGCCGATTACTTCGATATCTCCTCCATTGACAGTTATATTACCCCCATCCCCCAAACCAAAAGTTACAACGTTAATTTGACCGCCATCGACTAATGCTAAATAATTAGTATCAATGTTGATGTTGCCTCCATTTCCTGTTGCTTCTAGTGTCACATTACTAGAGAGACGGCTAACAAAAAATTTATCAGAAGCAAAGCCAATTACTTCTAAAGCTTCTCGCGCCAAGATATTAATATTTCCTGCTGGTGCATCTCCTAAAGTATCAGCAGCAATTGACGAACCATCATAAACGCCCAAGAAGTTGGTGTTGATGTTGATATCTCCACCACGATTACCGCTGGTATCAATGGAAGCTTGCCCGTATAGGTTAATATCTTTAAAGCTGCTAACCGCACTATAATCAACAGTCCAGCCAGAATCATCGGCAATCAACTCTACCTTGCCATTGCCGACACTACCTAATTCAATTTTGCCACCACTAGCAGTAATATTTCCGCCAATCAAATCAATCCCCCCTCCAATTAAACCCAGGGTTTTATCTGGAGATACTGCTAATCCAATAGAACGATCTTTTCTTTCAACATCAAAAGTAAATGGATCTATAGCCAAATTATTGCCCGATCCTTCGACTACGATATTTGCTGCATCTCGACCTAACTGCAAACCAACAGGAATATCAACCGTTAGTAATGGTGATGTCTGAGGAACAACTGTGCTGAAATTACTATTGTCGGCAAAATTAATGCTCTCTGCAGTACTAGCAATAAAAGAACCACCAATATCTAAAGCTGCATTTTTACCAAAAATAATTCCTGCAGGATTAATTAGAAAAAGATTTGCTTCGCCATTAGCTTTGAGCAAACCATCGATATTAGAAATAGAACCCCCCGTAACTCGTCCGATAACATTTTCAATATTGGCAGCATTATCAAATGAAGCGGTATTTCCTGTAGGGAGAGAAAATTCACTAAAGCTGTGAAAAAGATTATTACCTGCGGTTGTTCCCGATTTAATCTCGATCGCATTACCATTAGAAGTGACAGCAGTATTGTTGGGTAAAGTATTGTCGGGAACAATCTGAGCAATTACGGTATTAGATAGCAAACAAAATATAGAAGAAAAAACTGGAGTTAAATAATAGAAGCGATTAGCTAGAGAATATTTCATTGTGGGAAATGATAGGCTAGGGCAATTAGTTATGCCTATATTTCCCTAAATGGCTAATAAATTAACTACAACCAAATTCAAGCAGCGATTGTAGTTTCTACTTCATTTTCTAAGTTACCGATCATTTCATCTAGCAGGGTACTTTCGCTGATATAATCATCTGTTTGCAGATAATTGGTAGCAACTTCGTTAACTGAATTTGAAATATCGAGAGCCATATTTCCTAAATCGATTGTTTCTACAATTTCCTTAGTATCAAGCACAGAATTCTCATTGTCTTGAAGATTATTTACTGTTTGAATATCGACATAAATCGGAATTTCATTACTCGAATTTTCGACTATAGTTTCCTTCTCAGAAAAAGTTGAAAAATATCCTGCATTCATCCAGTAATTGAAATTTGTCCGACTTCTACGTCCTTCATAAGCATCACCATCGACAATTTTAGCTACATCATCTTGGCGATCGCTAATCACGGCTAAATCAACCTTAGCTGATGCTTCAGCATACAAGGATTGCAAATTTAATGTTTGGTCATAATTCACATCCCAACCGATCGCATCCATTGCCATCAAGTCATTGTTAGAGATTACCGAACTTTCGTTGAGTGCGATCGTCGGATTCATAATACCTAAAGTTTGGGTTTGTTCCCGATTTTGCCAGTGACTACCTTGATATTCTTCACCCGTAGACATCGCTAAATCTGTTGCTGAACCATCAAGAGAAAAATAACTAGATACACCTTTAGTCAGTTCGTTAGCCCCTGAAGTAAAACTTGCAGCAGAATAGCGAAATAAATCCAGACTAGTCATTTGTTTAACTAGTTTGTTGGAGTTAATTTTTTTGGTATCTAGACTGTCGATTGTATCTTTTAAGTAACTATCATTTTTAAAAAAGTCTTTCCAATTTTGATCTTTTTCAAGGTATTTTTTAACTGTATTAAGCGAATCTTTTAAGATTTTAGGATCTTGAATTTTACTAGTGTTTTCTAAATCTAGGAGCGCATCCTCAAATTTTTGGATATCTTTTGGCTCATTACTGCCATTAAAATCTTTTAGTTCCTTAAAAGACTGTCCATCAAACTGAACCGTACCATTATTAGAAACTTGGAAAAATTCGCTATTATTGCTCTCAGCATCATCATCTAATTGAGCAAAATATCCATCGTAGTCTCGAATGGATATTGCTTCTTTAATGATGTTAACCGAAGTAGATGCTTGATAGTTTTCTAATATTTCAGCAGCCGAGGTAATGCGATCTGTACCGCCAATAAAACCTAAAGTATGACCAATTTCATGAGTTATCGTACTCAAAAAATCTAGTGTCCCTGGCTGTGCGCCATCTAAATAATCGTAGTTCCACTCAACAGTATCAAAATTGCTGAGATCGCTCATCAAAATATAGCCATCAAGTTCTTGACCTATATCGCTATTAGAATCTAGTAAGTTTAAAGCTTTTAGGTTGGCTGTGGTAATTTTGAATTTATCGTTTTCGACAATTTCACCGTTAACTAAAACATTAGTTTTCTTGCTATCAACTAAACTATCTACGGCAAGGTGATCGTTTTCACTAGTGATGTCCCCAGTTAAAGCATCATAAATTTGGCTGTAATTATATTCGTCAGAAACTGAAGGAAATGCACCACCAATAACATTATCTGGGAGCAAATCTGAACCAATTTTAACATGAAGATTGATGGTAGTTTGGTCGATATATTCTGTTTGATTATCTATGTATTCGCTATTATCTAGTAGATAATTAGACCACATTTCTCCTGCTAGTTCTACTCCCAAAATTTGTTCTTCTGTAATTCCAGGGGCGTAAGAGAAATTAAATTCTATACCTGTTTGTATTTCATTCATTTTATCTAAAAAACTTTGATATATGTGAGTTGTATGTGACTTTTGTAGGCTTACTACAAAACGAAGTATCTATACAACAATTAAACTACCAAATTTATATTTTTAGGTGAAGTAAGAATATTGTTTTGGCTTGATATACAACTAGGTATTTGTATTTAATTTATACTCAAGATTCTAAAAATACGTGTTAGCACGTATTTTGTTTAAAATAAATAAAAACTGTTGGCATTACGCTGACTATGCAATGCCTAATAACTAAAAAAAGCTCTGGTTAACGTCAGTTCGGGTCAAGAATAAAATTTGATAAGTCAACTTTTTTCTTTTCTCGATTTTTAAAGCTTATCCCGAACTCACGTTGGTTAGTTCTGAAATTTGCGATCGCGATGTTGTTCGATCAACTCAGCCATTTTTGCTCGTTGTTCTGAAGTTAGTATTTCCCTAATTTGGAGCATAGTTTCAAAGCGATTATTACCAAGCTGTTGATGTAAAGTTTGAGCTTCTTGATATTCAGCACGTATTTGTTCTACATCTTCATCACTAGCTAATAAAGCTCTCATTTCTTGACCTTGAGCTTTCATTTGTTCTCGTAGATCTTGGGCGGTAGTTTTAGACTGCTCTTGAATAGCGTTAATTTGCTGAGACTGTTCGGAAGTTAAATCTAATTGTTGTAATAGTTTTTCCATTTTTGCACCGCGATTGCCTCTTTTGCCGTGCTTAATTCTTTGTGCTAGATGTCCCATGTTATTTTGTTCCTGAATGTTATTAGTTTCTTGGTTGAGTTGAGCAGCATAGCTACCCAAAGGTAAAATTATTAATGCCCCCGTTGCTATAGCAAAATATTTCCAGTTAATCATTTAAAATTGCCTCAGTTGTTGTAAATTAATTACTTTAATCTTAAAAAAACGACTCTAAAACTACCTCGATCTAAACTCCTAAGTTTTTCTGGTACTTTAGGACTATTGCCTAAACCCAAACTGAATAAATAAGTAAAAATACAAAGATAAAGATCTTAAATTTTGAAAATAGCGATCGATGGCTAATACTTGGCAGCAACATCCTTTTCGATTACTTCTGTATTTAGAATGGACACTATTAGGCATTGCTTTATTAGGAGCATTTAGTGGGTTAATTCCCCACCGCCATCTTCATCATCATTGGGTATCTCAGCCAGCTTGGTTTAGCGTGTTAGGAATTATTTGTCTTGCTATCTTGGGTGCAATGGGTTTGAGGCTACCCCAAGGCTCTAAATCGCTTAAAAGGCTTTATATTGCTAGTGGATTTATTTTAAGCTGGTTAATAACTCTATCAATCGCCAGCGGAGAAAGAATTTTTGCAGTCGTATTGTTAATAGTGACTATCCGTGGCTGTTTGTTATTTGCTTGGGGTGGCAGAATTAGCGTTGCAATATTGGCTTATATTTCTTTTTTAGCCGTACAAATTATGTCCTTGATGAGAATTAACCTTTGGGGTATTTCTTTGGGTAGACCATTACCTCGAAGTTTGCGACGTTTACCACCAGAAGACCTAAATCGAGTATTGTTTGGACTAGCTTTTAATTCTGCTTTGCTATTTGCTTTCGTTTTAGCATTTGTACTCTTATTGGTTGGTGCAGTATTAGCAGAACATGAAAGTAGATCTCAGTTAATCCAAGCTAATCGTCGCTTACGAGAATATGCGCTGAGAATTGAAAATCAAGCAACCCTACAAGAAAGAAATCGTATTGCTAGAGAGATACATGACTCTGTTGGTCATTATTTGACCGCTCAAAGTATTCAGCTAGAAAATACTGCTGTGTTTTTAGATCGAGATCAAATTAAGGCGAGTACTCATTTAGCAAAAGCTAGACAGTTAGGAAAAGATGCTCTAGTTAATATTAGAGCTTCGATCGCAACTTTAAGAACCAATCCGATCTCAGAGCGATCGCTTCAAGTAACTTTAGGAGAATTGGTTACAGAGTTCGCGTCTAATACTAAAATTACAACTGCTTCAGATATTAATCTTGATTCTACCTTATCTAAGGAAGTGAATACTGCGATATATCGTATCTTTCAAGAAGCACTAACTAACATCGCCAAACACTCTCAAGCTACCAAAGTAAATCTGTCTCTAACAGAAACAGAAAGCAAAATCCTCCTCTCTATACGAGATAATGGCTGTGGCTTTAATCCCCATGACAATACTACTGGTTTTGGTTTACAGGGTATGAAAGAGCGTACTGCTGCATTAGGAGGTAAATTTGAAATCGATAGCAGACATGCCAAAGGATGTCAGATAAATGTGACAATCCCTCTGTCCTTGAACAAATGATAGTTATTATTTATTGAAAATCGAGAAACTATGATTCGCCTGTTAATAGTAGACGATCAAAGCATTGTTAGAGAAGGTTTATCCAGCCTGTTGCAAACCCAACCCGATTTGGACGTTGTGGGGGAGGCAGAAAATGGTCGTTTAGCAGTAGAACAGGCGATCGCTCTCCAACCAGATGTAATTTTAATGGACATCCGTATGCCAGTTATGGACGGGGTAGCAGCCATTAAAATTTTGCAACAGCAAGCACCAGCCATCAAAATTTTGGTTTTGACTACGTTTGACGATGATCGCTATGTTTCTCAAGCGATCGCTCACGGCGCACAAGGCTATCTACTCAAAGATACTCCTTTGGCCGAATTAGCTCAAGCGATCCGTTCGGTAAATAAAGGCTATAGTCAAATGAGTCCTGGATTATTAGCTAAAGCCATAAGTCAAGATGCTGATACTGTATCGAAGATATTACCAGCAGAGTTAGAAGGGTTGACAGCAAGAGAAAAAGAAGTATTGCAATTGATTGCTACAGGATACAGTAATAAAGAAATCGCCAGCGAACTATATATTACCGAGCGTACTGTAAAAAATCACGTTAATAGTATCTTGCGTTCTCTTAATTTACGCGATCGTACTCAGGCTGCTATCTTTGCTTACCAACATTTATGACACCCACGCAATTAAAAACTTACCTCAATCAACTTATTAGTCAAGACATTAAAATCAGTACGATGATTTGGGGTGCGCCAGGGATTGGAAAGTCGAGCATTGTTGCTCAAGTAGCCCAGGAAAATGAATTAGAATTTATCGATGTGCGCCTGTCACAACTAGCACCCACTGACTTAAGGGGTTTTCCTGTCGCAGAAGATGGTATTGCAAAATGGTATCCTCCTGAGTTTCTTCCTCGACAGGGTAAGGGAATTTTGTTTATGGATGAACTAAACATGGCACCGCCTACTTTACAGGGTGTGGCGCAACAGCTAATTTTAGATCGGCAAGTGGGTTCTTATCTTGTCCCCGAAGATTGGTATATTTGGGCTGCAGGAAATCGTAAAGAAGATCGCACAGCAGTGTTTGATATGCCTTCTCCTTTGGCTAATCGATTTTTACATCTTCATGTAGAGGCAAATTTTGAAAGTTTTAAAGTCTATGCTTTGAAGAAAAAAGTACACGAACAGATTATTGCTTTTCTTTCTTTTCGTTCTACCTTATTGCACAAACTCGATCCACAACAACCCGCTTGGTGTTCGCCAAGATCTTGGGTAATGGCAAGTCAGCTACACAATGCTGGTTTGGACATTGCGACTGCGGTGGGAGATGGTGCAGCAGCAGAATTTGCAGCCTATATTACCCTATATCAAACCTTGCCTGATTTAGTGCCAATTCTACAAGGAAATGGTGAGTCGATCGCTTTTCCTGAAGAACCATCTGTTAGATATGCTACTACTACAGCTTTAGCCGTTAGGGCTACCGATGCTAACCAAGCTTACAATGCTTTTAGCTGGTTGAGCGATCGCGCTACTGCAGAATGGTTACAGTTATTTGCAGTGGATTTGTTTCGTCAAATGCGTCACCAAGGGCAAATGGGTGCGTTAGCTAAATTAGTTCAAAAGGATCGTAAATTACAGCAGTTTCTCAAGGATTTTCAAGCACTGGTAAAAATGTAGTCATTGCTAATTAATAATTATTAATTATGAGAGAAGCCTATTTTGTGTTTTATTAAGAGTATAAATGTAGTCTAAAATGCGATCGGTGACGGATGAAAATATCTTTGGTTGGTTTATACTCTCTTGGTTTAGCTTGTACGACTACTGCTGTTAGCGCGCAGATTACCCCTGATGGTAGCGTACCCACGGAGATCCAGCAGCAGGGCAATATTACCAAGATTACGGGAGGAAGCCAGACTGGAGGGAATTTATTTCACAGCTTCCAAGATTTTTCAGTGTCTAGAGGTAACACGGCATTTTTTAACAACGGCGCAGATATTGACAATATTCTCTCTAGGGTAACGGGAGGAAATATTTCTAATATTGATGGTGCAATTCGGGCAAACGGCAGTGCTAATTTATTTTTAATTAATCCTGCGGGGATAGTATTTGGCGAAAATGCCAGATTAGATATTGGTGGTTCGTTTTTAGGCAGTACGGGTAAATTATTATTTGATGATGGAACAGAGTTTAGTGGGCTAGATGCCAATGCACCCGTGTTAACTATCAATGCACCTATTGGTTTGAACCTGAGAGATGCTACAGGAGATATTGCTAACCAGGGGAAGTTGGAAAGTAAGGCAAGCTTGACTTTATCTGCCAAGAATCTAGACTTACAAGGACAGTTAATTGCCCGAGAGAATATCACTTTAGAAGCGGTAGATACTCTAAAAATTAGAGATAGTATTAATCATCCCTCGATCGCATTTGGGGGAAATCAACTATTTCTGCAGGGTAATAATATTGATATTTTTGCTCTCAATAATTCTGAAAGTGGTTTATTTGCAGGGGGTAATTTAACCCTACGTAGTAACAACCCCATCAATGGTGATGCTCATTATTATAGCGGTGGCGATTTTAGCATCGAACGATTAGATGGCAATTTGGGTAATTTGATTAGTTTGGACGATCCCATCGTGCGATCGCAAGGTAATGTTAGTTTTGCTGACTATACAGGAGCATCTTTACATATTCTGGCGGGGGGAAATGTGACTGTCGCAGGAGATATTAATATTACGGGAGTAGATACCACGGCTAATTCTCTTCAAGAAACTATTACTCTTAGCGATCGCAGCCAGGTAAATATTAATGGTAATGCCGAACCTACTTTAGATATTCGGGCAGGAACAAACAATATTGGTACGCCAGGAATTATAGGAGAGGGAATTACTACCGATACCAACAATATCGCCACGGGTAGCAATATTGAAATTGATGGTACGGTTAATAATCCTGGGGGAAAAGTATTTTTAAGTAATCAATATCAATCTAATAATCAATTACCAGGAGGAAATATTACCGTTAGGGCGATCGATACTAGTAACAGTCTGGGTAATGGTGGTGATGTAACTATCGATGCCCGCAATGATATCAATATTGCTAACGGTATCAACACATCTTCTAGTTTAGATAGTCAGTTAGTGACGGTAGCCAATGTAGAACCCCTGCCAGAGATTGATTTAGCTACAGGTAACGGTGGCGCGATCGCCTTGTTAGCACTAGGAGATATTACCACAGGCAACTTTAACACTTCAGCGATCGCTAATTTAAACTTAATTACCGAAGTAGATACTATTGATGAGGCTAATAGCACGATCTCTTTCCCGAATGGCAATGTTCGTGTAGGTGCGGGAGGAAATATCAAGCTACAGGCGGGTAACAATATTAAGGTTGAGAATCTTAATTCTAGCTCGGCGATCGCAATTAATAGTGACTCCGTTGCCCTCGATAATTTTTCGATTATTGATGCAAAATTAAATCTCAATGTAGCCAACGGAGGTAACGTCAACCTCAAAGCAGAAAATAATCTTACTACAGCAAATATTAACTCCAATGTAGCCATCAGCGATCGCATCGTGAGTAATGTTGAAACAACCCCTAATATTACCTTGGCTGTTTCGGAACTAACTCTAAATATTCCTCAAGCTAATTTAGGATCGGGAGGTGAGATATTTTTAGCAGCAGATCGGATCGATACTGGTTCGTTAAATTCTTCCGTGAGGGTGACTAGTAACGTCAACAACACTGCTGCGGTAACTGCCAACGATCGAGAAGTTGCTAATCTCGAAAGTCGTTCTAAAGCATTTTCTGCCGTAGATGTATTTTATGACGATATTAATATTGCCAGGGGTGGTGAAATTATCATCGAAAGCGATCTCGCTAATCTTGGAGATTTGAATACTTCTATTGGTATTACTTCTAATAGTATGGCTTTTGCCCAAACCAATGTTACTAATAGTGCTGCTGCAGAATCTTTTGCTAATAATCAACTAAACTTTCGGGGTATTGGCGATCGCCCAGGTGAAGTAACTTTGGATGTAGAAGATTTAAATGTAGACAAGATCAACGTGAGTTCTAGTTTAAATGCCATTAGCGATCTAGACTCTCAAGCTACTAGTGATGGTGATGTTAGTCTGGCAAAAGCAGATAATCTTGATTTTAATGATAATGATAGTTTTAATCAACTATTTTTTGATAGTCAGATCAATTTTGCTTTGATTCAGTTGAATCTTGATGCCCCCGATGTCGATCTGGCAATCTCTCAATCCCTGGCATTGTCCAATAATAGTATTCAGTTTACTCAGTTAAACACTTGTTCGATTGATGCCGAACAAGTAAGTTTACAACCACGGGCGATCAATACTGCGATCGATAAAATTATTCCCGCCACAGGGGTAACTGTAGAAAACGGACAGATTATTTTAACGTCTCAACCCAGGCAAAATAAGGTCTATCCAAGAAGTAAAAATAGTATAAGGTGTAAATAAGAGACATAAAGCGAAAACATGACTAACTTTGAAGTAGAAAAACAGGAATGGTGGGTAGAAAGATGGTTAGACTTACTTAGTTCCTATCGCTTCAAAAAACGCCTAGAAAGAGGACGCAGCTATGCCAGAGAAGGTAATGTCTTAACTATTGATTTTGCCGACTCTAAAGCAAAAGCAACGGTACAGGGAAGTGACGATAATCCCTATCGCGTGTCCATCTCCCTCGACTCTTTTAGTAAAGAAGATTGGAATTTTGCGATCGCCAAAATGTCAGAACAGGCAATATTTACTGCCCAGTTATTAGCGGGGGAAATGCCCGAAAGTATTGAAGCTGTATTTACCGCTAGTGGCTTGAGTTTGTTCCCCTTTACTCTTAATGAAGTGCGATCGCGCTGTAGCTGTCCCGATAAAGCAAATCCCTGCAAGCATATTGCAGCCGTATATTATCAGTTAGGCGATCGCTTTAGTGAAGATCCCTTTATCATTTTTCAACTTCGAGGACGCACCAAAAATCAAATTATCGAGCGTTTACGCCAAATTCGCAGTCAAATAGCTAAAACTAGTCCCCAACTTCAGACAGAATTAGTTGAAATGATTGATTCGGTAAAGGCTGCGGGAGATACAGCTTCTACCACTAATAAAGGCTTCTGGCAATACGATGAACCATTAGAATCTAGTTTAGTTGCGATCGTTCCTCCCTCCGAACAAAAAAACGTCTTAGATATCTTGGGTAAAATGCCTCTTCCCCCCGCTGATGCTGAAGCAGTTCAACAGTATCTAACTCAGATCTATCAAACCACGGGACAACAGGCTTTAATGTCCGCGTTAAATCGGGGTTAGTTGTAATTATAGCGTTGGTAATTTGATGTATGAAGCACAAAGTGTATCTACTCGTAGTTAATAGCTATTAGCTATCAGCTTTTAGCTTTTTTAATTTAATTAACATCCAATAATCTTAAAAATCATACTTGAATTTACCAACGCTATAATTTGAATCACAACCCTCTTCTGTCATTTTTCGAGATATAGCAATACGAACTTATATTAGGACACTTATTACTTATTACTTATTACTTGCGAGCAAATCAATAAACTTGTCCTAACTTATCCTTGTACGGCTATAGATCCCCAAAATCACAACTTTGGAAACGCTTAAATTTAAACGCAGTTTTGCTGAATTTTAGGAAGGCGTTGCGGAGTTATACTTTCAGGCTTATTGCCCAAATTGTCAGTAGGATAAGCTGTTAAGATAACTTCCCCAGTTTCAGTAACTTGTACTCCTCTTGCTGGTTGAATTTTACCTTGAGCAGCTTCTATTGCTGTAGGCATAGCTAATGTAGAATTAGCTTCACCATTAACAATTATGTTGAAAGAATCTAAAGGAAATCCTGGTTCGGCAGTAATTCCACCTTTTCCATCGATACTAAAACTATTTTTTGATGCTATTTCTCTGCTAGATCCACAAGCTTGTTGAGTTGTTTCTTCTGATTCAACTACATTAGTCGGTAATTCGGTTGCACCTTGAACTGTATTTGTATCGGGAGTATTAATGGTAACATCACCATCTAAGCTAAATACTGAACTTGCATCTATATCATTAGTTCTGTTTTCTTCAATAGCTTTACCTATTGTAAAACCTAACAAAGATTCAGCATTAATAGTAATATTGCCACCATTTCCTTGTTGTGCATTAGTAGTAATGTCATTTCCATTACCACCATTGGGAAAAGCAACGATAAATCTGGCATTCATATCTAAGTTGCCACCATTGCCTTCTCCAGAGGCTGTGGTAGAAATATTACTAATTCCTTTGAGTACAATATTTTCACTAACTTGTAGATTGATATTACCAGCATTACCTCCACCTTCACTAGAAGCAAATATTTGCCCACGGTTGGATAAATTTAAAGTTTTGGTATTGAAATTAATATTTCCTCCAGAAGAGTCATTTTCTGTCACAGCTTTTATCGATCCTCCATCAGTAATATCAATTTGTTCCGAAGCATTGACATTGATACTACCTGCTTCCCCTACTCCCTGCTCAAAAGTGCTAGTAGAAAGTCTAGAACCATTACTCAAACTAACTGATGCTGTAGTCAAAACAATGTTACCACCAGTTCCCAAACCTCCATCTCTCACATCAGAAGTTATTGCACCGCCATCATCTAGAGTTATTTTGTCGTTTGCTTGAATGACAATATCGCCAGCATTTCCATTTCCTCTTGTGAAAGCTTCAATAAAAGAATCGGCTAAAAACAGTTCATTGGTATTGATTTCTATCTTTCCAGCATTTCCCTCAACACCTTCTCCCAAAATTCCCGTACCAGAATTCATAAAACTTCTTTCTGTTAAGGAAATATTATTAGCGTTAATTAATATATTTCCAGCATTTCCAGAACTCTGGGTGTCTACTTGAATCTGAGAAAAATTATTCATAGATAATGAATTGGCATTAATCTCTACATCGCCCGCATTACCATCTCCAACCTTTAAAATAACCTGAGTATAGATTCTCGCATTATTGTCTAATTCTATATCTCCTGTAGTATTAATCTTTATATCGCCCGCATCCCCTTGACCACTAGTATTTGTGAAAATGCCAGCGTTATTAGTCAAAGATAGACTTTGAGTATTGATTTCAACTACTCCAGCATTTCCGATGCCATCTTCTTCTCCTTCTAAAAGACCTCCTCTGACTATATTTACAATAGCACTAGGTCTTCTTTGTTCTCCTCCAAAAAATTTGACAAACCGAGGTACTGAATCGCCTTCTCCATCAAATATCACAAAATCATTAGCGTTTACCGTTATATTTCCTCCAGTACCTATACCTCCCAAAATAGTTGCCAATCTTGCACCATTTAAAAAAGAAATAGAGTCAGTATTTACAGTAATATTTCCTCCGTCTCCTACAGCACCAGAAATGGGATCGTCGTTCGCTTTGATACCGACATTAGTAAATGCACCAGCACCACTACCATCTAAAACAATTTCCTGGGCAGTAATCTCAATATCACCTGCATTTCCTTGACCAAAAGTACTGGCAACTAGTTTAGAAGCCGTATCATCGCCTTGTATTTCATCGGTAAACTCTATATTTGTTGCTGTTATAAAAATATTTCCTGCATCACCCGTGCCTTCGACAGCAGTAGTAGTGATAACTTGCGAATTATCTTGGGCAAAGAATGATTCAGCATTAATAGTAATATCCCCTGCTTGAGCATCTGGTGAACCCGAACCAGATTCAATCCCTCCCAATAGTATGCTTTCTTCGGAGAGAGACAAATTACGAGCATTAACATTAATAAATCCTCCACCAGCATCGCGAACCTTGACTAATGCTCCATTAATTAAAGAAACATCTGCTCTTTCAACACCTTCAGGAAAACGAAAACCACTATCAGTATCAAGCTCAATTGTTCCTGCTGCCAACAAACCTCCTAGTTCTACTCTTCCTCCTGGTGCGCTAATTTTTCCTCCTTCAAAAGTGACATTACCACCTAAAAAAGATATATTCTTGCCTACTGGTACTTCTAGACCATTTTCTGTAGAAGCACGATTAACAATATTTCCTGGTTCATCCCTAAACCCCAAACCAATAGGCGCATTAACCGTTAATACAGCAGGATTATCTAAATCTGCTGCGCTAAATTCTCCCTCTTCAAACAAAATACTAGTAGCACTGCTGCCATAAAAAGAACCACCAATATCTAACCTGGCATTTTCACCCAAGATAATCCCCGCAGGATTGATCAAGAATAAATTAGCACTGCCATTAGCCCGAATTAAACCATCAATATTGGAAATACTGCCCCCAGTAACTCTAGAGAAAATATTACTGATATCCGTTGCATTATCGAATACTGCTGAACTGCTATTAGGAACAGAAAAGTCTTGGAAACTATGAAAGAGATTTTCACCTCTGGTTTCTCCTCCCGTTATCTCTGCTACATTGCCATTAGTGTTTACTTGAGTATCAAGAGTTCCATCAGTCGTAACTTGAGCGAGAGTGACGGCGAAGTCTCCTCGCCATGTCAAATCTCGCTGTTGAGCCTGTACTGTAGTACTTGAAGCGAATACAGAACCAATAGAACAAAGACTAATCTTTAACAAGAAGAGTAGAGTTTTTTTCATCGAATATATAAACTATGCAAGCTTAGACATACATCTGCAACTTCATACTACAGCTTGAGATACTACAGACAAATAATCTCAATACAAAAGTTTATCTTGATAGCTTTATTTAATCACCTGATTAATTACACTTAAATTTTTCGTGCTATTTGCACCATAGAGAGATAAGATAACTCCAGGCGATCGCTATACTGGGACTTTAATATTTTTCTTAGCTTCTCAAGTAGATTATTTCGTACCGATGTTTCCAGCCTGATATAACTTGAGAGGGTAGTTAGTAAGGTTAGATATTCTTCAACTGTATAAACTACATTCAAAATTATTGCTTCTGTTTCTAGGTTATAAAAGTAACCAGAGTCAACTATTTCTTGACCAAATTTGGCGAGATTTTGTCGATGATCTAGTATACTTTCGGTCGAGATTAATTCGAGTGTATGAGCCTGATAAGCTGGTGTTAAACTCTTTCTTGCCTCTGCATTTAGTTCGGGGGGAGTATTCCACAATAAAATTAGATAGCCGTTATTTTTTAAGATGGACGCGCTTTTTTTAGTTCTAATTTCTGGTGTCACCCAATGAAAAGAAGTGGTTGCGATTACCGCATCAAATTGTTTTTCTGTTAGCGTGCAATCTTCAAAGGTGCTGTTGATAAATTCAACATTGGCATAATTAGCGCATTTGCGTCTGGCAATTTCACAGGCGGACAAACTAGGCTCAAGACCGATCACCTGCACACCTAACTTAGCAAATTCTAAGCTAGCTATTCCTGGACCACAACCAATTTCTAATATTTTCTTGTCTGGCTGTAAATCAACTAGATCTTTTACCTTGGCAATTAATTGATCACTATAGCGGGGTCTGGTGCGATCGTAAGCCTCTGCAACATTACTGTACCAGCTATCTTTATTAGCACAACGATAAATATTTTTCAGCAAGCCTGATACCTTAGCCTGAGAAGATTCTGATTCTGCCATAGTTTTAATTTTAAGAAAGTTAACAAAAGTTAACGCAACATGCTATATTGTATACATAAGTTAACAAACTAATTTATCCGCAATTATCATCTTTAATGATTTGCTAGTTATTTGTAGCTTACTTGGGGCAATAGTTCTAAATATATTTTTTAGCTTATATATTTAGTTTTTATTTTAAATTACGTAGTTAATTTTCTTGGCAATAGAAACAATCTCAAGCAAACAATCTTCTCAAAATCAATTTCGTACGTTTCCTGTAGGTTCGTTCGATTTCTTCTATAAAACCTCAGTCTGGTAGCTGGGGTTTTTTATTACCTATTTTCAAACTTATATGCCTTATCAAAAAGCTTTTAAATACCCGCTAATTGGGTTTAATATTCCCGCTTAGTAATCGATTCTTACCGATTAATCAAGCTAAAAGCTAATGGCTAATAGCTAAGAGCTATGAAGACTTCAAGCAGTGATCTTTACAAATTTTGTAAGTTGTGTAGAGTACAAAACAAGCTATAATGATAAATTGTGTCTAATTTATCTCTAGTCCATGCCTAAGTTAAAAACCAAAAAGTCTGCTGCCAAGCGTTTTCGCATTACTGGCAGTGGCAAAAAAATCATGCGTCGTAAGGCTTTTAAAAATCACCTTTTAGAACGTAAAAGTAAAGAACGTACTCGCCGTCGTCTTTCCAACATGGCTGTGGTACATGAGACTGACGAAAAAGCAGTACGCACTATGATGCCCTATAGCTAGTTGCTATATTTTCAGAATTCGGATTATTTGGTTCGATTGTTAAATAGTTACTACTAAACTTAGTTGTTAACGTCCATTCATCAAGATTAATTTTTTTCATTTTTCCCATAAATTATGAGTAGAGTCAAACGGGGTAATGTTGCCCGCAAAAGACGTAAGAAAGTCTTAAAGCTAGCCAAGGGTTTCCGTGGTTCCCATTCCAAGCTATTCCGCACTGCTAACCAGCAGGTAATGAAGGCATTACGCAATGCTTATCGCGATCGCCGTAAGCGCAAACGTGATTTCCGTCGTCTGTGGATTACTAGAATTAATGCAGCAGCGAGAATGAATGGTTTAAGCTATAGCAAGCTTACCCACCAATTGAAAAAAGCAGATGTTGGTCTAAACCGCAAAATGTTGGCACAATTGGCAATGGTAGATCCCGATGCTTTTACCAAAGTTGTGGAAGTAGCTAAATCAGCAAATTAAATCTAACTTACAATCGAAATTTAGAATTTAATGGCTATAAGTTCGATAAGACTCGGTTTTAACAATAAAGCCGAGTTTTTGCTTTAGAAATCTAACCCTCAGAATAAATAAATTATTTAGTTTGAAAAACATTTTGTACCATCGGCTTATCTATTCCTGCTGCTGCACGATCTAATTCTGCTATTTCTCCTGCATCTAGCTGCCAATCTTTAGCAGCGATATTTTCTTGAGCCTGTTTAATGTTTTTCGCCCCAGGAATAGGAATTGCACCTTTGGCGATACACCAGTTGATTGCCACTTGTGCCATAGTTTTATGACGATAAAGCGCGATCGCATTGATACAGTCTAACAGGGGTTTTGCTTCTGGTACTAAACGTTTAAATAGCAAACCTCGTAGTCCTTTAGGATAGGTACTAGGATTAGAATATTTTCCTGTCAATATTCCCAAACATAGTGGGCTATAAGCAATTAATTTAATACCCAACTCGTCACAGGTTTCTTTAATACCCAACTCAGTCACGGGATAGGTAGATAAAAGAGAATACTGCACCTGTAAAGTAGCAATGGGAATACTACGTCTGCTAAATTTAGCATGAATTCTGGTTAATCTCTTCGTGCCATAATTCGATAAACCAATACCTTTGACCAAGCCCTGTTCGTATAAATCGGCTAAACCGTCTAACAACTGTTCTTCTTGCCACGGAAAATAATTAGCTGTTGACCAGTGCATTTGCGCTAAATCTACTCTACCCATGCGCTGTGCGGAGGCTTGGGCTGCTTTGACCATAGATTTTCTAGTTAATCGCCAAGGATAAGCAGCTAGTTTGGTTGCCAGACAGATCTTATCTTGATTAATCCCTGTATACTCACGATCAAATTTACCCAATAACTGTTCACTACGACCGTTTAGTTTACCTGTACCATAAGAATCTCCTGTATCAAACAGAGTTACGCCGTTACTGACGCAATAATTAAATACCTCTTGCAGTTGACTATCCATACTTGCGTCATATCCCCACAACAGGCGATTGCCCCAAGCCCAAGTACCACAGCCCATTTGAGGTAAATTTAACTTTTTGCTAGTTGACATAATTTTTTTTATAAAAACTATTTTTAGATATAACGAAACAATAAAAAAGATAGTTCCAAATAAAGAACTACCTTACTTAAATAATTATTAATTAAGTATTAAAAACAACAAATTTTATCTCTTTGCCAATTTCTTAGCTTTTAGCTTACGTAAACGAATTGATTCGGGAGTTACCTCGACCAACTCATCTGCACCAATATATTCTAATGCGCGCTCTAGACTCATTTCGGTAGGTGCTTGTAATTGCACCAATTCATCCCCACTAGCTGCACGGTGGTTAGTTAGCTGCTTGGCTTTACAAACATTCAAGTCTAGGTCTTGAGGACGATTATGTTCGCCAACAATCATGCCTTTATAAACTTTAGTACCAGGAGTAATAAAGAAGACTCCACGATCTTCAGCATTTTTCAGAGCATAAAATGTAGCCACACCTTCTTCAAAGGCAGTAATTACACCATTGTAACGGGTTTCTAGTTCCCCAGAGAAACTGCGATACTCTAAGAAACTATGATTCATAATTCCTTCACCACGAGTAATACGTACAAAGTCACCACGGAAACCAATTAAACCCCTAGCAGGAATCACAAATTCTAGCTGAGTGCGCCCACTGTTATTTTGCATATCTTTCATCTCGCCTTTACGCTGTCCGAGACGTTCGATACAGCTACCCACAGCAGCTTCGGGGACATCTAATACTAAATACTCATAAGGTTCGCAAGGTTTACCGTTGATTTCGCGATAAATCACTTGGGGTTGGGATACCTGAAACTCATAGCCTTCACGACGCATAGTTTCAATTAAAATACCTAAATGCAATTCTCCTCGACCAGAAACCAAGAATTTCTCTGCCGAGTCGCCATCTTCGACACGAAGGGCTACGTTAGTTTCTAATTCTCGCATCAAGCGATCGCGAATTTGTCTGGAGGTTACATAATCTCCTTCTTGTCCTGCAAAGGGCGAGTTGTTAACTGAGAATGTCATTTGCAGAGTAGGTTCATCTACCTTAATCAAAGGCAAAGCTTGGGGTTCGTTAGGACAGGTAATAGTTTCTCCGATATTAGCATCAGCAAAACCAGAAACCGCCACAATATTACCCGCGCTAGCTTCAGGAAGCTCTACTCTAGCTAATCCCTTAAAGCCCATTAGCTTAGAGATTTTAGCTTTGACAACTTTGCCATCCTCTTTAATCAGTGCTGCTTGTTGTCCAGCTTTTAATACTCCATTGTGAATTCTACCAATTACAATCCGACCTAAATAATCAGAATAATCAAGAGTAGTTACTTGCAGTTGTAAAGGCTTGTCTACATCTCCTGCTGGTGGTGGAACGTGATGAATAATCGCTTCAAATAAAGGCTGCATATCTACACCCTCCTCTTCTAGTTCTTCTTTGACAAAGCCTTCTAAACCAGAAGCGTAAAGAGTGGTAAAGTCGCACTGATCGTCATCAGCACCGAGTTCGACAAACAAATCGAATACTTTATCTACTGCACCATCAGGATGGGCGCGAGGACGGTCAATTTTATTGACCACTACAATGGGACGCAAACCTTGTTCTAAAGCTTTTTTTAATACAAAGCGGGTCTGAGGCATTGGTCCTTCGTTAGCATCAACGATCAGTACACAACCGTCTACCATACCCAAAACTCGTTCTACTTCTCCTCCGAAGTCAGCGTGTCCAGGAGTATCAACAATATTAATTAAAGTGTCTTGATAGCTAACTGCTGTATTCTTGGACAAAATAGTGATTCCTCGTTCTCGTTCGAGATCGTTGGAGTCCATGACACAATCTGGTACCTCTTCGCCTTCGCGGAAAATACCCGATTGTTTGAGAAGTGCGTCTACGAGAGTGGTTTTACCATGATCGACGTGGGCAATGATTGCAATGTTGCGAATAGGAAGAGACATAAGGATTTGTCTATAGACTTTTGTGTCGTTAGCTCAAAATTTCTTAATAATTATAACTCAGTTCTGTTTTTATTGATATTTAGATGATATGAAAAATAAATTTATGAAGCGAAAACGGATCTTTTGGCTGGTAGCTATTTTAGGCATTATTTTCGATCAGTTAAGCAAATATTTGGTAGTACAAAAATTTGACGCAATTAATGATACTTTTCCTTTATTAGAAGGGATCTTTCATCTAACTTATGTGATTAATACTGGCGCAGCCTTTAGCGTTTTTAGCGGTCAAGTTGAGGTCTTGCGCTGGGTTTCTTTGGTAGTTAGTTTGCTGCTAATTATTTTTGTTTGGTACATTCCTCGACTGAGTTTATTAGAACAGCTAGGATATGGATTTATTTTGGCTGGAGCTATTGGTAATGGCATCGATCGCTTTTTATTCGGCTATGTCGTAGATTTTCTAGATTTTCGTTTGATTAACTTTCCTGTGTTCAATATTGCGGATGTAGCCATTAATATTGGGGTTTTATTATTGTTAATTACTAGTTTTACGACACCATCTAAATCAAAAGTAAATCAATAATTGCAAAATAAATTTTGAAAAAAATACCCCTTAACCAAACAAATGTTCTTGGCTAGGGATAAATCATGTTATTTATTGTCAATTGTTAACTATCAATTGTCAATTACACTACATGGTTCTGTAGGTTCGGTAATTAATATTGGGAAAAATATTATCAATCGCTTCTACCTTTTCGAGCCAACCGCTATCGACTTTTCCAATCAGGATATCATCATAAATTTTGTTAAAACGTAGCAAGTGCGATCGCGTTCTGCGAATAGCATAAGGTACCATTGTACCAGTACGCATAATAAATGCCCAATCAGAAGACTGTGCCAACAACACTTCCCTAGCAGCCTGATTTAAAGCTCGCCATTCTAATTCGTCAGCAGGTTCTCGGCTGGCTAATTTAATCATTCTTTCTGCTGCCTTATGCAAATGGGGATAAACCCAAGCATTAGTCTCGTTGAGCCAGTATTCGTGGAATCCTTTATAACCCCAACTAGATTGAGAGGGGCGACAAACTTGTTGAGTAGGCTGTTGCTGAAGATATTCTGATAAATGGGTCATGTCGTAGGTATTTTGATCGTACCAACTCTTGCGGAAGAGGAAATCAATAAACTGAGGTCCTTCATACCACCAGTGACCAAATAACTCGGCATCATAAGGAGAAACAACAATGGGAGGACGCTGCAACATTCCATTCAAATGCTGAATTTGCTGTCCTCGGTTATACATAAAGTTTCCCGCGTGTTCGGCAGCTTTTTCTCTAGCCCAGTAAGGATCGTACAGACCCTTCTCTGACATTCCACCATCGCGACTGGTAATTTTATGATATTTGATGCCAGTATTTTTGCGCTGACCATTGGGCATAATGTAGGGCTTAATATACTCATATTCAGCCTCCCAACCCAAATCTTTATAAAACTCGCGGTATTCTACCGCACCAGGGTATCCCACTTTAGAAGACCAAACCTGTTGCGAAGATTCGTGGTCGCGACCAAAGGCAGCTACTCCTGTTTCAGTATAAATAGGTGCATAAGAGCCATAGCGAGGACGAGGACGAGCATAAAGAATGCCGTGTCCGTCAGTTAAAAAGTAGCGCAAGCCAGCATCAGCTAGCATTCTTTCTAAACCTTCGTAGTAGGCGCATTCAGGTAACCAAATTCCTTTTGGTGGTTGACCAAAGTTTTCTTCATAGTGTTCGCAAGCGACTTTGATCTGCGACCATACAGCTTGGGGGTACATCTTCATTAAGGGAAGATAACCATGAGTAGCACCACAGGTAATGATGTCTAAATTGCCACTATCAAGAAACTGTTTAAAGCCTAATACTAAATCGCGATCATAACTCTCCCAAGTCTGGCGAATCTGACTAAAAGAATTAGCATAGTGTTCCGCCAAATAACGCATATGACCATTATGTTCGTGGCGGTCAATCTCTTTTTCAATTAATTCTTGTAGTTGAGCTAGATGAGCGTCGTAACGATCTTGTAATAATTCATCCCGTAACATAGACACCAGGGGTGGTGTCATGCTCATTGTCATTTTAAAATCCACTCCATCCCGCTTCAAATTTTCAAAAACTTGAAGTAAGGGGACGTAAGTTTCGGTAATGGCTTCAAACAACCATTCTTCTTCTAAAACGAAATCACTTTCAGGATGTCTGACGAAAGGTAAATGTGCGTGTAAAACGAGGGCAAGGTAACCAAGAGCCATGATGTAATATTGTTAAAAATTTTCTATGACCTAAATTAAGGAACTAAGGCAATCTGGGTAAATTTTATGATATCTTAATAATGTCTCATGAGGAAATTTTGCCAAGAGAAACAATTTGTTTCTTGGGGGGATTCACCCTGTTTTTGTTAGCTTTTTGACTTTACTTCATAAGTGACAATCGTTGCTAGATAAAAGTAAAAGATAGTGCATTACATAATGTATTGTTTGCTTATGTTTTTTCTGAAAAAAGCTGTTGTCAAATCTGTCAGGTATTAATGTATAGTGTTGCAATCTAACGAGCAGTATTCTAATTATGGTCAGGATGATACCAACCGAATGTTGCTTCAACTTTTACTATTCATTGATAAACGTTCTTCTAAAGAAGAGCAGATTCAGCAGATTCAGCAATATTTAAAGAATTTACAGTCAGACTACTCTTTTAAACTGAGTATCATTGAAATTGAAAAACAACCTCATTTAGTAGAGTATTTAAAACTAGTAGCTACTCCCGCTTTAGTCAAAATTTCACCAGCACCGAAGCAAACTCTAGCTGGCAGCAATCTGATCGAGCAGTTGGAAAAATGGTGGCCCAAATGGCAAGCTGCTCAAAAAGAATTTAAGACCAATGGTGCTTCAAAAGACTACACAAGCAACATCGATTTAGAAGCCTATAATGCCGAAAAAATCAGGCTTTCTGACGAAATATTTTGTTTAAAGTTAGAGAAAGAAGAGTTAGCAGCCCAACTTCGTTTTAAAGATCGACTTTTGGCAATGCTAGCTCATGACTTGCGAACTCCTTTGACTGCAGCTTCAATGGCGGTGGAAACCATTGATTTATCAGAGCGAAACAATAAGCTAGATGCACAACGGCTCAAATCCCTTAAAAAAAGACTCTTTCGACAGGCAAAACATCAGTTTGGTGTGATGGAGAGAATGATCCAGGAGCTACTGCAAAATTCGCGAAATGTTAATGCCAAGCTACAGGTTAAGCCTTCTGCCCTTGACCTCCAGCCTTTGTGTAACAACGTTATAGCTCAGTTTGATTCGAGACTGAAACAAAAGTCGATGACGATTAAACAAGACATTCCCCAAGATATACCAGATGTCTATGCTGATGAAGAATTAATTCGCCAACTAATTAGTAATTTAATAGATAATGCAATAAAATATACTCCTAATCGCGGTCAAATTTCCCTTTCAATTTTGCATCGTACCAACCAAAAAGTGCAGGTCAGTATTTGTGATACAGGACCAGGAATTCCTGTAGAAAAGAGAGGGAGAATATTTGAGGATAGTTTTCGCCTTCAGCGCGATCGCGAACAGGACGGCTATGGTTTAGGATTAGCTATGTGTCACCAAATTGTCTGTGCTCACTATGGTCAGATTTGGGTCGAAGCTTCTCCCGAACAAGGTAGCTGTTTCCAATTTACGCTATTGGTTTACAAATAAATATTTATAAATATTTATTTGTATATTCAATTAGACGATCCTTTAGGAAGCAATCGCCGTACCTAGAGTACAAGCTTGAGTTAGGTTTACTCCATCTAAATTACAGCCTTCTAATTCTGCACATAATAAATTTGCACCTGCTAGGTTTGCCCCTGCCAAGTTAGCACCGCGCAGATCTGCTTCTTCAAGGTTAGTATCACTTAGATTTGCCCCTTGTAAATCTGCTTGAGACAAATTAGCTCCTTTAAGATTGGCACTATTGAGGTTTACCCCCCTAAGATCTGTTCCTCGTAGATCTACCCCTTTGAGGTTAACTCCAGTTAGGTTGGCCCCACTCAAAAATGCTCCCGATAGCGAAGCCTTTGATAGCTTCGCTCCCATGAGATTGGCACCCCGCAAATTGCTACCTCGCAGATCCGCATTACTTAAGTCTGCCTGCATTAAATTTGCTCCTAACAAATTCGCTCTAACATCAGCCATTTGTAAATTTGCCCCTAACAAATTTGCTCCGTCTAATCTACCTCCTTTGAGATTAGAGCTAGAAAAATCTACTCCAATTAAATTTGCTCCAGCTAGATTGATTTTTTCTAGTTGGCAGTTGGTGAGATCTTCATCTTCCAAATCTATTCCTGGAAAGTGTTTTTCTTTTCCGGCACGAATTGTATCTAAGGTCATTGGTTTTTAATTTTGTGTTTACTGAAAAATAGATTTTATTTTAAGAGTCTCAAGGGCTAATCTCAATTATGAAGAGGTTGTTTTCTTGCTGGCATCATTAGAGTTGACTAGCCACATACCTGTAGCAATTTTAGGTTGATATGCCTGAAGAGTCATACCCTGCTGCATCCCCATTACCAGCAGGGACAAAGCATCAAGTAGCTTAGGATCGTAACGCTTACCCCCCAAAGCCTGACAATCAGCTAAGGCTTTAGCAAGGGGATTTTGATCGGCAGAATATTGCTTGTAAGCCTTCATCTTTTGTTGAAAATCTGCCAGTAAACAAATGATCCGTGACTCTAAAGGAATAGCATCATAAGCTAGCCCCATGGGAATACCCGAACCATCCCAGGCTTCTCTTTGATGAGTTAAAATTCGCGATATTGCTTCTAATTGAGGCATAACCCGCAATACTGATGCTTTGGGAGAAGAATTACTCTGTTTTAAAGCTGCTTTTTGTGCCTGAGATTGTTTATTACGATCTTTCATCACTTCTGGTAACCCAACGCGGTGTAATAATCCAGATAGATAAAGTCGTTTTGATTGCCATGCAGGAAGATCCAATAGCTGTGCCATCGCTTCTGCCATTGCTGCTACTTCTGAAGCTGCCATAGGGTTACTAACATCTGTGGCATCGAGTAATTGAGCCATGCGCAAAAAGGCTTGCATCTTATTAGAGAGAATGTTTTCATCTAAATCTTTAAAACCGTCAAAGCTAGTTGCTTTGTCTGGATGATGAAGATTCTGCTGACTGTTTTGCAGATAGTTAACTACTTGAGCTACTACCGCATCTAAATCATCCCTTTGTCTCAAGCCATATACGTGTGACATTTGAGCTACTTTTTGGGTTAGCTGCTCTGCCAGTTCTGGCTTATATCCTTTGATATGGTCGATGGTCAATTCGATTGTTTCGCGGACTAAATCTGGTTCAAACGTCCAAAAACCATAAAATTTACGTTCTAAGTCTTCTTGAGGCTTATTTGCCCCGTAATCAGCATCGGATAATTCCTGACATAGCACCATTGCGGTATAGGTGGACGAAATAATCATCAAGTGCCATTCTTGGGCAACTGGATCTTGAGGTTGAATTTCTACTAATTCTACGTTGTCTTTATTACTAGTAGGATGGCTTTGGAATGCTCCATCAGGGGTAGTGATAATAGTTACGTGCTGAGATTTATCCGCTAAATCGCCATAACGATCTGCTTCTTGTAGATACCATTTACCACGCTGAAAAGCAGCGATGGTTATTGGCTCACTAGGAGTATCTAAAATAAAATCTTCTAAAGCATGACAAAGTGCCACCAAAGTATTTTTATAGTAAACTCCTAAATTTAAAGGTTGCTTACTATCACGGTGAGCATCATTTAATCTTCTTAATATCGAACCTTTTAGCATAGTGAATAATTGAGTTTCTAAAAATAAAATGTGATTGCGGAGCTAACTGTAGGCATCCCATCGCTATGAAAAACGTTTATAGTTTAAGATAAACTTGTTTTTAAACAGTAGCAGTTAATTTTTGTTGATCGGATTTTATAGGAGCGCTCAAAGCTTCTTCTAAAGGAGCTTTTCCTAATTTATTTTCTAAAATTCGCATGACTTCTCGACCAAAGTCATTGGGATTTTGCTTCCAAGCTTGCAAACATACCTCGCCAAAGAAAGAACCAAGAGGTTCTGGATTCCAGAGCAACTTCTTAGCCGTCCAAGGCATTAGACTCATCGGATCGTATCCAGGTTTGAGGACTCCTTGCTTAAAAGCGTATTCTTCTAGGTGAGTATGAGGCTGTAGACCAATAAAGAAGATTGCAGGCTCTACTTTATCTTCACCAAAGATTGCCTCTAATTCTCTATGATAGGCAATAGTTTGTCTGATTGTCGCTTCTGTTTCATCAATTACATTAAAGGAATAATTAACTGACACCAAATCGTTAAAACCTGCTGCTTTAAGGTCGCGACAGTTTTGCAGTACGGTTTTGAGATTATAGCCCATACGCATTTTACGGACTAATTCTTGAGAACCGCTAGTAATGCCGATTTCAAAATAGTTCATTCCTGTTTGCACCATAAGCTTGGCGAGTTCTGGTGTAACATTATCTGCCCGAATGTAGGCTGCCCAATGAATATCGCTCATCCCAGAGTCAACAATCTTTTGTAATAACTCGATCGCATCAGGAATATATTTTTTGGCAGGAATAAACTGAGCATCGGTAAACCAGAAGTTACGAATGCCCCTCTCATAAAGCTGACGCATTTCTTTGACAACTTCATCTGCAGGATTAATTCTTACTTGCTTACCTTCGACTACGGTATATACACAGTAACAACAGTTATGGGGGCAACCTCTTTTGGTCTGCACGCCAATATAAAAGTCGTTTTCTTGAAGATAATAATTAAATTCGGGCCAGATTGCTTCAATGTAGTCGTAATTGCAGGCAGTCTTTTCAATGGGGGTAGGCCATTCATGAATTAATCTGTCTCTAATACTATCTTCTCCTACTACATAACAACGTTCGTCGCGAAATTCTTGACCACTAAGTATTTTCTCTAATAGTTGCTCTCCTTCTCCTACAGAAACGATTGTACCTTGGGGCAAATCTCTTTGAAGTTGTTCGTAAAAGACGCTTACTGCACCACCACCAACTATAGTACGAGCATCGGGACAATATTTTCTAGCTCTGGTTAATCCTCGTTTAATCAAGCCGGTGTTGCGCCATAGTTCTCCATAATAGGCTCTTGCTACTTTTAGCCCACCTAATCCACCCCGCAATTTAATTAAAGGATTTTTGGCATAGTAAAATTCAAAAGCATTTTGGAGGGGATTGCCTCCTCTACCTCCTACAGGAGCATAAATTTGAATATCTCGCCAGGAAAACACTAGCAATGATGGTTGAAATTCGTCAATGCAGCGATCTAAAGCTCGATCAAAATCTAGAGGAGGTACTGTACCCAAATCGAAAATTTTTTGTTCTACTTCAGGAAAGAGCTTGTGAGCATGGTCTGCCAGGTAAACTACTCCAATTGGAAAAATAGGATTACAAGGAAGACGAACATAAAGAATTCGTTGGCTCATGGATTTTATTCTAAAGTTAAGTTTTGCAAATTTTATTAGTGAGTCAAAAGCAAAGTTGATTTAGTCTGCTTTTGATAATCATAATTTATTCATATAACTTAACTTTAGCGATATTACCCCCCACAATCAACCAGATTTGCTAAACAATTTTTAAGTTGAAATGTTTTTTAAGGGAAAAACACTATTTTTTTTTAAAGATAGATTGTGAAAATTGCCTACTAAACTATGGGTTAGTTATTTCAAGATCTCCAGTTAAAATATTGCTAAAAACTATAAGACAATAGAGTTTAGATAAATGCCTATTGGTAGCTTCTTTTACAACGATCGGGGATCGAGGAGTGTTAGCTTATATGTAGCGATAAATAAGTTACTTTAAAACTCTTCAATAAGAAATAATCATGGCACAGATTTTAGATCCTTTACCAAACGATGACAATAGTCATATTCTTTGCTGTTATGTGAATGCAACTAGCCAAATTCAAATTGCTCGCATCACCAACATTCCTAACTGGTATTTTGAACGAGTTGTCTTTCCTGGACAAAGGTTAGTATTTGAAGCTCAAGACGAAGCTATTCTAGAGATTCATACAGGAATGATGGCTAGTGCTATACTATCTGACACTATTCCTTGCGATCGCTTGGCTCTACAACCAATAGAAAAAAAAGCGGTTCCTCGTTCAAGTCTTGAAACCGATTCTCTAGACGTTTCAACCAAGTCAGAAAATACAGAAAATGGTTCGACAAACACAAGTGTGCCTTCTTCACCTTTAGATGTTGTGGTATAGATTTTTATGGTGTTGAGTCAATTATTAATATCGAAGATAATGATAGTGGGGTTGCTTTTTTAGTAACCCCACTATTTATAATAGAAAGGTAATTCAGAGCGAAACAGAGTGGATTTACCATCTTTTTTATGGTTATGGAAAATTGCTGCTTGGGCAATGGGAGGAACAATCGCGTTTTATCTGTTGTTGCTCTTATCTGGTAGTTGGATGTTTTATGGTCGCGCTACCAGAATGGGTCGTCCTCCCTGGCTGGCTAATACCCACTACATTGGCGGTATAATTATCGTTTTTTTAGTTATGCTATTGCTGGCGATTGGTGTTGTCGGTACAGTAGGTTATTATGGTAGCCTAGGACACTCGCCTCATCTTTGGTCTGGTTTATTTGTCGTGATGTTGATTTGCCTTTCTGCTTGGAGTGCCAATCAGATAAGCGATCGCAACACTTGGGCGCGATCGCTTCACGTTAGTCTTAATGCTATTTTGTTTATTGGGTTAGCCTATGTCTCTTGGACGGGATGGGAAGTAGTGCAAAAGTACTTATGAAAAATTAGAGTTTAACCGTCTCTAGCTAAAACTTAAGTACGGTTAGACTCTAATCCTAAATTCTAAACAATAAATTTTCAGGCGATCTTACAAACCAAAAGTAAGTCCCAAATCAAAAGTTACAGCATCTTCATCATCATCATCTCCGTTAAAATCGCTGATAAAGAGATTGTTGTATCTTACTTGACCGAAGACATTGAGTGAATCAGAGATGGGATAGCCCACACCGCCTTTCAGTTGCACTAAGAAACCTGAAGCACTGGTGTCAAAACCTGCATCATCTGCATCATCTGCATCATCTCCAGTAAATCCTAGTCGACCGAAACCAATACCAGGGGAAACAAAAGCATAAATACTCTGGGAATCTTGACCAAAAGGAATTCTAAAGGAACCATTTGCCAAAATACCCAGGTAATTGTACCCCAAATCATCAGAGTCGGTTCCACCAAGATAGTCGTAAATTTCTAATTCAGCACCAATATTTTTAGTTATTCTATATCCACCTAGAAGGCTGGCACCAAAGCCAATATCTGCACCATCGCCTAACTCGGCTAGACCAAGAGTACCGCCTATATAAAGCTTTTTAAAATCGCTACTACGACGAACACGACGAGTTCTAGTTCTTTGAGAAACCTCACCATCAGCTTCAGGCTGTTGGTATTTAACATCAAAGTTATTACAATCCACCCCCGTTTCACAGCTTACTTGATAATTATCGTAGCTTTCTGTACTTTGTGCTTGGGCTACAATAGGTAAGCCTGCCAGCAAGACGCCAGCTAAAAGAGCTGTTTTAATTTTCATTTTCCTCACACCACTTTATGCGTATAAATATCATTTTTTTGAAGTAGCTTAATTATCGATCAAGCTAAAAACTGATGGTAAGAGAAAAATTTGTAAAAAACTTCTTTCTGTAGACAGAATGGAAAGTGGCTATTAAAAATTAACGTTACATCCAGGGTGGGATAGTCAAGGCTGTCAAGGAGATTGGCAAAATAATTGTATTCAGTCAAGTAAGTGGGCAGAATTAAATATAAAATAGAAACAAGTTAAATTTTTGATTAAGTACTTGCTACTCGCTACTCGCTACTCGCTACTCATTAAGTTGACTATCTTCTAATTAATTACACCTGCCTACTTAGTTGGCACTTTCGTCTCTTGGCAGGAGATAATAAATCGCGATTGATTTAATTTGGGGTAATTTGTTAAACATGAAGCTAAATTTTGAAATTCGTCAGGCTGTTAGTGATGATGTTCCCCATATATTTAATTTAATTAAAGCATTGGCAGAATCTGAAAAATTAGCCCACCAAGTCACGGGGACAGCAAAAGAATTAGAGCAACATTTATTTGGCGATCGCATTTACGCTGAAGCTATTGTTGCCGAGTGTAATAATCTCGTAGTTGGTTTTGCTTTGTTTTTTACTAACTACTCAACTTTTTTGACTAAGCCAGGAATTCATCTGGAAGATTTGTTTGTTTTACCTGAATATCGTCGCCGAGGTATTGGCAAAGCGATGTTATCCCACCTCGGTAAATTAGCTTTAGCCAGAGATGCGGGTAGACTAGAATGGAATGTTTTGGACTCGAACAAAAGCGCGATCTCCTTTTATCAAAGTATGGGTGCGGAGATATTACCCGACTGGCGTATCTGTCGTATTACGGATACCACCCTACAAGCATTGGTAGACAGGAACGATAATACGCCCTAATTTTTCTTCTTAAATCCCCGCGAAATTTTCTTTTCATACTCTCGCAGACTAGCCAACATATTTTTAGCAGATTGATACGATTCATCGAGGATTCTTGATTGTTCGTCCTCATCTTCAATCAAACCTTCATTGACTAACTGTAAATAGTTGAGTAACGAATTGAGATTATTACGGATTTCATAAGAAAGACTATTATTAGTTTGACGGGCTAATTTTTTAGAAATTCTTTTGGCTAGCTGCTGTTGGTGAGATTGTTGGCTAGTTTTAAATTGTGCAGCACAGATCCGCTTGTAGAGACTGCCCGTTTTAAGTAGTTGTTGGTGAGTTCCCGATTCGATGATTTTACCTTTGTTTAAAACAATAATTCGATTTGCATTTTTGATTGTAGCTAGTTGATTGGTAATAACAATGGTAGTGCGATCGCGACACAATATGTCTAAAGCATTTTGAATTAATTCTCGACTAGCTCGATCAAAATTTTCGATAACTAAATCTAAAATAATTAAATCGGGATTACGAAGTATCGCGCGGGTAATCGCAATTAACTGTCTTTGTGTTTCAGAGATAATTAATTTAAAATTTTCGTTAATATTAGTATTAAGACCTTGAGGAAGTTGAGCAACTAAATCATCTAGCTTAGTTTTTTGAGTAGCAGCAATTATATCTGTTTCGCTAATATTTTGTAGGCTATAAGTTAAGTTATAAGCTAAAGAGTTATTAAATAGAAATGGTTCTTGATTGATAACACTAATGTTATTTCTGAGACTGCTTAGACTATATTCTTGAATATTTTTGCTATCAATGGTGATTGTACCTTCAAGAGGATCGTAAAGTCGGGCAATCAGGTTGGCAATTGTTGATTTACCCGATCCATTAGAACCGACTAAAGCGATAGTTTCTCCTTGATCGATCTTAAAATTTATTTTGTCTAAAACTATTTGAGCGTGATTGGGGTAGGCAAAAGTAATATTTTTAAATTCAATACTGTGCCGTAGTTTAGTAAAAGCTTTTTTTCCTGATAACACATTCGGTTTAGTATTTTGAGATAAAAAGCTAGCAATAACTTCTGCACTCGAACTATTATTAACTATTTGCAAACGATTATTATTAATTTTGTCAAGTACAGGATATAGCTTGAGTAAAATAATAATATATATTAAAAAAACTGGAGCAAAACTTTGCCATTGAACTTTAAACAGATAATAATTAGTAATAAACAAAGTTAGAACTGTTAAAACAACTATAATATTGTTCAAAAAACGAATAAAAGTTGAAATAAATTGTGCTTTTAACTCTAAGTTGTTTCGTGATTCAAGAGAATTTATTATATTAGTATATTCATATTTCTCACTATTATTTATTTTGATATAGTAAATTCCTGTTAGAAAGTCAATAACAGTACGGTTATATACTTTAGATTTTTGCGATACTAAATTTACTTGTTTTTTAGCGTAGATAACTAAAGAATAATGAATACTAATAAAGATACTGAGAGATAATAGTGTAATTAAAGTTAAGGGAATAGAAATGAAGAATAAACAAATAGTCAAAAATACAATAATTAAAATATTTAAAATTAATATTCTGATATTTTTAACTAGTAGAGCAGTTTGATCGATCTCGCGGTTAAGCTTAAATAAAATATCGCTAACTTTCTGACGATAAAAATAATCAAGGTTAACCTGGCAAAGCAAACCAAAGCCCATCGCTTTCATCCGATAAGCTAGGTGTTTTGTATACCTAATATTTATTACCTGGCTGCCATAGTCAGCTAAAATTTTGAATAGATAAGCTGCGGTAACTAAAACAAATATTAGTGTTAGTTGAGATTCATTATTAAAACGATCAACCAAAGCATAGACAAATCTGACAACTAATGAATCAGTAGAAAGTAAAAAATCGGCGCGATCGCCAAAAAAAATAACCGCAATTGGAATTAATAATATAGTTCCAACAATGTCTGAAATAATACTGCTTAAACTAAGTAATAAACTCAAGATAATGTATAAAGGTTTATCTCTAATAAGATTAAAAATAAACTTGTTGGTCAAACTATTAAACATAAATTTGTGTTGACTTATTAAAGTGGCGATCGCATTTATCGATCAAGAATTAGCCAGGTGTTTAATCCGAAATTACGGTATATACGCCTTAATATCCTTAATATGATGGAATAAAACACCCTCAAACGTCGAGAGTAAAATTCTCAATTGTTAACCCAACCATGGAAATTAAACGTATTCCCGTATTATCAGACAACTATATTTTTGTTTTAACCGATTCTCAACAGAAAATAGCAGCGGTAGTAGATCCAGCCGTAGCACAGCCAGTTTTGGATTATCTAGCAGAAGTAGATTGTCAATTGGTGGCTATTTTTAATACTCATCATCATTACGATCATGTTGGCGGAAATAAAGAATTAATAAGTCACTTTCCCGATTTACGGGTATACGGTGGTGCAGAAGATCGGGGTCGTATTCCCCATCAGCAAGCTTTTTTAAATGAAGGAGATACAGTGCAATTTGCCAAGCGAGTTGGTCAAGTATTCTTTGTCCCAGGACATACTCGCGGTCATATTGCCTATTATTTTGCGCCTAAAGATCCAGGGGATGTAGGAGAGCTTTTCTGCGGTGATACGGTCTTTGCCGGGGGCTGTGGCAGACTATTTGAGGGGACTCCCACCCAAATGGTCGATTCCATTGGTAAACTACGCCGACTACCTGACAATACCCGTGTTTGGTGCGCTCATGAATATACCCTCAGCAATTTAAAATTTGCCGTGACGGTAGATAAGGACAATCAAGCCTTGCAACAAAGATATCAAAAAGTACAACGCGATCGCGATCGCAATTTGCCTACTGTACCTTCTCTATTGGGTACGGAGAAACAAACTAATCCTTTCTTGCGCTGGGATACTCCCGCAATTCAAGCGGTAGCCAAGATAACCCAACCTGCAAGAGTATTTGGACGCATTCGGGGCATGAAAGATAATTTTTAACTCCTATAAAACAAATTAGAAATATTTTTTCGTTAATAAGGCTAACTTTTCTTTAGTTGCAGTGGGGATTTGATCGGGGGGAGTTAAGATGGCAAATTTTAGTGCAGAATGGGCGATCGATTCTGGGGGATTGGCATTTAAACTTTTGACGGCTTCTTTAATTACGAGTTGAGCGTTGACAGCATTTTTTTGGAGATTGCCGATAATCATTTCTACCGTAACGCTGTCGTGATCAAGATGCCAGCAGTCATAATCAGTAACAAGAGCTAGGGTAGCATAAGCAATCTCAGCCTCTCTAGCTAATTTTGCTTCAGTTAAATTGGTCATACCAATAACTTTTGCGCCCCAACTACGATAAAGATTAGATTCGGCTTTGGTAGAAAATGCAGGACCTTCCATACAGATATAAGTACCACCGCGATGTAAATTAGATTCGGCTAAATCTAAGGATTCTACAGCATCCCCGACAACTTGAGCTAGGTTGGTGCAGATGGGATCGCCAAAGGCAATATGAGCTACTAACCCTTCACCAAAGAAAGTAGAAGTGCGGTGTTTGGTGCGATCGATAAATTGATCGGGTATGACCATGTCTAAAGGTTTAGCTTCTGCTTGAAGTGAGCCGACAGCAGAAGCTGAAATGATATATTCCACACCTAATTGCTTCATAGCGTGGATGTTAGCTCTAAAAGGTAATTCAGTCGGTAAAAGATGATGATTGCGCCCATGACGAGCGAGAAAAGCTACTGTCGCCTCTTCTAATTCTCCAACGATCAAAGCATCTGAAGGATCGCCGAAAGGAGTAGTTAGTTTTATTTCTTGAACGTTTTTGAGAGCGTCCATTTTATACAAACCACTACCGCCAATAATGCCAATTTTCGCTTTTACCATAATTGTCAGATCCGATTGTTAGTTTTGCTCGATTATTTTAACGACACTAGTTGGTCTAACGCTCGGACTATAATCAACTTTTTCTATTGTTTGAATTTTTACCAAGTATTAAAATTGCTTTTGACCCAATCTATGCCTACTTCGTTATTGAGCTTAATTTTTTGGGGTGCATCAGCATAGATTTTATTTAAAATATTGGCATCTTGTTCTACAACTACTTTACTCAAGCCTAGAAACTGATTTTTGAGTAATTTGGCAAAAGGATTGCTCACTTCACCAAATAGTAAAACGTAAGTTCTAGTTTTAGTCGCTGACTCTGGAACGAACAAATGGCATTGAGCAATTTTGCCAAAGGGGGAAGTGCCGTGGAAAATTACTATTGAAGGGAAATAATTAGCTAAGTGAGCTTGAATAACATCGGGAAGTAAAAATTGCTTGGGTTGCTTGAGTTTTTGCCAAAAAGTTTTGGGTGCTGTGGGCGTATGGAAAAAAGCCTCGGAATGATAGCCATTATCGAGAAAGCGATCAAGTATAACTTCGGTAATTTCAAATAAATCGCGGTGCGTACCATTTTGATGATTGTAATCGTGCATATTGAGCAACATCGATCGCAAGTCTGTTTCGACACTAGTATCTGCGGTATAGCCGATAAACTCGTAATCACGGCTAATGTCATCTAAGATATCGGGAATGGAAATTTTGGACTCATAACCGCCATAAGACCAAATAAAATCGTTTTTGATGATTAGCTCTAACGGTTTTAACAGAGGTAAAGTTTTTTTCTTTGTCCCAGGTAAGACAGTACAACCATCGCGATCAAATTCTAAAGCATGAAAAGGGCAGACTACCGCATTTGTATCGTCGCCTTGGCTAACACACCATCCTTCTGATAGCATTGCTCCCATGTGAGGACAAGCATTAGGTAAAGCCGTAACCCTACCTGTTTTATCTTGCCAGATAACATAATCCTCACCGTACAAAGATATTTTTTGAGGTTGATTAATTTCCAGCATCGATTTGTGGGCTAACAACCAAGGTGCGCCTTCTAACATAGACATGATGAAATTTCCTATACTAAAAATTTTGTATGACGATTGGTTGCGACAAAGAAAAATAGAATTGTCGCAAGTATAATAGCCATGAATTACAGCTATAATCTAGAGAAAAATATTGGAACTAAATTTTAAAAGTAATAAGCTATACCTAGTTAAGCTATAGATGATTGTGTTATTGCTTACCGTTTGTTCTTACTTTAGATGTAAATTAATTTCAACTTAGATCATTTTAAATATATGACATATTATTCACATTTGTCAAATGGCTCGTAAACAAATTTCTCTACGTCGTCAACCGCAGCAAAAGCGATCGCTTGAACGGGTGGAAAGAATTTTAGATGCAGCAGCAATAGTTTTTGATGAAGTGGGATTTGAAGCTACCACTACTCATGCGATCGCAGCGAAAGCTGATACCGCAGTAGGTTCGCTTTATCAATTCTTTCCTGATAAACTAGCCATTTTCAACGCTCTAGAGTTACGTCATGTCGATCGCGTCTATGTCATCTGGGATCGGTTATTGCGCCCTGAAATTATTCAATTACCTTTTAGCGATCTGATTCACACCATTAGAGTTCAATTTCAGCAATTATTTGAGCAGCCTACTTCCAAAATAATTTTTGTTCAATTTTATACTTCCCCAACAATCTTTAGGAACATCGACAATAGCTTTACTCAAAAAATGATTCAGTTGATGGCAAAGCTATTGCAAACCCGAAATCCAGCTTTGAGCAATCACCGCACTCAGCTTTTGGGAGAAATTTGCGTTCATGGAATTAATAGCTTGATTTTGCTCGCTTTAGGCAACGAACCCGCTCGCTGCCAAGCAATTTTTATGGAGATCGAAGCCATACTCAAAGCTTACCTAAAAGACGATATTGGCGACGAAATAGTTAAAGATAGCTCTTTCAATTCATTAGATGCGATCGCTGGGCAATATAAGCTAAATTCCCGACAAACGGTGATTCTAAAATATTTTAGCCATAACTCAAAAATAACTATTCAAAACTGTGAAGCAATGTTTCCTGATGTCTCTCGACGTACCCTACAAAGAGACTTAAAAGCTATGCAGGAACAAGAATTACTATTGCCTCAAGGTAATACAGATTGCCGTAGCTATTCTTTCAACAAGCAGCTTTTGAACTAGCGACAACTTATGACAATATTAATCTTCAACCTCTGTTGCCAATACTAAAGGCATGATTTCTGTACCTGGATCGAAAGTAGCATTAGCAGTAAGGCGATCGCGAATTAGTTTAGCGATCATTTGATTGAGGCGATACATTTCAGGACAGGGATTGTAACGATACTTAACGTCGATAATACGTTGTTTTTTACGAATAGTAAGATTTGATTTCTTCTTTTTCTCTTCTACTTGTTTGCTACGATTTCGTAGAAATACATCGGGTTTTTCGGCACGATTTTTGACATCTGGTAAAGTATTCAAAAGAGAATGACGCCAATACCCTCTATAATTTTCACTTTTAGGATTTTTGAAGAGTTTAAAGCTATCCATCGTGGGAATATACAGAGCATAAAAATCTTCTTCTTTTACTACTTGAAAACAACCCCAATCTTTTTCCTGTCGATTGAGCATAATATTTAGGGCTAATTCTAGAGAAGGTAAATCGGCAACGGAAGTAGGGTATTGTTGTTGACTGTTCATAATGACCTCAAAAATGGCGGTATTGCCAAGAAAACTAAGATATGCAAGGGTTCAATCGGGCAATAATTCTATAGAATTTTTAAAGAGATTAACAAAATAATATAATCATGGATTTAAAAGAATTTCTAAATTTAAGTGCGGGTAGATGGTTTAGTCAGCGTACCAACTATCTAGTAGGAGGTGAAGCAGAAAACAGTAAAGCAGATATTACAATCGAATCGATCGCGCCTGAAGACACCAAAGCAGTGGAATTATGTCAAAAGCATAATCTCGATCCTCAGTTGAGTCTGGGTGGTACAGTCCAAAGCTGGGATAACTCAGTAGATTGGGGTAAACCAAAACAAGTAGGCTCGGCTACTGTAATTTTTATTAGCGATTCTGAAGATCTCTCTGCAGGAAAGTTAATTCGTCCCCAAGATAGTAAGGTTTGCGGACATTATGTCCTGGGTGCAGATGAAGCTCTGACTTTGACCATCGAAACTGATGAGATGCAGGCTCAAGAGCGTCAGTGGTTTGCTAGTGATAATTTTAAAATGCGTACTACCATAGTTGAATATAACGATGGTAGAAAACAGACCTCTTTTTATTCAGAAATTCGCAAAGCGCCCCCAAAAGAGAGCGAATAGTTATCAGGTGGGCAACAATTAGGTTTTTGATGATTGAGAAATTTTATTTGATTGCTCACCAGAATATATTCAACTTATCTTCTAGATTGTAAGTGACGATAGACATCGCGGATATCTACGTCGTGGTGAGCTAGAGCAACGAGAGTATGATAGAACAAGTCTGCTACCTCTGAAGCGATCGCATCACCATCATCATCCTTACAAGCCATTACTACTTCGGCTGATTCTTCGCCAATTTTCTTGAGAATTTTATTATCTCCCCCTGCAAATAACTGACAAGTATAGGAAGTCTCGTTAGGATGTACCTGGCGATCGCGAATGACTCGATATACTTCTGAAAGAGTATCTGCAGGAGGAGCTTTTTTAGTTCCCTCTACCTGATGAAAACAGCTACGCTCTCCTGTATGGCAAGCAATATCGCCAATTTGCTCGATGGTAACTAGTAGAGCATCGCTATCACAATCGTAACGAAGCGATCGCACTTTTTGAATATGTCCCGAAGTTGCTCCTTTGTGCCACAATTCTTGACGAGATCTACTCCAATACCAAGCTTCTTCAGTATCAATAGTTTTTTGCAAAGATTCTGGGTTCATCCACGCCATCATCAACACCGTACCATCAAGATAATCTTGGGCGATCGCAGGTACTAAGCCCTGTTCGTTATAACGAATTTTATCTACAGGAATAGTTAAATTGTTGGTTTTGCTTGAAGACATTATTCTTGAAGACATTATTATTGTGCCGAGATTATTGTACCGAGAAGTAAAGTCAACTTTTCATTGTCACGCAAAAAAGCACAAACTCCAAGTACTGATTTATTTTTAATAAAATAGCAATCCTAAATAGTTTATGAAAAACTCTCTCTTCTTTCTTCCCTCTGTGTTCTCCGTGTCTCTGTGGTTCATTTCTCTGTGGTTCATTTAAAAAACCATTTTCACGAATGACCTAGGAACAGTATATTTAATTCTGCCCACCTACTTATTTCTAATTTCATAAAGCATAAGTACTTAATTTATGCTCCCAGAGAATTACTTTAGCCTATTTTTATTATGAGGCAGATTATGTTAAACAATATTTTAGAGCTTACAGGATTTTTATGCTCTTTTTATCTTGTCTGAAAACTATTTTGAGTAACTACTTTATATATATAGAAGTACTTTATCTATTGGCAATCGATAGATGTGTAGCTTGTATTAAAAAAATAAGCTACGTTATTATCCGTTTTTTGTCTATTTCGTAAATCAATAGTAAGCTATTTCATATTTTATTGGTATTTATCTACAGCAAATTGAAAATTGATTAAAGACTTATCTTATTTTCACCTTTTGTTATTTTATGGATGACGTTTGGCTATTTTAATAGTTCCTAATAATCAGTAAAAAAACTTTTTTTCTTCAGCTATCTTTTTCTTTACTTTTTATTTTTATCTTATATAAATCAAGCAAAATTTTTAATTTAAAGGATAACCATGAAACTTCAATTTAAAGCTCTATCTGTTACTTTGGGTTTAGTTGCACTTCTAGGCGCTAGTACTTCTGTTAGAAGTGGTACGCCTGATATTAGTCAAACTGATGAATCTGTAGAAATATCTCCTGACGAATTAGAGTTACAAGCCTCCGAAGAAGTTGAAGACTCTGAATTAGAAGCTTCCGAAGAAGTTGAAGACTCTGAATTAGAAGCTTCCGAAGAAATCGAAGATGCTGAATTAGAAGCTTCCGAAGAAGTTGAAGACTCTGAATTAGAAGCCTCCGAAGAAGTTGAAGATGCTGAATTAGAAGCCTCCGAAGAAGTTGAAGACTCTGAATTAGAAGCCTCCGAAGAAGTTGAAGATGCTGAATTAGAAGCCTCCGAAGAAGTTGAAGATGCTGAATTAGAAGCTTCCGAAGAAGTTGAAGATGCTGAATTAGAAGCTTCCGAAGAAGTTGAAGATGCTGAATTAGAAGCTTCCGAGGAAATTGGAGATATTGAACTAGAAGCCTCCGAAGAAATTGAAGACGCTGAAAATGCTGAAATTGAAACTCCCGAATTAGAAGCTAGTGAAGATGCTGAAGCCAACAATCTATCTAGTACTGAAGACACTGCTGAAGAGGTTGGAGAAGATGCTGAAAATGTCGGAGAAGATGTCGCCGAAGAAGGAGAAGAGGTTGGAGAAGATGCTGAAAATGCTGGAGAAGATGTCGCCGAAGAAGGAGAAGAAGTTGGAGAAGATGCTGAAAATGCTGGAGAAGATGTCGCCGAAGAAGGAGAAGAAGTTGGAGAAGATGTCGCTGAAGATGCTGAAGAGGTTGGAGAAGACGCTAAAAATGTCGGAGAAGATGTCGCTGAAGACGCTGAAGATGCATTTAATGATGTAAAAAATCAATTCTAAATAAGCACTATACTCAAGTAATGCTTAATTTTATTTAATTTAAAAAAAGGATCTCTTGATGTTATTTAAAGAGATCCTTTTTGTATTTATAGTCGTTCTAATTAATTTCCTAATGGTCTAAGTTATCGTTTCGAGGAAATAGGGAATAGGAAACAAGAAACAGTACATTTTTCCCTATAGTTTATATTTAAAATGACTATAAATACTAATTGTGAACTGCACTACTTTGATTAACTTCTTGTTTAAAATCGCCTATTTCTAAAGTGTGATTTTTTTTTAATGCCGATCGCATAAACCCTAAAAATAAAGGATGAGGATTATTAGGACGAGAACGAAATTCTGGATGAAACTGAGTAGCGATAAAGAAGGGATGCTTGGGCATTTCAATAATTTCTACCAAACGTCCATCAGGAGATGTCCCACTAATTTCGTAGCCAGTTTCCACTAATAAACTACGATAAGCATTATTGAATTCATATCGATGACGATGACGCTCGTAAATTACTTCCTCACCATACAAAGAATAAGCTAAAGTATCGGGTTTAAGACGACAGGGATAAGTACCCAAACGCATCGTACCGCCAAGATCGATAACGTCTTGTTGTTCTGGAAGAATATTAATAATGGGATTGGGACTTTCTGGATCGAATTCCGAACTATTAGCATCTTGCAGTTGGGCTACATGGCGCGCCCACTCGATCGCGCAACACTGCATACCCAAACACAAGCCCAAGAAAGGTAGATCATTAGTACGGGCATACTCAATGGCTGCTACTTTACCATCTACCCCCCGAATCCCAAATCCACCAGGGACAATAACTCCTGCCACGTCTTGCAAATATTTAGCTGCGCCGTTGAGTTCGATATCTTCTGCGCTTACCCAACGTAAATTAACTTCAGCATCAGCAGCAATCGCCCCATGTCCTAAAGCTTCTACGACAGATAGATAAGCATCGCTGAGTTGAATATATTTACCCACGATCGCAATTTCAATTTGGGTACGAGGAGAATTCATTTTGGTAACTAAACTCTGCCAATTTTCGAGATCGGGCTGTCGTGATTCTAGCTGCAATAATTCTAAAGTTTGTTGGGCTAGTCCTTCTTTTTCTAGAATCAACGGTACTTCATAAATAGTACTGGCATCTAGAGATGTGACCACAGAATCTACTTCTACATTACAAAATTCGGCTATCTTATCTTTGATTCCTGGAAATAAAGGGCGATCGCTACGACAGACTAGGATATCGGGCTGAATCCCAATAGAACGTAGTTCTTTAACCGAGTGTTGGGTAGGTTTAGTTTTCATTTCCCCCGCAGCAGGAATCCAGGGAATCAAGGTGACATGCATATAAACAGCATTATTCTTACCCACATCCTTACGAAACTGACGAATAGCTTCCATAAAGGGTAATGATTCAATATCTCCTACTGTGCCACCGATTTCAGTAATCACCACATCCGATCCAGTATTATTGGCAACGCGATGAATTCTTTCCTTGATTTCGTTGGTAATGTGGGGAATAACTTGAACTGTACCGCCTTCATAGTCTCCCCGTCTCTCTTTATTAATTACCGCCTGATAAATCGAACCTGTAGTGACACTGTTAAGACGAGACATGGAAGTATCGGTAAAACGTTCGTAATGTCCGAGATCTAGATCCGTTTCTGCACCATCATCAGTAACAAACACCTCTCCGTGTTGATAGGGACTCATCGTACCAGGATCGACATTGATATAGGGGTCTAATTTTAAAATCGAAACCGAATAGTTACGCGATTTTAATAATCGACCCAAACTAGCTGCCACAATCCCTTTACCGATGCTAGAAACAACACCACCTGTAATAAAAACAAATTTAGCCATTCTGATTTACTTATTACTCAATTACTTAAGAATTCAATTGCCAACGAGTAGCAAGGCGATCGCGAATATCCAAAAAATCTTGCCATTGAATGTAGGGTTTATGTTCTGCATCTAAATATCCGACAAGGCGATCGCGAGCAAAAACCAAATCTGCTGCTAATGCCATATTAATATCTGTTACCGAATCGCCTATAGCAACTTTTTCGTTTGCCCGATATTGTTTCATCGCCTCAACTTTTGCCACAAATTCGGTATCACTTTCCATATTAGAATAAGCCCTTAATAATTCTTTTGTTGTATCAATATTTCCTGCATAAATAGCAGTTACTTTGTTTATTAGTTGATGTTTTGTCAAAACAGCTTCTACCATATCGACTAAACCACCAGAAACAATCACTAAAGGTATGTCTAAATCATTAAGAAAATCAGCAAATTCTATAAAGCCAGGACGTATAGGTTGATGGGTAATATATTCTATAATTTCTGAATAACGAATAGATGGAATCGAACCTAAAGTTTTTTTCATACCTTCTGCCAGGGTCATTTTACGCTCAAAAATCAAAGGTAATAAGCGTGCAGACACTTCTGGAGTAAACTTTTCCAGCATATCAGCAAAAGTATCTCCTGTAGTAATTGTGCCATCAAAATCGCAAAAGACAACTCGTGAAAATTTCATTATTTTTAATAAAAAGTAGGGATAAAACTAGTCCTTGCTTGACCAGAAAACGCTATGATCGACCCATAATTGTAACTATCGATCATTAAAATAATTATGGGAGAATCAAAACGTCGCAAAGCAGCTTTAGGTGAAGAATATGGACAAGACTCTGAGAGAATTTTTTCTTGGTTGCCTATTACCAAAGCTCAATCGGAAAAATTTATTAAAATAACTAGTACAGGTGCTTGGATTGGTATTGGTATAATGATCGCTATCTGGTTTACGGTCAGGTTTATTGGGCCAGCGTTTGGTTTTTGGGAAGTATATTAGCATCCCAGTCGGGCAAAAAATTTAGTCGGGCAAAATTTTAAAATTTAAAACTAACTTTATAGACATAACACAAAGCAGGTTAACAGATGAGCGAACAAAATCCCTATGAACAACTTGGGGTCACGGAAAATTCTTCATTTGAAGAAATACAAGCTGCCAAAAAACGACTATTTGAGCAACATAACAATGATAGTGCGGTATTAGAAACAGTAGAAATCGCTTACGATTCAATCATTATGGATCGCTTACGCCTACGTCAAGAAGGCAAAATCAAAGTACCAGAAAAAATTCGCTTTCCCGAACGTAGTTTGGAAAAGTCGCTAAAAGTTCCTCAAATTGTCAAACAAGACTCTGCGGTTTGGTTACAGGAGTTAATTGATACTCCTTCTCAATCTGATATTCTTTGGCCTACAGGTATCTTCTTAACCTTATCGGCGATCGCTGTATTTGCCCAAAATACAGGCGGCGCGTCTATTTTGCCTTTATTGATGGCATTAGGCTTTATTGCTAATATTTATTTTCTCAACCGCAAAGAAGGTCGTTCGGGGAGAGCTTTTTTAATTAGCTTTATTGCTTTATTTGCGGGAATTGCTTTGGGTACGGGACTTGCTAATCTATTGCTCGGTCAAGGTAGCGTTACTAGTTTGGGACAGGATCAGTTTGCTTCTGCGGTTACATTTTGTCTTTTTTGGTTAGTAAGCTGTTTTTTACGGTAAATCACAATTTATACCAAAAATAATCTATAAATATGAATTTTTGCTTGTCACTAACCTATGACTGGCAAATTTTTTTGGCTGTGCGATCAATTAATTTTAGTTTGGCTTTGTCTAATGCTGCGATCGCTTTTTTGACATCAAATTGATACTGCTAGTTTAATTTATTCATAATAAGGAAGAGTAGTATTCTGCATAATTTATTCACCCTCAGAAATAGGACACTACAGAACGGAATAAATTAAAAGGCTAAAAAAGAATGAACAATCAAGAATATTGTCAAGAGCTTCACAGAAGATTATCTGAACTTCAATGGAAGTTGGATGAACTTGCCAACAGCATAGGTTGGGCAAATCAAAGTATTAATGAAGTAGAAACCGCAATTCAATGGAAATTACAAGAACTTGAAACACTCAAGGGAATAAGACAGGAACGTTATCAAGAAAGAGAATCTATTACTCAAGAAATCAACGCTATCAAACAATACATGGAACAAATTAAAAATGCTCTCTGGTATGCTAATTGCTAACTAGTCTTCAACTGAGTTAATTGATCGCTAAATCAAAAGTCATTCACTACTTTCACTTTAACTATCTTAATTCCATAGTGTTTTCTCAGTTATTGCGATCGCGTAAGCGTAAGTGCGTAATCGCGCCACCTCAAACTACAGCAACTAAATTTCTTTATGTAGTTAAATGTGATACAAGTTGATGCCGAGATAAAGAAACATTGATTTGCTAGGGTTGAAATTACTTCTACTTGATAAGCTGAAATCAAGAATTAATCAAAGTAATCTAAATAAGCTGGCATCTTTTAACTATAAACAATGTCAACTTAAGGAGAATTTTATATGGCTACTCAAGATCGATGCTGTACCTTAGTTCCCTACTTTAAAGTTTCTAAGGGAAAAATTGAGGCTTTTGAGCAATTGTGCGAGCGATTTGTCGAAAAAACTAAGCTTGAATCAAAATGTCTTCATTACGGATTTAGTTTTGACGGAGATCTAGTTCACTGTCGTGAAGGTTATCAAGATGCCGAAGGAATACTAGCTCACCTAGAAAATGTCGGTTCTCTATTAGAAGACGCTCTCCAAATTGCTGAACTTACCCGCTTAGAAATTCATGCCCCTGAAGCAGAAGTAGCTAAACTTCGAGAACCTTTGTCTAATTTGAAACCTCAGTTCTTTACCCTCAAGTATGGTTTTCGTAGATAGTTCTGATTGTTTTACACTGTTCAACTGTTGTAAAAAGACTATGCCCCAGCTTACAGGCGATAAGCTCACATGATGAGGAATTTTACCCCTGTTATGTGAGCTTATAGCTACGAGTAAAACTCGTTTACTTAAACCGAATATTTTCGTAGGCATTAAGATATTGCGCTCCTGCACTACGCCAAGAATAATCACATTCCATCCCTTGTTGCACTAGTTGCTCAAACTCTTTGGGATATTCGTAATATAGACCAATTGCTCTTTCCATCGCTGATTCGAGGGCATGGTTGTCTGTTTGATAGAAAACATAGCCGTTACGTTTTTCTGGAGCATGATCTTGGTCATAGTCGCGATCGAATACTGTACTTAATAAACCACCAACTCCTCTGACAATCGGCACTGTGCCATATTTTAAACTAATTAACTGGGTTAGACCGCAAGGTTCAAACTTACTGGGTACGACTACGAGATCTGCCCCTGCATAAATGAGGTGCGCTAACTCTTCATCGAAACTAAGTTCTAGATGTACATCAGGATTATCGTTGAGGAAATGTTTCTCGTGCCAAAACTTACTATTAATATCGGGAGAAGTGGCAGACCCTAACAGCACGAATTGAGCATTGCGATTGATGGCATAATACATAGCATGATGTACTAAATGTACCCCTTTTTGTTCGTCGAGTCTGCCAATGAAAGCCACAATTGGTTTGTCAGAATCTTGTAAAAATAATCTCTTTCTTAAAGCTTTTTTGTTCTCCGCTTTACCCTTCATCTGATCGACGCTATATTTACTGGTAATAAGCTCGTCTAGTTCGGGATTCCACAAAGTGTAATCAACACCATTGAGAATACCGTTAAACTTATCTTGGTGAATTTCTAAGGTATGACCTAAACCATATCCGACATCAGTAAAACGAGCTTCCCAAGCGTGATGCGGCGAAACTGTATTAACAAAATTAGAATATACTATGCCCCCTTTCATTAAATTGATTGCAAAGGGATTGAAGTTGTCTTGCAGGCGATCGTAATGGAAGTAGTATTCAGGACGGTTTAAACCTGTGGCTTCGAGAATTTCGGTACCACAACTACCCTGATGCTTGAAATTGTGAATGCTGTAACAAACTCTTTGACGTTCCATACCATAATACTGATACATTTCGTACAGCATCACGGGAATTAAGCCAGTTTGCCAGTCGTGACAGTGAATTATATCAGGACGTTTATTGCTTTTGAGCAGAAATTCCATCGCTGCTTTACTAAAGAAAGCAAAACGCATGGGATCGTCATGTCCACCATAGACATAACCGCGATCAAAAAATCGATCGTCACTTTTAGCTTGAATAAAAAAGCAAAGTCTACCGTGAACCCAACCACAAAAAACATCGCATTTGATTTCACCACCCCACCAAGGTACTCCCAAACCGCGATAGGCTTCGTGTATCCCCCAGATGTGGTCGTACCTCATACAGTCATACATCGGCAGAATTAGTTCGACACAGTGACCGCGATTTTCTAACTCTCTGCTTAGCCCATAAACTACATCTCCTAAACCGCCAGCTTTGATGACAGGAGCGCATTCAGAGGCAACTTGCACGATGTACATTCTTAAATCTCCGCTTAATAAAAATTTATATTTCTGTATTTTTATTTACGATTTTAGAACACAAAATCCCATTACGCTTTGCAAAAGTCGGAAAAGTTATTAGTTTTATCTAAAGTAGTTAATAAGCACCATTATTTTTGGGAAAAACAATTACACCAATAGTTTTGTAAACGATCCACAAATCCAATAGCCAATTATGACTAGTAGCATAGTAAACATCTATCTGTACTCTTTTAGGGTAAGGAATATCGTTACGACCTGATACTTGCCACAGACCAGTAATACCTGGCTTAATTGTCAACACAGTATTAATTTTGCGACCGTATTTAGGCAGTTCTTCAGGAACGAGAGGTCTAGGTCCAACTACACTCATTTCTCCTTTGAGTACGTTCCAAAATTGGGGAAATTCATCGAGGCTAGTTAAACGAAGAAATTTACCAATTTTGGTAATTCGAGGATCTTGCTTGAGTTTATAGCTGTCTTGAAACTCTTGACGCATTTGGGGCGAATCTTCCATAATCGTTTCTAGCATCGCATCTGCATTATTAACCATCGTCCTAAACTTAATGCAGTTAAAGGGTCGGTGATTTTTGCCAATTCTTTGTTGGACATAGAAAATTGGTCCTCTTGAGTTGAGGGCGATCGCTATAATTAAAATTAAATATACGGGGGACAATATAGTTAGTATAAATAAGGCAAAAACTATATCAAATATACGTTTGGCAAGATTTCCGTTGAAAGTAGAGGAAAATAGATTCAACCGACTAAGATTGAATAAAGGTTGAAAACCTTTTCTGACTAATCCCTGTAAAACCTTAACGGAAATAAGTTGGCTGTTTGCAGTCATCTTACTCCTTCACACATCACACCACACTGTCCAATAATAAAGCCATAAAGTCAGATTCACTGAAAAATATCAATAAAAGTAGCTTTAAAAGTTTCATTTTGGCTGTTTCCATTCTTGGTAACAATCCTCAACATATTTTAAATAGGATTGTTGAAAAATTTCTGGGCTAAATTTCTGAGCTTGAGATCGGCAATTTTCGGGATTTATTTTGTTTGATAGATGTTCAAATGCTTTTACCGCCTCGACTAAGGCTTCTGGTTGTTGAACATCAAAAAATAAACCAGTACCGTTTTGGGGATCTTCTCGAATATCTTTAACTGTTTCTAATGCACCTCCTTTTCTATACGCTATTACTGGTGTACCGCAAGCCTGTGCTTCGACTAAAGCAATGCCAAAATCTTCACAGGCTGCATAAACAAAAGCTTTAGCTTTTTCTATGTATTCTTTGACTACATTATGCGGTTGCCAACCCAAAACTCGGACATTGGACTCTGCAAGTTGACTAACTTCGTCTAGTTGAGAACCCGATCCAATAATCACTAAAGGTTTTTTGAGTTTGTTAAATGCCTTAACGATTAAGCATATTTGTTTATAACTTACTAATCGAGAAATTGTCAGATAGAAATCAGACTTTTCGGCGCGAAATTCAAATTTTTTTAGATCTACTGGAGGATAGATTACTTTTGCCTGACGACGATAACAACGCCAAATACGCGACTGCGTGTGTTGGGAGTTGGCAATGAAATAGTCAACTCGGTTGGCTGAGATGACATCCCATTGGCGCAAGCGATGGAGAATATACCTGGCAATAATACCCTGGATTCCTTTCCCTTGGCGATCGCCTTCTAAATAATCAAAGGTTAGATCCCAAGCATAACGCATTGGAGTATGACAATAACAAATATGTAGTTGATGGGGGTTAGTTAGTACTCCTTTTGCTACCGCATGGGACGAAGAGAGAATGACATCATAATGGTTAAGATCTAGTTGCTCGATCGCAATTGGTAATAAGGGCAGATATTTTTGGATGCCAGCTTTAGCTTGGGGAAATTTTTGCAAAAAGGTCGTGCCGATATTTCTTTGATAGAGATAACTATCGGGGTTAGCTGATTCAAAATCAATTAAGGCATACAAATCAGCATCAATATATTGCAAAATTTCTTGCACCACTAACTCTGACCCCCCAGTGGCTTCGGGAGTCAACCATTCATGTACTAAGGCATAGTTTAATTCCACAAGATAAATTACTGATTACTGATTAATTGCCATGTTACACCGTCAATCTTTTTACTTAGTGTGATGTAGGATCTTAAATCTAATCTGTCGATCGCATCTGTATCTAAGAGAAGATAAGCAGGTTGATTTTGTTGCCAAGTTTGTTTGAGTTTAGTATCGTCTGCGGGAATGAGATTGCGATCGCTATAAAAGTTAAGGGCGGGACGAAAATTGGGATAGGCAGTATATACGATCTGTTTTGCTGGGGTATGCTGCTTGATCTCTGCTGCTATTTTTCGTGTCGGGAAAGCTTCATTTAATTCCCACAGCCAATGATTGGAATTGAAAAATAATAGTAATCCTAAATAAAAGCCACCAATTAAGGTTGGGATAGCGCGATCGCCATTAGACCACAGTAAAATCGTGGCGATCGCTAAACTAACAATAACTATTCCCAAAATAATTATTAAATCTAATTCTAGTTGACCGCTGATGCTGAGATAAATCACAGCCAGGCTACAGATTGCGGTGAGGATACTCAAACTAATCTTCCAGCTAAGTAAATACTGTTTAGACTGCCAAGCAGTCGCCAAACCTGCGCCAATCAGCAGAGATAACCCTGGATAAATCGGCATTACATACCAAGGTAATTTTGTCACCATCAGGGATATAGCGAGTAAATAAACTCCACTCCAGATTAAAGTTAATCTACCCCAGCTAAGGTCGCGATTTTTCCAGGCTAACTGTATTCCATAAGGCAAGAATATGAGCCAAGGCAGGCTATATTTGGCAATTTCTAATAAGTAATACCAGGGAGGACTTGAAACATTACTTACAGGCTGCCAGATGCGGTTAAAGGTCTGTTTTCCTAGACTGATACCGAGAAATTCTTGACCATAGTGTAAATATTGCAGTAGATACCAGGCGATCGCGGGGGCTGTACCTAAGATTAAGCTAGTTATAAAGTAGGGATTTAATAATATTTTGGGACTATCCCACAACAGGAAAATAATTATAATTCCCCCAAGTAAAACCCCCATCATCATACCTTTGGTCAGACAGATTGCACCGATACCAAGACCAGTCCCCAACAGCCAGCGTCGATCCTTACGTCCCCGCAACAAACACCAAACCCCCAGACAAAACCAACAGTTAACCGCCCCATCTAACATGGCTACTCTTCCGTGACGGGCGATTGGCAGGAGGGTCAAATATACTAAAGCGGAAAAGATGGCGGTAGAGCGATCGCTTTTTATTTCTCTACCAATTTTATAGAGTAAGGGTACTGTAATTGCACTTAGCAAAGCGGGAAATAGTCTTGTACTTCCCTCATTAACGCCAAACAAGCTATAGGAAAAAGCGACTAGCCAATGTACTAAAGGTGGTTTATTCCAATAGGGATCGTTGTAGTTGATGGTGGGATATAGCCAAGTATTGCCATCGGGAAAACTGCGCCAGATATTGCGGGCGACCCCCGCGACAATACCCTCATCCCAATCCCGCAGGGCAACATTATCGATCCCCGAAAGATAAAGAGCGATCGCTGCAGTTAACAAACCTAGGACACAGACGATCTCAGTATTGATTAAATTTTCCCATTTCCTTGTCGCCTGATCTTTTCTGCCTCTTTGCTTCCCCACTCCCTATCTCCCACAGCTTTGGCTAATAGCTTTGATTTTTCATGACTATTCTGGATAGCCACTAACTGCACCAGGATCATTGTCTCTTCTTGAACCCAACAATTCTAGGCGATCAACTTTGATTGTGGGACGAGATCTTTGCGTGTTTGTATTTTTATCCGTCCAGGTTTCTATTTTTAAAGAGCCTTGAATCCCAATCAATTTGCCTTTTTGTACATAATTTCCCGCTATTTCTGCCGTTTTGCCCCAAATTTCTAAGTTAAACCAGTCTGGTTGGTCACTATTACGACTACGACGATTGACAGCTAAAGGTAACTTACACAAAACTGTACCTGATTGAAAATGAATAATTTCTGGTGCAGCACCAGCACGTCCAACCAAATTAACCACATTAAGACTCATAAGACTTTTCCTTAACTTATTAGTACTAAAGAACTTAAATACAATTTTTTAGTCTAGCAAACTATAGATATTCCCTGATAATTAAATTGCAACACTTATTTATAAAAACCACTATTAACTAAAAATTGATATTATATTGTATCGAAAGTGGATGGGTAAATCTCTGTGTCCAAAGCAACTTCTGGTTGGCAGGAAGTATTGAATCGAATTGTGAAAGACAAGCAGGCGCGCACATTAGGCGGATGGTTGGGCGTAGGCGCGATCGTCGCTTGCTTGTGGGTTTGGAATTGGAAGTTATTTTTGGCGACTAGTGCCGGTATTAGTCTAATGTCTGCTACTTATCTACTACAAAATCCTTATTGGCAGCGTTACTATAAGCAATGGCAGGGTTTTTTAACTGGATCTAATCGTCAATTTATTTTGGCTGTTGGCAGTGGTGCAACAGGGGCGTTTTGTACCTATTTGGCTACTTCTGTTTGGGCTGATGCAGAGAATCAATGGTTAGCCACAGGGTTTATTTTGCAAGGGATGGCTAGTTTGACTACATTATCGCTATTATTGTGGTCTTTGGGTCACAAAAAAGAGCTTAAAGTAGAAGATAAGTTAGATAATTTACTAGAAGATCTCAGCCATAGTAATTCTCTAAAGCGTTTGGTTGCGATTAGGCAATTAACTCGTTTGTTGATTAATCAACAGTTGCCCTCAGATAGTTACTCTCAATGTATTGAGTATTTTTATTTGATGCTATCTGAACCTCAAGTACCAGTAATTGAAAATGCTTTATTAGAAAGCCTCAATCTTTTGGATGCAGAACAAAATACTAACTCCAAACATCCGAAGGTAAAAATCCCCGTTCAGCTAAACTATTCTCGTATTTGCGATCGCCAAATGTTTTAAACAAGTAGGCAATTACTTGTCATGATTATTTGTTTAATATTTCTTGCTAATGTTGCCCAACTTTAAAAAAATAACTGGCATAAACATCAATTTTATTAATTGGCACTATCTACTCTTGATTGCTAGTTTATCTTGTATTACTACGGCTACATTATCACCATTTAATTTTTCAATTCCAGAGGGTTTATCTTGGCAATATATTATTAGAGAATTTAGGTTTGGTAGCAATCTTAAAGATTATTGGCAAAATATCTTGTTATTTGTCACCTGGGGTTTTAGTTTCACTGCAATTATTACTCCCAAAGTTAAACAAATTTGGCTAATAGTAATTGTGAGTTGTTTGGGTAGTGTTGTTTTATCTTCTTTAATTGAATCAACTCAGCTTTTTTTACTCACTCGCGTTTCTAATGGTACGGATATTGTTTGTAATAGTTTTGGCGGGTGCTTGGGAGGTATTGTATATTACTATCGTTTAAATATTACTAGATTTATTGGCAAGATAATTACCAAGGATTTTGATCGTCTTAGTTACAAATCAATATTATTAGTAATAGCTGGTTATTGTTCCATAATTGCCTTTGGTATCTTGATGTTGTTGATCAACGTCGATCTTGATAATTGGAGTAGTAACTATCATTTGGCAATAGGTAATGAAGTTAAAGGAAATCGCCCTTGGAATGGCTATCTACGTAACTTATATATTTGCGATCGCAGTTTAAATGATTTAGAAGTAATTCAAGCATTGGACAATACTTCAGATTTTTTTGAACAGAATACTAACTTGCTACTTGCAATCAACCCCCAGTCAGATCTTAGTAAATTTTCTAACTTAGTATGGCAGACTCAATCAACAATAAATCAAAATGTTTTACAACTACAAGATTTTATTGATGATCGTAGTTTATTGTTGAGTGATCGACAGTGGTTAAGAACTAAATTTCCTGCAACCACATTATCCAATAGGTTAAAAGAAACTTCTGAGTTTAGTATTAGCTTTAGCGTGGCTACAAACGACACTGAAAACTCTGGGCCAGGGAGAATAATGTCTTTATCTCAAGGTACTTATGCTCAAAATCTAATGATTGGTCAAGACAAACATGATCTCTTTTTTCGTCTTAGAACTTCTCTAACTAAACAAAGCCCTGCTCATCCAGAATTTATTGTTCCTAATGTATTTAGTGAACATAGTTATCATCAAATATTAATTACTTTTGTTGATAATAAATTATCTTTCTATCTTGATAATTTACAAACCAAATATTCTTTTATATTCAATCCTAATAGTACGTTTATTATATTTGCACCCTGGAATAATCGGCAATGGCAAATTAACCTAGGCACTTTTTCTCTATTCAAACATCAGTTAGCTTTTTATACTATTATTGCTATACCCTTACTCTTTTTGATTGTAGTTTTGATTTTGAAATTTATTCATTCTAATAAATTGTTAAAAAAGGTATAATTTAGCAATTTATGAGTAATTTAAAATTGTGATCGATTACGGATTATGGGATACACAGTGACTAGAAAAAGCGTAGCTTACTACATATTAATCGCCAATTTCATTATTATAATTTTAGTTACTTTATATCCTTTTGATTTTATTAATCCTCAAACTATATCGCGATCGCAGATAATTGCTAGTTTTCATTACAGTACTACGATCAAAGATTATGTCCGCAATGTTTTATTGTTTATTCCTTGGGGAATTGCTTTTGCTGGATTTATTACCCATAGAAACTATAATCCCACTCGTTCTATTTTCCTTAGCTTTTTAGCTAGCGCGATATTTTGTAGTAACATTGAACTAATACAAATATTATTACCTACCCGTACTTCTAGTTTGTCCGATATATTATGCAATACATTAGGGGGAATACTAGGTAGTAGTTTATATTATTGGCGTCAAGATTTTTTAGCTTTAATCGAGGCAATTATTTACAATAAATATCGACAAATAAATCTTAAGTTTGTTTCGATAATTATTGTAATTTACAGTTCAATAGTAAGTATAGCGATCGCTATTTTCTTGGGTAATGTAAATTTTACCAATTGGTCTGAAAATCATTCTTTAGCGATTGGGGGAGAGGTAACGGGACAAATACACTGGCATGGCTATATTACTAGTTTATATATTTGCGATCACGCCTTAGACGATCCAGAAATTGTCAGTGCCTTTAAAAGCACTCATTCTTTTTTCTCCAAGTTACCCAGCTTGGTTACAGCTTTAATATTACTAGAAGAAAAAAAATATTATCATAATCTCATTCAGCAGTCCCCCGACTTTGTTTGGCAGTCAAGATCAAATGATTTTACTACTAATTCAGCAACTATTACCCATATTAGCGATCGAGAAATAGAGCGTCGTATACATCAGGATAAAAAAGTATTATTCAAACCAGAACGTAACTTGATATCGACATCTCCTGTTACTCGACTCAATCAAAGAATTAAAAAATCTCAGGAATTTAGTCTTAGTATAATTTTGGCAAGTAAGATAGCAAAACAGCCACCGCCATCAAGAAGAATTATTTCTATTGCTAATGATATCTATGCCCCTAATTTACTGCTTGCCCAAAGCGGTAAAGACTTAATCTTTCGGTTACGAACTCCCTCTACCAGTACTATTGCCAATCAACCCTTTTTTATCATTCCTAATGTTTTTGAGGATTTGAATTTACACCAAATATTAATTACTTTTGCTCGTCGTAAACTTACTTTTTATCTAGACAGTCAAAAGAATCAGTATACTTTTGAGTTTCAACCCTCTACCCATTTAAAATTATATTTTCCTCTATTCTTTAAACAGTGGAAGGTTAATCTCAAACACCACCGCCTATTAAAGTCTAGAATATTTTCTTATACTTTAATTTTATTACCCGTAGCCATATTGATTACGGTATCGCTCAAAAAACTAAAATAATGCCTCAACGTCCGATTTATCTTGATGCTCATGCCACTACACCGATGGATCGCAGGGTTTTAGATGCGATGTTGCCCTATTTTACCGAACATTTTGGCAACCCTTCTACAAATAGTCATCTTTATGGTTGGGAAGCTAGTGCAGCCGTTAAAACTGCCAGAGAAGCAATAGCCAGTATTATTAACGCCACCCCAGAAGAAATTGTCTTTACCAGTGGCGCAACCGAAGCCAATAACTTAGCTATAAAAGGAGTTGCAGAGGCTTATTTTAGTCAGGGTAAACATATTATTACTATTGCTACCGAACATCGTGCGGTATTAGATCCCTGTCGGTATTTAGAGACGTTGGGTTTTGAGGTGACATATCTGCCCGTACAGCCCGACGGAATATTAAATTTAGCTAAACTGACTACTGCAATTCGCGAAGATACGATTTTAGTTTCAGTAATGGCTGCTAACAACGAAATTGGGGTGCTGCAACCTCTAAAAGAGATTGGAGAAATTTGTCATAGTCACGAAGTGCTGTTTCATACCGATGCTGCCCAAGCAATCGCCAAAATTCCTTTAAACGTAGCCGCAATGAATATAGACCTCATGTCTTTAACTGCTCACAAAATATATGGTCCAAAAGGAATTGGTGCATTATATGTCCGTCGCCGCAATCCGCGAGTAAAGGTAGCCTCCCAGCTTCAGGGTGGAGGGCAAGAAAAAGGCAGGCGATCGGGTACTCTCTATACACCTCAAATAGTTGGTTTTGCTAAAGCTTTGGAAATTGGAGTAGCAGAAATGGCATTGGAGTCGGAGCGTTTGTTTAAACTGAAGATGCAGCTATGGTCAATGCTTAAATCTTTACCTGGAATTCAGCTCAATGGCAATTTGACAAATAGACTCCAAGGTAATCTTAATATTAGCATTGAAGGGGTAAATGGTTCGGCATTAATTTTAGCCTTACACTCAGTAGTAGCAGTTTCATCTGGATCGGCTTGTTCTTCTACTTCTACTACCCCCTCACATGTCTTAACTGCCTTGGGGAGAGATGAAAACTTGGCTCATGCCTCCTTGCGCTTTGGTATTGGCAGATTTAATACCGCAGCAGAAATTGAAACAGTAGGCAAACAAGCGATCGCAACCATTAAATCTTTGAGACAGGCAAACAAACTATGAAACTATCTCAGATCTCCGCATTTGTAGCTGTAGCCAGATGCGGTAAATTTAGTCAAGCAGCCATAGAACTAGATTTAACTCAACCTACAGTTAGCCATGCGATCTCAACTTTAGAAGCAGAATTGGGTGTGCAATTGTTGTTTCGGAGTAAAAAAGGCGTTAATCTTACTCCAGCAGGAGAAAGAATTTTAGCTCATTGCGATCGTCTATTACAGTCGATGTCCGATATTAAGCAAGAAGCTAATCGTTTCAAAGGCTTGGAAGTAGGCAAAATCAAGATTTCTACTTTTCGTGGTGCCGCTGCCCAGCTTTTACCCCAAATTAGAGCGAATTTTAAAACGAAATATCCCCAAATAGACATTACTATTGCCGAAGAAAAAGATTGTCCTCAAGTAGAACAAATGGTCTATGAGGGCAAAGCGGATCTTGGGTTTACAATTTTACCCACTGCCAAAGATCTCGATACTATAGAAGTATTGCGAGATAACTATATAGTATTATTGCCATCCCAAACAATTTCGCTTGAGGCGAATAGGTCTATCACCTGGAAGCAATTACTATCTGTGCCAATTATTTCTTATCCCAATCAAAATACCTGCTTTCGACAAATCCAAAACTATTTTAAAACTGCAGGACATCAATTTAAACCAGCCGAACAAGTTAGAGAAAGCGATACCATTGTCAATCTAGTTGCAGCAGGATCGGGTGCCGCTATTTTGCCTGGACTATCAGTATTTCATATCCCTGAAGGAGTTACCGCTTATCAGCTACCCCAACCCTTACAGCGTATTGTGGTAGCCGTCACTCCTAAGGATGTAGACTTGTCCCATGCAGTTTGGGCATTTATTGATTTTTTAAAACAAGAATTGGCTTAATCATTCTGTTTAAAAATGCGCCACATCACAAATAAAGTTACCCCCAGATAACCACCCACAGCCAACCAATCCAAATCGTTACTACTCATGAATTTTAATGTTTAAAGTTAGTTATTTGTTGTTTGACATGATAAAGCGATCGCAAAAATAGTTTGTTCTCGATCGCTCTTCAAGCTAATCGTGCCGCCTAAAAGTTCGACTAGATTTTTAACTAGAGCAAGTCCAATCCCAGTACCGCCAAACTGCCAAGGATCGTGGTTAGGTATACGATAAAACTTGTCAAAAACTCGCTGCTGTTCCACCGAAGAAATTTCTACACCAGTATTAATAACTTTTAATTTAATACCATCTTTGATTCTCTGTGCAGACAAAGTAATATTTTCTGAGGCGGGAGTATATTTACAAGCATTGTTAATCAATTCTGCTAAAACTCGTTTGATAATCGAAATATCAGACTTAAATTGAGGAAAATCCGATTCTAGATCTATAGTTAATATTTGATTTTGATTACCAATACGCTCTTGAAATGGTTCAATAATTTGAGGTAGCCAGACACTCAGATCGAGCCACTGCATCTTAATAATTTCTTTTTTAGCATCGATGTAGCAAAGAGTTAGTAAATCATCAACTAGTTGATTTTGTCTTTGACAAGCAGAGCGAAAAATATCGAGTACCCTGGTAAAGGTAGCAGATTTATTGGAACCTATTTCTTGTTCTAGTAAAGTTTCCAAAGTCTCTGAAGCAAGCTGAATACTGCTCATAGGAGTCCTTAATTCGTGAGAAATAGTTCTTAAAAAATCATCCTTGAGCAAATTTAATCTGCCCAACTCTTCAATTTGGTTTTGTGATTGTTGATAAAGTCTCGCCTGCCTAATTGCGATCGCACATTGACTAGCTACCTGTTCGACTAAAACAATTTCATCTTGTTTAAAATATTCTTCTTTGGGGCGTAATAACCAAAGATTGCCCAACATTCCACGATCATCGAAAATAGGACAGGCAAGTCTAGTCGCTTGGGCATCGAGGGGACTCAATTCGGGTACTTTTTCGACAAACTGCAATGATCGCTTTTGGAGTAACTGACTGTATATCTCGTAAAATCCTGTAACGTCTCTAGTTATTCCTTGACAATTTGGCTCTCTTATAGTGTACTCGTAAGCTACTGTAGTGGTACGGCGATCACTGTCGTATAGTTCGATTTTACAGCGTTCTACACCTAAAATTTTGCCTATTTGCTCAGTTACAGTCTGTAAAATATGTGGTTCGGCCAGACTATCTCGCATTTTCTCGGTAATTTCCCGAATTAGAGTTTCCGACTTTACCGAGTTCTCCAATTTTATAGTACGTTGTTGGACTTTTTGTTCTAAATAATTATTGAGACTTTGAACTTGCTCGTAAAGTTCTGCCTGTTGTACTGCAATACCTACTTGAATAACTAATTGCTTTAACAATTCAATTTCCTGTTCTAGCCAGTTACGGGGAGATTGACAGTGGTGAGCAATCAAAAGTCCCCATACTTTATCGTTAGCCACAACAGGAACAACTAAGTTAGCCTTGACACTATATGAAGCTAGTACATCTGCATAACAAGTAGCTAAATTGGCAGCTTCCACATTGTTGATCGCCAAAACTATTCCTTGTTTGTATTTTTCAATATGTTTTTCGGTAAAACAAGGATCTTTGATTCTTGAGCCAAAAATACTTTGATTAAAATTTTCAACAGATTCCGCCACAATTAAACCACTCCAGTCAGGTTCAAAGCGATAAATAGCCACCCGATCTGTTTGTAAAAATTGCCTTACTTCTCCAACAGTTTGATTGAGAATTACTGACAAATTTAAAGACTGTCTAATTCGCAAGGCGATTGCAGCTACAATGTTTTGTTTCTCTTGGTTCAAAGCAAAAAATACTGAATTGTTATCCAAGTTTGGTTTGAGCAAAAACGTTTTCCTGCTAGCTTTATATCTTTTAAATCTTAATATTTTTTAAAGGAGATCCTAGTAATATTAAGCAATTGTTAAATTAACTAACAATTTTAAGAAATCAAAATCTTAATTCATAATTAATCTAGGTATTAAAACCTATAAAGTTTGATAGTTTTTATTAATAAATGTAAAGCAATTATGAGCGATTTAGAATCGTAACCATCAATTAAAAAGTATGAACGTAGAGGAACTGTTAAGACAATATCAAGCAGGAAAAAGAAATTTCCCACGAATCAATCTTGCTCGAGTAATTCTTAAAAAAATCGATCTATCTCAAATTAACTTTAGCCAAGCTCTATTAACTGAGGCGGATTTTACAGAATCTGATTTATCCACAGCAATTTTTTATCAGGCTAAATTAGATTTGAGTAACTTAAGTCAAACTCAATTATCTCAAGCAGATCTAAGATTTAGCTCGATGGAATCAACGTTGCTTTACAAAGCCAACCTTAGTCAGGCACAATTACAAAAAGCCAATCTTCGTCAAGCAATTTTACAAAGAGCATTTTTACGACAGGCGAATCTTACTCAAGCTATTCTAATTGGGGCTAATCTTCAACACGCCAATTTAATCGATGCCAATTTGGGAGGTGCAGATTTGACAGGAGCAAATTTAGATCATGCCTTTTTGCAAGGAGCAAATCTTAGATCTGCGTGTTTGGATAATGTAGACCTCAGCCAAACGATCTTGACAGAAGCAATTATGCCTGATGGCAATATTGTTGAGTAGCAAGGAACTAATAACTAGTTTTACCGATGGATCAATACTTGGTAGAGACGATTGCTGTCAGCAGAGGTAATTGTAAATCCTAAATCTTCGTATTCGAGCTTTTCTCCTTGACAAGGAATTTTTTGCCATTGTTCGAGTAAAAAACCACCTAAAGTGTTGTAATTATCTGCCAAAGGAAGATTAAGTTTTAGCTGTTCGTTGACTTCCTCAAGATTTATCTGTGCAGAAACGATAAAAGTGCGCTCGTCTAGCTGCTGAATGGTTTCAACTCCCGATTCGGGAACGCCTCCTGCATCTCCTACAATTTCAGCAACTAAATCGTGGAGGGTAATTAAACCAGAAGTTCCACCAAATTCATCGATTACTATGACAATCTTTTGATGTGACTGCTGCATTGAAGGTAATAGCTTGTTGAGAGAGGTGGATTCGGGGATAAAGCTGACAGGTTCGATTAAAGATTCAATAGTAGAATCACTTTGGAGTTTTCCTTTGGCTAATGGTTCGGCTAATTTTTTATAGTTAATAATTCCTCTAATATCATCAAGAGAATCACCAATAACAGGATAGCCAGAATAGTTGGTTTCGCTAATGGTTTGAAGTAGTTCGCCAAAAGTAGTGGTCAGAGCAAGAAATTTGATATCAGTTCGCGGAATCATTACTTGTTCGGCAGTATCATCGCGAAACTCAAAAACATTTTTGAGCAATTGTCTTTCTTCTGCCTTGAGATCGATCGACTCTCTTTCGGTAGCAATGATTAGCTGTAATTCTTCATAAGTAACTTGTTCGTACCATCCTAGACCACTATATTCCACTCCAAATAGCTTGAGTAATAAACGAGTAGACAAATTTAAAATGGCGACAAAAGGGCGAAAAATCCTGGCAATGACTACGCTAAGAGGTCCAAAAAACCTGGCAATTTTTTCAGGATACATTAATGCCACCGACTTGGGACATAGTTCGCCCAAAACTATCTGTAGGTAAGCCAGCAATACAAAGGCAAATGGCAAAGCAAAAGAATGAGAGATCGCGGTAGATAAATATGCTGGTAAAGACAATTGTTGAATTAGATTAACAATTGACACCGCTAAAGTTTTTTCCCCAACCCATCCTAAAGCCAAACTCGAAAGAGTAATACCTAACTGAGTGGTGGAAAGCAAGCGATCTATACTTTTTTGAAGAGATTGTACTGTTTGAGCCTGAAAATCTCCATCTTGAACTAGTTGACTAATCCGAGAGCGACGAACAGAAACAATTGAAAATTCTGCGGTAACGAAAAAAGCATTAATCGCAATTAGTAAAAAGATACCAATAAAAGCTAACAATAAATTTGGTTCAGCCATCGGTTAACTGACGCTCGGGAGGAGTTTAGAATACCATTGCTCAGTCAATTGGTAGATCATCTATCCTGTGCGTGAACTAAATTGTACACTTTAGTTAAAATATCCTGCTCCTTAATGATTTTCAATCCTTTGTGTCTTCCCCCCAAGGGTTTTTGGTTTTTAGTAATATCTTCGGTACTAATTTCGGGTTGGGTTACTACTTTCAGGGCTTCTCTACCCATAAAATAGCCTACAAAAGAGCTAGCCAAACCTCCACAAAGCATCATTAGAAATAAAAATACGGTCAGCCACAAATTTACTCTTATTTTCATATCGATCTCAATCTCTATTATTTTTTAAGATAAATATTGTCAAAGATACTAGACTTACTAATATAATGTTCTACTAGAGTAAAGACAAATACCAGGGTTGGCCGAGCGGTTTAGGCAACAAACTCATAATTTGTGCTAGGCAGGTTCAACTCCTGCACCCTGGACTTTCCGACAAGTAAAGATCGCTATAATCATTCCATTACTATTACTATAAGTTTTAATTAAGAAGATGCGATCGCAACTGGTTCTCCTGTAATGTAGCCTTGAGCGTAATCAATACTTATTTCACCAAGGCTTTTAAGTATGCGATCGTCTTCGACAAATTCAGCAATAGTTTGAATACCCATTAAGTGAGCTATTTCGTTGATTGAGTTAACCACAGCTCTCTCATATTTTTTATCGGCGATTGCTCTTACCAGGTTACCATCTATTTTTAGGTAGTCTATAGGCAGATTCTTCAGATAGGTAAAAGATGATATTCCCCGACCAAAATCATCTAGAGCAAATTTAACTCCCAAACTTTTCATCGCGTTAATAAAATTTTTAGCTTGGCTAACTTTTCCCATCTCAGCAGTTTCAGTAATTTCAAAACAAAGACAGTCTCCCCTTACCTGAGATTTTTGAATTAGATCGATCGCAAAATTGGTAAATCTTTCATCGTTAATACTGGTACTAGATAAGTTAACGAACACTAAAGCTTGTTGGTTGGCAAAATATTTGGCGTAAGAATCTAAAGTCTTCTCTAAAACCCAGCGATCAATTCTGGTCATCACACCATAGCGTTCTGCAATCGGAATAAACTTTTCTGGAGCGATCACATTGCCCACCCGATCTTTCAAACGCAATAATATTTCATAGTGCTGAGGTTGTTTGCCATTATCTACAATCGGTTTAATCGATTGTTTGACTAAATAAAAGCGATTTTCTTTGATTGCTTGGGATACATTGGCAATCTGTCCCATTTGAGTTTGTTCTAAATCAATTTCCGAATTGTTTTTTTCGGCAATATAAACTCGACCGCGACCTAAATTTTTAGCTTGATAACAGGCTAAATCTGCTCGACTCAGGAAATCCGTAGCTTCGGCAAATGGTTGAGCAATACTTACCATACCAATACTGACACCCACATCAAATTCGATGTTTTTCCATTTGAGACGATAATTATTAATGGTACTAATCAACTGTTGGCAAACTTGTTCTCCTTTAGAGATTGAGCATCCTTCCAACAACAGCCCAAATTCATCCCCTCCCAACCTACCTAAAGTATCTTCTTTGCGAATCATACTTTGCAATAGTTGTGCTAATTCCGACAACAAGCGATCGCCAACCGAATGTCCTGCTGTGTCATTGACAATTTTGAAGCGGTCAAGGTCTAGATAGCATAGGACTGACTGAGTATTATATTTTTGCGCCTTTTGTACGCAATATTTGAGCTTTTCATTAAATTCTCGGCGATTTAACAATCCAGTTAAATCATCATAGGTAGCTTGATAAGCAATTTTTTTGTAGAGATTTTGTTCGGCGGTAATTTCTTGCTTAACTCCACGGTAGCCTCTAAAATTTTGCTTGTGGTCGTACAGGGGGTTACCATTAATTTTAAAAATTCTGACTCCATGCTCGCGATCGCGCATGCTAAAGGTGAAATTTCTAATCGGATTTTTGGCTTCAGTTATTTGTTTGAATAATTCCCAATCTATATTTAATTGATCATTTTCACAGTGTAAATCTAAGGGAGATTTTCCTAGTATTTCGCTGGGTTTTAAACCGCATAAATCTTTAATGTCGCCAGAAATATAAGAATATTTTAATTGACGGTCTAGTTCCCAAAAAACGTTTGCTCCCGCCTTAGCTAAGTCTTTATATCTCTGTTCGTTTTCTTGCAAGATTTTATTAGCTATTGCTCGCTTTCTGATTTTTTCAATGAGCAAGATAATCGTTAACAAACTACACAAAAAACTGAGAACCACAATCAAAACTAAAGTTTTGTATTTGAGATAAAATGGCGGTTCAATATATAGTATTTCACTATCTTTAGGTAACAAACCTAGTTCAATACCATAACGAGTAAGTTGTCGATAATCAAAAACCCAACGACTTCTTCCTTTTTGAACTGGACCGATCTCATTTGGTTTTGCTCCTTGAAGTATTTTATTGGCTAATTCTACAGCTTGTCTGGTGTGATAATTGCGATCGAGAACTTTTCCGCCGACTACCCCAAGTCCGAGAAGAACTTCTTCGTGAGTGTAAATTGGATTGGGTATTTGCTTTTGCAAAATCTCGATATTCTGTTCGGGATTAAGCAGTACTTCTGTACCTTGAGCTTTATGCAGTTGACTCAAAACCAAAATAGGAAAGTGGTCTGGATATTTACCCAAGCGAGATTTGATATTTTGCTTAGTTATATCTTTCAAGACCTTAACTTTTATTGAGCGATCGCTAAGTCTGTTGATTCGATCTAGATCTATTTTTCTTCTGTGGGTTGAATTATCAATAATTAAAATCGTGTCCGTCCACATCTGTCTAGTGGCTTCCACTGCAGTCTCAATCACCGTGTCACTTTCTATTACTCCTGTTAACCAGGGGGTATCAAATAGCTCTTGTCTAAGATTATCAATACCTAAAAAAACTACAGGAATATCAGAAAAAAAGCGATCGCGTTGCTGCAGCACTAAATTAAGGCTAGGATTGTCCACTACCATCAACAGATCTATTGACATGTGAGCGTATTTTTTATTGATGTAATCGATGAATTCTTCTTGATGTTCCAGCTTAGGATGACGTTTGCTATCCAAAAATTCATGAAATACATTACTATCTTGGTTAACTTCGGCAAAACCTTGTTCTATCCCAGCTTTATGCTGTTTTGTCCAAGACAATTCTTGATGATGAGAATGAACAACCAAGATATTGTCTTCTGCCAAAACAGAAGTAGCATTGATCCCTAAATAAACTAAACTACAGAAGATAAATTTGCTTGGTTTAATTAAGAAACCGTTAAACGTAGTTAGTACATTAGTCAGCAACTCTCGATTATGGGACATCGATACTTATATATAAAAATAACTATTATAATTACACGCTACCTAAATCTGTTGAAATGTTCCAGATAAATAACATTAAATCTTGATTAGCGGGATCAACCTGCTTTTGGATAAATTTAGTTGTTCAAATTTATCAATATTTTTGGTGATCGCCGATTATGATAGTCGTTTACCCTACAGATAGATTTTTTCAGTAACTCTATCTAATCGATCGGCTACAAATAAAATTCTCTGGGAGTTTACTAAATTCCTAAAGTCGCCACAATTATTTAACTTGCTTTTAGTAGATTTTAAAGTCAGTTATTGAAATGAGTCATCATTTAACAATTAAATAGTAAATTACCAAGTATAAATACTTAAAAATATTGAAAATATTGCTTGGCAAAATTAATAATATTAGTTGCTTAAAAGCTATTTTTAACCTGTTTCAATCAATTAAACCTAATTAAACCAATTAGCATCGATCGATTACTAAGCAAAACCAGCTCCGTATTTATACTAAGATTTTACAATCTAATTGCATGATTTTAAGCTAAAAAATTAATCAAATTTTTATTGATAATTTATCATGAAATCACTACTTTTATCAATAATAAGAATACAATATGTAGTATAAAACTCATTTAAAATAACTTTGAGAAAATAATCACTATGGACTACTACAAAATCTGTTCTTATTTAAAATCATCTTGCCTGACATTATTGATGACTTCGTCTTTGCTAGGAAGTCTTTCTCTAGAGGTGCAGGCTCAAAACAAATCAATCTACACTAATAAAAAAAATCGGGTTACTTTTCAACCACCAAAGGGTGATCAACCACAACAGACTGTAGGGGGAGCATCTCGTGGAAAACAATGTCCGCTCAATTCTCAAGATTTAAATCTTCCCATGACTCCTTTGCTTCCTACCGCTAGCCAAGCACTGACGACTAAATCTCATCCAACAATGCTAGTTTATGTTCCTCAAAACTCAGCTAGCAAAGCAATGTTGACCGTAAGAGACAAAAATGAAGACTATAATTATCAAACTATTGTGTCAATGGTAAGCGATCGCGCGGGTATTGTTAGCTTGACTTTGCCAGAAGATGCTCCTAGTTTAGCTATAGATCGAGAATATCAATGGTCATTAGTTTTGATGTGTGATAACAAACTTAGACCTGATAGTCCAGTAGCCATAGGAAATATTAAAAGAGTTGCTGCTGATATTTCTTTAGACACAGAATTAAGTGATGCTCGCTCATTAGAGAGTGCTGCTAGATATGGTAAAGCAGGTATTTGGTACGATACAGTTTCAACTTTGGCACAGTTAAAAGCAACTCAACCAAACGATTATGGAATATCCGATAGCTGGGAAAATCTATTAACAGAAGTTGGTTTGGAAAAGATCGCCAAAGCCGAATTTGTCGAGTAAATTGGAAGACGAAACAAGGGAAAATTGCGCAAGTTTTTGTTTGAAGGGCGATTTTCCTCTAACTTCCAAGTAATTAGACAAATTAATCGGGACAAAGATCTTTGGTTTGGTCAACTCTCATCCAAAAAATCAATCAGTTTAAGGGAGTATTAACAATTGCTCCTGGTATTGCGGGATTGGTAATTGTAGTTAGTTTAACTGGTGTTTATCAAACTTTGGAATGGTCTGTCCTAGATAAATGGTTTCAACTGCGACCGAGTGAAGTAAAAGATTCTCGGATCGTCATAGTTGAAATTGGCGAATCAGACATCACTACCTTGGGAGAATGGCCCATGTCTGATGATATCTTAGCCAAATTGTTGACTCAAATCGAGCAACAAAAACCACGAGTAATTGGTTTAGATCTTTATCGCGATCTCAAACATGGAGATTCAGTAGGACAAGCCAAACTAGAGAAAATTTTTCGTAATCAGTCAAACTTGATTGGAGTTACAAAAGCGATCGGGGAAACTGTAAGACCACCAGCAATTTTAGACGAGCGCGGTCAAGTTGCGATGGCAGATTTAGTTTGGGACAGTGATGGTAAGATTCGTCGGGCATTAGTTTCTGCTGAATTTGATAATGGAGAGATTACTTTGGGTTTGGGTACAATGATTGGTCTAATGTATCTAGAGCAAGACAATATTCTCTTAGAAAATCATCCCAAAAATCCGCCAGACAAAATACTAGGGCTAGCTCGTATTTTACCTTTTAAGAGTAATACGGGTGCTTATATTAACGCTGATGCCGATGGTTATCAAATTTTGCTCAACTATCGTGGTACAAGGAATAACTTTTTGCATACTTCTATGACTGATGTATTGCAGGGTAACATCCCTCAAGATATCTTTCGCGATCGCCTGGTATTAATTGGTGCGACTGCTCCTAGCCTCAACGATCTTTTTTATACTCCTTATAATCATGATTCCAGCTTTGCCCAAATCCCAGGCATATATATTCATGCCAATATTGCCAGTCAAATGATTGCGGGAGCATTGGATGGACGTAAAATGCTCAATGGCATCACCGAAACTCAAGAATGGCTGTGGATTTTAGGCTGGTCTTTTACGGGTGGAGGTTTGAGTATGATGCTCTTTCAAATGGATCTGTTGCAAAAAGATGTCTGCAATTCAATTAAGCTAACGGTATTGGGTATTGTTGTTCCCGTAGGTCTTTTATTTATCAGTAGCTATTTATTGTTTCTATCTGGTTTTTGGTTGCCCACTATTGCACCATTGCTAGCATTAATTGCAGCCAACTTGGGGGTTAGCGGATATTATTATCAAAATCAAAAGCGAATTGCCTTTACTGATGGCTTAACCAAAATTGCCAACCGTCGTTTCTTTGATCGCTATCTCGAACAACAATGGTCAAAGAGCCAAAGAGATCAAACAGATTTAGCAGTAATTTTGTGCGATGTTGATTTTTTTAAAGTTTATAACGATACTTACGGACACCAAGAAGGAGATATTTGCTTACAGAAAGTAGCATTATCTCTAAGTAACTCAGTTAGAGGTAGCGATCTTGCTGCTCGTTATGGAGGAGAAGAATTTGTAGTTGTACTCCCCGATAGTAATACTAAAACCGCAATGTTGGTTGCCGATCGCATCGGCACTAAGCTTAAAAGTATGCAAATACCCCATAAAGGCTCTCAAGCTAGTCAATATGTCAGCATTAGCATGGGCATTGCCAGTGTCTACAACAATAAAGTAATTTCCCCAGAAGAACTATTAGCTGCTGCGGACAAGGCATTATACCAAGCTAAAGAACAAGGACGCGATCGCGCAGTGGTTAACCATAATTAGCGATTTAACTTTTCTTTTTCTCCTGTGCTGTTTGACAAAAGAAGTCAATATATTGGGGATGTCCTTGAGGAAAGACTAGATTAAGAGTCAAAGGATCTGCTGTATCTCTAGAATCTCCTGGCCCTTCTATGACCTTTACTTCTTCTAAATTAGAACGATCTAGCTTTAGAGGTTTACGGTTTTTGACTTCGCCACCGCTGCTATCGACATAAATCACTACATTATCGGTTTTAAATTCTCGACCGATAGCTTGAATCAATTCCAAAAATCCGCGATCGCTTCCTCCGCGTTTGAATTCTAGTTGCTGATTAGTCTCTATAGCTTTACTGGTGACAGTATCTCCCACACCAATTATTGTTGGCATCACTGTTGGCTCGAAATTATCTCGGACTAATCTTAATAAAGCAGATTGATCTCTTGGTGCTTGTCGAGCATTAAAATCTTTACCCAAAGGATAGCTACCTGTTTGTAAAAAATAATAATGATTGAGAATAACTAGCACCCCAACTTCTTTGATGCCACCTCGCAGCATAAACTGAAAGTCTGTTGTACCAGAATCTCGATCTTGAGCAGGCTGCATAATTTCTTGTCCTTCCTCATCTCGACCTAAGTTGGGAGCATAATGGACAAAAAATGAATCTGCTAGACCCTGCTTTTGTGCCGATGCTAGCAGACGATCCATTAGTGATTTTATTTCTTGCTGTAAATCGGCATACAGTTGGGGATTGTCTTGGAATACTTCGTGAAAGACATTGAGATTGGCTGTGGGGGATACCTTATTATCCAAAACTGTGGCTTGAATATATTCTTCTAACTTAGTTTGGTCTAAATCATACTTAGATTGTTGACCCAATTCTCTTAAGCAGTTGGCAATCTTGGTAGGAACTGCTTCTAAAAAAGCCATTTCCGCCTCACTCACCCCAGGATGAGAAACATTACCATAACAATCTTGCCACTGTACTCCTCCCCCTGCTAAACCTTGGAGATATAAGCCTTTTTCCTTGGCTGTGGTGCGATCGCCTAAGGTCTTTTCGATAATACCGTTAACCCCTCGCTTACCAATGTGTTCGCCGTTAGTCAAAACATAAAAATGATTACCCAGAGACTTTGCTGCTTCTAAATACCTGGGTTCAATTTCCCTAGTAAGAGGATCTTTGACCAATCCCATACACACGCCATCAAGATCTTGAATAATTAAGACATTTTCTTGTTCAATCAGTATTTTACTCAAGCTTTGACTATTGAGAGAAAGCGATTGCGTAGATAGGTTCAGGGGAAAATTGGCAGAGGTGTCTTTAACAACCATGAGAAGATATAGCTAAATAGAACTTTAATATAGATACCATTTATTCAATCAGACATAGATGAATTTAAAATTTCCCACCCTAATTTATTTTCTAAGCATTGTCTTAGTTGGATTTTTGATGATTGGCTATCCCCATCAATTAATCAGTTTGGCTAGCGAGATAGATTTAGACAGTAGCATAGCAGCGATCGAGATTCAGAACTTAAAATCTCAGGATGTTATTTATTTGGGGGAAAACCACGATAACCCCGAACATCACCAGCGACAGTTGGCAATTATTGAGAGACTACAGGGCAATAGTAATAATAACAATATCGATCTAGCGATCGCCTTAGAAATGTTTCAGCGTCCTTTTCAACCAATTTTGGATCGTTATATCGCCCAAGAAATAGATGAAGCTCAATTAAAGGAGCAAACTGAATACGATACCCGTTGGGGTTTTGACTGGGAATTCTATGCACCCATATTTCGCTACGCCAGAAAGCAGCACATACCGCTGATTGCTTTAAATACTCCTACTGAAATTACGAGTAAAGTAGCTCAAACAGGTATTGATAGCCTAAAAGGTGATGATTTTCGCTATATTCCTCCACGGAATGAAATCAAGCTAGACAATATGGAATATAAGCAAAATATCGCCAAAATCTATTTACAGCATATTGAAAAGGGACAGGGTAATAGCCAGGATTTAGATAACTTCTTTGCTGCCCAGGTATTATGGGATGAAACAATGGCAGAAGCGATCGCTTTATATCATCAAAATAATCCTGAATCTCAAATAGTTGTTTTAGTGGGCAAAGCTCACGTTATGAACGACTATGCAATCCCCGATCGAGTTAAAAGACGAATCGAAGATAAATCTTTTCGAGATACGATTAAATTGCTGTAATTCTCCTACTTCTAAAAATTGAAAAAAGCATTGAGATAAGCATCAATAATCCTCTCACCGAAAAATAGGCTAAGTGCGCCACCCAAGGCTAAAAAAGGACCAAAAGGCATTGGTTGTTTTTTGCCCAGAATACCTAAAGCGATCGCACCACCACCAATAACTGCCCCTAATCCGCAGGCAACAAAGCTAGAGACAAGAACATATTTCCAGCCAATCCAAGCTCCAATAGTTGCCATTAGCTTGCCATCTCCATCTCCCATAGCTTGCTGTCCGAGTATAATTGAACCCAATAGAGCAATTATTTCTAGCAGCCAGATTCCCATTGCTGCCCCACCAATACCAAACATCAGTTGCGTAGCAATATGCGAAGCGGTATCCTCAAAGATTCTTGATCTCTGTCCTAATTGCCAACCCCATACTCCTTGAAATACTAGCCCTAAGACTAATCCTGATTTGGTTAAGGATGCGGGTAAAGTCATGGTGTCAAGATCGATTAAAGATAGAGACAGCAACCAAGATAAAAACGCCCAGTACCCGATGGTTTCGAGACTATAACCAAATCGCCAGAAGACTAGCATAAAAATAATTCCCGTAACCGCCTCTATTGTGGGATAACGACCAGATATTGCAGTTTTGCACCATCGACAACGCCCCTTCAACCACAACCAGCCAAATACAGGAACATTTTCGGTTGCGCCTAAAGGATGCTCACACTTAGGACAGCGGGAAGGAGGATGGACTAAAGATATATTGGCGGGAATACGGTAGACAACTACATTTAGGAAGCTGCCAATACAAGCACCAAAAGTAAAAGTAAGAGTAAATGCGATCGCTGTAACCAGCGTGTCCATAATTTAGTTTTTAGTTTAAAAGTTAATCAGTAATTTAAAGATATTAATTTTAATAGGTTTCTGCTTCAATTTGCTTAATCGGAATAAAACATTCTCTAGGTAATAAAATTGGTTTACGTTTAAATGCAAGTTGTCCACGATGACTATCTCGATTTATGACAACACCCATCGGTTGAGCATCTGCTGGCACGCTTAAGCCAGCGTAATTGCGATAAATATTTCTAGCTGCTTTAATCAAGATTGGATCGAAAAATATCATACTAGATTCTCCCGTTTTAGCTGAATTAGTATTGCGTATAGATGGTGTCAAGTTCACTCTCTCATCTCCAAAAAATACACCTCTAAATTTAACCTAATTTTTTTCAGAAGCAAGAACCAAAGTATAAACTTATATGACAGATGTTAGCATTCTTCAAATCACTAATTATTATCCATGGCTTGAAAATTAAATCAACTCCGTAAAATTACATATTATCAGCTACTTTTATTAAGCCTTTTAATCAATAGATCAGCTTTTTTATTCGGAAAAATGTATTTTAATTTAATACTTAAAAATTTAATATATTTTCGTTTATATTTATCTTGAATTCATATTTTTTTAGTAAAATCACCGATGTATTTATTATCAATAATCATACAATTAGAATATATTTACTACTATAAAGCTACTTTTTAAAATTTTATTTAGAACCAAAATAACCATGAATAATATTTATCAAGCTACTTTTTTCATTGTATCTTCTCTATTATTTACTACACCAGTTTTTGCCATACCTAATTCTGATTTTGACTTTTATCGAGCAGAAAATAATCCTACCGATTTCCATGCTACAACTTATGGGAATGGACTAACTGGTAGTAATGCTAATGCCTTTCAAGAATTTGTTAATACTGATGCCCAAGCTTTAGATTTATCTACTATTAATGGGCGAAAATTAGATTCTTCTAAACTAACTATTAATCAAGACCAAGAAGTGAAAATTTACTTTGTCAATGAAGGAGCTCATTTTCGTAACAAATTAGCAATTCAATCAGTAGGAGTTACTAGTTTGAGTGGATTTATCTTTGACGATGTTTCTTGTTTAGAAGTCGGTTGTGCTTATAGTGAAACTTTAGGAGAGTATATTTTATATCCTGATGATGTTCTAGAATTAGGGGATTATGTTAGTGTTGGGAACGTCGAATCAGGTTCTCAATTAAGTTTTGAATTAATTACTCCAGATAATACACTTAGTAGTGATAATAGTTTAAATCCAAGTAATAAAGGAGTTATTGCCTACGAATATGAAGGCTATTTAATTCTGGCTTGGGAAGATGCTCATGATAGCGACTTTAATGATGTTATTTTTGCAGTAGATATTGGTCAAGAGAATCTTAATTGCATTCCTACAGACGGTGAAACACCTGCTCCAGAATGTAATCCTAATACTAATCTTTTTGCTGATTAAGCCAACCATAGTTTTAGCTAGAAAAAAATATAGCGCGATCGCCAGTATTAATTACTATTTAATAATATTAAGAATTAGGATAGCCAAACCAGGTAGGATCGATATAGTTAATCCGCGCATAGGGTTGAAGAGTGGATAATATCGCCTTGCCATAACTACGGGAATTAACCCGATTATCCAATAGAGCAATGATACTTTGAGATTCTCTTAGAGGTACTATTGTCTGTTCAATAGTTTTCAAAGCGGTAGGTAATAAATACATCCGAAACCAGTCTTGACGACGATTTTTATAGTAGGCAACTCGATTTGCGACTAAAGGGTTTTCCAAAGAAGGTATAGGTAAGGTGGCAATAATTAATAAATTAGGAATAGGTATTGTTTCTTGGTACTGTTTCCAAAAAGACCAACCACAAATCAAAATACTATTATTTTTCAACTTAGTAGTTTCTACCCTAACTCGCGAACCAAATTCAGCAGCTAAAGCCGAACCTACCTGCCCTTGAAGGGGTAAATCGTCAGCAATAACTACAATTAGTTCAGGAATTCTGCTACTAAGACTGACAAGTAATAAACATTGCTCGATTAAGGCAGATTGAAAATCAGGAGTATTCGGTAGGGGAAGACGACTGGGTAAATAGAGTTGGATATGACTGTTTTGTCCGTTAGGGGTAAACTTAAGACTCAGCATTTTGGGATTTAAACCCAACTGTTGCCGATAGGTAGCTGCATTTTTATCTATATCCAAAAAACCGCCTAGTATAACTACTGGTTGTCTTTGCCATATAGATTTTAATTTGGTTCTGACCTCAGCAGGAGCAAGATTAATGGCGAAAAAACCACGATCGCGATCGCGCGAGATCCACAAAATAGGCTTATCTAAAGTTAACTGTTGCCAAAACCGAGCTAATTTTCCTTGCAGCAGCCCTTTTTCAGCCAGAGATTGACACAGATGACAAATAATATCTAGTTCTGATTTTAACAAGACATAGTTGCGATAGGGATTTTCGGGACGAGCAAAAATCGACTTGGTCAATTTCACCCTAGCATCGCGAATTGATTCTTTGGCTTGAGGCACCATTGTTGACAACTCTTCCCAGTCTTCGGGATTAATGCTGATAGTTAAGAGTTTTCTCGTACATTCCTCCAGATTGTCTGCGCGATCAATGATCGTGGGAACAGGGGGCAACTGCTGCCTAGATCTTAGGCGATCGCCTAGCCAGTTTTCGGGAGTCGTTAATAACAAGCGATCGCCATCTTGCCAACTGTCGCCACTTCTAACTTTTTTACTTGTCCCCAACCAACGCTGTAACTGAGGAATTTCTTCGCGCAATAAATACTGCCTGATTGTATCGGGTACAACAATAATTGCTTCCCAGTCTCCTAAGAGAATCGGCATCAAATAACTAAGACAATATTTGCTAACGCTGCTGCCAGTTTGCATTAACACAGGATTTCCTAGACGCAAAGCTCTAGCGATTAATCGTGCCATTGTTAGATGATGGGGAAAATTGCGATCTCCGTATGACCGCAAAAAATCTCTAACAGAGGAATGGACTTCTACTTCTATCACGTTTAGATTAGCTCACAACCCTCATACTTTATTAGTGTTCTGGATGATGACCGAACATTAAAGATTAAACACGCCAACATTTTAGATTTTAAGCCTACTGACAAATAAAATGACACGTCTTAGTTTTTAGGAAAAGCAGTAGGTACAACTTTGATTGTTTTTAACTTATCATTTCGCAGCACTTCTACTGACAATTTAGAACCAATTTGGCTCAGATCGACCTGTTCTTGTACCTGGAGAGAAGTTTTGACAGGTTTGTTGGCTATCTTCTTAATTAGATCACCTGGTTTTAAGCCACTTTTGGCAGCGGGAGAACCAGGAACTACTCTGACTATCAATACTCCTTCATCTTGAGGAATAATAAAATCCAAATCTTCGCTTTGACTCATGTCAGCTTTAGTCTTCTCTGTCAGACTAACCATGTGAACTCCTAGATAAGGATGATCTGCCTGTCCTTTGGTAAATAATTGATTGGCAATACGTTGAGCGGTTTCAATCGGAATGGCGAAGCCTAATCCTTGAGCATCGGCACGAATTGCTGTGTTGATTCCGATTACCTCTCCCTGGGAATTTAACAATGGTCCTCCAGAATTACCAGGATTAATCGCTGCATCAGTTTGAATAAAACGTACTCGCTTGTCAGGAACACCTACTTGAGAACTAGATCGACCCAAAGCACTGATGATTCCCACTGTTACGGTATTATCTAATCCTAGAGGATTACCAATAGCGATCGCCCATTCTCCAGGAATTAGATTTTCAGCATTCCCTAAGTTAGCCGTAGGTAAATCTTGGGCTTCTATTTTAATTACTGCCACATCAGTAAAAGCATCTGTCCCCAAAACTTTACCTTCGTAGGTTGTACCATCTTTGAGAGTTACCTGTACTTCTTGAGCCCCATCAACTACATGAGCGTTAGTAATTAGGCGACCATCTGAACCAATAATAAATCCCGAACCAGTTCCTCTTTCAAACTTATCTGGTAAGGAGTCGAGAGAATTTTTACCATCGCCACTAAAAAAACGGCGTAGTAGGGGGTGGCGAAGATTTTCTGGTAATGCCGAAGAGACTTGTCTAGAAGCATCAATCCTGACTACCGCAGGGCCAACTCTCTGTACCGCAGTGGCGATAAAGTTAATGTTAGAGTTGTTGTTTTCAACTGCCGCAGGACTAGATTTGGTGGGAACTACTACAGGGTACATCTGAGATTGTTGAACTGATGATGATTGTCCCCAGTAGCGACTCCCTAAAAAGCCGAGACCACCGCCAAGTGTCAAAATAGTCAGATAAACACTGAGCTTACTAGATAAAAATTTCATGTTTTCGATCGACTTTATGCCGAGTTGAATCCCTAATATAAATTATCGCCAATAAAAATCCCTAAAGCTCTCATAGTTTCCCTATAAGTTTACTATTGGTGTTTTAAAAAGCAGGTACAGATGTACAATTTTGTGATCTGCCGTTCTGTTTTTTTTAAAATGTTTGTCTTTAAAGTCAAGAACAACTTCAATTGTAGTTGACAAAAGAGTTAAAGTTAATCTCACTATAAAATAAAGCAGTTCGATAAGATAGTATCGAAAAATTTTCTAAGATAAAATAGAGATACAATCTTTAAGCTAAACTCCAAAAAAAGACTGAGATAGATTATGGAACAAAAGAAGAATCCCGCTTTAGTTCAAGAGCCTCGTTACGAACCTGCGATCGTGATACCTATTAAAAGAGAAGCTTCTTTGATCGACTGGCTCAAAGCTAACAATCGTCTAATTCCTCGCGAACCTGTAGAAACAGAAAAGGTCAAGGCAGATGACGATCTAGATGTGCTAATGGATGGTGATGAGGAAGATTTTGATGATGATGACTAAAATCATCGTGCTGCACTTGATTTTGAAAATATAACTGACATAATGGCTGTGTTCTAGAGTATTTAGACTATTTACAATCTAGAACAAGCTGTTATTTTTTTTGAGTATCAGCAAACAACCTTCATACAAATTGCTCATAATTAAACCCGTGGATGCTAAATCACTTGCTACAGAAAAATTCCTAGTTCCTTCTGGTAAAACCCTACTGGTTTCTTTGATATGCACTCTAACTATAGGTGCGATCGCCTTAGAATATACTCAGGCTGCTGGCGATCTGTTTGGCTTGTTGGTATTTCCTTTATTAAGCTGCATTATCGTCAGCGCCTTGTTAGGTATGTGGGTAGTTCCCGTGCTTAGTCGACTCAAAACAGGGCAAATTGTACGGGAAGATGGACCTCAGGCTCACTTAAAAAAGGCTGGCACTCCTACGATGGGGGGGATTTTTTTTGTCCCTGTGGCGCTAGTTATTTTTTTGGTTTGGATCGCTTTGAATCGAGAACTAGCAATCTCATCAGAATCGATCGCAGTTGGTGTGATTACTTTAGGTTATGGTTTGATCGGTTGGATCGATGATTGGCAGGTACTGCGTCAAAAATCAAACAAGGGTATATCCCCTAAAGCCAAACTTGCTCTTCAAGTTCTATTGGGGACAATATTTGGTGTGTGGCTACTGTGGCACGAAACTATTTCCATCACTACGATAAATCTTCCTGGTGGTATTAACTTATCTTTGGGCTGGTTGTTTTTACCTTTGGCAATCTTTGTCTTAACTGCCGAAAGTAATGCTACTAACCTGACTGATGGGGTAGATGGACTAGCTGCGGGGACTGGTGCGATCTCGTTTTTGGGTATAGGTACAATTATTATGATCACTAACCCCGATCTAGCTGTTTTTTGTGCCTGTATGAGTGGTAGTTGTTTGGGTTTTCTGGTTCACAATCGCAATCCCGCAGCGGTATTTATGGGGGATACTGGTTCATTAGCCCTAGGTGGAGCGTTAGCTGCAGTCGGCTTGAGTAGTGGTAATTTGTGGGCATTATTTATTATTAGCGGAATTTTCTTTATAGAATCCCTATCAGTCATTGCTCAAGTAAGTTATTACAAAGCTACTAAAGATGAAAATGGCCAAGGTAAACGCCTATTCAAAATGGCTCCGATCCACCATCATTTTGAATTGAGTGGCTGGAGTGAAACTCAGGTAGTTGGAACATTTTATTTTGTTAATATCTTGTTAGTTGCGATTGCCTATTGTTGGCGTTAGAGATGTAACTGTACAAGTGCTACTCAATCGATCTATTCTTACGATCGATTAAGTGTTTCTCACAAAGATAAAGATATGAACGAAAAACCGATTATTCTTGGTATAGTTGGCGATAGTGCAGCCGGTAAAACAACTCTAACTAGGGGAATTGCTCAAGTACTGGGTGAAGACAATGTTACCGTTATTTGTACTGATGATTATCACCGTTACGATCGCGCTCAAAGAGCAGAAATGAAGATTTCTGCCTTGCATCCAGACTGTAACTATTTGGATATTATTGAGCAACATTTGGCTTTATTAGGGCAAGGAGAAGCTATTCTCAAACCCATTTACAATCACACTACAGGGGCATTCGACCCCCCAGAATATATTGAACCTCGTAAGTATGTAATTGTAGAAGGTTTACTTGGTTACTCTACCCGCAAAATGCTTGATAGTTACGACGTAAGAACTTATCTCGCCCCCCCAGAGTCATTAAGAGCAGCTTGGAAAATCAAACGTGATACCCGCAAGCGGGGCTATGATGAAGAACAGGTATTAGAACAACTACGTCAACGAGAACCAGATTCGGAGGCATTTATTCGTCCTCAACGTAAATGGTCAGATATGATCGTCAGCTTTTATCCTCCTGAAGATGCTGAAGAAGATGCCGAAAATAATTTATTGCTCAATGCTAATTTAATTCTGCGTCCCACAATTCCTCATCCCGATCTTAGTAGCATTCTCAATGATGATGGTAATCACTTAGGTGATGCTATCCGTTTGGGTTTGGATCGTGATATGGGTAAACCTGTCGATATCTTAGAAATTGACGGACACGCCACTCTAGAGCAGGTAAGAGAGCTAGAGAAGATCATGTGTAAAGAAGTTCCCTATTTAGGTCAATTCTGTAGCTTGGAAGGCAATCAAGAGCTAGGTAAAATAACAGGTACAACAGGAGAAACTCTACAAAGTTATCCTTTGGCTTTGACTCAGTTATTAATTACTTACCATATGTTAAAAGCTGCAATTAAATAATATATTCACTACTTATAGTCATTATCAATAAAAATCAAAAATTGATTTGTACATTAGTAGTGAATATATTTTTAGAAAAAAAAACTTTGACTATCAACAGTCAAAGTCTCGTACACTTAATCAAATAAAATAATAACCTAAAAAAATCAAAATAGGTAATCTATATTACTTTATGATGTTACACAACAAAATGGTTAATTAATAACTATTCTCAATTAATACTTTCAATTGACTATCAAAACAGAACAATAAAATCTGTTCCAAGATAAATGTTGTTGTTGATCATCCCAATGCCAACGTAGTAAGTTAGCGGGTTGTCCGATGCCAATTCCTGATAATGCGATCGCTTTTCGGGGAGATTCGGTTGCCATTGCGATCGCTTTTTCGATATCGCAACCCCATTTAACTAAATTCTGTACCCCAACTAATAAAGGTAAAGTAGTTCCTGATAATGTACCATCAGCTAGTCTCGCCGTACCTTTGGTGACGGTAATTTCTCGTTGATCCCAAGGGTAAACACCATCGACTAAGCCCATGGGGGATAGGGCATCACTAACTAAGAAAATACCAGCATCATAATTACTCGCCTTCAGCACAATTTCGAGCATAGTTGGGCAGACATGATTACCATCAGCAATTAAACCGCAATGTACATCAGAATTAACGATTGCTGCGCCTAATAATCCTGGTTGGCGATGGTGTAAGCTTGGCATAGCGTTAAAAGCATGAGTCACCATCGATGCACCGCGATTGAACGCTTGTTTTGCTCGATCTGCGGTAGCTAAAGAATGTCCCAAGCTGACGATAATATTTTGTTTTTGCAAATAATCAATTGCTGTTCCACTGTCATCTAATTCTGGTGCCAGAGTGATTACCTTGACTACATGACTATATTCCCCTACAGCTCGATTAATATTTTGAATAGTCAAGGGTAATAAATATTGAGCGGGATGCGCCCCTCGTTTCTCATAGTTCAAAAATGGTCCTTCCAAATGCACTCCCAGTATTTGGGCTGTATTTTTTTGAGGAGTAGCCATGAATTGGGCTATAGTAGCTAGCGATCGCTGTATCTGATCGATAGAGGTAGTAACTATAGTCGGTAAGAAACCATCTATCCCCTGTTGCCACAGAAAATCACAAATTTCTGAGAGTTTGGCTAAATGTTCTGTTGCCAAATCGGGGAATGCCAAACCCAAACCACCATTAATTTGTAGATCGACTCCTCCTAGGGATAACCAGTCTCCATTAAAGTCAATTTTAGATTGTACTTGTGCCCCATCTAATTTTGGCTCTAATTTTGGATTGATAGCTGCGATTTTTCCTGCTGCGATCGCTACTTGTTGTAAACCCTGATATCCAATAACTTTGGCATTATTAATTAACAAATCTACACTCATAAATAATTAATTGTTGGGTCAGGCACCAGCCCAACCGATTAGCTTTTTTGGTTAATTTACTTACTTGCTAACTTAATCTGAGAATATAATCAATCAAGATATATTTATTAATGATTGATTAACAATTAATTGCTAGCTAATGACTGATAATTAATAACTAATAATAATAATTGATAGTTAATAACTGATTTGAGTGAAACTACCCCGTTAATCGGCATTATTATGGGCAGTGATTCAGATTTGCCCACAATGGAAAAAGCGATCGCCATTTGCCAAGATTTTGATGTACCCCATGAAGTTGCGATTATTTCTGCTCATCGTACTCCAGAAAGAATGGTAGACTATGCCCGCAATGCCCACAATAGAGGGCTAAAAGTAATTATCGCAGGGGCAGGAGGTGCAGCTCATTTACCAGGAATGGTAGCTTCTTTAACTCCTTTGCCCGTAATTGGAGTTCCCGTTACAACTCGCCAGTTAAATGGTGTAGACTCCCTATATTCGATTGTGCAGATGCCTAGAGGAATTCCCGTTGCTACGGTGGCGATCGGTAATGCTCAAAATGCAGGGTTATTGGCAGTACAAATTTTGGCTACAGCAGATTCGCAGTTACAAAATAAAGTAGAGCAATATCGACAAAATCTATCTCAAATGGTGCTTGACAAACAAGATCGACTTGATAAATTAGGATATCAAGCATATTTAACTCAAATGTAGATACTATTAATTAGTGCTTGTCAATCACACATACCGAGCTATAAATAACTCTAATAACTAATAATTAAAACTATATTGATTATTAAATGAGAAAGTAAGTGATATCATGTTACATTTCTTTACCCCAACTTAAAATTAGTGTAAACTAACCGAGGACAGTCGTATATCTAAAGTAAGAGGAGCGAATCAAAAGATGCAGTCGGCTCAGACACTGCGAACAGTACCAAGAGAATATTTAAAAGCTCCTGGCGGAATCAATCCCAATGTGTTGATGACGATCGCAGCGATCGCGTTGCTGACAACATCGACCAGCGGTTATTTCTTGGGAGATTTTCCTGCTTGGTGTTGTTTTACCGCTAATGTTCTGGCATTACATTTGTCAGGAACAGTTATTCATGACGCTTCTCATAATAGCGCCCACCGCAATCGTATTATTAATTCTATTTTGGGTCATTGTAGCGCCTTAATGTTGGGCTTTGCTTTCCCCGTATTTACTAGAGTTCATTTACAACATCACGCTCACGTTAACGATCCAGAAAACGATCCCGACCATTTTGTTTCTACTGGTGGACCATTGTGGCTAATTGCTGCACGTTTTTTTTATCACGAATATTTTTTCTTCCAAAGACGTTTGTGGCGTAAATATGAGTTGTTAGAGTGGTTTCTTAGTAGAATGGTTTTGATTACTATTGTTGTACTAGGAATTCATTATGACTTTATTGGATATGTAATGAATTTTTGGTTTGTCCCTGCTATGGTTGTGGGCATGGCATTAGGTCTGTTCTTTGATTATTTACCGCATCGTCCTTTTCAAGATCGCGATCGCTGGAAAAGCTCTAGAGTATATCCCAGTCCAATCTTAAATTTACTTATTTTGGGGCAAAATTATCACTTAGTGCATCATCTTTGGCCTTCAATTCCTTGGTATAAATATCAAGCAGCTTATTACGACACAAAACCTTTATTAGATGCTAAAGGTTGCGCTCAATCTTTGGGTTTATTAGATGGTAAAAACTTTCTTAACTTTTTATACGATATTTTAATTGGCATTCGTTTTCATAAAAAGCATTGATTAATCTAATATAGTGTTCCTGAGTTATGGGTAAAAATGGTTTTTTATAATGAACTACCGCCAATGGCGGATGCACCTTCGGAGCAGATACGGAGATCAGAAAGAAGAGAGTTCTTCATAAATCATTGAAGATTGCTATAGTTAATCTCTAGTTTCTCATCTCCAACTTTTATAAAGTAAAATTACCTTCAAATTTCTTTCTAGTCATCGGTTGGCTGATAATTAACCCTTCTTCTCCCAAGTTTGTCAACGGTTTCCCTTCAACAGAGATCCAAACAGGAGCGTTATTGTCAGAACTAGTAGCAGTATAAAGAACTTGTGCTAGTCTGCTACTCATTGAAGCACTACCACCACCAGAAGCAAATTCCTGGGATAAGTTGATCTTGATTCCCTTTTGATCTACTTTCAAATCCAATAACTTTGTTCCTGGGGGGATGGCGGTAGTATATGTCGAATCTTCCGGAGAATTAGCCAATAGAGTTTTTAAGGCAGTCTCTAAAACACGCTCTGACTTAATCGACTTTTGAAAAGTCATGGTGTTGGCTGCTAGCTCAATGTTGTCATTTTGGGGATTGAGCCAATATACCTCAACCACTTTATCTTGAGTAATTGGTTTGGGTGCGGTAGGAATTTCTTCTTTAACAATGGGAGAAGGTGAGGGCTGAGAAATTTGAGCCTGCTTGTCCAACGAGAGTTTTGCCCACCATGCAGCACCACCTCCTGCAGCTAAGACTAGCCCTGTAATTGCTGCCACCGCAGGCAGAGAAAAACGATTTTTATGATTATCCCGCATGGATTATGCTCCTGCTTAAGAGAGATTAAGTATCAAGATTAAAAGTAAATTTAGATTAAGGGACTACTTTTATTTCTTCTGAAGACAATTGGCTGGTTTTTGTTTCCACTTTGAGAAAACTTACCAACTCTAACTTATCCTCATCTATGTCTAATTGTAAGATACGGGCAAAAATTCCGTCTGATGTCAAAAAGTCTAAATTGAGGCGATCGCTGATTCCGACTGCAAAACCATTAAGCAGTCGAGAAGACATCGGTTTACCGTTTACCGTACCTTCTGGTTCTACGATTTGCACCGTTCTACCATTGAGAACTTTAATTCCTAGTTCCAAATTCATCAGTAGTTCTTTAGTTTGAGAACTATCACTACGAGTTGTCTCAAATAAACTACGAGGTCGATTTAATCTAAGTTTGATTTTCAGGCGATCGCCTGGGAGTAACTGCAATTTAAGCTCTTGTAATTGATAAGAAATATTAGTAGAGCCAGCTTTACCAACAATTTGGCGATTGAGAATTTGCTGTATTCGCGATAAAATTTCAGGTGATTGCAATGCCCAATTAAGATCTGCTGTGGTCAAAACCAACCTCAGCGCGCCTTTAAATGGCTGATCTAAAGATGTTTGTAATTGCTCAATACTATCAAAATTTAACTGACCCAGGTTGAGATCTATGGGATCTGTTTCTAACTCTAAAGCTTCTATTCTAAAATTTGGCTTGACAATTATTCCTCTGGTGGCAATTCTGACTTTTTGTAATTTGCCTTGAGCAACCTGGTAGCTAGGAGTATTATCAATTCTAACTGCTTGCTGTTCGATACGAACCACTTGAGAGCGAAGGCGACTGGCTGCCACCGAATCGGCGATCGCGCCTCCGCTAGCAGCTAGAGATAACAGGCTTGATAAGACAATCGTCAGAATTTCCATTAACTCTATTATTTTGTTTAATTATTATCCTGGGTTGACTCTCATTAAAACCTGCCCAAACTCAACTGGCTCGCCATTTTGTACTGTTACCTCCATAATTTGTCCCGTTACTTCTCCTTCGATCTCGTTCATTAGCTTCATCGCTTCGATGATACAGACAGTGTCACCTTTATTAATGCGATCGCCTACTGCCACAAAAGGATCTTCATCGGGCGCGGGAGCAGCATAGAATGTTCCTACCATTGGCGAAGTTATATCTACCCATTTTTTATCATCCGCCGTAGGGGTTGATGACGTTTCGGGAGAAGTGCTAGCTTCTGAAGAAGTTGTTGGCACTGTCGAGGGGGTTGATACTGTTTCCATTACCGTGGGCGTAACAGGAGTTGTTACTTGAGGTATGGCGACTATTCCCTTCTCCTTTCGCACCGTCAATTCAAAATCATCGTTTTTAAGAATTAATTCTGTGATGTCGGTTTGAGAAATCGCCCCTAATAAGTCTTGGAGTTCTTGAAAATTTATAGACACAAACTATACAACCGTAAATTCTATGTATTTTTGTCAATTATCGATTTTGGTGGGAGCAATTAATGATTAATTTTCTCTACCCAAATAAGAACCATCACGAGTATCTATCTTGATTTTTTCACCAATCGAGATAAATAAAGGCACCATCACCTGCGCTCCAGTTTCTACAGTAGCGGGCTTAGTTCCTCCTGTAGCAGTATCGCCTTTGACTCCAGGATCTGTATCAGTTATTTCTAAAACCACAGAGGTAGGTAATTCTATTTCTAGTACTTTTTCATCCCAAAAAATAACGTTAACTTCCATTTCTTCTTTGAGAAAATTAATCCGATCTCCCAAACTATCTTCACTCATACGAGTTTCTTCGTATGTTTCCATGTCCATAAAGACAAGATCGTCACTGTCTTTATAGGTATATTGCATGGTACGCTTCTCCAAATTTGCTTGAGGAACAGTTTCACCAGCGCGGAAAGTTTTTTCGACTGTATTGCCTGTCTGTACGTTTTTGAGCTTGGTTCTAACAAAAGCAGAACCTTTCCCTGGTTTTACATGAAGGAACTCTACTACTCGCCAAACAGAGCCATCTAGCTCAACAGTAACCCCTGTGCGAAAGTCATTACTAGAAATCATGAAGCTAAAAATATTTGCTTAGAGATCGACATTTTATTGTACCTGATGAGTGACGCACCGAAAAAGCAACAAGATTTGTCCAAAAAAAGTAAAGAAATATTGACAAGGAAAATCGATCACCAAAAACTTCACCATTACTATTGATTTTTGCCAGTTTATCAGTCTGTAACAGGGTCATCAACTGACCAAGATGCGATCGCTATCTGATTATTCGTGAGGCAAAATGGTAACAGGAAAAGATGCCATAGTTAGAACTTTATTTAAAGCTACTAGATTGTTGTATCGTAGTTTTGTTATGGAAACTATCAATGAGATAGAACATACACCTTAAGTTAGTTTAATTTGCTGATTTCATAGATCCGCGTTGCGATCGCTATGCCGTTATCCGAAAGTGTACCCTTTAGGGTAGGCTTATCGCTATAAAATTCATGAACACTAAAAAAAATATACTTTTACAGTATTGTAGATTTTGGTTGACCAACCGAGTTACCAGTCTGATACTCACTGCCTCAGTTTTGGCAGCTAGTTTACTAGGTTTTGCACCCCAAGCATCAGCTATTTTAGCTCAGGGAGATGCCATAACCGATCCTAGAGCCATCCTGCAATATTCTCTGCCCATCGAAAACAAATCTGTAAGAAAACTGCAGAAAAGCCTAGAAGATATTTCTAATCAGCTGCGAGGCAAACGTTGGAAAAACATTGGCAAGGATCTCAAAAACGCTAATTCTGTATTAGGTTATAATCGCGACAAACTTTTGGCAAGCATTCCTGAAGATCGTCAATCTCAGGCAGAAGCGATTATCGATCGCCTAAGCTTTGGCATTGAAGAAATCCGAGAAGATGTTGATGCCAAAGATCGCCAAGCCACCTACGAAAAAAGAAGAGAATTACTAGATTTGGTTGGCGATTTAGAACAGTTAATGGTAGTTGGTTATCCTTTTGAAATACCAGAAGAATACAGTAATTTACCCCAACTTTTAGGTCGGGCTACTGTAGCGATGGAAACTAACAAAGGTGATCTAACTGTAGTTATTGATGGCTACAGCGCACCAGTTAACGGTGGAAACTTCGTCGATCTCGTTCAACGAGGTTTTTATGATGGTTTGGAATTTAATCGTGCAGAAGACTTTTATATTCTTCAAGCAGGCGATCCCCCAGGAGATGCCGAGGGTTTTATCGATCCCAAAACCAACGAATATCGTGCTATTCCCATTGAAGTCTTAGTCAAGGGTGACGAGCAACCCGTGTATGGCGATACATTAGAAGAGTTAGGTCGTTATTTAGATGTACCAGCAATTCCTTTTAATGCTTATGGGGCAATGGCTCTAGCTCGTCCAGCCAACGATCCCAACGGCGGTTCTTCACAATTTTTCTTCTTTAAGTTTGATACTGAAATTACCCCTCCTGGCTATAACCTAATGGATGGACGTTATTCGGTATTTGGTTATCTAATTGAGGGTAAAGAAATCCTCGAAGAATTAACCGCTGGAGATAAGATTATTTCTGCCAAGATAATTGATGGTATTGAAAATCTGAAACAACCAAGTTAGGAATTAGGGATTAGGAATTAGGGGTCAGGGATTAGGGTAGAATAACTAGTCCCCCAGTCCCCCAGTCCCCCAGTCCCCCAGTCTCCCAGTCCCCTAAAAATGACAGATAAACCGCAATTAGTAAAAGATCTTGGTGAACATGGTCTATTAAAAAAATTACAGTGTTTTTGTCCCCAAGATGTTGTGGGAGATGACGGAGCAATTTTGCCCACCGATCCCGATAAATCCTTGGTAGTGACAACGGATGTGTTAGTTGATGGAGTTCATTTTAGCGATCGCACAACCTCTGCTTTTGATGTCGGCTGGCGAGGGACTGCTGCTAATTTGTCGGATTTGGCTGCCATGGGGGCAACCCCCCTGGGCATTACCGTTGGCTTGTCTTTACCAGGAGAACTTGAGGTAGATTGGGTCGAAGAATTATATCGAGGCATTGATGCTTGTTTGCATCTCGATCCTGCTTATTCTATTCCCTTAGTTGGTGGAGATATCTGTTGCTCTTCCCTAACTAGTATTGCCATCACTGCTTTGGGACAAGTAGACCCCCAACGAGCCATTCGTCGTAGCAATGCCACACCAGGAAATGCCATTGTGGTGACAGGCTTACACGGTTTATCGAAGGCAGGATTAGAACTTTTGCTCGATCGCAGTAGAGGCAAAGATCTAGTAGCCCAAACCAAACAAAAATTAATTCAGGCACATCAAAGACCCCGACCCAGATTAGATGTGCTGAAATATTTAGTAAATATTCCTGCTGAAATTGCAATCGCTGGCATGGATAGTAGTGATGGTCTGGCAGATGCCATTAGCCAAATTTGTCATTGTAGTGGTGTCGGAGCAACTATTGAACGCTCAAATTTAAGTATTTTTTCAGGATTAACCGTCTTGGTAGGAGAAAAGATCGCTTGGGAATGGTTGCTTTACGGTGGAGAAGACTTTGAGTTAGTTTTGTGTCTACCTCCAAAATATGCTGTAAATTTGGTAGAACAATTAGGCGATAATGCCGCAATTATTGGCAAAATAACTCAAAATAAAGAAGTCATTTTGGTCGATAACATCAAGAATAAAACTCAAGAAATATTAAATATAAGTAAAGGATTTAAACATTTCTAATTATCGTGAGCCATCCTAACAAATGGAATCACAAAGCTAATCAATGTTTATAGTTATCTTAACAATTATTAAAGAATCAAACTAAATTTTAAAACACTACAGTCAGCATTTCTTCGCAAAAATCGTTACCCTGGTATAAATTTTCAGCAAAATGGGAATGCTAATTCTGAAGAGAGAAATTCATTGGGTTGCATTAATACATCCTATTTAATCTCTTTCTAGGGAAATCAGTCATATGAATTATGATGAGTAAAGCCGAGCGCCGTTCGTACCAATTACCACATTCCATAATTCCCCAAACTAATGGAGAACAGGGAGATGCCCTTAATATCATGCACAACGCATTTGGAATCGATGGTATTGGAAGTCGTATTCTACAACTAATTCTCAAAGCAGATTGTGGTAGCACCAATATTCTTTCAAGCTTGACTACCAAGATTGGTAGTTTGTTTGCAGTAGATGCTTGTATTGTTGTCTCTAGCCAGACGAACGACAATAACCTCAATCAGATCAGCTACTGGCATAAAGATCCGACAAATTACTCGATCAAGGATCGGCTAATCAAAGAACTTTCGCATCTATCTTTAAATAAAGATCAAAGCGATCGACATTTGATTGATGACTCAAAACCTCATCTTTTTAATTTCTTAGAACAGTTATTTCAAGAAACCTCACCCACATTAACCTGGCTAGGAACAATGACTGTTTACCAGCAACAGGCAAATGGGTTGATTTTATTGCTCAAGTCCAATTCCTCAACTTGGAGTAACTCTGAACAAGAATTATTGACCCAAACCTCCGATTCAATGGCGATCGCAATATCTCAAATTCAACTCCAACAAAAAGCTCAGACCAAAGCAAGATATCAATCTCTACTCAAAAATCTTAGTCGAGAAATCAACTATAGTTCTCACCCAAAATTACTATTTAACCGTTGTTTGACTGAGGTCGGTACTACTCTAAAACTGGATCGAGGCATGGTTTTGATGTTGAAATATCAAAATCCTCTTCAAGCTAAAAGCAGACGCAACAAACCAGTCAAGGGAACAGTAGAAATTGCCTCAGTCTGGAATGCTAATCAAAATCTTGAATTTGAGGATGGATTATTTTTTAGCTTTAATCAATCAAATTTATGTCAACAAGCCTGGCAGAATGCTCCCCAATGTCTTTATTTTCAGGCAGATCGTCTTTTTCCTGATTTAGATACGGCTAATTTACCTGATACACTTCCAAATCAGGGTTCTGCTTTATTGATGATGCCATTAATGGGCAAAAAAAATAATAATACCTCCTCTGCAGTAGTACTGGGTTTTTTAGTACTACAGCATAATTGCGATTACTATTGGTCAGAAGACGAATTAGATTTGATTGACTGGGTTGGAGTTCAAATTAGTACTGCAGTTATGCATCACCAAACTTTGAATCAGGTACAGTCGATCGTCGATGAGCGAACAGCACAGCTAAAATGGAGTTTAGATGTTCAGGCAAAACTCTCGGAAAAGATGCGCCAGCACATCGATCAATTACAAAAGCTGAATCAGTTAAAAGATGACTTTATGAATAGCATGAGTCACGAACTGAAAACTCCCTTGACCAGCATGAAAATAGCAATCAAGATGTTGCGTCAAGCACAAATATCTCCCCAAATGCGCGAAAAATATCTCAATATCCTCGAACAAGAGTGGAATCGAGAATATAGTTTGATTAAAGACTTGCTAACTCTTCAGCAGGTAGAATCGGGAGAATTAGATTATAGTCCTCAAGAACTCGATCTAAACCAAACTATTGAACACTTAAGTCAGTCTTTTAATCATAAATGGCATTCAGATAAAGGAATTAACCTCGAAACTAAGATTTCTGAGCCCAATCTGAAAATAAATACCGATGGGTCAAGCCTGACTCATATTCTTAATGAATTGCTGCTTAATGCTGGCAAATATTCCGATGCGGATACTACTATTGAGCTATCTGCCGAGAGTCAGACCACATTAAGGGGCAAAGATATTGTAATTGCGATCGCCAATTATGGTGCAGGAATTACCCCTGAAGAGTTACCCCATATTTTCGATAAATTTAGAAGAGGTCAGGGAGTGACCGATCGCGCTGTGCCAGGAACAGGTCTGGGTCTGGCTTTGGTACAATATTTAGTCGAACACCTCAACGGTACAATTGAGGTAAAAAGCGAGCTATTAGATTCTGATGACAGCATTTTTGTCACTACTTTTGTGCTGAAATTACCTCAATTTCAACCAGCTATTAGTTAACCTAGTAGCAGGCTATTTAATAATAGGTAATGGTTAAGATCGATTGCGAAGCTAGTCGAAGACATCGTTTTTAATTACTTTGCCCTTAAAGTCGATCGATTCTCTAATATTTTTATGAAATTGGATCAAAGTCGCAAGCTCGTAAATTCAAAATCGGTTCAATTGACTCAAGGACAATATCCTTATTCACCATTTTGGCGACAGTTCAAAATCTTTGGTATTACCTTTAGGCTACTTTTTTCTCTTTGGTGGGATAAAACTACCAGCAATAATTCTCCTCGACGCAGGCATCGTTTAGCTAAATGGTTAGTGATCAACATTCTCGATCTTGGCCCTACTTTTATTAAAATTGGACAGGCATTATCTACCCGTGCAGATTTAATTCCAATTGAATACATTCAAGAATTTAGTCAGCTACAGGATCGCGTGCCTCCTTTTAGTTCCGATCTGGCGATCGCGGTTATCGAACAAGAATTGGGTAAGTCTATTTCCTTGTTATTTGCTGAATTTAACCCAACTCCTTTGGCTGCTGCTAGTTTGGGACAGGTACACAAAGCCAGACTCCATACAGGTGAAGATGTGGTGGTCAAGGTACAGCGTCCTGGTTTAGCCAAGTTATTTAACCTAGACTTTGAAATCTTACACCGTTTGGTACGTTGGCTAAATCGTTTTGTTAAAGACTTAAAAAAATTTAATTTAGAAGCAATTTATCGCGAGTTTTTTGAGCTTTTATATTTAGAAATTGATTACATCCATGAAGGCAAAAATGCCGATCGCTTTCGGGATAATTTTCAAGGTTATCAACGAGTTGCCGTACCTCAAGTTTATTGGCAATATACTACCTCTAAAATTTTAACTTTAGAATATTTACCAGGAATAAAAATAGACGATCGCCTGGCTTTAGAAGCTAGCAGAATTGATACCAAAGAAGTAATTCAATTGGGCATTACTTGTTATCTCAAACAGCTTTTAGAAGACGGTTTTTTTCAGTCCGATCCCCATCCTGGTAATATGGCAGTCAGCCAGCAGGGAGATATTATTTTTTACGATTTTGGCACCATGGCAGAAGTTAAGACCATTGCCAAAGATCAAATGGTTAAGACATTTTTTGCCGTCTTAAAAAAGGATACTGATGAAGTAGTAGAAACTTTAATTTATATGGGTTTGATTGAGCCTGTGGCGGATATGACCCCCATCAAACGCATGATTGCCTTTATGATTGAAGAGTTTAGCGACAAACCTGTAGATGTTAGAGCCTTTGAACAAATAACCGATGAAGTTTATGCAATTTTTGAACAACAGCCTTTTCGTTTGCCGCCTCAAATGACATTTGTGGTTAAATCTTTAACAACTTTAGATGGTATTGCTCGTGCTCTCGATCCGCAATACAATTTGCTAGCAGCAGCCCAACCTTTTCTCAAACAAGTGGCATTTTCTCAGCAACAAGGAGGAATGCTTGGGCTTTTCGCCAAACAAACCAAAGACTTTATTCAATACAAATTTAAACAGCCAAACCGCACCCAACTATCAATCATGCGGTTAGAATCTCGCCTCGATTTAGGCGAACTACAGGTCAAGGTTAGAGCAACAGAAAGTGAACGATCTTTAAAACAAATTCAGTTAGGTATCAAGAGTTTAATTTATACTTGCCTATCAGGATTTAGCTTATTATCGGGTTCAGTATTATTAGTCGGACAGCTAAAAGGTGTGGCGATCGCTTTATTTTGCTTTGCTATCTTTTGGTTTATTTTGCTATTGCGTTCTCTAACTAGTATGGCAATGACCGAAAAGATCTATAAAATGGCTCAGAAATAAACTCTCTGCGCTTTCAGTGAGTAAGTTTGGAGAATAACTTAAGACTTTTGCCGACTGACAAAGTTGATGCGATCGCTCAGTAAGGAAATAGTTTGATTGAGTTGGCGATCTTTTCTTAATTGCTTAGATATTTTGTCACAGCTATACATCACCGTAGTATGGTCTTTGCCCCCAAATTTTTCGCCAATGCGAGGTAAGCTTAAGTCGGTATGTTGGCGCATGAGATACATAATAATCTGCCTCGCCCGACTAATTTCACGACGACGGGAATTGCTTTTAAGATCTTCAATCGATACATTAAGAATTTCAGCTGATACATTCAAAATTATCTCAGGAGAGGCGGTAATTTGTTCTACTTTAGGATTTAGTACCGAAGCAATATTTTCTACCGTCATTGACAAACCAGAAATAGAAATATACGCCACTGCCCTAATTAATGCCCCTTCTAATTCGCGAATATTAGAGGTGTACTGACTAGCTATATATTCGATCGCCTGTTTGGGTAAACGGACATTTTCGTATTCAGCCTTTTTTTGCAAAATTGCCATTCTGGTTTCTAGATCGGGAACTTGCACATCCGCAATCAAACCCATCGAAAAACGCGAACTCAAACGCTCTTGTAGTTTAGGAATCTGATTGGGTGGGCGATCGCTTGCCAATACTACTTGCTTTCCTGCTTCGTGGAGGGTATTAAAGGTATGAAAAAATTCTTCTTGAGTATATTCCTTTCCCTCGATAAATTGAATATCGTCTACTAGCAAAATATCTGCGGTGCGATAGTGTTCTCGAAATGATTGGATACTATCGTTGCGAATTGCTGCAATTAGATCGTTGGTAAATTGTTCTGTCGAGACATAAAAAACTCTAGCATTACTATTAATATCCAGATGATAATGCCCGATCGCCTGCATCAAATGAGTTTTCCCCAACCCTACTCCCCCACAAAGAAATAAAGGGTTAAAATCTCGTCCTGGTGACTCTGCCACAGCTAAAGAGGCTGCGTGTACCATACGATTGGTGGGGCCAACTACAAAACTATAAAAAGTGTATTTGGGATTTAGCCGAATTGGTTTGAGGGCGTTTTTGGTAGCACTAGAAAACTTGTTTTCCTTGAGTAAAGAAGAAGTGCGATCGTCAGCAAAAAAAGATATGTCTTTTCCTTGCTGAGATGTCAAACGAATTTCTAAAGGATGACCGATGATTTCTACCACTACATCACTAATAATATTCACGTAATGCTTCTGAAGATGATTCATCACAAAAGCGTTAGGAGTAAGCAGGGTAAGACAATCAGATTTTAAGTTTTCGATGGTGACGTTTTGAATCCAAGTCTCGAAGGTAGGTCGACTCAGCCTAGCTTCAAGCTTTTCTAAAACCTGTTTCCATAATTGTTCCGCCGAAATTGCCACTCTAATTATTTATTGATATTGTTAATTAGAAGATTTTATCAGTTGATCTCAATTAAGACTGATATTATTGAGCTTCTTATTGTATTTAAATTATTACATAACGAATTATGTAGTTGTACAAGATTGAATTAAACAAGTTTGGTTATCTACTCGTGATTAGCCAGTAGCGAATGAAAATTAGGTGTTGCCTCAAGCAGGTTGATACGTCATATGATATCTAGGCAGAAGGATCGACGCGATCGATAATGTAGCAAATAATTAACCACAGACCGACACTAATAAAGATGGTAAGCAGCAGTCTTAGAATAAATAATTTGATATCAGATAAATCCTGACTAAAATTGTAAATAAAAGTAGCATCAATCGCTGCTATAAAAAAGCCGATTCCTTGCTTTAAGTTTTTATTGGATAATTTGTTATTCATATAGCTTGGTAGACATAGTGAGTCTTTCCAATTCTAAGGACTAGATTAATATCTGCCCACCGTTTTAAAACGTGAGTTCGATCAAAAAAGTTTTTGAATAAATTCAATCGATTCAAAGGAATATTTGATGGTGATCTTGAGGTGAAACCCACCTTTATCCCTTTCCCTTTTCCCTTTTACCTCTTCAAAATCAATAAATTTTGTACTCATCGAACTCACGTTTCAGGAATGAAGAATGAGCAATAAAAAAAGAGATGTCCCATGTTAGAACATCTCTGCTACTTCAATTAAGAATCGATACTATTGGTCACAAATTAATCCTTACCTATTCTTGATAAGCTTCGATATCAATTTTGACTGGTTGGATATCCCAAATTTGTTCGCAATATTCTTTAATCGTGCGATCGCTTGAGAATTTACCCATTCTGGCGGAGTTGAGGATCGACATTCTAGTCCATTTGTCTTGGTCTTTATAAGTTTCGGATACTCGATCCTGACAGTCTATATAGTCTTGATAGTCAGCCAAAAGCATATAGGGATCGTCATAAAGCAAAGAATCGACGATGGGCTTAAAGAGTTTGGTATCACCATAACTAAAGTAACCTTTGGCAATGCGATTGATCACCGCTTCTAGTTCTTCATTACTATCGTAAAAAGACATGGGGTTGTAACCCTCTGCTTTCATAGCATAAACTTCTTCTGCAGTTAAACCAAACAAGAAAAAGTTGTCTGCGCCAGCTTCTTCGCGGATTTCGATATTAGCCCCATCGAGAGTACCAATAGTTAGGGCACCATTCATGGCAAACTTCATGTTACCAGTCCCAGAAGCCTCTTTTCCTGCGGTAGAAACCTGTTCGGATAAGTCAGCAGCAGGATATATTTTTTGTCCCAAAGAAACGTTAAAGTTGGGCAAGAAAACTACTTTCAAACGTCCTCTGACATCGGGATCTTTATTGACTACTTCTCCTACTGCATTAGCAAATTTAATAATTAGTTTTGCCATGAAATAGCCTGGTGCAGCTTTACCACCGAAGATAAAGGTGCGAGGCACAATCTCAATGTTAGGATTAGCTTTGATCCGATTGTAAAGGGTAATGATGTGCAATACCATCAAGTGCTGGCGTTTGTATTCATGAATTCTTTTGACCAAAACATCAAAAATTGAATCGACATTGACGTCAATCTTTTTAATTTTTTTGATTTGCGCTGCCAAAGTAACTTTATTTTTACGTTTGATATCGCGCCACTCTTTACGAAATTCAGGATCGTCAGCAAATTTCTCTAGAACTCGCATTTCGTCAAGATTCTTTAACCAGCTATCACTTTGGGTTTTCTCCGTTACTAGTTTGGCTAGTCGGGGGTTACTGAGTAAAATCCAGCGACGGGGTGTAACTCCGTTGGTTTTATTGAAGAATTTTTCGGGCCAGAGTTTGGCAAAACCACTGAGGGTATATTTTTGTAGTAGCTCAGTGTGTAGTGCTGCTACACCATTAATCGCATGAGAACCGACACAGGCTAAATTTGCCATGCGAACTTTTTTTTCGGCACCTTCTTCAATAATTGAAAGTTCTGAGGCAAGTTCGTCATCATCGGGAAACCAAGTACGAATATCTTCTAAGAAACGATGATTGATCTCATAAATGATTTCAATGTGTCGTGGTAACATCCGACTAAACAAGCTTACCGACCATCTTTCTAAGGCTTCTGGTAATAAAGTATGGTTGGTATAAGCCAAAGTTTTTTGAGTAATATCCCAGGCTAGATCCCAGTCCATACTATGTTCGTCCACAAACAGACGCATCAATTCCGCTACAGCTACTGCGGGGTGAGTGTCATTGAGTTGAATTGCTGCTCGATCGTGGAAGTTGGTTAAATCGGGATGAACGTGCAGATGAATTTTAATCAAATCCTGCAAAGAAGCAGAAACAAAGAAGTATTGTTGTGCTAAACGTAGTTCTTTACCCTGGGGAGTATTGTCGTTGGGATAGAGTACCTTGGAAATAGTTTCCGAACTCATTTTTTCGGCTACGGCGCGGTCATAATTACCAGCGTTAAATGCCTCAAAGTTAAATCCTTCACTAGCTTCTGCTTTCCAAAGACGTAGAGAATTGACTGTATTAGTACGATATCCAGGTACTGGTGTATCGTAAGGAACTGCTTTAACTTTGCGATCGCAAATCCAAGAAACGCGATCGTGACCTTGTTCGTCGCGATAAGCTTCGGTATGTCCTCCAAGCTTAATTTCTACCGCATCTTCAGGACGAGCAATTTCCCAAGGGTTTTTAAACATCAACCAGTTGTCGGGGATCTCTGCTTGCCAACCGTCTCGTAATGCCTGATGAAAGATGCCAAATTCGTAACGAATACCGTAGCCAATAGCGGGCATTTCCAGATTAGCCAAAGAATCCAAGAAACAGGCTGCTAGACGACCTAAACCCCCATTACCCAGACCAGGGTCGGGTTCTTGTTCGATGAGGTCTTCAATTTCTAGACCAGACTCATCAACTACCTGGCGCATTTTCTCATAAATACCCAAAGAAATGAGGTTGTTTTCTAAATGACGACCCATCAAAAACTCAGCCGAGAGATAGGAAACTACTTTAACGTTCTCTTCGTAGTAAGTGCGTCCTGTTTTGATAAAACGTTGCAGGAGGCGATCGCGTACAGTAAAGGCTAATGCTTGGTAGTAGTCATGAAGAGTAGCATTAGATTTGTCTTTTCCCTGAATATAAAATAGGTTATCGATAAAGGCACGTTTGAGAGTTTCCACACTCATCCCTGTGCGGTCATCTTCTATTTTGATATTTTGGGGCAAATTACTGTGAGTTTCGAGCTGTTGAGATTTGGTTTCCATTATGTCCTTAATCAAGATTATCGTGTTTATATGGATAATTGCGGGGATTTATCGTATTTATAGATTGGCAATTTAAGGGCAAAAATCGCCACGAGGGCAAACGCTGGCTAAAACAATTTCACATATACTCGCTTCTATATTGCCACATTCATATTTTTACTGACTGTTTATAGATTACTCTTGATTTATAATTAGAGGCTTGGAATCTACCAAGCCTTAATCTTTGGTTTAGAAATTAAACTATAAACTATAGTTAACTAGCCTTGAGGTCCTAAACCAATTGTTCCTGCATAAACAGCGCGATCTCCCAATTCTTCTTCAATTCTCAGTAAGCGATTGTATTTTGCTACCCTTTCGCTACGGCACAAAGAACCTGTTTTAATTTGTCCTGCGCGAGTAGCTACCGCTAAATCGGCAATGGTAGTATCTTCGGTTTCGCCCGAACGATGACTAATTACGGAACGATAACCGCTACGAGTAGCCAGTTCAATAGTTTCTAAAGTTTCAGTAAGAGTACCGATTTGATTGAGCTTAATCAAAATTGCGTTACCTACCTTGAGATCGATACCTTTTTGGAGTCTGGTTTTGTTGGTAACAAACAAGTCATCCCCCACTAGTTGAATTTTAGAACCTAGTTTATCGGTAAGGGTTTTCCAGCTATCCCAATCATCTTCATCAAGAGCATCTTCAATCGAAACAATGGGATATTTTTCTACTAGTTCTGCCATGTAGGTGATAAATTCTTCGGGAGAATGAGCTTCCCCATCGTAAGTATATTTACCATCCTGGTAGAATTCGCTCGCAGCTACATCCATTGCCAAGGCTATTTCTTCTCCAGGCTTATATCCTGCTTGCTCGATCGCGCTAATCAACAGATCTAAAGCTTCTTGGTTTGAACCCAAATTAGGAGCATATCCCCCTTCATCACCTACTCCAGAAAGTAAGCCTTTTTCGCCTAAAACTTTACTGAGGGTAGCGAATACTTCTGCACCCCAACGCAAAGCTTCGCGAAAAGAATCTGCCCCCACAGGCATAATCATAAATTCTTGAAAATCAACGTTATTATCGGCATGAGAACCACCATTGATTACGTTCATCATGGGAACTGGCAGCACGTTGGATAGTGGGCCACCCAAATAACGATAGAGGGGTAATTCCACCTCTTCTGCTGCGGCTTTGGCAGTTGCTAGAGACACTGCCAAAATCGCATTGGCACCAAGATTTTTCTTGTTAGGCGAACCGTCGCGATCGATCATAATGCGATCGACGGTTGCTTGTTCTAGAGCATCTACCTCTAGCAATGCAGGAGTAATTTTTTCCTTCACATTGCGTACAGCTGTCAAAACTCCTTTGCCACCATAACGGTTTTTGTCACCGTCTCTGAGTTCGTGAGCTTCAAAACTACCCGTAGATGCACCACTAGGAACTTGAGCCAAGCCTACTGTTCCTGTTTCTAGACGTACCTCTGCCTCAATGGTAGGACGACCACGAGAATCTAATATTTCTCTGGCTGCGATCGCTTCAATTACTGCTTCTGATTGGTTTAGCATCAATTCTCCTAATATTTTTTTATCTATTTATCTAGACTAAGAACGAAAATAAATATATCTTTTTTTGGGACTATAAAGTGTAGCGATTTACTTTTTAGGTAAATATTACTGTTTTTAGCTTTTAGCTGTTAGCTTTTAGCTGTTAGCTTTTATTTACTCCCCCAAAATATCTTATGCGACTTTTATAACTATTTGATCATAGTGGGCAAAATTAGATAATTTTCCTCGCCCACCGATAATTTTTATCAAACAAAGGATGAGGAAAAACAATACAAGTCCTGATCCCTCATCCTTTATAGTCATTTCAATTAATTTCCTCATGGTTAATTTGTATTAATGACCATTGTGAAAATTACTCGCTACTCGCTACTCGCTACTCGCTACTTTTTTAGAAAATCAACTGGTTGCTATAAGAACATAACTATATCTTTCATCCCTCAAGCTGTAATCAGTATTTCGGTTTCTTGAGCAGCCATAGTCAAAATTAGGTCGATCGCCCGATTGGAATAGCCCCATTCGTTGTCATACCAAGCGATAACTTTGAAAAAGTTACTATTGAGTTCCATACCCGCACCAGCATCAAAAATACTAGAGTGAGCATCTCCTGTAAAGTCGGTGGAGACTACGGGATCGTTGGTATAACCTAAGACACCATTCATTTCTCCTGCGGATGCTTCTGCCATCGCTCGACAGATATCTGCATAGCTAGTGGGTTGTTCGGTACGGAAAGTTAGATCCACCACAGAGACATCGGGAGTAGGGACGCGCATTGCCATACCAGTAAGTCTTCCTGCAAGTTCTGGTAAAACTAATGTTACTGCTTTGGCTGCCCCAGTGGAAGCAGGAATAATATTTTGGGCTGCACTACGTCCAGAGCGCAAGTCTTTTTTGCTAAAACCGTCTACTGTGGGCTGAGTCGCTGTCATCGCGTGGATCGTAGTCATCAACCCTTCTGCCAAACCAAAGTTGTCATTAATTACTTTGGCTATGGGTGCAAGACAGTTGGTAGTACAGCTAGCATTAGAAACGATCGCATCAGTACGGGGATCGAATTGATTGTGATTAACTCCCATTAATAGAGTTTTAACGCGATCAGGATCTTTGGTTGGTGCAGAAATAACAACTCTTTTTGCCCCTGCGCTTAGATGTTTAGATGCGCCTTCGTAAGTAGTAAATAAGCCTGTACATTCGGCTACATAATCTACTTGATAGTCGCGCCAAGGTAGTTCTTCGGGGTTTCTAACCGAAACGCATGGTATGTGTTTGCCATTGACTACAATGCCGTCATCTTGAGCTTCGACAGTACCGTTGAAACGCCCATGAGTGGAATCATACTTGAGAAGATAGGAGATCGCCTCTGCGGGAACAAGATCGTTAATACATACGAATTCTATATTTGGATTATTTAATCCTGCTCGGAATACTAGTCTGCCAATGCGACCGAAACCGTTAATTGCTACTCTGACGGTTGCCATTGAAATTACTCCCTGATAGTTTGTGTCTAGTAATTGAAATAAATGCTGAATCTCAATTCGCCCTTAATTAATATTGTTCAATTTGATACTTTGTTGCGTAGGGGCTACTTTTATTTAATCGATAAAATCAATTTTTAAACAGTGAAAATACTTAAAACAAGATTAAATCCTTACTCTCCAAGGATTAGATCTCTCTTGATTGCAGACAGTTAAACGAATTAATTGAATAAAACAAAATCAAATGCTAAAAATCCATGTTATGAAAACCTCACAACATGGATCTTATATAGATCTTATTTAAACTAGATTGTCACAATCTCCTAACACTAATCGCTTTAAAACTCGCGGAAGTGTTCTGCGGATAGATCGTCAGGATTAACGTTTAATACTACCGCTACATTCTGTCCTTGGTAGCTAATAAAACTATTGACTTTACCAGTAATTTCAAGTGCATCATAGGTCATGCCATCAGCCAGACCAATTTTATCTACTCCAAGTTCAAAGTCTTTAATCCAGTCACGTCCTTTGACATCTTCTAAGTAGAACAAGTCATTGCCAACACCGCCAAAGAGAATATCAGTACCATGATTGCCAATTAAGACATCATCGCCATCACCACCATTAAGGCGATCAAAGTTTTGACCTCCAACTAAAGTATCGTTGCCATCGCCACCATCAAGATTGTCATTACCAAGACCACCTTGTAGTTTATCGTCACCAGCGTAGCCTGTTAGAGTATCGAAGCCAGCAGCACCAATAATAGTGTCATTACCCAATCCACCTTCAAGGTTGTCATTTTCTGCTGTACCCTCATTAAGTAAAGAGAAAGCATTATCTTGAATGATTGTGGTATCTGTGTTGAGCTTGATAATGTCAGCTAAAGTAGTGTTGTTAATTTTGCTAATTTCTTTAGGAGTGAAAATGTTTTCGTAGTAAAAGCGATCGCCTTCTCTCAAGGCAACAAATTGTTGACCAATAATAGTTTGGAAGGTTTCACCTACTGCCGAACCAGTCAAATGGTCTTCTGCTAGTAAGCCAACATACAAGTCAAGGTGATCAACATCACTGTAAAGTGTTTCTAGTTGGGTTTGGATGTGCTCATCGCTGCTAATTTCAGCAAAAGTAGTAACTTTATCTAAACCAAAAGATTCTCTGACCGTATTGTAATCATTAACGCCATTTACTCGACCGCGTTCGATATTGATCGCAAACAAATCTTTGCCAATATCTTGAGGACCAAATCTAAAAAGTAGGTTACGCAGATCGTCAATAAGTTTGAGATCGACATTTTGACTTAGAGAAGAACTAACACCCCGTAAAATAGCGTCAATTCCGTTCTCTTGAACTACTCCTACAGAACGGAAAAATACTTCTGCTAAAGCTAGATTACCTGCTGTAATTTCATGACCATCTGCGTCTAAACGCAAAATTTCGGAACTAATTTGGGTATGACCAACACGAAAAGCAGCAGAACTAAAACTGCGATCGATACTAGGGTTGATTGTAGAGTTATAACCACTATACTCAGGTAGAGCATCAGTACCTAAAAGTGAAGGAAGATATTCGTTGTATACAATAGATTGGTATTGAGCGATATTGATTTGACGAGCGCGATTATATAATTGATCATCCTGCCAGTCGGGATGAGCAGCAGCCAGTTCGCCAGCAATACGGTTATGTTCTCTAACAAATAAGGTGTGCATAGATACTAGCACTGAGTTTTCGTTGGCTCGCACATCTCCTGCTGCAAAAAGTTCTTTGGGGTCTTGGCGAGAAGGATTAGCATTGCTAAGATGTTGGTCGCCAAACGGCAGTAAATCGCCCTCGCTGACTTTTAAGCGACCCCCCTCAAATTTTCTTAAGTAGTGGTTGCGCTCTTGGTCTGAGCCATAAATATTTGAACCATCTAACCAAGCAGTAATGTTGTTCTCAATTTGCGCAGGATTATCAACATCAGTGCCAGTCCCTGGGCTAAAGGCAGTACTATCTAAAGGAATGATGACCGCACCTGTACCTGCTGGATCTAAATCGGGATCTCCTAAAGGTACGTTAATAATTACTGGTGCATGATGGTTTTCAGGGGAAAGAATGACATCGTGGTCTACAAATTGTCCAAATGCCCAAATTAGATTGGTCAAACCGCGATCGCTTGGAAGAATGCTGTCTTGTTGTGCTAAAGCATTACTAACGATTCTAGCATTAGTGCGTTCTGCTCCTGCAGGAGTGGAAATACCATCGCCATAATCTAAAGGAGCAGTATTTAAGAGGTAACTACCTACCGCACCGTAGTTTGTATTGTCCAGATTGTTATTAGTTCCAGTAAGGGAGTAAAAGTTATTTGAGTCTACAGAATAAATGTTGTTGTTAATAGTATTGTGGTTCATTAGTTTAAAAAGATATAAATTAAATCAGGTTTAATAAAAGGTTTAATAAAAAATAATTCCGTATTTGTTACTGCGAAATTATGCGTAGCTATTTTTAAAAGTTTGGTATTAACAGAAACATTAAATATTGAGTAAGTATTATTGATTCAGCGTATTGTTCGTTTTCACTCAGCTTTTTCTAAGTATTATTTCGTAGTTAATATCTATTACAGCATAGGAATAATTTAAATGTAGTGTAAAAGTAATAAGAGAGTGTAAATATTTTTTGAATTTGAGATGAAGTGGCGCTTAAAAACTAACAAATAGCAAGTACCAAAAGAGTTACAGACAATTAAAAGAAAAATGTAAATTGGCAATCTGGTAATTAATTTAGTTAGAAAAAATGTTAAAAACCTTTACATCAAGGTGTATCCTCCTAATGGAGAAGTTCGGATCGTTGCATCACGCCAATTAAATGAGACAACTATCAAAAAATTTGCGAAGCGTTGGCGCAAGTATCTTGATTTATATGTCAGACAAGACAGCACCACAGAGAAGAGGGAACGGGTTTTGCTTGACTGACTGGTTGACGTTACCAGCTGAATCACCTCAAATTATTGGCGTAGAAACTAATGATTGAAGCGTCAAAAGAATAAAGAGTCACTGAAGTGAAGTTAACTTTCTTCTAATTAATTACACTTACCCACTTACATAGTAGTGTGCAGTCATAAAAATCTTTTTCGGACTTATCTGAATTAATTTATGCCTAACAAAATATTAATTTACAGTATTTAAAAAAAATCGGACATAAATCGATCCAATAGCAAAATTTGGTAACATAGAAATCTATTTGTGTTAATTAATCAAACTATTTATTTCCTGATGATTTATAGAGTTAATCTTCTATGATCTTTATCTTATTTTTATTAAAAATTATTTTAAACAAATCTTATGAGTCTGTGTATCAATCCTCAATGCAAACAACCCAATAATTCTGATACGATAATTTTTTGTCAAGGCTGTGGCTCAGAACTATTATTAGACGGTAGATATCGAGTAACGAGAGAACTTGGTCAAGGTGGATTTGGTACAACTTATGAGGTGATAGATTTTCATTCTCGTATTTGGGTACTCAAAGTTTTGATGGACAACCATCCCAAATATGTCGAGCTATTTCAACAAGAAGCCCAGGTATTAAAAACACTTAAGCATCCTGGGATACCTACCGTCGATCTTGACGGTTACTTTACTTACTTTGCTACCGAACAAGAGGAACCATTGCATTGTTTGGTTATGGAGAAGATCGAAGGACTAAACCTCACTCAATACATCAAGCAAAGGGGATATCGTCCCATCAAACCAAAACGGGCTTTGCGTTGGCTAGCTGAATTAAGTCTTATTCTCGAACAGGTTCACCAGCATAACTTTTTCCATCGGGATATCAAGCCTGGAAACATCATGCTACGTCCTAACGGATGCTTGGCTTTGATTGATTTTGGTAGTGCCAGAGAAGTAACTAATAGTTATCTCCAGAAAAAAGAATTGGGCGAGGTGACAGGGGTGATGAGTCAAGGATACACGCCCATAGAACAGATGAAAGGTAAAGCAGTATTGCAGTCAGATTTTTATGCTCTGGGGGGTACGGCAATATATTTGTTAACTGCCCAAAACCCTGGGAGTTTTTATGACGTGGTACAAGATCGCTTTGATTGGTCTGGTAGCGTCAAAGATATTTCACCTCAGTTTGTCGATCTGATTGACTATATGATGGCTTTTTCTCCCACCCAACGCCCCCGCAGTAGTAAAGAAATCTTTCATCGGGCGATTGCCATTGATTCTAGCCTCAAAATATTAGCTGAAGATTTAGCAGACTTCACTCATATCAATACTAGTACTGTTTCAACTATAAATCAGTCCGATACATCAGAAATTGCTGCTACTCAGGTTTTAAATTCTATTAGTTCTCCTAAACCCATAGCAACGAACAATAACAATACCAGCAATGTTATTAATTCATCCAATTCTCAAGTCGATCCTCAGTTTACCGAACATTGTCGTCGAGAATTAGCTGAATTTATTGGACCAATGGCTAATGTTGTCTGCAATCGTGCCGTAAAAGAAAATTCTAGTTTATCAAAAGTAGATTTTTGTCTGACTTTGGCTAAATATATTAGCGATCCAGCCAAAGCTCAAAATTTTCAACAGCGAGTTCAAAAGTTTATTTAGAATTGCCTTCCAACATATCCATTGCCATTTTTAAACTGACTTTGAGACGATTAAGAGATGCTGCCAAGGTACCAATCTCATCTTGATTTTTTTGCTCAAATTCTATATTCATATCTCCCATACTTAGTTTTTTAGAGAGAGAAGACATTTTTCTAATCGGAGTAGTAATTGTTAATCTTAAGAAAATATTGAGTACTGCCACCGCTAATAAGAGAAAAATTGTAACGCTCCCAATTACTAAATATCGTAACTTAGAAGCTGTTTGAAAAACTTGGCTAGATGGTACGGAAATAATTTGCGCTCCTACTATTTCGTTTAGTTTCCAACCAAAACCATTGCGATCGCCATAGGAAGCAATCAAGCTTGCTGGAGCTATTTTTGGATCACTATGACATCGTAGACAACTTTCTTTTTTAATTTCTAGAGGACGGGCAATATAAAATATTTCACCTCCAGGAATCGAACGAAAGCCTTGCTGCTGATCGGTTGAATTGTTTCTAAAAGATTCAACAATTTTAGCTTCAAAAGAATCAGCTAGATCCCTAATATTAGTGGGATTCAGAGTCGCTTCTTTGTAAAAAAATTGACTATATTCATCTCGATCGCGCAGATGTTCAAAAACTTCTCTAGCAGAATAGGCTGGAACAGTTTGAGGCAAAAATATTTCTTCTGTCTCCAGACGGGATGCTAGTTCAGGCTGAATTTGAGTACTGGTATACTCCCGTACTGAGTTCATCGTACCCATCAAGATTTCCGCACGTTCGACAATTACCTGTTCTGCATAACCATTTAATACTATTGACAAGATGATGCCAATACTTACAATTAAAGATAATAAAATTCCTCCTAAAAGGAGGTTCAGCTTAAAGCTCAGGTTGAGATTTTTATACATAACTTTTATACATGAATTTGTTAAGCTAAATCATATTAATTTCAAGTATTAATATTAATTTATTGTGACATCGATATCTAGAAAAACTCTTGAAGATTTAATAAAGTCCCAGTCTTTTTAAATAAACGTCAATAAATTCAGCTAAAGTATTTACTTTAGTAAATATAAAAAGAGATTTTATATGTATTTCAAGAAAAATATATTAGTCTTGCTACTTTGGTTAGTTACATCTTGCAGTAACTCGACCACAGAGACAATTAACCAGCATAGTATTGGTATTATCAACTACGGAAACAACGATAGAAATATCAAAAAATACCAACAGCTAGAAGAATATTTGGGGACAGAACTTAATAGCTCAATTGAGATTGAGCCAGTCTACAATGAAATAAGAGCTTTGCAACAAATCTCAACTAAAAAATGGGATTTAGTATTTGCTCCTCCAGGGTTAGCAGCGATCGCTGTATCTCAATACGACTATCAGCCAATTATGCCCTTAGAAGGCAGGGATAATACTCGTTCGGCGATCGTTGTCAAAAATAATTCCCCTTATAAAGAACGTCGTGATTTAGCAGGTAAAACTATTACCTTAGGGCAAAAAGGTTCGGCAACAGGATACTATCTACCACTCTACAATTTATATGGTTTGAGTTTTAAGGAAATATTATACGCGCCCACTCCTAAAAACGTCTTACAGCAGATAAGTGAAGACAAAACGGCAGCAGGGGCTTTGTCATTGGAGGAATATAATCTTCATCGGCGAGATTTTCCTCCTAATACTTTTAGAGTTCTGTATTTAGATAAACACAATATCCCCCCAGGAGCGATATTAGTCAGCGATCGCATTGAGCGCAATCAAGAGGCTCAAATTATTACCAAACTAACTGAAACTCCTTCGTTTATTGCCTCTTCTGTAGGATTTTTGTCTAAACAAGAATTACCTGATTATGATTACTTAGTTAAGGTCATCGAACGAGTGAGACAGATTTCTGAACCATCAACTACTTCTCCTTCAAAGCCATAAATGAGTTATAGATTATTCATTTCTCCCTTTTTTCCCTGGGAGATCGATAAATACTTTTTGTTCTGGTTTAATTCCTTCAATAATTTGAGTTTGATCGCCTAAATATAGTCCTACTTTAACAGGGGTGAACTGGGGTTGATTATTCTCCCCTGGAATCATGACACCCTGTTCGCCATTTTTGGTAAAGATCGCTACGGTAGGAACTACCAAACTATCGCTTAATTCTTCACCAATAAAGGTAACGTCAACGTTCATTTTAGAGCGCAACACATCTTGACCAGTCAGCAGTTTAACTCGTACCTCGAAAGAAGTAACGTTTTCTTCGATTACCGCTTCAGGAGCAATCCGTTTAATTTCTCCAGTAAACTCGCGATCGGGATAGGCATCGGCGACAATTTTTACTTTTTGTCCTGGCTTTAATTGACCAATATCTAATTCTGTCACTTGAGCTATAACTTCTAGCCCCTGAGCCAAAGCTAAGATCGAAGTAGCAGATGCAGATGCGGTACTAGAGCCAGAGGTACTAGGAGCAACAAAAGAACCTTCTACGGCGTACCTTTGGGTAACAATGCCATCAAAAGGAGCTTGGACAATACTATCATTGTATTGAATCTCTGACTGTTGCAGGGCTACTTTTACCTGTTCTAACCCTGCTTCTAGAGCCGTAATTTCATCGGGTGCGGTGGCTCTTTTTTGTTCGAGGCTAATACTAGCTTCTCTAATTTCTGCTTTAATTTGTTCTACTTCTGAACCACCCGTGGTTTTTAGCTGTTCTAATCGTTGACGTAATTCATTGATACTGAAGGTAGCATTTTGATAATCATTGCTAATTTCATCAAAGGCATCTTGGGCAATTGCCCCTTGTTTTAGCAGATATTTATTACGTTTTAAACGCTCTTGTACTAAATTAAGACGAGATTCGGCAGCGTTTATTTGGGCTTGGGTTTGTTCAATATCTTTGGGAATACGATTCTGGACTTGATTTAAGCGTGCCTTTGCTTGATTTAAACGGGCTTGAGCTTGAGCTATTTCCGCATTGATTTTGGCTGTATTTTCGGACAAACTAGCACGATTTTGAGTTAATTCGGCTTTAGTTCGAGCGACTTGATTGGCAAGTTCGGCGTTTTCCATAATGGCAAGAGTTTGTCCTGCACTAACGCGATCGCCCTGTTCTACTAGAAGTTTGACTAACCGCGCTGGTTCTTTCGGGCTAACATTGACGCTTTTAATTGGCTCGATTCTGCCACTGGCGGCAATTTCTACATTGAGATTTTCCTGTTGGACTTCTACCGTTAAAGCATTTAAATCAAGATCGAGATCGGAGTTTTTAGCAATGCTAAAGGTGGTCAAGGCGATCGCGGTTAAACCCACAGCAGCTAATCCCGCTACGATAGTAGGACTGTATTTTGATTTAGGATTTATAACTGATTTCACTGTAATTAAACTATAAAAATTAAGATATATAACTATTTTGAAGTTATGTAATTAATACTCCTTTACTTTATGGTACCTTTATTGTTTGTGAAAAAACACGACTTGGGTTTTAAATTAAAAAGATTTTTGCTGATGTAGCAGCGATAAGATTTGCCGTTAAGCAAGAGAATGAAGTAACTTGTGAATATCAATAAACTTTAAAATTTGAAAGAGTACTGTGTCTAAACTTAACTGGTTAATTTCTTTAGTAGCTTGTGCTGGCATTTCTAGTGTATGTTTGCCAGTTAGGGGACAAGCTGTACTACCTTATACGCCCAAACTAGATTCAGCAAAGCTAGAATCTCAAGGACTGCAACTATATCAAGATGCAGTTCAGCTAATTCGATTTCAGCAGTACGATCTAGCACTACCTAGAGCAGAGTTGGCAACTCAACTAGCTCCTACTAAGTATGAAGTCTGGTTTATTTTGGGTAGCCTTTATATTCAGCAAGAAGAGATAGAAAAAGGAATAACGGTTCTAGAAAAAGCTGAGTCTTTAGCACCAGAAGAAGAAGGTATTTTGTTTAGCTTGGGTAATGCTTATTTTCAACAGGGTAATTACGAAGCAGCCAGAGAAAAGCTAGAAGCGGGATTAGACATCAAAGATAATTCTCCTGAAGCACTATTCGACTTGGGCAATACTTACTTAAAATTAGCCGAATTTGATAAGGCGATCGACTCATATCAAGAAGCTTATGCTCAAGAAGCAACTTTTTGGCCAGCATTAAATAATGTGGGGTTGGTAGAATATGAGCAAGGCGATCGCAATGAAGCGATCGAGAAATGGCAGTCGGTGATCGAGGTGGATGCCAAACAAGCCGAACCCAAATTAGCCTTGGCCGTAGCTCTATTTACTAAAGGTGATACTCAAAAAGGAATTGAAATGGGCAAAGCAGCTTTAGAACTTGATAATCGTTATGCAGATATCCAATTTTTGAAAGATAATCTTTGGGGCGAGCAATTAATTGAAGATACTAAAAAGTTCTTGAGCATTCCCCAAATGCAAGAAATTGTTTCTAATTATGAAGGAGCGTCTTCAGACTCGGAATCTTCTTTACCTTCTATTCCTTAATCCTTATTAGTTACTAGTTATTAGTAACTAGTAACTAGTTTGATATAGTGTTTAGCCTCAGCTACATACTAAAATTAGGAATAGGTATAATGCCTTTTTTCTCCATCAAAACAATCGACGATCGCGGTGCAACTCGATAACTGTTTTGATAAATTTTATTAGTATCATTTAGCTCGGTAAAGTCGTGTGGTGCGGGTAAAGATGTATCAACAATGCGATGCCAATGACTACCCAACCTCAATAGAGGTAATTCAAATCTCAAGGGTTTCCAGTAAGCATTAAATACGACATAAAGATGTTCTTCAGAAATAGGATGGCATAAAGAAAAAGCAATTGAGTGAGAATTTTCTGACCAATCTGGTTTATTTAAGCGAATTCCATGCCAAAGTAAATAGGGTTTGGAGGTACTTCGTTTGCCAACTTCCAAAAACTGCTCTTGACAAAAAATATCTAATTCTCGTGTGAAATTAATCAATCTTTTAACAAATAGTAACAAGCCACTATTTTCTGCTACTAGATCCCAATCAAACCAACTTAATTCATTATCTTGGCAATAAGCATTATTGTTACCATTTTGAGTATGTTTAATTTCGTCTCCCATCAACAACATAGGAGTTCCTTGGGAGAAAAACAAGACTGTCAAAAAGTTTTTGATTTGTTTTGAGCGCAAATGATTGATTTCAGGATCGTCTATTGCTCCCTCTTTTCCACAGTTCCAGCTAAAGTTATGATTACCACCGTCGCGATCGCCTTCGCCATTGGCTAAATTATGCTTATCATTAAAGGAAACCAAGTCATTGAGGGTAAAACCATCGTGACAAGTAATAAAGTTAACACTGCGGTTAATATCCGTGTCGAGTCGCGAATAAATATCAGGACTGGCTAAAATGCGATATGCCATAGTTTTGGTCATATTGGGATCGCTTTTAACAAACTGACGCACATCATCCCTAAATGGACCATTCCACTCAGAAAACCAGTCTGCCAACTCCACAAATTGACCCACTCCATATAGTCCCGCTGCATCCCAAGCTTCGGCAATTAACTTTGTTCCTGCCAGTACGGGATCGGATTCGATAATCGAAATTACATCCATCATCCCTGTTTCGGGCTTAATGGGTTCGCCAAAAGTATTTCTTGACAAAATAGTAGCCAGATCGAAGCGGAAACCATCAACATGCATCTCGGAAACCCAATAACGCAAAGAATCTAAGATCAGGCGACTGACTACGGGATGATTGCCCTTAATGGTATTACCACAGCCACTATAGTTACTGTAGTATTGCTGGTCTTCTTCTAAAATGTAGTAGGTTTGATTATCCAAGCCTCGAAAAGAAAGCGTCGGACCTTTTTCGTTTCCTTCTGCGGTATGGTTGAAAACCACATCTAAAATTACTTCAATACCCGCGTGGTGTAAAGCTTTGACCATATCTCGAAACTCATTGACAGCACCCAAAGAATCGCGACGGGAACTATATCCACGATGGGGAGAGAAGAAATTGATTGTACTATAACCCCAGTAATTTTTTAATCCTGGGCGAACATCCTGGGGATCGAATTGGTGGACAGGAAGCAATTCTACCGCAGTAATTCCTAAATCTTGCAGGTATGGGATCTTTTCAATTAAACCTGCATAAGTTCCTCTCTTATCTTGTGATACTCCAGAGTTAGGATTGCGGGTAAACCCACTAACGTGTAGTTCGTAGATGACACTCTTGGAATAGGGAATACGGGGATGCAAATCGTTTTCCCAATCGTAGGTATGAGGATCGATGACTACCCCTTTTAGTGCTGTCGCGCAGTTATCCCCTGGCATACTGGCAGCAGTGCGATCGTAAGTCTCATCTCCTACTACTGCTCTAGCATAAGGGTCTAATAATACTTTGGTATTGTCAAAACGCTGTCCTAATTCGGGATCGAATTCTCCGTTAGCGCGATAAGCATAGATTTGTCCTGCTTTAATTCCAGGGACAAAAACGTGCCAGTAATAAAAAGTCTTGTTTAGCTTAGGATCTAACCTAATTACCTCAGTTGGCTGTTTGGCTTCGGTATTATCGAACAACAGCAACCTCATTGCTGTGGCATTTTCTGAAAAAATACAAAAATTGACCCCATCAGGATATACAGTTGCTCCTAACGGGAAACTCTCTCCTGGTAATATATCTAACATTGAATACCTAACACTCTGGAAATTCTTTTCAATTCATAGTCAGTGTAAACCCAATCTCAGTTTTTGTTTGCATTACCATTTACTTTTGACCCAAAAAATCTCAGGTTATTTTTACGAAAAGGATCTCTCTTAGTTATAAAATTAGCTTATGACAGATTCATTAGCCGATCGCAAAGCGGTTTTAGCCACTAATCAAGCCTTTTATGATGCCTTCTCTCAAAGAGACATTGGCAGCATGAGTAGTTTGTGGTGGCAAGGTTCGACTAGTTTGTGCGTTCATCCAGGAGGAAGGATAATTATTGGATGGGAAAGCATTCGCACTTCCTGGGAATCAATCTTTAACAATACCAATTCTTTAGAAATAGATTTTGAAGTAATCAAGCTAGAAACGGATCGAAGTTTGGCATACATAGCCGTGCGAGAAATCGTCTTGCAATCGAGTCGAGGTAGAAAGTTTAAAGCAGAATCAAGCGCAACTAATATTTTTCAGAAAATGGCTCAAAAATGGTACTTAGTTAACCATCATGGTAGTCCGATTATGCGATAAGTTTATAACCTATAACCTATAACCTATAACCTATAACCTATAACCTAATCGTGACAAGTTAAGAAAAAAAAATGAATGTCAACTACTATATACAGTGTTCGAGCAAATCCAATACACAATATATGGATTCAAAGAGAAAGTGTTAGATCTTCTTTGATTCAGTAAGTTCAAACAACTATCGTACTCATTACTAGTTACTCGTTACTCGTTACTCATTACTCAAAAGCGATTGACAAACGGCACTAAGCGTTAAGTTGTCACCAATGCCTATAACCTATAATCGTTTCTTTTTGACAACCCTGATAGTTCGAGACTTGTTTTTAAGAGTTGATAATGCGATCGCTTTTAAAAAAAATTGTTTAGTTCAATAATATTTTTCTAGGCTTTCTTTGGCTGTAGCGCGAACAATCCGATTGCCATCTTGGGCTAATTGTTGAAGAGTGTTTTTAGAAGTTTTTTGGTTACAAGCGATCGCTTCAGTACCAGCAGCAAATTTATCGAATTCAAATACACCCATAGGGCTATTCCAAATTACTGCATTACAGTTTGCTAAAGCATCTTGGAATACTTTAATTGAATCAGGATCAATATTCAATCCCATCCAACTATCAGGAATATCATTGATGCTGACAGTTTTAGCTGATGTGAATTAAACTAATCTATCAAAGCAGTTTCATACTCATTTGCAATTTCTTTTGCCTTTTGATAATAAAGAGAATTTTTTGATAGTAAGGCAGCAGCAGCAGCAGCCTGTTTTAAATCTCCGTCTTCTGCTCTACGATCGGCAATAAGATATATTTGCTTGTTCCATTGCTTAATAAGATCTTGAGCTTCTGAATATTCCTTAACCTCTGAATTGATTTTATATAGTATATTGATCGCTTTTTTGTAGGATGAAGCTTCCCCAGGTTTGATGCTTGCTTTTGCTTGAGCTAAATAATTTTGGTATAGATTCTGCTTTTGCGCCTTTGATTGCCATGTTTTAACTGCTTCAGTTGCCTTTTGAGCAATCGATTTAGTTGAAGAATCATCTTGAGGCACAAGTCTAGCAGCAGCGATCGCATTTGCTAAATCTCCTTCACCAGCTCTTCCATAAGCAATATCTAAAATTACTTCACTCCAACGAGTAATATCAGCTTGCGCCTGTTGGAAAAAAGGAGAATCTGGTTGAATTTCTTTCGCTTTGCTAATTGCTCGATTGAAAGTGGAAGCTTGATTATTTTTGAGATATATTCTACTTGAATCAGGCAGATAATCTGCTTGCTGAGAATTTAAATCAGTATAAATTTTGGGACTGCGGTCGTTTAAATAATCTAATGATTGGATAACAGCGGTTGCACCCACTGCACCTATACTTATACCCATCAAAATATTAATTAGTTTACTAATACAATTACTTCAATAATTAAATATTCCTCAATAGGTAGGTTTGGTGGTTGAGCAATGACAATATTACCATTACTGTCACAAAATAATTTGAGGACACGGTTGGCGAGGCTTCCTCGCCAACGTGAGATGTCCGTATCGAACAGCGTCTTTTTTTCCATAGTCTCTATGATTCTATTTATCATTAGTTTCACGGTTAAGAGAAAAACAAACACTGTTCTAAAGAAAGATTTTCTTGAATCAATAGTTGTAATTTTTATATTCTAATCTCTATTTAATGCAGCCAATTCTCTCAAGCGATCGCGCTTCCTTCTCTAGAGCAACATCTTTATTTATTCCATCCATAAAAATATATTTTTTAATTGTTCATTGTTCATTAATTTTGATGCCATAAAAAAAATACCTGTAGATTGACTAAAGTCAATCTACAGGCTATATGTGTATTCAACTACCCCACCTTGCTTACGCTGAAGGTGGGGATTGTATCTACGCTCCACCTCAACTCTAAGTACCTTGGAAGATATTTAGCTTTGGCTTCTTCGTGCGACACATTAGGGACGGCTGAAATACGCCCCGTACTCTCGAAGTCTTGCCTCAAGAGCAATGTTCTTAATGCTATGTTTCTCGCACCTACTAAATCTGAATGCAATGTATGACCGCAAGCCTTGCAAATAAACAT